>Ga0209427_10000061_pt1 | contig 86962 bp, 94 predicted proteins | sample DeeMarSWOR136_30_FD_187465 | JGI IMG/M metagenome (GOLD analysis project Ga0209427, IMG submission 187465) | Marine sediment microbial communities from White Oak River estuary, North Carolina - WOR-1-36_30 (SPAdes) (version 2) | ecosystem: Environmental > Aquatic > Marine > Intertidal zone >... | reverse complement strand
GATGATGCCCTTGAGATATCATTCTACGCGGATAATACAGAGGGGGTCTATGTGGTCACTGCTGAAGGTACTATTGAGTGGTTTCAAGGATTATCGAGTGTTGCCGATATTGAGGGAAGCCCAATCATTGCCGACATCACTCATGACGGTAAAGGTGAGATAATATGTGGCTTCCAAGAAGGCTTTACTACCTATGATTCGCTTGGCAATATTCTTTCTGGTTTTCCGAATATGACGCACGATGGCAAATTACCAGCTGTTGCCGATATTGATGACAGTAATGATATCGAGATAGTTGTTGGATCGCACGATTGGAACCTTTATGCATATAGAAAGGACGGACGATGGGCACCAGGGTTCCCTATTCCATTCGGTAACAGGTTAGAGGCATCACCTGCTCTCTATGATATCGACAACGATGGCAAGTTAGAACTGATGGTGAGCAGTTTTGATTACAAATTTTATGTTTTTGATCTTGAGACTGATTGGGTTGAGTGGCCCAGGTTCCGCTACGACCCCTACAATTCCGGATTATACAAATCGGGTAATTTACCGGGAATCACGAGTAAAAATGACGTTCTTATTCGGGAAAGTTTTGGATTGAGAGTAAGGCCGAGTATATTTTCCGAGGAAGTAGAGATTACGTTCAATGCAACGCAGAGTGTCTCCACTAATCAGAACTCTCAAGTCAGTTTAAAGATCTTCGACGCAGCTGGGAGGTTAATCAAAGATTTTAACATACCCTCAAAAACATCCAGTATTATGTCGCCTATAATGTGGTTTGGCAATGATGATTATGGCCGCGAGGTTGCTTCTGGTGTTTATTTTGTGCGATTTGAAACAGCAACCCAAAAAATTACCCGAAAATTTATAAAGATCAAATAAAAATCCTATTAACGAATCACGAGTGTAACCTCTCTCTCAAAACCTAGATTCCAGAGAGCATCGATCGATTCATTGAGTTCCTTTATGTCAAAAAGATATATTTCGTATATTTGCTTAAAATTTCGATGCGGGTTGTAGATATCTTCATTATAGACAGGGGCATCCTTAAATTCTAATGTATCCAATAGTTTACCTCGAGTGTAGAGACCCAGATATCTCTGTTTAACAGAATCAAATATAGTTGCGTGCAATAACAAGACTTTTTCTTCAACAGCTAATACATTGTTGTCTTGGTGTATGACATTTCGTCCCTTTAGAAGAATTGGTAATTTCTTGCCAACGTTGAACCACTGATGATTAGCAGGAACTGCAATTGTTCCCTTAACGTAAAAGTTGATGTTGGGAGGTACAATTGTATACACGTATCCAATAGTTTCCTTTTGACAGTAATAATCAATGAGCTGCCCAATCTTTAATGGCGTATCACTCTTATACGTTATTGTTTTCGCACCGAGTACTAATGAGATAAGAACAGAAGCGGTAAGAACATAAGCTTTATGCCGACCTATTTGGTGAATGAATCTTGCGGAAATTATTGAAAGAAATGGAATGAGTGGATATACAAGTCTGAAAAATGGGTAGTAAAAGCCGAGAATCAGATAGAAGGTGACTACCAAGATGTAGAGATAGATGCTCCATCTTTCATAGTGCTTTATGTTAACGATTAGATGGATGATGCTAAACGTTAATGGTATTGGTGCAAATATAAGAGTGTATAACAAAAATTTAATGTGGTTGAGACCGAGCAGACTAACGTGCCGTGCACTGATTTCAGGTATTTGAACGAATCTAAGAAATACGTAGAGATACGGTACATAGCAGAGAAGTGGTAAAATGATTGATAGCAAAAACCATTTTCTGTTTATGCGTCCTCTTTGCAATAAACCGGTGATGACGAACGCTATCAAGAGGGGGAACGCAGAATATTTTGTGTACAATGCAAGAACAGCAAAGAATCCCGCCAAGAAAAAATGATTTGCCTTGTTGAACTTGACACCTCTTATAAAGAACAGAAAAGATGCTGTGAAGAAACATACAAACGTTGCATCACTGAGACCTGATTTTGAAAAAAAGATGAAGAATTCTGTGACGACAAAAAATATGACACTGTATAGACCCACCTGTGGCGAATACAATTCTTTCGTGAGATTAAACAAGAGGTAGATTGTAATACATGAAAATATTATTGATAGTATTGGTAACATGATCGCATTTGTTTGAAATAATCTAAATAGAATGGCTATTAATGTTTGGTAGAGGGGAGGTGTCTGAAAATTAAATGGTTTGCCTTGTGTACCAATACTTGCGAGCCACTGCCCTTGGAGCGCAAACACACCTTCATCCCAATCTATGAGGGCAAAATAAGTGAGGCTGAAGATGTTAAAGAGAAACGTGAGAATTATTATACAATAGACGAGGTATTTTTCTTTAATTATCTTTTTCGCCAGTATAAAATTCTGCCACAATTTGGACAGGTATTGATCTCTTTAGTTCTTGTTAATAGCTGTGTTGGTAGTCTTTGAAAACAACCGAAGCAAAATCCGTTTTCGACAAATGCGATTGCCTGCTCATACCTCTTTTTAAGCCTTTCGTATACCTCAGCCATTTCTGGAGGGATCTTTCTTAGCAATTCTTTTCTTGCGCGGAGAAGAGACAATCGTTCTTCATCTCTAATCTTAAAGCCGATTTCCTTGTACTTTGGTTCATCCAAATCACTGAGTAGATTATCGAGGTCAAACAACAACTTCAGATGCATCTCTACGATTTCTGTGGACATATCATTTCCTCTTCCTAAGATCCTTCTCAATTTGATTTATTAATTCGATGAATTCTTCTGGTGTCTTCGGTTGGTGTAGCAAGTCTTTTTTTGTTAACTCCTTTGCAATTTGCACAATTTTGCCCAAGGTAATGAGATACTGGTTTCCTGGATCCTGCGGCGGCGCTATGATAAGAAATATTAATGATACTGGTTTTTTGTCTATGGCATTGAAGTTGATTGGTTTGGTTGTTCTTCCGACAGCTATTTCGAGCTTATCAACAGCTAATGAGCGACAATGTGGTATTGCGATACCTTTACCTATTCCGGTTGAGCCGAGCTCTTCTCTCTTTAGCAGAGTTGATACAATAAGTTCAGCGTCTTCTTCTTTTTTTATTGAATACACAAGATCTTCTATTACCTTATTTTTCTTGCCCGGTTTAATAGACAGATTTATTCTTTCTTTTAACAAAAGACTCGCAAGATTCATTTCAACCTCCTTTAAAAAACAAATACCTAAAGGTCAAAAATTCCTAAATCACTTAAATTTTTATATATTTAGGCGTTTAGGTTTTTAGGTGTTTATCACAAATTACATCCTCTCGGGACATGAGATACCTAAGATATCAAGTCCGTTTTTTAACGTCTCGGCGGTTTTCTTTATTAGTTCTAATCGAGCCTCTGTGAGTTTTCTGTCCTCACTCACTACTCTGTGTTTTTGATAGAAGTAATGGAATGTTCGTGCGAGATCGATCAAATAATAGGCAACATGATAAGGTTCCATATTTCTTGCTGTATCCTCCAGAACTTCTGGGAATTTTAGAATATTCTTGACCAAGGTGACCTCTTCATCTTCTTTCATAAGTGATAAATCGCATATGCTCGTGTCTTTGAATCCTTTCTCCTTTGAGAGTCTCATAATGCTTCGTATTCGCGCATAGGCATACTGGACATAATACACAGGGTTTTCTTCAGATTCTTTCAAAGCGAGGTCGAGATCAAAATCGAGATGTTGTGAATTTGATCTCATTAACATGAAAAACCTCACAACATCCTTGGGTACCTGCTCAAGTAATTCCTTAAGTTTTTCAAAGGTCCCTGCCCTTTTACTCATTGAAACTAGTTTTCCATCTTTCTTAAGTTTTACCTCTTGCACGATAATTATTTTTATAATCTCTTTTGGATACTGCAATGCCATCACGCCACCAATTAGTCCTCTGATGCGACCGTGATGATCAGGTCCCCAGATATTTATCAACTTATCGTGCTTTCTCTGTATTTTATCAAGATGATATGCGATATCAGTCAGCAGATACGTATAACGGCTATCAGACGTGATGACTACTCGGTCATCGTTATCTCCAAATGCTGTTGCCTTAAACCACAGAGCACCATCCTTGGAATATGTGAGATTTCGTTCTTCGAGCACCTTCAGTACCTTCGTAATGTAACCTTTCTTATATATTTCTGACTCACGTATCCAGTTATCAAAGACGACGCCGAAGCGATGAAGTGTTTCTTTTTGTTCAGTAATGAAATAATTGACCGTATATTCTTTGATTTCTTCAATGTCTCGCAGATTTTTGTCACGGGCTTTTTTTGCCACATCAATGAGGTAGTCACCGTGGTAACCATCCTCAGGTATCTCAGGCGTACCGCCTTCTAATTCGATTATTCTTTGCCTCACACTCTCAGCTAATAGGTACGTCTGTCTTCCTGCATCATTGACGTAGTATTCTGCCATCGCCCTATATCCTGTTTTGTTCAAGAGCCTTACGAGTGAATCACCGACCGCCGCTGCGCGGGCATTGACTACATTAATCGGACCTGTTGGATTCACACTCACAAATTCAATTAACATCCTTTTCCCTTGTCCGAAATCAAAATTGATGTCTTCTGTGAATAGTTGATGGAGTAGGTAATCTCTACTCATCGCAAAATTTATGAAACCTGGCTTATAGACGGTTACACTACTAATTATTGGATCCTTGATCTTTACAGCTATCTGTTCGGCCACCTTTGTGGGTTCCATTCCTTGCTTGGCAGCAATTTTAAAAGCGACATTCGTAGTATAATCACCCTTTTTCCCTTGAGGTACATAGTCGATGACTATGTGCTCATCAGGAACGATCTTCTGCAATATTTTCATAATATCATCTCTAATCATGTTCACACTGTATCTGAGGAGCATCACCCCAGAGCCTTTCTAATCCGTAAAAGTCTCTTGTTGCCTTCAAAAATATGTGGACGATTACATCAATGAAATCTAAGAGAATCCAGTTACCTGTTTCAAGACCCTCGATGTGATCGGGCTCTGCGTATTCTATCAGAGATTCTGCTATTGCTCTATTATGAATTTCAGAGAGCCCATTCGTACTGATAAAATAGTCGGTAATAGGAGACATACTTCGTAAATCGAAAATAACTATTTCTGTACCCTTTTTCTGATCTATCAACTTCGCAAGTGTTCTGACGAATTGCTCCACGTTTGTATTCTTTCCCGATTTGGTCTTAGAATTCTTTTTCAACATCCGGGAAAATTTTTTTATAATCTGTTCCAATGATCAATGATACTTCTAAATACAGAGCAGGATCGATATCTTTCCCGATGTTCTTACATCCAATTCTCTTCGCGAAATACTTGACATTCTTCATGTCTTCGTCGCTCCGTTCGATTGCTATCGTCTCCTGAAAATTTTGCGTTTCAGTATTTCCGATTTTGACAACATTAAATCCTTCTCTTCTGAGTACATTTGATACTCTTATAGCTAAACGGTTAACACCACAGCCGTTTAATACCTCAACTCTCACGTTGCTATTTTTTTTGTAGATTTCGTGTGGATCTTCTCTCGTGACCATAAAGATCATCGAGATGAGGAAGGCACCAAAAAGGATAATCAACATATAGATGAGTACACTTCCTTGAGACTGTCGTCTAGACATACTATACGGTATTTCAGACATTCTTAATATAATTTACGGTTTTGCCATCTTTTATCCAGACAAAAGGTCCCACCGTTGAACCATCCTTAATTTTGGTTTTTCCTTCAATGATAGTATGTGGTCTGATATGAACAAAGTTCCCTATCTGTACTGAGAGATCAATAATCGTACTTTGGGGTTCCTCGATGTAAACACCTTTCGTCATCAAATGATCAAACCATTTCAACTTAATGAATTCCCTCGCCCGAGCGAGGTCGGTTTTCGAGTTAATTCCTAAGATCTCTTGCTCATTATTGATTTTAAGACCGACAACCTTCTTTCTTTTTTTAATCATTTCTCTCACAACATCGGTGAGATAGAATTCTCCCTGGCGGTTATCAGTTGAAATTTCACTGAGTGCCGATAGGATAGTTTTTTTTTGACCATAATAGATGCCGGCATTAATCTCTTTGATATTTTGCTGAGCGGTCGTTGCATCAGTCTGTTCAATGATTCCAACCACATCCTTGTTCCTGTTCCTTTTTATTCTTCCATATCCATATGGATTTTTTACTGCGCAGGTCAGTAATGTGAAGTCAGCGTTTTTTATTTTGTGATGCTTTATAAGTTCAATGATTGTCTCTCCTCGAAGAAGAGGGACGTCACCACAGAGAATGAGGATATTGCCATTTGTCGAAGCAGCGATACCTTTTTTGGCTGCGTCACCTGTGCCGTGTGGTATTGATTGTAATGCATATTTTACTCTATTGCCGAATACCTGCTGCACCTGCTCGGCATTTTTGCCAACAACAATGACAATTTCGTCGCTCCTAATCTCCTTGGCGAGGTCAACGACAAAGGAAATGATTGGTTTACCTAGAATTTCGTGTAATATCTTGGACTTTTCCGAGTACATGCGCTTACTTTTGCCAGCTGCCAATATAATCGTGGTCAGTTTTCTCTCCGAAGCAGGCTGGTTACCTATGGACACAGTTAAATATAATCAATAATCTAAATATGTCAAGAGTGCGCAACAGCGCAATGTAACTGCTGAGCGATGTATAGTAGATGACTTTTGATTTAAAAAAAGAGGGTCCTTGGCAGCCCTTCCTAAAGGTTACGGTATTTGTCAGTGTATAATGAGGACTCGTTGTGTATTTGTCTCTGTACCGGCATCGAATTTAACAAGATAGATACCCGCCGGTAAAGTCCCGCCACTCCTATCAAAGGGATTCCAGACAAATTGGTAATTGCCTGGCCCTTGCCGCTGGTCTATGAGTGTTGTCACAAGACGACCGTCAGCCGAATAAACTCGTACACGCACGTGAGCGCTCGCATCCAATGTATATTTCATTACTGCCCTGTCAACAAGTGGATTAGGAGAAATGATGAGCTCTATTACTACTGGGCAACCCTGCTGTTCTTCAACACCGATCGTGTTATTCTCGTAGAGTTGGACATAACCATCATAACCACTGATGAGCATATCATGATCACCATCTTCTGTCCAATCAACAAAGTTGATACGCGAACCATAATTAGCGTCGATGATAGTACCTCCTTGAGTCTTGAGTGTGTCGTATGTAGCATTGAAAACAGGCGCAGCATTAGTACCCACATTTGTATAGAAAAAGACCATACCTGAGTTGTCGCCGACAATGAGATCCTTGAGTCCATCTCGGTCGAGGTCAAATACAACTGGATTTGCTCGGTAATGATAAATCTGACTGCCTCCTGCGTTGAGCACAGAGTAACCACCAAAGCTTGGCGCATCGTTTGTACCATTGTTTAAATAGAGTCTGATATTGCCGGTGTTCGGATAGATAGCCGACTGCTCACCGACAATCAGGTCTTTTTTACCATCTTCGTCCCAGTCATTAATACACGGAAAGCTGTTACTTGCGACTGTAATATCTACACCATTAGCCTGAATGTGTCCTGCATTGGTCAGGCCTGAACCAGTCTCAAGGAAAAGGGTAAGATAGCCGTTCCGATCACCAGTAATAAGGTCTCTTTGCCCATCGTCATCCCAGTCGCAGACTGCGACTGTCGAACCCTGGCATCAACCATAAGGGAGTGTGATGTCTACACCACTTGCCTGAAGGAAAAAGTAATTATCGAAGACAGGATTATTATGTTCTCCAGTATTTCCGAAAAAGCGAATCTTTCCCTGAGTGAATTGCCCAACCAACAAGTCTTTTTTGCCATCACCATCCCAGTCATAGGCAAAAGGCGAGCCATACCATCCTACATCTATGATAGCAGCTCCCTCGTAGATATAAACAGGGTCTTCAAAAAATGGTGCTTGCCCAGACACCGAAAACAGTAAACCAGTCATCAAGATTGTACCAAAAAAATGCTTCATAAACGCTCCTTGGCTCTTATCACATTATATATATGTTTATAGGCTTGTCAATGCCTCAAAATACAAAAGTGGGGCTATCTGCGGTCGATATTTCTACCCATAGAGGCATGGCATCGGGATTCCTAAGGATGAGTCGGCGTATTGCCTGATTGACACCATACACTTATTATCTCTCTTACGATAGCGTGTGCTCGCTTTTCAGAATCTTCTGGTAGATTTTCAATAAGCATGCGCCCAGAGGCAAAGACAGTGACATTACAGTCTGGGAATGAAATGACAGAGTATTTTGGATGCGAAATAAGTACCTTCAAATCTTTGTGGTTGTGTGGGAGAACACCGATTGATTTATCTGGATAAACATGGTAAAATTCCCTTCCACCACGACGGCACAACATTGTTAATTTATACTGAATATTACACATGAGCGATCCCTTCCTGCAATGTATCAATTAATGTATCGATTTCTTCCTTGGTGTTGTATAGGTAGAACGACACGCGAGCAGTGCCACCCTCTTGCTTCAAGATCTTGTGGGTCAAAAGAAAGGCACAGTGATTACCCGAGCGGATTGCGATGTTCCCAACCTCATCCAGGATAATTGCAATCCTATGTGCAGGAATATCCTTGATCGAAAAAGACACGACGCCGGTTCGCTTATTGATGTCCTGTGGACCATAGATTGTAATTCCATTGACTTTCTTGAGTTGCTCGATGAGGTAGCCAGAAAGTTGCAGCTCGTGTTTTCGTATCTCTTCCATGCCGATGTTCGTGAGGTAGTCTACTGCTGCACCAAGACCAATCGCTCCAGCAATGTTTGGTGTACCAGCCTCAAAGAGTGCTGGTCCTTGTGTAAAGGTAATCTTATTAAATTCGACATCTGTGGCAGACCCACCACCAAGCATCATAGGTCTTAGCTGATCAAAAATGTCTTGATTAATCAGAAGAATACCGGTACCTGATGGACCGAGCATTTTGTGTCCAGATGCTGCATAAAAGTCACAGCCGATTCTTTGTACATCAACCTTCAGATGCGGTGCTGCCTGCGCACCATCGATCAAAACCATTGCCCCTTTCTTCCTTGCACTATCGACAACCTCTTCAACCGGTACGATCGAGCCGAGAACATTTGAAGCATGAGTGACTGCCACGAGCTTCGTTTTTTCTGTGATGAAATCTGATAATTCCTTCAGGTTAATGGTGCCATCGGGTGTACACTTTACTGTTATCACTTCCACTCCGTGTGACCTGAGATTAAGCCAGGGGAGAAGGTTTGAATTGTGCTCAAGATAGGTGGTCACAATTCTATCTCCTGCCTGCCAGTCAATACCATGGGCAACAATATTTATTGCCTCTGTACAGTTTTTTGTGAAGACGACATGTCCCTTGGTATTAAAAAAACTGCGGACTTTATCATGCGCCTCCTGATAGGCCGTTGTGGCCCTATTCGATGGCCTGTGCAATCCCCGACCCACACTGGCTGAGAGCGTCTCGTAATAGTCCTTTACTGCATTGATAACAGGAGCTGGTTTAAGTGAAGTGGAACCAGAGTCAAAATATATGAAACCCTGACGCAGTTGTGGAAAATCCTTTCTGATTAAATTAAGATTCACGGTGTTTTTATTATAAGCACTTCTCTCACTATTGCAAGGCTTTTGTCACCATCATCATTCTTATATCCTTACTTGACTTCACGGGAATTATGACTATTATTAATCAATGAAGAAATATCTCTTGCTACTATTATTGTTTATCTGGTGCAATAAACTTCCTATAGGTGAAGAAGAATTGGGCGGAAGAGGGATCTTTGATGCAGAAGAAATTGAATTGATCCGTTATCTTACCCTCACCGAATATGATGAATTTCCTGAGCATGGGAGCTCCAGTAATCTTGTCGTTGGGAAAAATAGTGATTATGAATCGCGAATCCTTTTAAGGTTTGATTTTCCTGACACCACTTTTCAGGGGCTTGATGACATAAGACTTGTGCTGAGACGGAACACTGAGTTTTATCGGGATACGCTCCAATTTAGCATCCATCTTTTAAAGGCTGAGTTTCAAGAATATAAAGCAAACTGGTATCAGAGGACAGAAGAATATGGTTGGGAAGTGGGCGGTGGTGATTTTGAAGTAGATTCCCTGCGTTCAGGAGAAGTCATTGAAGATTCATTGGTCGTGAAATTCAATTATGTTGATTTGGGAAAGATACAATCGGCCGATGGAATGATTATTATAGCCCAGGACAGTGGTTTTGTATACTTCTCTTCTCGGGAGGGGAGTAGTGCACCCCAATTCTTGCTTGAGAAGAACGACGTTGTTACTTCGATCCCTGTAGAGGCAGACTGTCATATCGTGACAGGTCCTGAGCCATTCTATATAGAGAGCTGGCTCGGTTCGGGTATGCCTTATCGGAATTATGCAAAGTTTCTTTTTGATTCACTCTTAATTGGTAAAAAGGCAATATACGCAGAGTTGACCTTTGAAGTCGAGGACTATTTTGTGATGAGGGATTCTATCCAAATCGGAGTAAAGGAATTGCTCGAGCCGCTTGAGGACTTTGATACGCCAATCGGTTCGTTCATTGCATTGGAAAAATTCGCGGTTGATGAGACACTATTCAGTTTAGATATCGTAAGACATGTTCAGAGAATGATTGAATATCCTGACTCCAATTTTGGCTTTTTTATTATACTCTCTCCAGAAAATTACGACATTGCGAATCTCAAAATAATACACGGCTCTCATCACCTGCGCGTAGGTTTTATTTCACCGCCACAAGAGAGATAGCGATGGAAACAGTACACAGAGAACGGGCCAAATATCACATAACTTCCCAAATATCAAACTCCCCGTGCGAAGGTTGGTGGAGCAGACCGCCCTTACGAGCAGAGGATGAGCGGTCATGAACATTATTCTGATTGCGCTCATAAATGCTTCTGTTTTCTCGATCGGAGGCATTGGCGAAGACAGGAGTATATTTAGTGTGCCGTTTACCGTGGACCCTCATAACGCCCTTATCGACTTTACCCTCAGACCCGAATTTAATATTTTGAACAAAGGAAGCGATATACGGAGTATATTCTGGACACACCCATTCTATTTCAGTTTCAGTGTTCCTATGACAAAGGGGTTTGTCTTCGGAATGGGAAATCTCGAGAGATTTAATCAGTCATTCGATGTCTACTTTGAAGAAGACGAGCTTGAGATGCATGTAAACAGTCAGGGAGGTGTAGACGAAGTCTATGCCCAGCTAAGCAATAGTTTTGGTCTCGGTGAAGTAAATCTTAGGGGCTCTTATCTCTTTGGCAATGCCTTAGAAGTGTGGGATTATTATATTGGAGATTTTTCTCTTACCGATTCTTTTCTCTATAGATACCGTGGAAAGATTTTTTGTGGTGGAGTTCGGGTTAAATTCATATCCCTCGCATATGAAGGACTCGGTACTATGGAGATGGAGAAGGCGGATTCTGACACCACCATTGACCTCCCTGAGCGGTTGTCGATTGGTTTTATTCCTGAGGCATTTGGTGGCAGAGTGAATATTCTGCTAGAACATTCATTCTGGTCTGGAAACAATGACTTTAGATCTCCCACTCGATTCAAGATCGGTTTTAGGAAAGAGCGAGTAGGCTTTGGTTATATGTTCAATCCGTGGTATCTTAAAGAAATAACAGAACATGGCGTAAATTTTTCTCTTCAAATCCCCATCCAGCAATTTGGTTCGATCGATTTGAATCTCGGCTGTTTTTTGAAATATAAAGGTTCATTAAGAGAGATTTGTTTTTCGCCAGAGATCAAACTGACCTTCAGGGAACTCTTTGCCCGTAGAAGGAAGTAATGGTGTTCTCTCCTTAAATCCCACCGTGTTATGAGACAAAAAATTCTCCTCCTCGATGATGAAAAGAGTTTGATAAAATGGCTCTCGTATGCCCTTGAGCAGAAGGGATACGAAGTCTTTTCGACTACTGAACCCTCTAGCGCATTAAACAGAATCAGAGAAGAGCGGTATGACTGCATCATAAGTGATATCAGAATGCCTCAGATGGATGGTTTTGAATTCTTGAAACGCGTGAGGAAGATGTATCCTGATGTCCCGGTGATATTCATTACGGCATATGGCTCAATGGAATCGGCTATCAACGCACTGAGGGACAGGGCGAGTGATTATATCCTCAAGCCATTTGCCATCGATGAATTACTGCTCAGGATACGCGCAAACTTAGAAAAACCTAAGGCAGTGACTCAGGAGATTGTCGGAAAGAGTAAGCAGATAAAGAATGTCCTCAATCTCGTTCGTAAGATTGCTGGTACTGACACAACAGTACTCCTCCTCGGTGAATCTGGGACCGGAAAAGAGATAATTGCTCGAGAGATCCATAACCGTTCACGCAGGACACACAAAAAGTTCATCACGATCTCATGTGCTGCCCTGCCTGAGACATTACTTGAGAGTGAACTCTTTGGTTACAAGAAAGGTGCCTTCACTGGCGCATCAGCTGAGAAAGACGGCTTATTCAAGGCTGCTGATAAGGGAACATTTTTCCTTGATGAAATTGGTGATGCGCCTGCCTCAATCCAGATGAAACTCCTTAGATTCCTAGAAGAAAGGGAGATTGTTCCTCTTGGTTCTACAAAGCCAGTGGAGGTTGATGTGCGTCTCATTGCCGCCACGAATAAAGACCTCATGAACGAGATGAAGATGAACCGGTTTAGAGAAGACCTCTACTACCGTCTCAATGTCATACCCATTGTACTACCACCGCTCCGGCAAAGACGTGACGATATCCCCCTCTTGGCGAATTATTTCTTGCAATCTGTTTGTAAAAGAGAGAATTTAGGGGAGAGGAGGCTCTTAAAGAGCACTGCAGAGCTCTTGAGCAACTGTAACTGGCCAGGTAATGTACGTGAACTAAGGCATGTCATTGAGCGGGCAGCCATTTTGAGTGAGTCGTACTATATAAAACCAGAGCACCTTGGCCTACCACAGGAAAAGGGCGAGAGATTACGTGACCTAGAGGAGGCAGAGATAGAACGCGTGCTCAAAGAGTGTAATGGCAACGTGAGTAAGGCAGCAAAGATGCTCGGGGTAGGAAGGGCGACGCTGTATAGAAAATTGAAACCTCAACAAAGGCACCATAGATCAGAGGAAAAATAACACCTTACACTAAAGCCAATAATTTACTTTAATCAATCTGTTATTTAATCCTTTATTTCAGATGATAATATATTAATAATAATATTGAAGCTTATTAGACTTAAGTGTATCATAATGAGACATGTCGGTTAATTGAGACACGACGGTCCAAGAAAAGTCATTCAATTTAATGACTTTTCTATGGGTTTTTCTGGCATGGTTTTTGCATAATATATGAGTAATTGTTCTTTGAAAACTTATCTTGGACAATCCTTGATGATGGATGATTCGAGAAAGGCTTTCTTGCTGAGGTGATTCAGACTCTTACTCTCGATATTCTGATTGTTTGTGCCTTAAAGCCTCAGGATTCAAATTGGGTTACTCTGTAACCATGCTTTGCACCGAGGCACAGGAGATTTTGAAGACATACATTGGTTGATCTCCTCAATTGATCAATGAATTATAAGGAGGAAACAATGAAGAATAAAGGATTCACCCTAATCGAACTGATGGTCGTGGTAGTGATTATTGGTATCTTGGCCGCTATCGCTATCCCGAACTTCATGTCAATGAGGGACAGGGCAAAAGAGGCTTCAACAAAGAACAACATGCACACACTCCAACTTGCCGCTGAAGACTTCTCCACGATGTGTGAAGGACTCTATCCTATTGCCCCTACGACTGATGTTCAGACAATCTTGAACGCCTTAATCCCTGGTGGTGGTTCGACAAATCCGAAGTTGATTGCTGATGCCTGTCCAGGAACCAGAGCGACCGTGAGCACCACAGTAAATGCTCTTTTACCGGGCAACGCGACCTACGGCAACCCATTCCTTGCGACGGCTAATTCACTGGATCTTATAGCGCATGCTGAGCCTCCAGCTGCCCCAGCACATGCTGTCCCTGGAGCCGCGACAAGTGGTTCTGGCACCACCTATTGGCATCCGTGCGGTATAGCTGGCGGACTTGGCGACTGCTCTGACTATGCAATCTATGGCGATGGCAAAGATAATATCCTCGATCTGGTCTTAAGGTCTGGTACATAATCTCAGAATGGTTCGCCAACTAGCAGGGGGGATACCTTCAGTATCCCCCCTCTACTTAACGAAAGGAGATTCACAAGGATGAAGTCATACCCTCGAGCAACTCAGAGTGGATTCACCTTGATCGAACTTTTGGTTGTCACCGTCATCATTGGCATTTTGGCTGCCATTGTCATTCCCAATTTTGTTTCCCTTAGAGACCGTGCCAGGGAGGCAAGTGTAAAGGCAAATATGCATTCAGTACAGATGGCTGTCGAGAATTTTTCAACGATAACAGGCGGATACTATCCTGGAGACCTCGATACCCGTATTGGCCAGGTTAACCCAATGCTGATTGGTCCGGTAGCTGTGAAGTCACTTTGTGATGGCGCTCGGGTGCCTCCGTTTCCCGCAAATGCTTTGCTCAAGGCACATCAAAATTTTTCAAATCCGTTCAGGGCTTCATGGAATGTCATAGACAATAATATAGTTGCTGGTCCACCACCTCCTATACCACCAGGTGGTGTGAGCGGTTGTACTTACTACTCTTCCTATGAACTCGATGGCTTAACAGCAGGTTCTGCAGGTCAACCTGCGTATTATTACTGCGTCACTGGTTTTGGAAAGGACCAGCCGCTTCCCTTATCGCTCCCTTGACATTTACATGAAATTCAGAAGGAGAAAGTTTGTCACCAATAAGAGATATCAATTTCGGATGTTGGCATTGTTATTACTTGTTGTATATCTTGCATTATTTACTTCAATCTTTGCAACCCACTATTTTCTCTTGTCTTCAATCGTCGATTACGTAGAAAAAGAAGGAAGGTCACCAACCGCTGCAGAACTGGTAATGACACCGCTAAAAACGCTCGTGGTTTTTGTGCCGATCATCTTTGTTGTCATGACCATTATTGTCATATTCATTTCTCATCGTATTGCAGGGCCACTCCACCGATTGAAGCAGTACATGCAGAGAGTTGGTAAAGGTGATTTCTCTGTGAGGTTGAGGTTCCGAACCTATGATGAGATACATGATGTTGCTGATAGTTTTAATGAGATGGTCGAGGGTCTCAAGAGATTAACTAAATGAAGGGACGAAGAAAAAAATATTTAGTAAATAGACCTTATCAATTTGGTCTGTTGGGTCTGCTTTTATCAATTGTGTTTATTGCAATTTTTATATCCATCATTACCACGCATTACTTTGTCTTATCGACGATTCTTACTAAAATAGAAGAGACAGGAACATTTCCCTTGGGCACAGAATTGATAGATAATTCAGTTAAACCACTCGTCATCATTGTGCCGATTGTCTTTATAATATTGGCATTCACCTTTTTATACATATTATTTATTTCGCATCGCACTGCAGGACCCCTCTATCGTCTCGCTAAGGCAATGGAAAAGGTTGGTAAGGGGGATCTCTCAGTAAGAGTAACATTCAGAAAAAGTGATGAGGTTTACGAAGTCGCCGAGACATTCAATCAAATGGTGGAAGGATTAAAAAAGCGATTTGCAGAACACAAGAAAACAAAAAGAAAGTAGCCCTCTCTTCACAATTACATCTAAAAAATCGGTATTAGTCTACCGCCTTTTATCTTCCAGGTTGAAAAGGCCTTACCTTTTCTTATGATATATTTTTCACCGTGTGGCTCAGGAGGGATTGAGTCAATGAGGCCGTAGGTGACCAACTCTTGTAATTCGATAGGTCCTCGGCCAAATCGTTCTATAAATTCTTCTATTTTTCTGTCTAAAGACTCGATATCCATCTTCATTTTTATTCCTTGAATATACATCTCTGCAATCTCTCTTTCTTCGGGATTCTCGCTTGAATTGTAGAGGTCTATCCAGAGTGCAAGTCCTGTCTTCAAATCACCAATCTTCTTATAGACGGTAAAGGCAGCCCAACGTTTTGGTATGTCTGGAGCATTGGGCTTCAGTGCTGCGAGACGAAAATAGGTCTGCGCGACAGTATATTCTCTCAAAAAGACATAGTGTATAAACGCATAGATAAATGGTGTACGCCATTCCTCAGGGTGTGCCCGCATTCCCTTTTGCATCAACATCCTTGCCTGTTCAGGCTTCTTGGCGTCATGGGTGAGCATCAGGCCGCCGAGCGTATAGGCGTAGATAAACCGAGAGTCTAAGGTCGTGAGGATATCAAGAATGTGATACATAAACTCATATTTTCTGTTAGTGAGTCGATGTTCGCCATAGTATTGAATAAACCTGAGCCAGACTAAATCTGCCAGAGGTGCATAAAGTCCTATGGAGAGTGCCTTTAACGCTACTCCTGAAGGAAAATACATCAATTCTCCGACCAATTCATCGGGCGATTTTCTGAGATCAATACGATAAGCAAAATTGGCGATGAGGATGACTAAAAGTAATAGTATGATAAATTTCTTCATATTTAAAATGTCACTCGGTGCAAAGCCTTTAATTTAGACATTTGGAGTAGAGTCTTTAATTTAAACGCTTGGAGTAGAGCCTTTAGGCTCCTAAGACACAATGGGCGTAAACGCCCTACTCCGTTTAACAACGGGCATAAACGCCCTACTCCTACCAAAGCATGGAGTAGAGCCTTTAGGCTCCTAAGACACAATGGGCATAAACGCTCCACTCCGTTTAACAATGGGCGTAAACGCCCTACTCCTACCAAATCATGGAGTAGAGCCTTTAGGCTCGTGGAATAATTAATAATCATCATATTTTTCGACACAGTCGATAATCGGATAACGCATAAGAATATCATTAATCCATTCTTGTCCCTTTGTCTTTAAATAATAAGAATAGCTAGAATAGTTGTAGAAAGGTAGTTCATCAAGTTTATTGATATATTTATGTTTAATCGGATTATTGTGAATATAATTAAACCGTGTATAAAAATCATCTGCGTTTCGAATACAAGTATCCCAGTAACTATACCAGATTCTTCTGCCACTCTGTTTTTCCAATCTATTAAGCATATATGAACTACGTCCGTTAATTAGATTCATTAGTTTAGCCAAAAATCTACTTCTCACGACCTCGAATAAAATATGATAATGGTCTGCAAAAATGACCCAAGCGAAAATATTGTATCGAAGTTCTTTGATTGTTTTAAAAATTGTTTTTCTTAATATTTGTTTTTTAGTATCTGTATTAAAATATTTTTGTTTATGTATTGTAGAGGCTGTTGTGATGTAAACTGTATTATCAATATAAATATGTGGCGGATTATGATAGACAGCTTGTCTCATAATTTAATATTGGGCGTAAACGCCCTACTCCGTTTAACAATGGGCGTAAACGCCCTACTCCTACCAAAGCATGGAGTAGAGCCTTTAGGCTCGTGGGACAACATTCTGCGTCTATTTAAATTCCCTCTTCTCGAATATTATTACAGAGAGATAGAGAAGAAATATGGTGTAGATTATTCCATAACAGATTGAAAAGATGACCTGGTCTGAATACAGGGGCAATCTATTGACCAATTCTATCCTCAGGTTAAAGTTCTCCAGATTTGGCAGGACATAATAAAACCCATAGGCAAAATATTTTGCAGCGGCAATATCTGTCTGGTCAGCAAATAATTTAAGGTCAGGGCTTGCATGACCTATCACAAAAAAGATGATACCCATGACCGCACTCAGTGCCGGTGTGGAGAAAGAAGAGAATAACAATAATATGCCGAGCAAGATCATTATCTCGATCAATGAAAATGGTATTGCTATGAGAAGAGGCAGATCGAATGACCCCTCTAAGATATATATCACGAGCTGATGGATTCCTGCCATAGCACATACGAGCATTGCAATGAGTAACAGAAGTCCCAAGAATTTGCCGACGATGATCTCGCTCCGTTTTACCGGTTTCGTAATGACGGTATATATTGTCCGTTTTTCGATATCTTTATGAATGAGAGTCGAACCAATGATGATAGCGATGAGTATGCCGAATAATGAAGCAGCAGCGAGACCAACATCTCTGATAATCTTTGGTGCCTCTCCCAAGGCAAAAGGACCTATAAAGATCGAAACAACAATAACCAAAATACCGAAGAGAACGAGTAGCATGAGTATACGCTGCCTCAGGCCCTCTTTGAATGTATTTTCAACAATAGCCCATATTCTATGCATGCTTTTTCTTTATCCTCTTGTAAAACCACTCCTCGAGTGAAATTTCATCGGTCTTCACACCTTTTTTGAGCAATGTATCCAATCTATCCACCTCAACAATTTCACCATCAATGATAATGCCGATACGGTCACACACTTCTTCTGCATCAGGAAGTATATGCGAGGAGAAGAATATTGTCTTTCCTTGTTTTTTCTGTGCAAGGATCAAATCTTTAATCTCTTTTCTTCCGATTGGATCAAGACCAGCGAGTGGTTCATCAAGAACGAGTATATTTGGTTCAGTAATTAAGGCCTGTGCAATCCCAATCCTCTGAAGCATACCACGTGAGTATCTCTGCAGTGGTACATTGACTGCATCTTCCAGCCCAACCCTCTTCAGTAATTTCACAACTCTCTCTTTATAGTCTCTACAATTGCCAAGCAGGGCATGTACCTTAAGGAATTCATACCCGGTCAAGTGTTCGTAGAAATATGGCGATTCAGGGAGAAATCCGATATTTCTCTTTGCCTCCAGCGAATCCACAGGGTGTCCAAAAACACTCACCCGTCCAGAATCGGGTCTGATCAGTCCAGTTATTATCTTGATCGTTGTCGTCTTACCTGCACCGTTTGGCCCAAGAAAACCGAAGACCTCGCCTTTATGGATTTCGAGTGAGATATTCCTGAGAACCTGTTTCTTGGGCTGCCAAAAGTGATTCTTGAAGGACCGGTAGATTTCTTCAAGCTTTATGGCAGTTGTCATAATGATACCATTATATGCAGAAAAAGATGTTTGTAAACACATATTTGCCGAGGAATATAATCTTAAACCTCCTCTTTATCCGTCGCATCCGTGTTTGGTGATGGGTGACGTGCATCCTTGACATTCTTCGTATATTATATAGAATAATAGCCTGTAATAAGGAGGTCAGATGAATTTGATCTTGCTGCTTTTGATGGCTTTGCCACAAGATTACATTAATCTTATAATGGATGGCAAATATGAAGATGCCATTGAGTATTGCGACATGATGATAGAAAAGGGGAAAAAGGTCACTGTATGGAAACTCGAAAAGGGTGACATATATCTCGACAAGATAGGAGATTTCGACGCTTCAGTAGAGATATATAGCGAGCTTATCGGAAATAAAAAGCAAAAGGATGGATGGTTGTATTACCGACTCGCCCTCGCTCAAGAGATGACAGAAGACTATCTGAATGCAGCTAAATCATATGAAATCGTTGCTACACAGTACCGAAAACCGCCTCTCGATTCATTCGCCCTGAGTGGGGTAGAGCGTTGTTTCAAGAAAAACTATCAAGACTATGTTGCATCAATCGATGGCTATAATATTACAAGACTTGAGTTGGATGAACAAATGGCGGCTGCTTCTCGCCTCACTCCGAAAGACGAAGAGAGTATTCTCGATCGAATGATACTTCAGCGACTCATTTACGCAAGTGCGGTGAAACATGGAATAAGAGAGACAGAATTCTTTAGGGAAGGTCTGGGGTTAAGAAGAAGAAGGTTATTAATAGAGGAAATACGCGCCCGCGATATTATGGGAAAAGCGCAACCGACTGAAAAGGAGATGAAAAAGTATTATAATAAGAATAAGGAGGACTATCTTATCAAGGAACGCGTGAAAGCTCGAGAGATTGTTGTTGAGTCTGATAGCCTGGCTCAAGTTATTCTTGATTCACTACAAAAGGATATCGAAAGTTATGATACGCTTGCAAAAACATATTCGACTGCTCTATCAAAGAGGTCTGGTGGTAACATGGGTACAGTTTATAAGGCGAGTCAACCAGAACCAGTTGATGAGGCACTCTTTAAGGCGGACCTGAATCAAGTGATTGGACCTATTCAGTTTGATAGCAAATTTGGTATTTACATAGTAGCCGAACACTCACCTCAAGAATATCGAGAATTTGAGAGGGTGAAGAATTCAATTGAAGCGACACTGCGGACAGAGAAGTATAAAGAAATCGAAAATGATTTGTTGAAGAAATTGATGAAAAAAGCAAGTATCAAAATCTATGAGGAGAGCCTCAGCGATTCAGTAGGTAGGGCCGAAGACAAGATAGTGGCAGTTGTCAATGATCGGGAAATTCTTGAAAGTGCGGCAAGAGCAAGAAATGAAGCACAAGGACGAGTTGCCGAAGTCGATTTGTCAGAGCCTGAGGCATTCAAAGACTTGCTCGATAAGATAATTGAGGAAGACTTACAGATTGAACACGCAGAGCGAAATAAATACTTTCTGAACGATGGCTATGTTGTTGGTTTGAAGGATATTACAAGAGAATTAATGGAAGGTGGATTATATAGAAAAATCGTTATCGAAGGCGTAGTCGTCGACTCTCAAGAGATAAGCGATTTTTATAAAGAGCATAAGGAAGAATTTAAGGTTCCAGAATCGGTTCAATGTCAGGAAATTGTGGTTGCTTCGAAAAAATTGGCTGATGAACTTCGCAGGCTTGTGCTCAAAGACCCAGAGAAATTTGATTCACTCGCCAGAGTACATTCAACAGCGCCAACAAGTAAGAACGGCGGTGCCACAGGCAAGATTGTGAGGAACACGAGGTCAAAGATATTTGATTCTAGTGTGTTTAACATGGATGTCGGTACCATAAGCAAAGTCTTTGCTGTTGATGATTCTACCTATACAATTGTCAAACTGAACGAACACATTCCAACTATGTACCGACCACTGGACGAGGTGAGCGAACAGATCGAGGCCCGGTTGCTGCGTCAGCGGCAGCGCGAGGTTGCTGATGCATTCCTTGCGGGAATTAGGGAAGAGGCAGACATAAAGATATTCTCAGATGAACCTGATCTTGAACAGGGGACACAGCAGGAAGCGCCAAAAGAAGGGAGCGAACAGGAAAGAGAATAGAACCCATGCCAGAACTACGGAAAGACCCTGTCTTGGGTCGCTGGGTCATAATCTCAACAGAAAGGGCGAAGCGACCAAAAGATTTTAAATCTGTTCCCGAAACAAAGGTTATTTCTCCAGATGCGTGTCCATTCTGCCCGGGGAATGAAACCGCGACACCGCCCGAGATTAGTGCATATCGGGACCCCAATTCCAAAGCAAACACTCCTGACTGGAGTCTACGGATAATCCCCAATAAGTTTCCTGCCCTCCTTATTGAAGGAGATATTAACCGCCGTGGCGAAGGGATCTATGACCGCATGAATGGTATTGGGGCACACGAGGTCATCATTGAGACTCCTGATCACTCTATGGATCTTGCAGATTTGGATATTGACCAATTCAGGGACGTTGTTTTTGCGTATCAGGATAGAATATTGGACTTGAAAAAGGACAAGAGATTACGCTATGTGATGATATTCAAGAATTTCGGATCTGCAGCTGGTGCATCACTTGAACACAGCCACTCTCAATTGATAGCTACACCGGTGATCCCCAAAAGGGTTATGGAGGAAATGGATGGTGCCCAACGCTATTTTGAATATCGTGAACGATGTATTTTTTGCGACATCGTCGTACAAGAAACAAAGGGCAGGAAAAGATTGATCGCCGAAAACAATTCATTCATTCTTATTTGTCCATTTGCTCCGAGATTCCCATTCGAGACGTGGATAGTACCGAGAAATCATATGTCTAATTTTGAAGATGCAACAAAGGAAGAACTGAGCGATCTGGCGTCAATTCTTAAAGACTGTCTCTTGAGATTGAGAAAGGCTCTCAATACACCACCATACAATTATATAATACACACAACTCCAATAACCTTGAAAGGTATAGAATTTTATCATTACCATTTGGAGATCATTCCGGTCCTCACTCATATCGCTGGTTTTGAATGGGGGACAGGATTCTACATAAATCCGACAGCTCCCGAAGAATCTGCATCATATCTCAGAAATATCATATAATACAATATGGATCAATTGAGAGAGTATAAATTACAGATTACCATCATAGACTTTGGCTCACTTGATTCACCCTTATGAAAGTCGCGTTTGTTGCATCTGAGGCAATTCCATATGCAAAGACAGGAGGACTCGCAGACGTTGTGGGCACGTTACCTGTCCACCTCAAGAATCTCGGTATCAGAACAGCGCTCTTTTTGCCAAAATACAAGGGCATTAATGGTACTTTGGTCGATACGCTAAACATTGACATGAGCACTCGGTATACGGTTCATGTCTATGCCGATGGAGATGCATATTTTATCGACTATCCTAAGTTTTTTGGACGTGATGGTCTCTATGGAACCCAGAAAGGTGATTTTCCTGACAACTGTGAAAGGTATACTTTATTCTGTAAGGCAGTTGCGGAATTGATAAAAAGAGATCGTTATGATATCGTGCACTGTCATGATTGGCAGGCCGGATTGATCCCACTCTATCTGAAGTCAGAGGATGCAGCTGCCAAGAGCGTATTTACTATTCATAATTTGGGATATCAGGGAATATTTCCTCAAGGAAAATTTTCACTATTAGGTTTAGGCAAGGAATATTTTAATCCAGAAGGGATAGAATTTTACGGTGACATTAATTTTCTGAAGGCCGGTATATTGTACAGCGATGTAGTGACGACGGTATCTGAGAACTATGCGAAAGAGATTCAAACACCAGAATTAGGATTCAAACTCGACGGTGTTTTGCGGAAGAGAAAGGATAAACTAATTGGTATTCTTAATGGAATTGACTACAATATGTGGAATCCAGAGACCGATGATTTAATCTACCAAAAGTATGATGACTTTGAGGGTAAGCAGAGAAATAAGATAGGACTTACAAAAGCATGTCATATAGATCCTCAGAAACCACTGATTGGTATGGTCTCTCGTATTGCTGACCAGAAGGGCTTTGATATCCTTTTGAAAGTTTTTGATGATGTGATGCGCATAGGATATAATTTTGTTCTTCTTGGATTCGGTGAGGAAGAATACCACCAAAAGTTAAAAAAGTATGAGTCTGTTTATCCGTGTCGGGTATCAGTAAATATCAAATTTGATAATAAATTAGCACACCGTATTTATGCGGGCAGTGATTTTTTTCTGATGCCGTCGAGATATGAACCATGTGGCCTCGGGCAATTGATAAGTCTCAAATATGGTACAGTTCCAGTCGTTCGCAGGACAGGTGGACTTGCTGATACCGTTACGGAATTTGATCTCTCTACGAGATCAGGAAATGGCTTTTTGTTTCAGCAATACGTCGGGCGGGATTTACTCGATGCCTTATTGCGAGGTCGTGAGACATTTCGTCATAGAGACATATTTAGGACATTATCAGAAAATGGCACGAAATACAATTTCTCTTGGGAAGCGTCAGCCAAAAAATACAGACGGTTATACAAATCGCTTTGAAATCTTGACATTACTTTCCATTGTTATAGAATTGGATGTGCAAAAAAAAGGAGGATTATGATAGGCAAATGGCAATGCACTCTCTGCGGTTATATATACGATCCCAATTTCGGTGATCCTGATAATGATATTCTATCGGGCACATCTTTTGATGAACTGCCAGAGGAATGGGTCTGTCCAGTATGTGGTGCACAACTAGACCAGTTTGAACCATGTAGTGATGAGGAAGAGTAACACTACTCTAGTATAACCATTAAACCAATTAGAATCAAAAGAGCGTCTTATTTAAATGAATGGCGATGAAGATATGTTGCTGGTTAGAGAATTCAAAAATGGTAACACGAACGTGTTTGACCGTCTTTTTGAAAAATATCAGGTATCTTTATATTCAATTTGTTACAGATTTACGAGAAATGACTCAGATGCACGTGAACTCGATCAAGACATATTTATTAAGGTCTATCGCAACCTTAAGAAATTTAATGAAAAATCAAAGTTCTTTACTTGGTTATATCGGATTGCAGTCAATACCTGCCTTTCCTTTAAGCGAAAGCAGAAACACCACGAGTTGCATTATGACCCCCTCCTGAAACCCAACCCTTGGATGAGAGAGTGAGTATGAAGATTGCGATTGATAATGCACTCAGGAAACTACCGCGAAGACAAAGAATTTCATTTATTCTTCGCCACTACGAAGGTTGTACATTCAACGACATTGGGGAAATTATGGGTAAAACAACCGGAGCAGCAAAGGCGAACTATCATCAAGCCGGCAAAAAATTGAAAGTTCTCTTGAAGGAATGGGTATGAATACCTGTGAAGAATTTAAGAACAAACTCATTGACTATTTTGAAAATCAGTTATCTGAGCAAGAATACAAGAAATATCGTGAACATTTACGATACTGTAGACAGTGTCAGAAGGAGTATGGTGCAGTAAAGAAACTGTATGAGATACTAGATACCGATGAGGTAGTTTTACCAGAAGAGACGTTTTTCGATGATTTGAGATTGCGCGTGCGAAGAGAGAAAATGCGTTTCCGTTCGTCTATTCTTCAAAACATTATAAAAATTTTTGTCCCAATCTTTGCCGCCGCAGCGATTCTTCTCATTCTCAGCCGTCCCGAAACAACAGTGGAGATTGCAGTTCCCACCTCGGCATTGATTGAGGACGAAGAGATTGCATCACTGAGTCTCTCCGGAGTTATCGATGAGGAGCTGATAAAAGAAATGTCCATTATAGAAAGCTATTTGCCCTTTGAGATTGATGAGACAATTGATGGATTGACCAACGAAGAACGGGCAGAATTGATTAAACAATTATATAAGAAATGTGGAAATGGTATATGATATGTATTGTCGAAAAACTTCAAAAAGGAGGAGTGATGAAGAAAATAATCATTTTGTTGGGTGTGATTGCCGTATGTTTTTCTCAGGAATTTGATGAAAAAGACCCAAGACTAATTATTGAAAAAGTGAAGATTTGGCGCATTACGCAAGAGCTCGATTTAACAACAGCACAGGCTGAAAAATTCTTCCCCAGGCTTCATGAGCTTCACAAGATTGAGAGAGAATTTCATGATAAGAGGACACATATACTCGCTGAACTTGAAAGCCTCTTGGCAAAGAATGCCGCTGAAGCAGAGATAATACAGACTATGAACAGATATGACGATATGTATCGGAAAAAGTCTGAAAACGAGATGGAGAAACTGGAAGAAATGTGGCAAGTGCTAACACCGATTCAGAGGGCAAAATATGTCATATTCGAAGAAGAATTTATTAAAGAAATAAGAAATATGATAAGGGAGATCAAGAAACACCAACTCCACAAACCATGAGCTGAATATGCAATCTTCAGCTATTCTAATTGTATATTTTGTATCAATGCCTTCAGATCATTATTGAGAGACTCGGTAAGTTTTATTTCTTCTGTAGCGCTACCGCTCCTTTTATCTATCTCTGTACTCGTGTCTACTTTCCTTAGCGACATTGTGTAATCTATCTTCGTCGCAAATTTCGACACACTGCCAACAACAATATAGTCACAGAGTAGGGTATGGGCTATGCTATATGCCTGCGTATCATCAATGTTTCTGCCATAGCCCTTTCTTATGATTTCAGATCTGATGTCCGTTTTGCTTACAATCTTGAATTGCTGGCCAAATGCACCGATCACTTGGTATAATTCATCCTGAACATGTTGACCAAGAACAGCGTCAGTTGCCTCTGTGTTCTCTTCTCGAAATGGGAATATCGCGATGACTTTTTTCGCCTCGCCAGTAGGTAAGACTTGCGGACCATACTCCAGATTCAATTCTTTAATAACTAAATCGGTCAGATCTAATTCATTGGAGGCATAGAATACACCTTCAGATAAATCGAGTACGATCGTAAAACCCTCCTGTTGAGCGACATTTGCAACGCCATCATTTATCTTTTTAAGGAGCGGTGTCATGAGTATGTCATTTTTCTGCTCTATCTTCCCGGCACTTCCGAATACATCCTGTAAAAACTGGTTGTAATCTTCAGTTAAAGACTCAATTTCGTCGAGCTTTCTGAGACGTGCCTCCTCTGAGAGGACGAGTTTCTGTGCCTCAAGCTCTGATTTGAGCTGTTCGATTTTTTGCTTGAAAGCAGCGGCTGAATCGCGATAGGTCTTAACAAATTCGTTAAACTCATTCTTTGCGGTAGCTGTAGCCTGGTATTCGTTAAATATGCTCTCAGAGTCTACAAAACCAATCTTCACATCTTTGGCAACAGCGAACACCAAGAGTAGTAAAATTGGAATAAGAAATTTCTTCATAAAACCTCCCTCGACATGTATTGTTAAAGGTTGTCGTCAAACAGCATGGCTTTTTTTTCGTTTCTAGAAGATTCCAAATGGATTTATCTGGAAGTGTGGCTCAAAGCCGCGTCTCTCGCGGTCCAATCCGTAACCCATGTCAAAACCAAGAACACCTATCATCGGCATCTCGATTCTCACGCCGGCTCCCACACCGCGATAGAGACTATGTAAATTCATATCTTCATAGGTTGGAAAGGCATTTCCTGCGTCATAAAAGAGCAGGAAAGCAAGACTCTGAGAGAGTTTTAGTTTCAACTCAATATTATTAATAAGGAGTGCGCTACCTCCTACACGCCTGCCATCTAATACCGGAGAGAGAGAGCGGTCTGAATAGCCTCTGACGCCATTATCACCAACGCCACCAGCATAGAAACGTTCATAGAAAGGAACTTCATCAATACTCGTGACCACGCCTGCCTTGATTCTGCCCATGAGCACAAATTTCCAAAAAATCGGAAAGTACGTTCTCGCCTCAAAGGTAAATTGGTTATAATCTACATCTGCAAATAGGAATTTCTTGGCAATTTCAGTTCGTAGTGCCAAGTATGAGCCACTCGATGGATTGAAAATATAGTCTCGAGAGTCTCTAATAACACTAAAGGTATTTGCGACCGTCCATTTAGGAATAGTATCATCATATAAACTATATCCACTGCTCGGCGGCGTATAGGAACCAGAAATGTCAACTATTTGTGTCCGTACTGTTCTCAAGGTGTAGCCAAACCGTGTGTAATCAAGGTAGAAAGGAAAGGTAACGCGACCCGCAAAGCCAATATCCTTTTTTGTATAATAATCCCAGAAGCGGCTCGTGTAATAAATATCAAATCCCACACTCGTTCTGGTATCGAAAAGCCATGGTTCTGTAAATCCGAGCTGAAGATTTGTCAATCTCCCGCCTATTTCAAATTTCGTATAGAGCCGTTGGCCTTTCCCGAATAGATTAGGGTGAGACAGTTCAAAATATCCCGTGAGTTTATCCAGCGCTGAGACTGATATGCCTGCACCAACGGTTGCAACACCTTCCTTTTCCTTTACGTGGTATATCAGATCTATATTACCACTATCGTCAGGAATCCCTGTCGATGGTTGGATATCTTCAAAAAATCCCAAGTTAAATATCTCTCTCATGCTTCTAAAAAGGTCTGACCGTCTAAAGCGCTCACCAGGCATTGTCACAATTTCTCTTCTTATGACATTCTCTCTTGTGGTGTGATTACCAGTGATTACCACACGATTTACAATTGCAGGTGAAGATTCACCGATGAGATATTCGATATCGATGGCGCTATCTCTGGCAGTCTCATGAGGGACAATCGAACAGAATATATATCCCTCATCGGCATACGCAGCGATAACGTTTTGTTGAGATTCTTCGACTTCATTTATATTGTAAACGTCACCACTTTCATACGTGAGTAAGTTTTCAAGTTCTTTCGACCCAAATAACGAATTACCTTGGAACGTAATCGTGCCGATATAATACTTCCTATTTTCTTGAATAGTAATCGTAATTATGAATTTATTGTTTTCAACATCAATTACAGGATCAGCAAGTTGAACGTCTAAGTACCCGTTTTGCTTATAAAAGGACTTTATTTTTTCTACGTCCTCTTGTAATTTCTCTTCATCTAATTTACCACTGCGAAGGAAAGCCTGTGGCTTGTTTTGCATCAATTTTCTGATTCTGTCATCAGAGAATGCAGTGTTACCCTCAACCATAATTAGCCCGATACGGGGTTCAATACCTTCCTCGATGAAGAAAAATAGCTCAGCTTTATTTAATGAATCCACAGCGAGACTGTCACGCACCGTTGTGGAATAAAATGATTTACTCTGATACAGCTTAAGGATCTTATCTTTGGATTCAAAAATTACATTATCAGTAATGACCTGCCCAATTCTTAGATTAATTTTTTCCTTAACTTCTTTATTTTTTATCTTCTGATTTCCTTTGAACTGCGGTATGCTCTTAAGCAGTGGTGCCTCTTCGACAATTATTCTGACGAATATGCCATCGCCAACCACCGATGTATCAACAGCGATAAAATTAAATAGCTTGAGGCGAGCGAGATTACGAACTGCGCTTTGTATGTCTGAACTTCGAAACTCACTACCTATTTTTATCCCGGAAGCATCTCGTATGAGCTGAGGGTCTGTTTGTTTAGCCTCAACATCAATGTCAACGATGGTGTATTGTATGAGGAAAAAGAAGAGGATCACTTTTCTTTGAATCTTATTTTATCGCCCATCCTTACCAGACGAATATGTTTGCCATTTTTAATTTTGCCCTTCAGTATTTCTTCAGAAAGTGGATCTTCAATCAATCGGCGTATTGTTCTTTTGATTGGTCGCGCACCAAATTCAGGGTCAAATCCTTCTTCCACAAGTAATTCTTTACTTGATTCATCAAGCTCGAGAATCATATTCTTATCACTGAGTCGTTCTTCAACCTCACCAATAAGTATATTCACGATCTCTTTCATATCCTCCTTGCTTAATTGTCGGAAGACGACTATTTCGTCTATTCGGTTAAGAAATTCAGGCGAGAATAATTTTTTCGTTTCCTCCAAGAGCATAGTCTTCATATTGGTATATGATAGCTCAGCAGACATCTTCGCGAAGCCTATGCCGTCGCTCCTTTTGATATCTGCTGTTCCTATATTTGAGGTCATGATTATGACCGTGTTTTTGAAATCTATCTTCCGTCCATAAGAATCTGTGAGCTGCCCATCTTCGAGGATTTGCAGGAGAATATTAAATACATCAGGATGAGCCTTCTCGATTTCATCAAACAGCACAACGGAATAGGGTTTTCTCTTTATCTTCTCAGTAAGTTGCCCACCTGCTTCGTAACCCACGTAGCCAGGAGGAGCACCAATAAGCCTCGATACATTAAACTTTTCCATATATTCTGACATGTCGAAGGTAATCAATGAATTGATGTCTGTAAATAGAAATTCTGCAAGGCGCCTTGCAAGTTCAGTCTTACCTACTCCTGTTGGCCCAAGGAAGATGAAAGAACCAATGGGACGTCTCGGATCTTTGACACCAGCCCTACTTCGCCTCACTGCCTTTGCAATCGTGGCTATTGCCTCGTCCTGACCAACTATCTTCTTCTTTAATTCCTCTCCCATCTTGAGGAGGCGCTTTGATTCTTTCTCTTCGATCTTAGAAACCGGAATGCCTGTCCATCGGGATACCACGAAGGCAATATCCTCTTCCAGTACTTGGGGACGAGGGAGACTTGTATCAGTTTTTAGACCTGTGATCTTCTGTGCCAATTTTTGCTGTTCATCACGCAATTGTGCCGCCTCTTCAAAATTTTGTTCTGCAACCATCTTCTCCTTTTTCAATCTGATTTCATCCAGTCTATCCTCGAGAGTTATTCGTTCGTCATTTCGAACCACCTTAGAGAGTTTTACTTTAGCACCAGCTTCATCAATGACATCTATTGCCTTATCGGGTAGGAAACGATCTGTTATATATCGATTAGACAACCGTGCTGCTGCATCCAACGATTCATCAGTATACTCTACATGGTGGTGATCCTCATATTTGCTTCTCAATCCTTGAAGAATATTGATACTTTCTTGCACTGTCGGTGGATTTACGATGATGGGTTGAAACCTCCGCTCCAGTGCGCCATTCTTTTCAATATATCTTCGATAATCTTCGAGCGTCGTAGCACCAACACATTGGAGTTCGCCTCGCGCAAGGGCGGGTTTTAACATATTTGAGGCATCGATTGCACCTTCTGCAGCTCCCGCACCAACGATTGTGTGAAGTTCATCGATAAATACAATAATATTTTTATTCTTTTTGACTTCATTTATGACTGCCTTTAATCTCTCTTCAAATTGGCCGCGATATTTAGTCCCCGCAACGATAGACGCCATATCAAGGGCAACAACCCGTACGTTCTTGAGAGAATCTGGGACATTACAGGCTACAATATCCTGAGCGAGCCCTTCTACTATGGCTGTCTTGCCGACGCCGGCTTCTCCCACGAGGACTGGATTGTTCTTTTTACGACGTGACAACACCTGAATAACACGTTCTATCTCCTTTTCACGGCCAATTATTGGGTCGAGCTTCTCTTCTCTTGCGAGCTCTGTCAGGTCTCTTGAAAAAAGGTCTAGTGCCGACCCCCTTGGTTTCACCTTTGTCTTACCAGATACAACGCCTTCTGGTCTTAAAAGCTGGATGATTTCATTTCTTACCGTTTGGTAATCCATGCCGACAGATTCGAGTATCTGGGCACCGAGACTTCCCTCTGTGCGGATGATTCCCAAGAGGAGATGTTCGGTACCTACATAGGAATGTCCAAAATTCTTGGCTTCTTCCATTGCGTAGTTCAAGCAAAGCCTCGCCTCATTACTTAGTGGAACATCTATCTTACCGCCACTCCCAAGCTTTATAGAATGTTCGATGCTCTTACGCAACTCATTCAACTCAACGCCGAGATTGATGAGAACCATGGCACCAACACCTTCGGCTTCTTTGATCATAGCCAAGAGGAGATGTTCAGTACCAATGAAACTCTGCTTGAATTTCCGTGCCTCCTCGCGTGCAAGGTGTAATATTTTTCTCACTCTCTCTGTAAATCGTTCCTGCAAGTATACCTCCTTTATATCAATATTTTAGCGAAAATAGCATTTCTGTCAAGATACTTCTTTGAAAAAGTGCCACGAGCATCCACCTATGTCTTAGACACCAACGCAGATTAATGGTAAACTACATTGTTTATCGAGAGGCGCACGTACGTAATCTAGTGAAGAGCGTAGCTTACCGTGGCTTCGGCAAGCACCTGATTTACATCAATGAGAGGCACTGCGATATCGGCCTGCGTTATTGAGAGAGGAATCTCTGTACAGGCAGCGATAATAATCTGTGCGCCTTTTCTGATCAAATCCTCTGAGGCACGTACAAAATATGGGCTAAGCCCTTTTGCTTCCTCACCCATTTTTATGCGATAGATTCCCTCCATTACGAGTCTGCTCTGTGCAGCCTCTGACGGGAAGATGACGCCATAGCCCTCAGGACAGAAGATATTATCGAATATTCCTGCCTCTATGGTACCGCTGGTAGTGAGAATTCCTATGTTCTTGACAGATCCCCCTTCTTTTTTGACTCTCTTGAAGGTGACATCCAACAGGCTGAGAATCGGTATCTGAAGAGCATTTTCTATTTCTTTCAGCCAAAAGTGAGCGGTGACGCATGGAATGACAATAAAATGGACACCAGCGCCTTCAAGCATCTTTGCTGACTTCACGAGTTCTGGCACGGGATTCTCTTTCTTATTCAGAATCGCCTCAGTACGATCTGGGATTTGAGGATCCATGATAATCATCATTTTGAGGTGTTCCTGGTCTTTTTTTGCTGGAGTCAATGAAATAACCTTGTGGACAAAATCGACGGTCGCCTTGGGACCCATTCCACCGATGATACCAACTACCTTCATGAAATATAATTATTCAAGGACCTTCTGAAGTTTATCCCTGAGCGTCTTACTTGCTGTATTATGTTCCAGCGCTTTTTGGTATGCATCCTTTGCGTGGTCGACATCATTCAGTTTCATATATACGTCACCGAGATGTTCCAGTATCACTGCATCTTCAACAATCGCGGCTGCCCTTTTCAAATCTCCGAGTGCTTCTGCGTATTTTCCCATCTGGTAAAGTACCCAACCACGAGAATCAAGATAATACCCGTTATTTTCTTCAAAAGAAAGCGCCTTATTGATCAACCCAAGTGCATATTCGAGGCTATCATTACGTTCTGCATAGGTGTAGCCAACATAATTAAGAGCCTCGGCATTTGTGGTGTCCAATGCAATGATTTTTTGAAATGTTATGAATGCATCGTCTTGTCTTCCGATTCTGTCGCATAGGTGTGCCAGTGCTTCTAACGTTGCAAGATTTATGGAATCATCCTTCAATGATTTGCGGTAATAGAAATATGCTCGAGTGTACTGCTCTTCCATTTCGGCTATGACACCGAGTAGATAGTTGATCTGTACCATGTCACCACCATGGTGGGCAGCCTCCGTGAATGCATATTCCGCTGTTCTAAAATCTCTTTTCTCAATGGCAATGAATCCCAGATACACCCATAGTTCCACAAAATAAGGGTCAATGTTAATAGCTTGTAGGATCTCTTCGCGTGCTGCTTCGTAGTCGCCTTCCTCGAGATATATTCTCCCGATGTAAAACCTTGAGTAGGTGTCTTGTGAATCAATCTTCGAAACAATCATAAACTCATCTAATGCCTGACGAAGCATACCTACTTTATACAGGGCATGGCCGAGACTTTTCCTGATATATCCATCTTTATAGTCTAAATCTAGAATTTTCCCAGCAATCTCAATGAGTTCTTCATATCGTTCTGTGTCCGTGTAGAGCTCAATGATTCTCCTGCCAACGGTGAGAATCAGGGTATCTTCACGGAGTGCTTTTTCATAGTAGAATATTGCCGAATCCTTCACGTTCAAAATATCATAAACAGTACCAATGCCGATCAGTGCTGTGGTATTCATTGTGTCGAGCTGATAACTGTGTTGGTAATAATCGATCGCAGACTCATGCTCATTCATTTTGCCTGCAAGCGTTGCCAGTCTTAAAAAAATGTCAGGGGTCTTCAGACTGTCTGGCATATTTATGAGCACGTAGCTTGCCGCTTGTGTATCACCAATTCCTTCATAAAGTATTGAGAGACTACTTAACACATCAATGTTTATAGGCGCTATCTGTAGACATTTTTCATAACCTTGTATTGCCGCCTTGAAATCACCTTTTCCAATATGACCAATTGCAAGAGTATGGTACATCTCAACCATTTCAGGCCACCGTGATAGACCTTCGGAGGCAATATTTATTCCTTCGTCAAACCGCCGTATTTTGTAGAAAGCATTTGCTAATGATACGTAAATCTCGGGTGACTCTGGTGTGAGTTGCTTTGCTCTCTGATAATATTCAATTGCCTCTTCTATTTTGTTATCGGATTCTAACTGACAGCCAATACTAAACAGCTCATAGGGTGTTTCGCTATTAGATAATAGGAGTATGCCTATTAAAATTCTATAAATAGTGATAACAGCCATAATTTATCAGGGTTTTTTATTGGATTGGTATTCCATATATGATAGTCTAATCCGAACCCAATCTGTCTGCTATTGTTTCTGTAAAAGGTATTGATCCTGAGTAGATGCTGATGGTAGAAACTCGTGTCGCCTCTGATTACGTAAAAGTGAGGATCAACATTGACACCAAAACATCCTTTTTTTAACACATTGAATGCTGCTTGGAACATCACCTCGTAATTATAGTCCGCACCAGAATTGATGATCCACCCATGATAATACCAGTGTGGATAGTATCCCAGCTCAATACTCCATAAGAATCTTCTCAACGTTTTGAGACGTTTCGAGCGATGGTAATGAGCATCCGCGAACTGGAATCCGAAGCGATTAAAGACCGGGGTACCTTCAATATCATAATCAATATCATGGATGCAATCGTGCATAAATGAACCTGAAAAAAGTAACGATGCAGTTATATAATCGATACCACCCGAAATGTAATAGTGAGCATAGCGCGGATCGAGTGAGATACCACCCTCTTGCTCTGCCAGATCCAGGTCATCACGATAACGCACGAACAAGGAGAGATTCTTGAATTTGAGTATGGTACAGTAGAGGTCGATCGATGCATCCATATTATACCGAATGGTATCGCTGTTAAGATACTTTCCCAAGGAGGCTCGGCCATGGATATCTAAAGGAACTTCAATAGAAAAGAGGTATTGCAGAGTTAAGACCAGAGCGATACATATATGTGGAAAGTGTGGGAAACAAAGGTAGTATGTTGAATTGGGAGTGATTGTCTTTTCTCTAGACTTATTGAATCGTCGTGCCATAAAGATCACAGCCTTTTGTGTGGGTAATCTTCAGACTGTAGAAATTGCCCATTTGCAGATGTCTTATGTTCGTGACCACATGACCATCTATTTCAGGTGTGGCAAACTCCGTATGTCCTCTATAGTGACCATTTCGACCGTGAATGAGTGTTCTCAATACCGTGCCAATTCTATGGGCATTTCCTTCGTCTATTAATTTCTTCTGGAGGGAAATGATCCTGCTGTAGCGTTCATGTATCGTATTCTCTGGAAGTTGTTCGAGTTGCGCTGCCTCTGTTCCTTTTTCGCGACAATAGGGAAAGATTCCGAGCCAATCGAATCTAACCTCTTCAAGAAATTCAAATAATTCCTTGAACTCATCACTAGTTTCTGTTGGAAAACCAGCGATTACTGTTGTTCTCAGAGAAATTTGTTTAATAGTCTTGAGTCGAGCAATGAGTGTCTGAATGTATCTCTTGCTGACGCCACGATTCATCAGGCAGAGGATTCGATCATTGATGTGCTGGATGGGCATATCAATATATTTGCAGACTTTATTGTTGGCCTCAATTTCTGATAGAATATCATCGGTCATACCCTTTGGGTGTGCGTACATCACCCTTATCCATTGTATTTCTGGGATTTCAGATATCGTCCTTATGAGCGATACCAGTGTCGGTTTCTTGTTGAGATCCAGACCATACCGTGTCGTATCCTGTGCAATGAGTATGATCTCTTTTATGCCGAGTTTTGCTAATTCGATTGTTTCTTTTACTAACGTGTCTAGGTCAAGACTGTGGTATTCCCCCTTAATCGACGGAATGGTGCAGTATGAGCAGTGATTCGAACAACCCTCAGCGATCTTCAGATATGCATAGCCATGTGTCGTCGGAAGTCGAGCGCAGTGATTGACAGCATCGGCGCTAATGGTATGTAACAATTTTCTCTTCTCTTCGAGCCTGAACCATCCAGATATCTGGGGGTATTTATGTTTCAGTTCATTCTTAGCTCGGTTGACCGCACATCCATAGACATAGATCCTTTTGCTCTTACTATCGGGAGACCGTATTGCCTTTTGTATTTCGTCTTCAGTTTCTTCCAATGCTGGTTTGATAAAACCGCAGGTATTGATGACGATGATATCACAATCCTCAGGGATTGTACTGATAGCAATGCCTGACGAACCCAGTGCTCCGATAATCTTTTCAGAGTCAACCAGATTCTTGGGGCAGCCTAATGATATAAAGTGCATCTTCATTGGTCCGTCTACCCGTCGTTACTCGATCTTAATCAATTTGGCTCGAGCCGATGCAATCAATTCCATCCTCTTATTCATCAATTTTGATTCTGCCAGTATTAATCGGTGCTTTGCATTTACTACCCTTCCACTGGCGATATATTCATCATCAATAGCCATAGGTTTTCTAATACGAATGTTCAATTCTGCTGTGACACACTTATAGCCCTTCTTGAATGCTGCCCAGATAGCTATCTCATCGAGGATCGTTGATATTATTCCTCCATGGACAGCTTTTTTGTAACCCTGGGACCAAACTGGTGGGTGAATAACTGCCTCAACTCCGCTTGAAGACTCTACGATTTTCAGACCCAAGCCGTTTATGTTCTTGGAGCCACAGGCAAAGCACTTGTCATCCATTAATAACTTAGTACTCATCTATCTGTATTCCATCAGGAGGATCGAACTCGAATAATTTTTTTGATATCTTCTTGTTCACTTCAATCTTGCCGAAACTATATGTGCTTTTGGAACCTGTTTTGTCAAGCACGGTCACAGCTGTGATCTCAAATTTCGACTTGTGAATAGATATCGTAATTTTTTCATAGATTTCAGTTTCTTCTTTTGGTATCAATGAGACCATAAAGCGATCTTTTTCTTCCTTTGTCAATTCGGCGGTGAATCTTTCATCGTAGTCTTTTAAGAAAAAATCAGGATTTATCGCAAACGGCACCTGCTCGAGATGCTGTCTGATTGCCCTTTTTTCCTCAGGGATGTATATCCACAAGGAAGTACTATTTCCAATATAGATTTGTCTGGGATTTTTCATCTCCATGCGGAAGTAGTTGGGTTTAAGAAAATAGATTTCGCCTTCAAAATTATGACAAGTACCCGACACTTCATCACAGAACAGCTGTTCGAATTCAGCATGAAAACTTTTTAGATTTTCATATTTTTCGATAGTCTTATTGATTATTTCATCTACCTCAAGGGCAAACGCCGTCAATGCAGTTACGCAACACAACACAAATAAAATTTTTCTCTTCATCCGTGTCCTCTTAAAAATAATCTTATCCATAAAAACGAATATGTCAACACATTCCCCGTACGTATTGACAATTGATATGTTTCATCTATCATGTCTTATATGATCGTGCTAAAGTGGAGATCATGAAAGAAATTCGATATCACCCTATAGGTGTTATACATTCACCTTTCAAAGACATAAGCGGTGTTCCAATTCAATCTACCGGTGCACAGGGTATTAAGGGAACTGTTGAGATCGTGCCACAATACTCAAAAGGACTCGAGGGTATCGAAGGATTTTCATATATTATATTACTCTATCATTTTCATCTTTCAAAAGGTTTTTCATTAAAGGTCATGCCTTTTCTGAGCGAAGGTGAACAAGGCATATTCGCAACACGAGCTCCTAAGAGGCCAAATCCCATTGGAATATCCATCGTAAAACTCATTCAAGTAAGGGGCACGACACTTTACGTTGAAGATGTCGATATTGTTGACAATACTCCACTATTAGATATGAAACCTTATGTTCCTCAATTCGATGTTCGTGATACTGAAAAGATAGGATGGCTTACCGAACGGGTAGCGGATGTTAAGCAGACAAAGGCGGACAATCGGTTTCGATGATGGAAGAGAAGTATATATCGAATAAAGAGTACAATGAGTACTACGAAAGGCTCAGTAATCTTCGTTCAATAATTGCTCACGATTTGCCCGTTGCGTCGAATATGCGTATAGTAGATATAGCAACTGGTTATGCTTATTTTGCCATAGAGGTTGCAGAACACGCACCTAGTCTCAGTATTACTGGAATTGATATCTCTTTGCAGGATGTTCTGAGAGCGCATGAAAACATAAAGCAGTCGGGCCTTCTCAATCGCATGCGCATTGTTTCAATGGATGCCACGCGAATGGCCTTTCACGAGAGGGCATTCGATATGGCAATAAACTTCATTGGCTTGGAAGACATTCATATGACACGCGGGAAAAGAGGAATACAAGAGGCATTCCTCGAGGTAAACAGAGTACTCAAACCCGATGCATATTTCTGTTTTGTCGTAATGCCTGTAGATGAGATGGAGACAAAGGCGCAAAAAACTGAAGTAGCCTTGTATTCTTATATTTGCAATGCAACTTGGTTGAAAAGGCTGGAGTATATCAAGATGCTCGAAAAAGCAGGTTTTATACTCATTCGAGAGAAGCGCTACAGAACAGGTAAGAAACTAACATCGGAACAGGCTCGACACGAAATCAGATACGCCTGTGATAATGTACCGAAGATTTATGGAATTGTAACTCCATCTTTTGAAGACGTCTGGAACAAGTTTGGCAACGCCATCGAGGAAAATGGAGTCGGCCAAATCTCAAAGGTGCTCTTGATGATAACGCACAAACGAGAGGAGATGGGACATGATGTGCCTTGACAAATGCAAAAATGTGAAGAGAATTGTACATCGTTATGGTAAAACAAATCAAGAGACCACGGAAACAAAAGAAGGGAGGGACTAAGTCCAAACAGAAGACTGAAACAAACAAAGCTGTGACTCACCGTGTATCAAGTACAACAGAGTGGCCTGTCAAAGTATCTGCAGACAAGAGCTATGCAGTCTTCCAGGTGGGAAAAGAAAAGTTTTGCATTGATCTCGATTTGATTCATGAGATTATCAGCACATTTTCTATTCATTCTGCACCGCATCTCCCTGAGGTCTTTTCAGGAGTAATTAATCTTCGTGGAGAGTCAATGCCGGCAGTGGATCTTTATAAGTTGTTACACGAGGAGAAGAAAACAGAAGGAACCAGGACATGCCTAGTAGTGTCAATCGGTTCTTCTCGTATCGGATTCTTGGTCGATTCGGATGTCGAAATGGTGACTGCAAAACATGGTTCATTACATCCACTGCCTGACTGCTATAACGAAGAAGAATCAGAGTTGCTGGATGGAATATTTTGGATGGGAGATGAATTTGTTGGAATTTTAAGACCACATGAAGTGGTCAGAGTCATTGCCAAATGGGGGGAAGGTGATGAGAAGTCATAAGATACATATTTCTATCCTTGGGTTAGTTCTGCAAATCATCTTTTTTTCACTACTTACCCGTAGACTAGGTTACTGGCATGCTGTAGCCCAATACTTTATTGTTGTAGCTGTCCTGTTTCTCCTATATCCTGTATTTATTGATAAACATCCTACACTCAAGAGGTTCACTACGCTGTACTTCATAGGTATTATTGTTGCTGGACTGCTATCTGGTCTCTTCGCTGGTTTCGAATCAGTCGCTCTTGGTTGGTTATTACTGTCCGGTATACTTACAGGTATCTTGGTAGCCACAATACTCTATCATATTGTTCATCTTATCGTTCCTGATGGTCTCCGAGAATATGGTTTTAGTATTTTTTTCGAGATTAGTCTGACATTTTTTGCGTGTTCATCGTATCTCATGCTTTTATTCATACCCTTCATGCTGGTAAATGCTTTTGTGCTCGTGGTAGTTATTTTTGCTGTTTCATTACTTGCGGGTTTTGCCTTAACCGCGCCACTCTCTCAGTCCACCGATATGGTGGCGGATGCAATGAAAGAATGGCAAAGTATCGATGCATTATCTGCACCTCGAATTACAATAGTTAATAGACTGTTCTCTCTGTTTAACACTGTTCTTACTCGAATAAAATCTTCCCTTGGGACATTACGTGATATGGGTAGAGAAATAAAAGCATCTTCTGAAGATCTCTCTTCAGTTGCCGAGCAGATGAGCGCCTCGCTGCAAGAGGTCTCTTCAACTATACAGCAAATATCGACAGGAGCACAAGAGCAGTCAACTGCTATCACATCGATAGCGAAGTCCATTGAGGAACTCAATACGCTTACATCATCAATTTCCTCACAAGTGAAAATGGCCTCTGTATCGTCGCGAAGAACCACCGATTCAGCACAGCAAGGTATGGAACTTTCTAAGAAAGAGGCGGAAATTTCCAAACAGATTTTTAGGCAAACGCAATTTATTGAAGATAAGATGAATGAACTCCGTAATCAGGCAACCGAGATTAAGAAGATATTAGATATTATTGCTGGTATCACTGAACAGACCGATCTTCTCGCGTTGAATGCAGCAATTGAGGCTGCGCGTGTTGGTGAGCAGGGGAGAGGTTTTGCTGTTGTTGCTGACGAGATAAGGAATCTTGCGAATGCAACGCAACGTTCATCTGCAGTAGTAGAGAATTCTATCTCTCAGATTAATAGTACCGTACAGGAATTGAATATGCTCTTGAAATCTGAACGTGAAAAGGTAACGGAATCGAATGAATTGGCTGCGCAGACCGAAGAGCAATTTACGAGCATTGTGAAGGCAGTAGACTTGGTTACCGATATGATTTCGCGTATTAATCAGGCTGCGGTAAATCAATCAGAAAATACCAAGGAATTAGTAACACAAGTTGAGCAGATAGCGCACGTCGCAGCTGATACGGCTTCGGCGACTGCACAGGTTTCGGCATCGGTTCAGGAACAGACTGCGAGTATGCAAGAGCTGACTTCAACAGCGCAAGTTCTTTCATCATTTGCCATAAAACTTGATGAGCTCTTATCGACGATAAAAAAGTGAATTATTACGTAAAGTTTGTCATTGGTAGTGTGGCATTTGCTGTAACAGTCAATGAAGTCAAAGAAATCGCAAGACCAAAATCTGTTCAAACGAAGGAGAAAACTCTGAAGAATATTTGTGGCTTTTTTGTATTCAGGAAAAAAATGATAGTGCTTTATGACTTGCCTAAATTTCTTAAAATGGAATCCAAAAGCCAATTCGAGGTTATCATTGCTGAAGTGAACAGAAGACATATCGGCTTTAAGGTCGACAAAGTATGCGGCGTTATTGCTGCAGAGATACTTTCACCATTTCCTGAGCTTGTGATGGCTAAAAATTATTTGCGAGGAGTCATTAAGGAGGGTGAAAGTCTTATTCAGGTCCTGTCATTAACGCGATTACTTTCTGGCGTACGATTCACCAACGTAGAAAAATATTTATAGGTTTGAGAAATAACGTCTTTATATATGTATTGAGGTTTCTTGTTTTGTAAGTTTGTCATTGTCTGAGAACCTAGGAGGGAGGGAATCATGAAGTATTTAGTTATCATTATCTATTGTGTTCAGGTTTTAGCCTCAGCACAAAATCTATTACAAAATCCAGGATTTGAGGATTGGACCAGTAGTGTACCCACGTATTGGAACAAAGATGAAGGTATAAAGCTTTTTAGGGAGAGCTATCTTGTTCACGGGGGCAATTTCAGCGTGAGAGAAAGTCTCACTACCCAAACCCAATCAGATGCGGACCTCCATCAAACAGTGGCCATTCGTCCAAACACTTACTACCAATTGAGTGTTTGGATATGGGATGGTGATTCCTCAGGACGAATTGGTATTGGTATCGATTGGCTACCGTCGGGTTCAGAATGGTCGAATGCTTTTTCTGTGGATTCGGCTGGTTGGCAGCTGTTGGCTTTTACTACCGAACCATCGCCGTCAGATGCGGAATCTGCTTCAGTTGTAATCCGAGCCTATGATAGCTCTGCCACATGGGATGGTGATGCAATCTTATATATAGATGATGTCCATTTTTCGGAAGTGCCATTACAGCCCCCTGTCATTGTGAGGATGTGGCATATACCCGTCAATCCAACTTCAGGCATTACCGAGAGTATCTATGCTCAGGTGAACGATGATGGCATCATAGTTGGAGATACTCTTTATTATGGCGTGAACAATCTGATCAATCCGGTCAAATTATTCCACACTTCAGTGAGTAATGATACCATCACATTTCATATTCCAGGACAGAATACCGGCGATACTATTTTCTATTTCATAAGATGTGTCGATGACGATGGCCTTGAAACAATCTCAGATACACACGTATATTATGTCGGGAACTTCAATATAATCATTAACGAGATATTGTATGATACACAAGGCACTGATGAAGGTTGTTTTATTGAACTTTTTGGCCCCGGTGGCTCCGATCTCGACAATTTCAGCATTGTCGGGGTGAATGGTTATAATGGGAGTGAGTATACTACAATTGACCTTAACGGAAATTCAATATCTGGAGATGGATTTTTCGTGATTGCTCAAGATACTGCTGTGCCGAATCACGACATAATTAGTGACGAAGTAGATTTACAAAATGGTCCAGATAATGTCGAGTTGAGATTTTGCAATATTACGGTTGATGCCCTAGGATATGGTGAAGGCGACAGCTGGGTCTTCACAGGCGAATGGCTTCCTGCTCCTGATGTGAGTGAGGACCATAGTCTTGGACGTTACCCCGATGGTTATGATTCAGATAATAATCTTAATGATTTCAACGATTATATCTCATGTACACCAGGACTACCGAATCCAGTGGTCGGTGTGTGTAACGACACACAGCCGAACAGAGAGCTGCCGTTCCTGACTAATCCAGTACGTTCAGGCACAATTTTCTCTTCGCTTGTAAAAAATCAGAATTTTTACCCTATATCAATCTATAATACACTAGGACGGGTCGTCACACACATACCTGGACCAGATTATGTATTGGATCTGCCTTGTGGTATATATTTTCTTATTATGAACAATGACGGGCATGGTTGTGCAAAGATTGTGATAGTGGAATAAAACGAAGATTGAAATACGATTTTTAATTCTATCTCTTCATAGACGTTATCGCATTTCATATTCTGGAACTAAATACATGAATCTACTTTCCTCACTGTTTAAGTTTGCAAGTGAAAAACCTAAACTTCTGGGGTAAGAGACAATTTCAACTTCTCCCTCTATGCCAGCCATATCCTTCACAGCCTCGAGTGCATCGAGATAACCGCCCGTCTGATCAATCAAATTGATTTTTTGAGCAAAGGCGCCCGAATAGATTCTTCCTTGACCGAGTGAATCAACCGTTTGTTCTGACATATCTCTACACTGAGCCACGCATCTTACAAATTTATCATACCACCATTCTGCTTCTTTTTCTTCACGTTCTAACTCATCTTTTGTGAGATGACGAAGACCCCAGAAGAGATCACTATGTTTACCCCTTTTGACATAGTCCCAAGATATGCCGAGCTTATCGTATAGACCCTTTGTTACGAATTTGATATCGAAAACACCTATTGAGCCAGTAATTGTTCGTTTATTTGCATAAATCCTAGCGGCTGGGCAGGAAATGTGGTAACCGCCTGAGGCAGCAACTCCGCCCATTGTTACGACGACAGGCTTCTGTGCTGCACATCGTCGTACTGCATGCGTGATTTTTTCCGATGCCACAGCATAACCGCCAGGCGAGTTGATTCTGAATAGCACTGCCTTGACATTTTTGTCTTTTCTTATATCTTCGAATATCCTTGCATATCTGTCGCTACCAATGAGACGTGTCTGGAAAAAATTCGGTGTTCCTTCTCCTGAGACAATCGCACCTTCAGCAATAACTAATGCTATTTTGGGTCGTAATGAATACCACGCTTCATCAACAGTTCGTTCATGCACGACTCCTTGAAAATCAACTATGGGCATGCCATCATATGTTTCACTGAGATAGTCTTGTAATTCAAAATCGTAGAGTGCGGTATCGATAAGACCATGGATCTTTGCGTCATCACTATTGAAATAAGCAATCTTCTCGATCAAGGCCTCAATTTCTTCACTGGTTTTATTACGCGAATGAGCAATGCTGTTGATCATAGGATAGTAGATATCATCGAGAAGTCTTTCGATCTGTTCTCTATCGGCCTCAGACATATTGTTTCTTGAGACTTTTTCAATCGCCGATTTATATTCTCCAATAGAGACAATATCTGTCTCGAGACCGAGTTTTTCGAGAGTTTCTTTAACGTATGACTTTCGAAGGGCAAGGCCAGGAATAATCACTGAACCAGGTGGTGAGAGGATAATTTCATCACCGGTACAGGCAAGCTCATAGGCTAGGGTGCTGTGGTAATCATCGGCAAAAAAGATGATCTTTTTGCCTCCTCTTTTCAATCTCATCAGACTATTCTTTAACTCCTCGATCTGTGCTGCTTTTAGTGAATGACTGCTTAACTCCACTAAGACAGCTTTCACATCATCTCTGTCTTTGAGAGACTCGAGGTTACTCAATAATCTCGTAAACCCTGGTTTTGTGCTGAAGGGGATACCTAAGAAATACCTCATCTTGATTTCTGGATAGCTCCCTCTCAGATGTAATCGAGTGATCTTGCTGCTCTTGGGTACCAATGTTTGATATGGCTGTGCAGACAGTATGAGACCAACCCTGAATTTCTCATCACCTCTTGAATATGCGCCAGCAAGCTTGATTTTACCGAATGAAAGCTCTAGTCCTGCATTCCAATTAAATTCTTCATCTATATAACCGGCATGGAAGTTGAGCTTCACCCCATCTAATGGCTGAATCATCGTACCATAATAGAAGTTAAGAATGCTGTCGACACCTTCGTATTCGATATCACCACTGAGTGTAATGTATTCCTCAAACGGTCTCAAACTGATTCCCCCAACCATGTGATATCTCGTACCTACTGTTGTTCTGTAGCCAAGTGAAAAACGAGGACTAGACCGTGCAATCAGGCCAAAGACATGATTTGAAGTATCACCAAATTGATGTGCATAACCGATTGAAAATACCCCCGGAAGCTTGTATCCTGTTGCAATTTCAAAGTATTTGAGACTATCGACTTTCTTCATACCAAGCCCGAGATTGCCTAATGTCAGAGCAGGCATCAAGGTATCGGGGTGATACGTGAAGAGTAGTTCAGCACCAGGCTGTATGCCCAAACCTGCAGGATTCGAAAAAATACTAACAGATCTCAACGGTACAGAGCTGAAATTTGATTCGTAAAATGGATTTGTAGACAAGGTACAAATGAGTATGAGTATCATATTGCCTCCTTTTTGCTATTATATCTACGAGATAATGTATGTCAACGTATTGACAATGGAGAAGATTATCTCTTTAAATTGTCTGTCAATGACTCCACACTGAATGGGTTCTGGTATTTAGGTATTATGATTCAGAATTGAGAATGTTTATTGCCTCTTTCCACGCTTTTGTTGGAACATATGCGTGTGGCGTCCTAAAAAATATTGCGGCTGTATAGATAAGAGGTTTTGATTTCGTGTAGTGATTCATTGGATTAATGAGAATCCCCTTCACCTTCTCAATAATCTCCGGTTCACGACGGCGATAGGGAAATCTGAGAATCATTCCTGGAATGTAGTCATTGGCAAAAATATTATCCCAGATTAATGGTTTTCTTTTGAACATTTTCGTAATTTTATCTATATCCAGAGCAGTTATTTTTTTTGAAACAACCTGCCTTCCAGTCCATATGATGCAGATGTCTTTATCCAATGTCTGAGACACTGTTTTGATATACTCTGTCTCAAGAAAGCCGCGATATTGAGTTGGGCAAAAAAAGAGTATTGGATTGGAGACATTGTTCTTGAGAAATCCTAACAACTCATTTGCTACGGTGACCTGGATTTCAGCAGTTTTTTGAGAAAGTTCAACCTTAATATCATCAAAAAAGAGACTAAAATGGGTTATGCCAATTTGGACCAGAGGATCAATTTTTCTTATTACTATTTCAGTGTCCGTCTTTGAAACAGGGGATAAGGCATAATTAAAACCTATTGAATGTCTTTTACTAATGTGTACTAGCTTCTCGAATTCTTTTAGAATGTTCTTTGGATACGGTTGTTGCCATTTTTTTCTGTGGAATACGTCATTTTTTGGACCGTATACATAGGTATTCAAACCACAATCAGACAAAAAGACAATTAAATCATGCCGCTCTTTGAATGTGTAAGGCTTACGATAAAAACCCTCGACAACGCCGAAGAATTTATTTTTCAATGCTCAGTTCTTCCAGCAATCTTAGCCAGACTTCTGGATTGTCATTCAGTTTCGAAATTTCTTTTTCTACATCTATATTGTATTTTTGCTGTAAGTTTGCTATTGAGTCGCTCAGTCCTTCATTTTCGCTTACCCTTCTCCTCAATTCTCTTTCTTCCTTTAAATATGCAACCAACCGACGGGTGTGGTCCTCTTTAGTGCAGGTGAAGCATACCACCGGGATCATAATGAGATACCTCAAATGAGTAATCATTTAAAATGTTGCTAAACTCTTCCTCGTTGCCGTACCACTATGAACATGAGGGATTATCGCCACAGAAATTGAAGTCTCGGTGTCATTATGTGCTCCATGGGTTTGATGAATAAATCTAAGAGAGCCAGCCTCCTGGGAGGATAAACGAGGCGCGGTTTTTCTATACCAACCAGATCACCGGCAATTTTTACTGCATCCTCAAAGGAACCGAGTGTATCAACAAAGCCAATCTCTTTTGCCTGCCTCCCAGTGATGATCCTGCCGTCTGCAAATTTCAAGACACTGTCTTTAGGTAGATTACGTGCTTCTGCTGTGGTTTCAACGAATTGTTCATATATGTCCATTACTACATCTTGAAGAAGTTCTCTTTCTCTATCACCTATTCTCCTGTATGGAGCACCGATATCTTTGTACTCTCTTGACTTTATTACTTCAACATCAACACCGATTTTGCTTAACAATTCCTCGAGAATAGGTAATTCCATTATTACACCAATTGAGCCTGTGGCAGTGCCAGGATTTGCGACGATTACATCTGCAGGTAATGATACATAATATCCTCCGGAAGCTGCAACGACACCCATCGATACTACAATTTTTTTCTTTTCTTTTACCTTCTTAACTTGGTCATATATTTCCTGTGCCGCTGCGACAATACCGCCTGGCGAGTCAACTCTGATAACTATCGCCTGAATTGAACGGTCTTCACTGAACATTTTTAGGTCCTCGACAGTCTGCTTAGAGGAAATTATAGTGCCTTCGATTTCGACTACGCCAACATTTCCACTTGTGGTTAAGCCACGCATCCCGAGTCCAATGGATAACCCAATTATTACAGCAATAACTATGACAGCGATGATAATAATGTGTGTTGTTTTCATCACTCCTCCAAATAATTTTACTTAAAGTAATTGATTCAATAAAAAATCAGAACTAAGAGCAATTACATCACTCTTTCAGAATGCTCTCCAAAGATCTGCGTAGAATCCCGACGTCCACCCTGGTAACAAGTTTACTTTTATAAGCGAAAGAAATTTTACCTGTTTCTTCAGACACGACAATACATACTGCATCGCTTTGTTCTGATATACCAAGGGCAGCGCGATGTCTTAGTCCGTACTTTCCACTAAGGCTCGGATTATCGCTCAGTGGCAATACACAACCTGCTGCAACTAATGTATCTCCCTGAATCACACAGGCGCCATCATGTAGTGGTGTATCCGGGAAGAAGATCGTTCTCAAGAGTGAAGAATTAACTTCTGCATCGATCGGCACTCCAGTATCGATAATATCCTTTAAACCGATATCCTTTTGAATTAATATGAGTGCTCCTATTTTATCCTCAGACATCTTTTCCACAGCATCAACGATTTCTTCGATTACGGGAGACTCTTCGACCTTAAGAAAGAATTTTATTGGTCTTTGGCGTCCTATACGAGCAAGGGCATTTCTTATTTCAGGCTGAAAAACAATAACAAAGGCGACTACCCAGACAGCAAGAATAGAACTCATAATCCATGAAAGCGCTTTGAAGTCAAGCCACCGAGAGACAAATGAAATGGCGAAAAATAGAACGAGACCAACAAGAATTGGTGTTGCTTTTGTTCCCTTTACAAACTTGAAGAATTGGTACAACAAGAAGGCGACAACAATTATATCAACGACGTCAATGGCTCTCACTGGCAAGAATCCGAACAGCTTCATTGCTTCATTCTATCGATTAACAGAGCGACCCTTTTTGTTTCCGAGACGTCGTGTACGCGTAGAATAGATGCGCCATTTCTTATGAGAATCGCTGCTAAACCAATCGAACCTTCAAGCCTTTGCTCTGGAGAGATATTGAATGGCTTACCGATGAACGATTTCCTCGAATGGCCAACAAGTATCGGCCTGGCGAAGCTGGTTAATTCATTCAGACGATTCATAATCTCATAATTATCCTCAAGCCTCTTACCAAATCCGAGACCAGGATCAATAATTATGCGGTCCATCTCAATTCCCTCTCGAGTGGCTAAATCTATTCGCTTTAAAAAATAGTGATAGAGTTCACCCATAAGATCAGTATAATGAGGATTTACCTGCATATTTCTAGGAGTCCCTTTAATATGCATGATGACCACGCTCGCCTTACTTTTGGCAACAACCCGGGCTATTTTTTTATCGAATCTGAGCCCTGATATATCATTTACGATCTTCACACCGTGCTCGATTGCAAAAGATGCCACATCCGCTTTGTATGTATCGATCGATAGTGGCACATTTGTGTATTCAAGCACTGTCGGCAATATTTTCTTTAATCGATCTATTTCTTCTTTTTTACTAACAGGCTCCGCGCCAGGCCGAGAAGATTCAGCACCAATGTCAATAAAATCGGCTCCTTCCTCCTCCATTTCTTGGGCTACTTTTACTACGGTATCTTTCGTCGTATAGCGACTGCCACTGTAGAATGAATCACTCGTAACGTTGATGACCCCCATAATATATGTTCTCTTGAATTCTACTTTTGCGTCTCCAATTCGTAATACTATGGACGGTTTTTCCGATAATACTTCATTCAATTGTTTCATTACTGGTTCAATCCATGGTTGTTCTTCTAATCGCATCATAATCTTCTCTATTTCCCGAAGATTTGCGAAGAGCACCGCTGCAATCTTCCGTCTTTTGTTTCCATAATAGGCAGTTTTCGGAATTGCCAAATCTGCTCCACAGACAAGTGCAGTCTGCTTCAGAACATGTGCCTGGGCGCACGAAAGTTCTTCGAATTTTACGATTTTATAATCGGCTTTGTTAACGAAGACTGAATATGCATTTCTATCAATACCGATCTTTTTTAACTCCTTTATGACTGAATCAGGTGTGTGCAAGACTAACGTTCTCACGGACTATTATATACCGAGCAAAAGCATAAGTCAATATTTCTCTCTATTGTTTCCTATACGAAATAAGATGAAGGATTTATACCGTATTTCTGCGGATAGATTGATTTTACAATTTTTATTTCCTTTTCAGCCCTGAGATCCATTATATTACCATCAATCTTCTCCTCCTTTTTATCAAGGATAACTTTAATCATTGGCAGTGCGAAATTTCCCTGATTTTGCCTTACGACAACGGCTATTTCCCCCGTGTTCAGTTTGACAAGATTGCCAACCGGGTAGAGTCCTAATAATTGAATAAATACCTTTGCCAAGACAGGATCAAACCACACGTTCCTGAGCTGCCAAATTATCCTCACAGCATAATGCGGTAAATAGGGGATAGGCTGATATACGCGAGGAGTAGTCATTGCGTCATATGAATCACATATGCGCACAATTTTCGAAAAGAGCAATGGATCTTCTTTTTTAATCCTTCCTGGATAGCCAGTGCCATCATAATTCCAGTGATGTTGATACGCAACCGTGAGAGAAATCAGACCCATTTCGTCGAGTCCCCGGGCTTTTAAAACTTCCCTGACCCCATAGTCAGAATGGCGCTTCAATGTTTCCCATTCCTCTTCAGTTAGTTTACCAGATTTATATATTAGATCTTTAGAAATCTCAACTTTACCAATATCATGCAATAATCCTGCAGTGCAAAGCGCAGCAAGACTCTTTTTGGGCAGTCCAATTCTCTGCCCAAGTGCGAGAGACAAAACACCTACATTGAGTGAATGGTTGAATGTGTATTCATCAAAGTTTTTGATCGTGGTGAGCGCCAAGAGTCCGAGTTCATCCTCAGAGAGCGCATCAATAAGGCTGTAGACAATACGTTTAGTGCTCTTCACATCCACAGGCTGTTTTGTCCACAGATTTTGCATTAAGTTTTTGGTAACTCTGAGTGCCTTGAAATAAGAACGTTTTATACGCGCACCATCTTGCATGAAATCTGGCTTTTCTTCTTCATCAGTTGAAAATTCAATATGTATATTATCGAATTTTGTATCAGAAATTTTCTTATGAAACTCATCCTCTTCTTCCTTGATAATAGAAGCAAATATGATCATTTCGTCTTTGTCGATACCGGGTGACAAAGTTAATGATTTTATTCTTAGTTTTTTCAACTTATCATGGATAAATTGGAGACTCGCATATCCATCTATTTCAAATCTCAATCTTTGTTTATTAAAAAAGATGTAATCTCTGTAGCGGATTAATTCTATCTGTGAATAAATGTTAAGCAATGTGTCAATATAATAAATAAATTTCTTCCCAGCATTTTGAACGACATCGTTGTTTATGTCATAAACCTGTACTGCTTTTATCAATGCGTAGAAAAGCGACACAATATCTTTGCCTGATGTGCTCATTTCTGCCTCAAGGCTATTTCACAGGCTGATTTAATATGCCTGTTCCTCTTCTTAAGACCTTTGCGCAATATTGCCAGGGCATCTTCAGTATCAACGTAAGCGAGGGCTGTAGCGGCTAATTTTCTTACGGCGCTATATTTTTTATGCCCAAATAGCATCCACTTAAAGAGAATTTTCTCTAAATCCTTTGTGAGCTTTTCCGCACCATTTGTAACCAAACAATTAAAATATTCTTGCTGTTCTGCTAATTCAAGACTACGAAACTCTCTACTCGTTACTTTCTGAAATAATTTAGTATATACCCTTGAATACTTCATTTTTGTGAGTGCACGCAGAGCCTTTATCCTCACATAGCTACTTTCGTCGTCTAAAAATTGAGCAATCACACCGGGGTGGAAATCATTTGCCAATACGGATATAATCTCTGACCTGACATCGGGATTAGGGTGAGAGAAAAGTGGTCGTAAGAGAGCAATTATGTTATCTGCCTTCATTAAGTTCAGAATGGCGATTACGTTAATCAACATCGTTATATCATCACTATCGAGAAAATTTTTCATCAATGCAACATCATCTTGTGCAATCGAGGCTATTCTACTTCTCAGTGCTAACAATCGTTCGGGACGGTCGATGTATGACAGTAATTTAAGGAAATACGGTACTGACTTCTTAGAAAATAAACCGATGAATGCAATGAACTCGTTAAAAATCTCACCGGACGATGTGTTAATCAGGCTATGAGAACCCATTATTGTTCGCTCATTCTCAAATTTTTCCATTGGATCAATATCGGTATTTTCTCGTAAATGATGCACGATTCGTCGGGCATTGTAAAAATCTCTGTTGTCAACACATCGCTCAAGTAACACGACTAAACTGTTGATTATGTCTCGCGATTGGTCAATTTTTAACAAACTGATAAGAGTCGTTATTACGGTAGGCAAAAGCGGTGTTTTTTCCACAACCGAAATCTCTGTCTTTAAATAATCCAATTCTCCAGACGCTAATTCTGGTTTTATCACGTCATTGATATCGATATTTTCTTTCTCTATTATTTCCCTCACTTTAGATTCATAGTCTATGTTGACGACTGGAACTTCAGGAACCTTATAGTCCATAGCTTGTTCTTCCTCTTCCTCAACAACATAGAAGTTTATATGAAGCAAATCGCACTCCCATAAACGCAGGACAATATCTAAGTCCTTCGCAACCATTGCAATAGTTCCCAAAAATGATAATAGCTCATCAAAGGTTAACCCCTGGGTAAAACGGAGACTTCTAATGCCATCGCGGAACAATCTAAATGCAATACTGACATCTTTTTCTCTTTCTTCGTAAACAGTACGACCCGAGTGGAGGATAGCAAATTGTTCTATCTCCAAGTTCAATTCGGCATGCTTCTTTAGATAATCCGACAGCTTTTCATAGAAAGGGTCATAGAAATTTTTTGAAGAGGGGTGCTTCACGCCGTACATCTGAATTGACTTGACTGCCCTGATCAAGGACTTAATTATGTCGTCGACTCCCGAAACTATCATTTAATCATATTATAAACAAGATTCTTATTTCGTCAAGAAAAATATTGACTTCTCTCAGTTTCTATATATAATAAGCCAATGAAACGAACATATCAACCGAGCCGACGGAAGCGTAAGAAAAAACACGGTTTCCGAGCGAGAATGAAGAGGAGAAGCGGACGTGATGTCCTTAAAAGAAGGAGGAAGAGAAAAAGAAAAAGACTTACGGTGTAGGCCGAAAAAACAAACAATATTTCGCATCTCGAAGGGGAATACGTAATAAAATACCAGATACGGTCAAGAAATTTGGATTATCAAGGCCTGAAAGACTAAGAGGCAAGCAGGTAATAAAAGAATTATTCATATCAGGCAAAAGGTTTCACCGCGGTAATCTGACAATTATTTACCTGCCTTCGGATAAACAGATGGCCGGTTTTGTTGCCTCCAAGAGAATTGGCGGCGTGGTTATACGGAATAGGACTAAAAGAACACTAAGGGAGGCATATCGAATGAACAAAGATATATTTAAGGGATTGAAGGTCATATTTTATGCACAGGGTTTTCTGAAAATTAATAATGCTGTCAACATCTTCTGTGCATTTCGGGAGGGGAGATGAGACAGACACTCATATTCATCATCAAAGTCTATAGATTTACATTCGGGCAACTATTCGCTCGAGTGTGTCGTTTTGCTCCTTCGTGTTCTTGCTATGCCATTGAAGCAATTCACGTACACGGCGCATTCAAAGGAAGTCTGTTGACGATATGGCGCATTCTGCGCTGCAACCCATTCTGCCCAGGCGGTTGGGATCCCGTGCCCCCAAGAAGCTATTTTTCAAAGTCTTCCTCTGATCGCCCGATACCCTATAGGGAAGGTAGGTATGAGTGATCGTTTAAGAACTACTCTTGCCTTTCTCTTGATAATAGGGATTCTCCTTGTATGGAGCCTCTTGAGTAGACAGAAGACTGAGCCGGAAGTAGTTCAACCTGAGACATTCGATACTGTGCCTGCTCCTCCTGAGAGGGTAGAGAAACTTCGGGTGACAATGCCTGAGGAGGCAGATACTGTAGTAGTAGAGAGGAGTACATTTAAAATAGTACTATCTTCAGCCGGTGGTTCTGTAAAGGAATTCCGCCTTAAGAACTATGATGTTAACGTGGTACCTGAAGGTGAGTATTTATTCATTACCCAAATAAATAATGGGAAAATTGTCAATTTCAAACACTCTGTTCAGGAAGATTCAGTAATCTTCACTTACAGTGCTGAAAACACACAGCTCAGGAAGGTGTATTACTTTAATAACCTCAATGGATTCCGGCTGATCAACTCAATAACTGGTGATGCCAGTCAACTTTTAAGTCTAAAGTCAGGTATCCGTGTAACTGAAGTAAAGAATGAGGGAGAGGATCTCAGACACTTTGACGTATACGTAAGAGGTGAAAAGGTGAATAGTCTCAAGAAAAGTATCAAAGATGAATTATCGTACACGGGAAACATAGATTGGTTTGCTCTCAGAAGTAAATATTTTTTATTAGTAATAAACAATCTCGGAATAATCGATGGTATTGATTTCTATAAACTCCCTAAAGAATCAGAAAGCGATAGGCAAACAGCCCGTGATGATAATACACACTATTCGGCCGCCTTTGGTTGTTTTTATATGAGGGGAGGTGGCGATAGATACGGGGCAGAAATACATGGTCCCCACATGATTGATATCTCTGTCTTGTTACTCCCTATAAAATATTTAGAATTAGCAAAGTTCAATAAGAACTATGAAAATATTGTCTCTGGTGGCCTCCTGGGCCCGATATCGCGTTTTTTCCTTTTAATATTCAACTTTTTCTATTCAATCTTTAGAAATTATGGTTTCTCGATTATATTTTTTGCCGTTATCATAAAGACTGTGTTTTTCCCCCTCTCTCGGCAGATGATTAGATCACAACATAAAATGCAAATGATCCAGCCGGAACTGAAGAAACTGCAGAAAAAGCATAAAAACGATCCCCAAAGATTAAATCAAGAAATGATGCAACTCTATAAGGCGTACAAGGTAAATCCTTTCGGTGGATGTCTTCCTCTGTTGATTCAAATGCCAATATTTTTTGCTCTTTATCAAACCCTTATTACATCAATTGAATTTAGGCAGGCGAGTTTTATTTTTTGGATAACAGACCTTTCACTGAAAGACCCCTATTATGTATTGCCAATAGCAATGGGTGTCATGATGTTGGTGCAGTCACTATTCACTACTGTCGATCCAAGACAGCGATTCATGGTTATCATCATGCCTATTTTTATGGTGTATATATTTTTAAATTTCCCATCTGGACTACAATTATATTGGTTTTCTTACAATATTTTAACCCTGATTGAGCATGTGATAACTAAGAGAGGAGGAATAAAATGAAAATGGTTGAGGCATCTGGTAGAGATCTCGATGAAGCTATTGAAAATGGAATTACGCAGCTGAGAGTACGAAGGGGGGAGGTTGATTATGAAGTAATTTCACAAAGTGATGATGAAACAACAGTCAAGTTGACGGTTAAAGAAGCTCGCCAACATCTTCACGAATTGACAAACTTTATACTCACAAGTTGTGGCTTTAAATCCACCGTTAATATTACCAAAGATGATAAAGGTCTTTACGTGAATATAAAGACAAAGCGTACCGATGCTATTCTTATTGGCAAGAAGGGTGAGACACTCTGGGCATTACAGTATTTAATCTCTCGACTTATGAAACGTTTTCACCCCAATCTCAAGATATTGGTTGATGTGGGCGGCTATCGTATGAGACGGAATAATTTTTTGAGGAAAAAGGCTGAGGCGATAGCGCGTATTGTCTTGCAGACTGGTCGAGAAATGGCATTGGATCCCTTGACGAAGAAGGAACAACAGATAGTTGCGAATAAACTGAGTGAAATTAAGGGCGTTAAGATCTACACTATCGGAAAGGGAGTAAGTAAGAATGTAATCATAGCGCCAAGTGATGAACCTGAATGATACGATAGTTGCTTGTGCAACACCTGTTGGGTATTCGAGCATAGGGGTCATTAGAGTAAATGGTGAGCAAGCTGTCCAATTAGCAAAGCGCATATTTATTCCGAGACAAAAAACTCAAGAATTTGAGACACATCATGCATATTATGGAGAAATCATTGATCCGCAAAGCAATGATGTAATTGATGCCATCATTGCTACGTTCTATTTGACTCCGCATTCATACACGGGTGAAGATGTTGTTGAATTCTCCTGTCATGGTAATCCGCTCATCATAAATAGAGTTATCAAGATACTAACCGATCTTGGTGTTCGAATTGCAGAACGTGGCGAATTTACAAAACGGGCACTGCTTAATGGTAAAATAGATTTACTGCAGGCTGAGGCAGTGTTGGATACCGTCTATGCACCCTGTGATGAGGCAAGAAAACTAGCAATCACACAATACGAAGGCAAACTGTCAGAAAAGATTTATGAATTGAGAGCACGAATTGTGGATCTTCTCTCAATTGTAGAGGCATACATTGACTTCCCAGAAGAAGAGGACGTTCTGAATACACCTGTGGACATAAATAAAGATCTGCAATCTATAGTTAGAGAACTAGATGAGTTGTTGAGAGGCGCAGCGATTGGAGTAAAAGTTAAAGAAGGCTATCGAGTGTTAATAATGGGAAGGGTTAACGTCGGTAAATCGACACTCTTCAACAAAATACTTGGTTATGATAGAGCCATAACACATGAAGAACCAGGTACTACGAGAGATTATATTGAAGAATCCGTAGAAATGTCAGGCTTGCATGTACGACTCTTTGATACAGCTGGTGTTTTAAACAGATTGTCTGGTCCTGATAAGATTGCCCAAGAACGAGCCATGCAGTTGATTGAACAGGCTGATTTGGTCTTATTGATGTTCGATGGATCAGAATCGATGAATGAAGAAGATATTTATCTCCACAACGTAACGAATGATAAAAAGCGAATCTTAATCGTAAACAAGATAGACTTGAACATGCAACTTAATGATAACAAGATATTGAGCGATTCTGTGAAGATGTCCGCAAAAACAGGGAAAAATTTCGACCTGCTTTTAGATAACATTAGAAACAGCCTGGCACCACAACATGGTTTCGAGGATGTGCTGTTAACACGAGAGAGGCATATTTCTGCCATAAAAAATATTAAAGATTATCTTACTCGAGGACTGGCTGCACCTTCGCCCGAAACGCTCGCATTTGAACTGCATTCTGTACTTGATGTGGTAGGCGAGTTGACCGGTAAGATCATGCGCAAAGAGATACTCGATAAAATTTTTGAAGAATTCTGTATTGGGAAATGAATGCTCACAGCATCGATGAAATATGATAGTGTCGATTTTTGTGTACAGCCATTTTTTGTATCGCCCCATTCATCAATCTTCCTCTTCTTGACTTTTAATCGTTTTTATCTATAATCATTCAGTGATTATAGATCCAATAGATCTAAAACTTATAAGGCTACTGGAGCTTCACGGTAGTATCCCAACAAACGAAATCATTTGCAAGTTTCAGATAACTGAACAAGAGATGCTCTTAAGAATCAAAAATTTTGAAGATTCGGAATTCATAGAAAGTTATGGCATCAAATTGTTTCTCCCCGGAATAATCGGTGGTAAGTGGTACTGGGGATGTATAGCATCTGAAACCACACCTCGTTTTAAACCTGAACATTCTGTTCCTTACCTTGAGGAGATAGTTGAAAATCTAACCTTCCCCTCAGGCGTCTGCCCTGATTTGTCACTCCTTTTTTATACTCAATCTCTAGAAGATACATATAGGATAATAAATAAGGCGCCTGGGATTAAGTACGCGGAAATTTATAAAATTAATGAATATGATATAAATGTTCAAAAAATTCTACTCAAAGATGATTGGCTAACAATTTCTCGGTTCTGCGATCATCTGTCAACATTAGACTACACAAAAATCCACGCGATACACAATAAACCAGATTCTGATAGCGATGTGAAGCTGGCGCGGTTACTATGGAGTAAGAAGAATAAAAAGGGAGTGCTTTCCATATTTCCTAATTTCAATTGGTCTATCATCAAAAATTATGTGCATCTTCATTGTGCCGTTACGACAAAAATGAGGGCGAAGGATTTGAGGAAAATAGTGAATAAATTAGGTTTCTCAGGCAACATCACCTCGAGATTCAAGAAAAGGTACTTTCAATTGGAATTTGATATATGGGGTTTTTCTGACATGCAAACACTATTCAGTACACTACAACAAGAAAAAAAATTGGCTGTCGAAGGCTACTCATTCGGATACAAAAATCGGATTTATAACAATTGGGTCAAAGAGTATATAAATGACAAAATTTAATTTTTTAATCCTCTTGCTAACCATTTTTTTGGGATGCCAGGAAGAAGAAAATGTTGAGCAGACACCAATGCGTACTGAGAGTAATCACGTAGTGAAAAAAGGCGAAAACCTCGAGACCATACTCGACAAGAAACTTCCGCATGAATTGAGTATCTCAATAATAGATGTGCTGAAATGTGCAGGCTTTCCATTTAAAAGATGCATTCCTGGTGATTCAGTGAGGATTCTGGAAGAGGACGGAAGCTTCTTGACATTTACCTACTGCCAAAATCGTACAAATAAATACTATGTCATTAATAATGATCAACATCTTTCTGTAGCTATGAAATTCCCTTATATTGACACGGCGATCTGTTTTCTGAAAGGTGAAGTCAATTCGACTCTCTACGAATCGCTGTTAGAATTGGGTGAAACGCCAGTACTGGTCTACAGATACGCTGATATTTTTGCCTGGGAGATAGATTTTGTTACCGAAACACAGAATGGCGATTCCTTTTATATCTACTTCAGTAAGACACTGTGTGATTCAAGTTTTGTGGACTATCTTGATATCATCGCAGTACGATACAATGGCGATATTGGTGACTACTATGGCGTGTATTACTGCGACCCAGACGGGAATGAGGATTATTATAATCTTGAAGGACAGTCGTTGAGAAAATCTCTTTTAAAATCCCCTCTCAGATATTCTTATATTAGCTCCTATTTCTCCAAAAGGAGATATCACCCGATCCTCAAGGTGTGGCGACCTCATCATGGGTTAGACTATAGTGCTCCAATCGGCACGCCAGTGTCGTCAATCGGTGATGGTGTCGTTACCTATAAGGGTTGGAAAGGTGGCTATGGGAACCTGGTTGAGATAAGACATAAAAACGGTTTTAAGACCAGATATGGACATCTCAAGACATTTGCCAAAGGCATTAACAAAGGGGGAAAGGTTAAGATGGGTCAATTAATAGGCTATGTCGGCTCAACAGGGCTATCGACTGGCCCGCACCTGCATTTTGAATTGCACAAAAATGGAGTAGCCATTAATCCACTGAGGGTAAAAATTCCGCGCGCACCATCGGTCAAGAAGAAGTACATGGCTGAATTTAAACAACGTTGTGATTCTCTGATACAAACAATTGAAAATCTTGCACAAGAAAAGGAAGAAGGGGTATCGTAAGATGAGGGGAAAAGGGATTTAGATGCCGATACACCTCAAGGCAAAAAAAGACGATTACGCATCTACTGTTCTCCTTGTTGGCGATCCAGGAAGGGCTGAGACAATGAGCACAATGCTGACGAATTCGAAATTGGTGAATAAGAATAGGGGATTATTGGGTTATACAGGATCTTATAAGGGAAAAAATATATCTGTACAGACTACCGGTATGGGATGTCCTTCAGCAGCAATCGTTGTTGAAGAACTTATTCAGCTCGACGTAAAAAGGTTCATAAGGATAGGTACATGTGGCGGCATTGGCGAACACGTTAAACCGCTCGACATCATTGCGGCAATTGCAGCAACGCCATATGATGGAACAACACGTACATATCTCAATAATGTGCCGCATGCCCCTTTTGCAACATTTGATATTTTGAAAATTGCCTATGATATTGCACAGAAAAATAAAATAAGCGTATATTTTAGCAGTGTGGCAAGTGTCGATGTTTTTTATAATCCGTTTCCTGATTATGTTGAGAAACTAAGGGCAAAAGGCATTGCCGCAGTAGAGATGGAAACAAGTTTGATCTATTACCTTGCGAATAGGAGTAGGAGAGAGGCTGCTTCATTTTTACTCGTATCAGATATCGTTGGTGGCGGTGAAGAATTCACAAAATTTGTGACTGACAAAGAACTCATAAAGAGCATGGAAGGACTCATCAATTATGTGCTCGAAGTTTTTTATCATTTAGCATAGTCGAAGATAGGGGGTGTCATGGAAAAGTGGCGTTGCACAGTGTGCGGGTACATCTATGACCCGAAGGTTGGTGATCTTGAATCGGGTCTCGAGCCAGGTGTGTCCTTTAAAGATTTACCCGATAGGTGGGGGTGCCCAGAATGTGGTGCATCCACAGATTCTTTCGAACGCATTGAAGAACCTGAATTGCTGTAAGAAAAAACGCATATGCTGAGCGAGTACCTTGCCAAAGAAAGAATTCTGTTGAATCTGAGGACGGCAGATCTAGAAGAGGCATTAACACAGATGCTCAGGGTGAGTACTGAAAAAAAACATTCGCAGATAATTGATTCAATAATGAAACGTGAATCACTCATGTCAACTGTACTGGGCAAGGGAGTTGCGCTACCGAGAATAATTATTGAAGACAAGGCAAAGACTGAAATAATAATAGCACTCAGCCCACAAGGGATAAGTCTGAAAAGCTTTGACCTTCTTCCGGTCAAGATTATATTTCTTTACCTTTTTTCAGTAAAAGATGAGTATCCTGCGATCTTAGCGCAGAGTTTAAGATTATTGAGTGAAGAGAGCTTAAGGGTTGCCCTTCTTAATAGTCACACGGCCGATGACATAATGACTATCATTAAGAAGTGGGAGGAAGAATGAGGATTGGTGTGAGAGCAGTATTATTAATACTTTGGATCATCGTCATCTTTGTATTGACTGGGTATCCATCTCTTAAAATGCCGACTATAAATGAGACACCATTGGACAAATTTTATCACTTAATAATCTTTTTCATCTTGGGACTCCTTGAATATCCGCTCTTAAAGAAATTCCCTTTTTTTCTCGTCGGAGGCGCTATTGTCTTTTTTGCAGAGTTTCAGCAATTAATCATTCCCGGTAGAGATTTTGAAATTGCCGATATAATCGCAGGAATCTTCGGTTTACTTATTGCATTCTTTGTTTTCACATGGAGAAATCTCAGAAAAGATGCAATTTCAAAGACCTAAAGGAACCAGAGATATCTTTGGTACAGAATTAAAGAGAATCGAGGCGGTATCTTCAGCAGCGTGCCGCTTCTTTGGACAGAGTGGTTATGAAGAGATAAAAACTCCGACATTTGAATTTGCCCAGCTCTTCGATCGCTCAATAGGTGAGAGAACAGATATTGTTGAACATGAGATGTACAAATTTGAGGTTAGCAAAAAGCTCTATGCCCTCAGACCAGAAGGAACAGCGCCAGTTTTAAGGGCATTTATTGAGAATAGGTTGTCATTGCCCGCGCGGTTTTTCTATATCTGGCCAATGTATAGGAGAGAGAAACCACAGAAAGGCAGGTACCGTGAATTCCTCCAAATTGGTATCGAGCTTTTGGGAGAAGGCGAACCGTTTTATGACGCTGAGATAATTGAGCAAGGAAAGAGATTCTTACATGAGATCGGAGCGAGGGATTTTACTATTGAGATAAACTCAATTGGGTGCCCAAAATGTCGCACAATGTATAAGAAGAAATTAAGAAATTACCTCGAGCCTTACTTCAGCGATCTTTGTGTGAACTGTCAGCGGAGATTTGAAAGAAATTTTCTACGCATATTTGATTGCAAAATGAGCCCGTGCCAAAAGGTCTACGTGGATGCGCCAAAGATCACCGATCATCTATGTCCTGAATGCCTTAAACATTACAACAGTGTAAAGAAGTTTCTCGACATGTTCGGTATTGCATATCGAGAGAATAAGGATTTAGTTCGCGGTCTCGACTATTATACAAGAACAGTCGTTGAATTCAAACATCAATCACTGGGCGCTCAGGATACAATTCTTGCAGGCGGTCGATATGATCTGTTGATGAAAGAACTTGGTGGTCCTGATGCGCCATGCACAGGATGGGCAATGGGGGTCGATAGACTACTCATTGCGATGCCTGATGATTTGCCCAAAATAGAGGAAAAGAAAAGATTCTTCATCGCGACCATAGGGCAGAGGTTGATAAACGATACAGTAGCCCTGAGAGACATACTGCAAGGCAATAGTTTCACCTGCATCATGGGCAACCCTGAAGAGACCCTGAAGCTTCAACTCAAATCAGCACATCGTGTTGAGGCTGGCTATGCCATCATCTACGGCGAGGATGAGGCAAAAGAGGATGTCTGCACGGTTAGAGATATGACATCAGGCAAACAGGAGAAGATTGCCATCAAGGATTTTGCATCTTATCTTCTTAAGATAAGAGAGCGAAAATCATAAAGAACCAATAAGGACAGGAGGAATAGCCCTTACTCATTGTTAGTAAGGTTCAGCTGTTTTCTTAAAAAGTTATCTATTTATAGAGACTTATTGACTTTCCATAAACAAATTTATTAACGAACCAATCTTCAACATTGTATTCGTTTTGAATACAAGAGACGATCGTATTACCTGAGTCGACAAGAATGAAATAATCGAAGGGGAATATATTGTGTCGTATCAGGTCTCAACCTTACTAGAGCTGCGCACGTAATGTTGTGCTTATGAGAATAGGGTTTTTTTCGCACCATTTGATCGAGAATGAGATTTTAGGTCTAGAATAGTACAAAGGGAGCTATCTTCAAGGCAGAAAGAACAGCACAGACGCAGTGGAATAGTGATTATGTGCTTTCAATAGCGAAATATAGCTCAAAGAGCTGGTATTTATGGACCTTTTCGTAGATCACCTCCTCAATAGCCTTTAATCTGCTGTGTCTGATAATAGATATTATGCTTACTTGTAAAAAACTGCCCAACAATCTAGAAATAGGTTTAAAGCCTCTTCCCCACGGGTTATCCGATCATTGCAGCTCGAGTGAATTCATCTGTCCTATTCATTCATTACCTATAAATTCTATTCCTCTTCTACCAACTTTCGCTTGACTCTCAAGATGTTTTTCCTATAATACAATTATGTGGTCTCGTAAATATAACAAATGTATACAATGCGGGACAACCAAAGAAAAACATATAGCAAGAGGCCTTTGCGTTTGTTGTTACCGAAGAGATATTGAAAATAGACACAAGGACAGCTTAAGAAATCGCGGAATTGCGGCGAAAAAATTAACCAAAAAATATCTGATTGAGCACTATTGCAAACAAAATAAATCGCTAAGCGATATCGCTATTGAATGTAGCTGTTCGAGACAATACGTATACAAGAAAATGCTCGAATATAACATTCCATTAAGAAGTAAGCGTTCAGCGCGGAGAATGGCTTTAAAACAAAAGAAGATAATCGTAGGAAGAACCGACGACGCTGGTCAAAGCCATTCTGTTATCTATCAAAAAATCAATTACAACGAGAAGTTCTTTACATTTTGGTCACCAGAAATGGCATATGTATTAGGAGTCATATATACTGATGGATGTCTAAATCTAAGGAAAAATACATGGAAAAGTACGATTAGAAGAGTGCCTCATCTCAGCATAGCACAAAAAGAGCCTGAGCTCTTAAGAAAGATGTTAGCACTTATGAACTGCAATGCCAAATTACATTTTATCAGAGGCTGTTGGGACGGCGATGGTTCAGTATATTCTGAGAAAAGACGGAAAGGCTATTTGATAGCGAGTTATTATAGTGGTTCTCTGAAATTTATAGAAGGTTTATTAGATGAATTTGAACGAGTCGGGCTGTCAAAGCGAAAAATTTACGAAAAAAAAGGCAAATCGAGCAGTTATTACTTTAAATATACCGGCTCGAATTGTATAAAATTGTACCACTATTTATGCGATGGTGTCCCCCCTAACCAGTATTTAGAAAGAAAACATGCACTGTTCAAACGTTTCTGCGACCAACAAAAAGGGAAGAAGGACAAATACACCCAGATTTCTATCTTTTAAGCGTTTACCCTGTTAATATCCATCTCTGTTTTATTTCCAGAAACCGGACAACTGAGATGAGATATGGAACATTACGAAATTATTCTTTTAGTTTTTTAATTTTTTAAGGTATTTAGGTACTTTAGGCATTTAGGTATTTTAACCTTTCTGCCTCTCCCCTAATTCCAGCAGCTCAGTGAATCAACGATTTTGCTTTTATCTTAACTCAAAGCGTGTTTCTATTATAATAGTGCTAAATGGATACCATTTTTTATAATTATTATCTTTAAATATTTAATTAAAAAATGAAAAAGACTAAAAAACTCAAAAGAACGTACAAAAAATTTCGATTTTCTGACTGTTTAGCATATTTGTTTGAAATATGGAAATCACCTCCTCGAGCATGTGCTGTTGTTAGCATGGCTTTACTTGATAAACTCTTATTAGATGTTTTAAAAAGTGGACTCGTTCCTGTATCTAAAAGTCAAGATACACTAAGTGCAATAAGTGTTGATGCCAAAATAAATCTTATTTACCGCCTTGGCATAATTGATAAAGACCATTATAAGGTTTTTTGCCATGTTAATGGTATTCGAAATGCTTTTGCACATGAGGTGGAGGTGTCAACTTTTGATCATGAGCTTGTAAGGTATAAAATGGAAAAAATCAAGAGTTTATCGCCAATTAAGAAATGGTTTGAAATTTTTGAATTTGAGAATGCAAGACGAACTTTGAAAGAAGAATTCAAAGCTATCGTTCAATATCTTATTAGATTTCTTCTGACAATAGATGTTAAAGGTATAGAAGTAAAACATGGAGACGTTTATAGTTTCTTAAACTGGGTCGAAAATCGGCAACAGACAATAACGACTCCAGGCAGTGTTAAAAATAATAGAAAAGTATGAATACCCACAGAGAAGTCTATTTTCTTAAGGTATTTGTTTATAATCAATTTCACTGAATTAGAATGATCGACAAAAGGACTTAGGAGACAGTGCATCAGTGAGTGGCCTCATGTGAACAAACCACATGAATTTGTGGAACTACTTACCACATTCAACACTTTTAGGTATTTAGGTGTTTAGGTAATTTAGGTATTTTAATTTTCTCTCTCCCTCATTTCTCAATAATTTTGCTGGCTAAAGATGTTGAGAGGCACTGAGCGTGGATATTCGGAGTGTTATTCCGAAGGCTTGAATGGTCCCTTCAGCTCGCCTTTTCGAAGCTTCTCAAAGTAGAGGTCAAAATACTCGAGGCGCATCTTGACTGCCGATATTAATGAACCTATCTGATCTGCCTGCGTGAGAAGGTCCTGGGTCATTATCCCATCAATCAGATTGGCATAGATATCTTGAAGATGGGTATGATGCAAAGCCTCATCTGATGATACCTTAGCACCACTTATTCTTTGTTGGATATTTGAGATTAAAAGCTCTATCCTGCTTTCTGGCTTAAGAGCGTATTCCTCCATAATCTTATCAATAACGTACTCAGCCCTCTTCAATTTATCATACAATAATTGCTTTGTCTTTCCCTGTGGCGTTAGCAGTTTTCGGAGTCGTGTAAGATCAACGTGTTTCCAGGGCTCAATCATCACCTTACCTTTATCATCCCTGACCAGCCCGAGATTTTTATCAAGGACAATGCTGCCTGAGATATTCTCGCGTTCAGGTCTGTAGTCTTCATCGTAGACCGTGAGATCGGATTCATGATAGGCATCTGCAGTGAAATAGTACTTTTTCAATCCACGTGGTAGGTCTTCTACTTTGTAGACACTAAAGGTTTCTGGAACAACTGAATAGCTCACAGCATGACCACCTTCTTCTACAAGTGACATCAAACAGAGCTGCACCCTCTTGAAAACTTTCTTTACGTCTTCTGTATCCATAATACGATACCTATACATGATTTTGTCCCGTTTGTCAATAGACTTATGTTGAGATTTCTGGTTTTTCCCAGAAATTTTGAGAGCGATGAATACTTATTCATAGCTCTCTATGTTCCAGACTTGACAGTGTAGATGTCGTCAATATACTGAAAATGAATCCAGAATGAAATTGACCTTGGAACAGTCTCGTAATCTCTCTTTCAGGAAGCAGCTCCTGAGCGATCAAAAACTCCCTCAGGGTAAGGCAGGCGTTTTGCATATCATCGAAAAACTCGGTTATGTCCAGATTGATACCATAAACGTGGTGGAGCGTTCCCATCACCTTGTTTTTTTTACCAGATTGCCTGATTATAAACATCTGTACCTGCATGCTTTGCAGGCAAAGGATCACAAGGTCTTTGAATACTGGGCTCATGCCGCCTCTTTCATACCCATGAAAGATTATCGTTATTACCGCGCCGCAATGAAGAGAAAACCCAAAACAGGTTCATGGCTCGATAAATGGATAAAGAAGAACAGAGTCCTTATCAAAGGAGTCAAGACACGAGTTGTCAAAGAAGGACCCCTTGCTGCGAGTGATTTTGGCGATGTCAAAAACAGAAGACGTGGTACATGGTGGGACTGGAAGCCCGCTAAGATGGCGCTCGAGGTGTTATTCTGGCAGGGTGAGCTCATGATTAAGGAGAGACGAAATTTTCAACGAATATATGATATCACAGAAAGAGTGCTTCCTGACACTGTAGATACTACTCAACCGAACGAAGATGAAGAGAAGAGATTTTTTATTATAAGAGCACTCGGAGCATTGGGAATAGGAACAGAACAAGATATCAACAGATATATAGGCGTAAGCGGTAGATTGAGTAAATGGATCAACCAGATGCACAAGAGTGGTGAGATTGTGAAGGTTGAAATCGCGTGCTCTAAAAGACCTTACTACATGCTCAAAAAAGACTTAGCAGAAATTCGCAAAGACACCACAGAAGTTGACTCTCGAGTTCGCCTCCTCTCCCCTTTTGACAATTCCATAATACTGAGAGACCGCACGAGTGCTCTTTTTGGGTTTGATTACAGTCTGGAATGCTATGTTCCAAAGAAAAAGAGAAAATATGGATATTTTTGTCTACCAATTCTGTGGCGTAATCGATTTGTCGGTAGAATAGATCCCAAGGCAGACCGTCAGAAAAGAACCGTTATAATCAACAATTTACATCTTGAAGATAAGAAACTAGATCTCAAAACATTCGTTCCAGCTTTATCGAAATGCCTAAAAAAATTTGCGCATTTTCACAAGTGTGAAGAGATTGAGTTGAGTAAAAACATACCGGCAAGGATCAGACGTATAATTTCAAATACCTGAACATTCCAACAGCCTCTTCGTCAGATCATTGCTATCCAACCTCATCACTCAGAAAATTGAGGATTGTTTTTGAATATACCCAAAGTCTAGAAAGCACTAGCCTAATTCGAGCACGAAACTTTGCCAGCAATTATTGGCAAAATCAAGGCACTTTTTCTGGGGCAGGAGTCTACGCCTGCCCCAGAAATACGCAAATTGGTTACATCTCTGCAAGTCTCTTTTTGGCTTTATTCCGGATGAAAACGTAGTCATAGCTAATTTCATTATAGTTTGCAGCATTCATCCACATTTTTTTGGCTTTCACTTTGTCGCCTTTTTCTTCATAAGCCTGCGCCATTCTACAGAGGTTGCGTGGATTCCGCTGGTTTGCCTGGTTGAATTCTTTGAGTGCATCATCGTAGCGCTTTTCGTGAAGTGCGATCATTCCTGCCAACTCGTGATATGTTTGTATCTCTAATGGATCATGACCAGTCTCTATCTGTTTGCGATACTCCTCTGCTTTTGATTTTGCGGTTGCTAAATCTTCTTTTTTCAAGGCGATATGAGCTTCGTCACAGAGAAAGCCTTGTTTTGTATCTTCTTTTATCTCTTTTGAACGATCTGATTTCTCGATGATTTCTACAGCTTTGAGGTATTTGGCCATGGCTTCATCATATTTTCCAGTCTCAAGAAGAATGTCACCCATCGTATTAAGGTCTGCAGACATGGATGATACATCATTGTTCTTTTGCGCAATGGCATACCCCTTTTGCTGTTCTTCTAATGCCTTGTCGAATTTGCCTTCATCAATGTAGGACACGACCATCCAGAATATCGCCCGCCTGCGCAAACCATCTGTGGATGCAATATCATGAAATTTCTGAAACTGTGCTCTGCCTTCGTCCAATTTTCCCTTAAATATAAGATTCATGCCGATTCCTACATAAGCACTAAAGAAGTTGGGATCGAGTGACAGAGCCTTTTTGTACGCCTCGATAGATTCATCGAACTTCCCTTGTTTCATCAATATCTCAGCCCATGAATCATACGGGTTTGGCTCATCAGGAATGAGTTCGGCGTACTTCTCGAGAGCTTTTTCGGCTTCGGCATAGTTGCCTAAATAAGAGTAGGCATAACCCAAATCATTATAAGGCGGTGCGAAGTCCGGAGCAAGCCCAATTGCCTTTTTAAATTCCTCAATTGCCAAGGCATATTCACGTTGACCGAAGTAATATACCCCAAAGCTATAGTGTGCTCTTTTGTCTTTTGGATAGGCTTCAACCAGTTGAAGGTACAGCTCTTTCTGTTTTGTCGGATTGTCATCGGCTCCTGCTTGAACGACAAGAATGAGTAAACGTTCACCTTCAGAAACTTTATCCATTAAGGCCACAGCTTTATTAAAATTTTCCCAAAAACCATTGGGGTTCCCTGTAATGAAATGAACAAAAGCCAAGTCAACATAAGCTGTAGCGAACTCAGGATCTTCTGCAATAGCTTTTTCGTAGTATTTGATGGATTCATGTGATCGCAACCTTTCAGAGAGGTCACGTCCCTGCTTGTATAACAATAGAGCCTCTTCTGATGAAGTAGTAATGGGAATTACCCCTTCCTCGGGGCCAGCAGGTGTTGCTGCTACGCAAAACAATGCACCGAGCATGAGCAGCAGCACATATTTTCTTATTCTGTCTCTCTTCATACCTCCTCCTTTTTTAGTGAATGCAATTTACGACGAATTTCCAGCCAGGAAAATCGCTCTTACCTGCGGTTTATGTCTGCGAATATCACCTCCTTTTAGAAACATATTCTCATTACAAAATGGTATACGACGCTGTTATACACAATTGAAATAATCTCTCTCGAAGCAAGTATAACCCAAATAGTTCTGAAGTCAACATTCATAGGCCAGTCTTGTATATGAACACTTGCGCAGTTGTACGATTAGTCTTTATATATTTTCCTTATTCTCATCAATGCAGCCTCGAGTCTTATAAATTTATCGGTCTTGTGATTAAATTCAGCAAGGTCAATGTTATACTTTTTTGCTATCTTCTCTATGATAGGCAGTGGTTCTGGATTTGCTTTTTTCCAAACAGTACGTAGTTCCCTCAAGAAAATATTTGTGGTTACTGGACCAATGCCCTTAAACGATTGTAAGATCGATTCTAGTTCTCTATTATCTCTCGCAATTTTGTGAATCTTTGTGAGTGGTCTTTTACCATACTTATCCAACATTTCTTTACTTATCTTAAGCAATCTGGTTGCAGTACTGAAATCATATCTCACATATCCACCAGCATCGAGTAATTCAACAAGCCTGTCCCAGCCAGCCTCAAGAATTTCTTTAGGAGTAAGAATTTCTGCTTTTTCAAATTCATGGTATGTCTTTATGGCAATATTCTCACCAATCCTTTTTCCAAAAAGCATAGACGCCAAAAACCACTTAAATAATTCTTTCTCTTTCTTACTTTTGATTTTAATACTAAGCTGTTCAGAATAGAGCTCTCTATACTGAGAGATTAGGTTCTTAACAATTTCTTCGCTATTCAATTTTAGGATTCAAGATGAATCTTAAGAGTTTTTTGTCTTCCTGCCTCGTTCTGGGCTTGTTAATCCAAGAGGACAATCGCCAGGGACGTCTTGATGTCGACTTCCCTTTGATATTGTACGTACCAATGACTCGCACAATCCTGGGCAAATCGTACATGGGGTCCATCAGGCAATTGTATTTCTTTAATTCTTTTTTAAAGTTATTTCTCATCCAATGCTCAAAACTCTCTATTTTAAGGGTAATTTCAAGGCGATTTTTATCATCTATCTCATAGAACGGTAGAGGAAAATAGAGGCAGCATCCATTTCCCGTCACCGCAATAAAGGGTTCTCTGTACCCAGTCTGACCGCACCACTTTTTGATTATTTGTGCTAGTCTGATTGCAGCTTCGAGCTCTTTTTTTGTCGATGGCGTTTCAGGCTCCCGTATAGGATCGATGTCCAGGACGATTGATTGCAATCCACAGATATCCTCGGTGCGACCTGATGATTTCAATCCTTTTCTTCTATCTCTCAGGCCGACATAGATATTTCGTTTACCATTAAATCGGCGACAGACCGAGACGAGTTGCTCTTCCTCATTCACCACTCTACACACTGGATATAAACCTCTCTTGAGCATTCGCAACTCGGTTATATATTTATGATTTAATAACCGATAATGAAGTCGAACATCTTCTTCAGTGAATGGATATTGATTCACCTCCATAGGCTCAATTATAGATTAATTTTTTATGGCAGTCAATCAAAATCTCAGAGAATGGAGATATCAAGCCATTGATTTTCAAGGAAAAATGAATACTATTTACATAAGGAGGTCAAATGGATAGAATGGTTGCATACTGTGGACTCATATGTTCAGAATGTCCGGCATTTATTGCCCGAAAAGAGAACAACGATGAACTGAAGAAAAAGACTGCCGCAGAATGGTCAAAACAGTTCGGACATGAAATTGCTCCGGAGGAGGTAGACTGTGATGGTTGTCTATCATCAGGAGTACTTATCAATTACTGTAATATCTGCGAAATAAGAAAATGCGGTCTCGAAAAGAAGGTAGAGAATTGTGCCTTTTGTGATGAGTATATCTGTGAAAGGCTCGAAAAGTGGTTCAAGAACGTACCGGATGCAAAGAAGCACCTAGACGAAATAAAGAAAAGTAAATAGAACATAATCTTAAAACTCTACATTCTTATCTCTGTAATCTTTCTTTTCTATCTCTGTCATCATTTTCTTAAAAAAATGACATAGCCATGCACCATTAGTGCTGGTAAAGTTTGATGAGTTCGTCCATATCATCTGGCTGAACCGTAAACTCAGCCACCTTATTCATCTGTCTCTTACCACATTTAGTGCACTCATGGATTATTTGAAACCCCTTTTTAGAATGGCGTTTCAGCCCGATAGGTCTCATTAATCCATGGCATCGACACTGTCTGTCTCCAGGTTCTATATCCATATGTCTTGAATAGAGACAAAATGGACAATGATTACGATAACCGCCATTTGTCAGTGGTAAAACCCTTTGACCACAATGTACACACACAAATTCCGTATTTTCATCATCCCTACTCATACCTGACCTCCTTGATCTCTTGAAAAAATCAAGGGGTCAGGGTTCCGTTTGCTCTTCCTTTCTAAGGTCCCAGGCTCGGCTGAACCAGTGACAGATTCACCGCTCTTCCTTTTGGGTTAGCGATTACCACTGCCCTCAATTTCCATCTCTCAGAAGATAGCACATCCTGGCTATCAGAGATGAGTGGGGTCTCGGGCAGGGTCATTGACTTCCAGTTCCAACTTCATCAGGGCATGTCTCATCCCAGAATCCGTACCATGACTGTTTTTACCTCATTCCAGCAATAAATTACTGGAATGGAGTAGTAAGTAGGCAGTAGTCAGTCATTTTGGATTTTTATTTAACTGACAATACGACGTAAGTATTTTAGCACTATCTACTGACTACTATATTCTGTCTACTCGTGAATCCAGTTATCCACCTGAGGTGGGCTGGATTCAGATTGTATCAGCCACTGTAAGATGCAGAGATACTGCACCTTCCACTGGTATGTGTGTGTTCAACCTCACTGGCGTCGGCGTCGTCCCCTGTCAGGCATGAGTCATAAGACAATAGCATTTCTCCTTCATAGTGTGCCTCCTCTACTTTGTGCACGGCTATGTCAGAATTTTTATAGGTTTTCAAAGAACAATTTCACCTATATAAAAATAATCAAAACTACTACAATGTCAATAGTAAAACACCTCCGCATTGTTTCGATATCTGTACAATTGTACAGGTATCGCAATGGCTGAGGAATGATTTACTGAAAAGCTGTCAATGAGATGAAGACTCCGTGTCTTTCGCGTGGAATTCTCTTTTCAAGAGCCCAAATGAGATGATATCATGGTATTTACCCTCGATGTAATGTGCTTCTCGGATAATGCCCTCTCTCTTGAATCCCATTTTTTCAAAAAATCGAATGGCTCGTTTATTCGTTGCATAGGTTTCGCACGTTATACGATGAACATTCAGTTCATAAAATAGCCATTCTAAAAAACATCCTAGGGCATCAGCCGCATAGTTCTTTCCCCACGCATTTTTATCACCAATAATCATGCGCAACCACACATTTCTGCTACTGGAGGTCAACCAACTAACACGTATAAAACCGATTTCTTTATTATTCGATTTCTTTAGGACCATAAGGTATACCTCATCTTTGTTATGGTATGCAGTCTTAATATCTTCCCTTTCTTGCTTGAGTGTTGTCGGACGTTCTCCAGCCCGTGCTACTTTCCTCAATTCAGGATCATTATGCCAATTTTGAATAATCGGTGCATCAGTAATTTTAACAGGGCGGAGGTAGACGCGTCTCCCCATCAAGAAAGGTTTAATCATTTCTCGCTTCATACCGTCATTCCTAAAATAGCCTCAAAATGGCAAAGGCAACGTATCGATTTTGAACACAGGAATGGCAAGGAAATAGACAATGAGTGTAACGATGAGTGCGCCGATGAGATTGAGGAAAAATCCAGCTTTTGCCATATCAGGGATGCGCAAATACCCACTGCCGAAGATTATTGCATTAGGTGGGGTTGCAACCGGTAGCATAAAGGCGCAGGATGCTGATATAGTCGCAGGAATCATCAATAAGTACGGATGAACAGACACCGCAACAGCCATCGAGCCGAGAACTGGCATCATCATTGTAGTCGTTGCCGTATTTGATGTTATTTCAGTCAAAAATGTTAAGAGCAAACAGATGCACATGATCATGAATATGAGGGGAATGCCACAGAGAAATGAGAACCTCTCTCCTATCCATTGCGCAAGACCCGAACTCTGAAATCCCGCAGCAATGGCAAAGCCACCACCGAACAGTAATATGATGCCCCAAGGAATGCGCACAGCCCATTCCCAATTAAGCACAAATTCTCTTCTTCTCAAATCGACCGGTAGCAAAAACAGAAGCAGTGCGCCAATCATCGCCACAGTCGAATCGTGTACATAATCACTAATCCCGAGTATATTTGACCATCCTGGAATTATAAAAAGACCGATATCAATATTTTTTCGAGATATCCATGCGACAGCAACCACGAAAAATATAATAAGCGTCAATTTTTCACCAATCTTCATTGGACCGAGAGACTTTAAATCCTGCTCAATCACATTCTTCTCTCCTGGTATCCTTTTTAGCTTGAGCGGCAATATCATTCTCGTAAGGTACACCCAGACAATCGGAAGGAAAATAATGACCAACGGTAATCCAATCTTAAACCAATCGAGAAATCCAATCTCGGGAGCCTTCGGAAACAGAGACTTAGCGATCCCAACAAAGACAATATTAGGTGGTGTACCAACGAGTGTCGCTATTCCTCCAATGCTCGCTGAGTATGCAATGGCGAGCATGAGAGCTGTACCAAAATTGAATTCACCTCTCGCGGTATTGATTGATAGATTCTCTTTCTTAATCATCACTTCGGCATGGAGGATAACTGCAAGTCCAATAGGAAACATCATCATCGTAGTCGCCGTATTCGAAATCCACATCGAGAGAAAGGCTGTCGCTATCATGAAACCGAGAATGATTCTATGCGGAGAGGTTCCAAGGATTTTTATAATATGAAGAGCAATACGTTTATGCAATTCCCAACGCTGCATTGCCATTGCAATGAAGAATCCTCCCATAAAGAGAAATATATTTTGGTCTGCATAGCGCGATGCAACATCTTTTGCTGCCATAATGGATAAAATCGGAAATAGGATGAGCGGTAACAGTGCCGTTACGGGTATAGGAATTGCCTCGCTTATCCACCAGCTTGCCATGAGCAACGCTACTGCTGCTGTCCTTTTGGCTTGTATGCTCATTCCAGAAGCAGGAGGCAAAACCAGCACTAGAATAAAGAGACCTAGTCCGAGAAAGAGTCCGATCTTTTGACGCATGATTGAAAAATTGTATTTATATTCCTCGATTAATCAAGAAATATCTCTATTAGTGGTTTCCTTTTTTGACAAAAAGTATATGCCACCGAAAAGCAAGAGAATACCGACAAATTGCATCAAGGTTATGTATTCTCTTAAGACGATAAATCCTAAGAAAACCGCATAGAAAGGAGTAGAAAGTTCGAGTGCTGATACCTGCGCTGCCTTAATGAGTCTTAATCCCTCATAATAGAGGATTGTCCCTAACCCTATGACAAATCCAATGAATACTTGATAGACGTTATTTATGCTCACACCAATAGTCATCACCATATAACAAATGAAAATGACACCGGCAAACAGAAATCTATAAAAGGATATGACACCAGCCGATAAGCCTGTTAAGTATTTTCTCGCCACAATAGCGGTTGTCGCCCAGACAATTGTTGCCAACAGCACATAGAGATCACCAATCGTACCCAATTTCAGCATTTTGAGATTATTTAATGATTGAGCAGTGACGAGCACTCCAGCAAGAATCATGAAGAATATGCCAAATGAATCGAATCTTGTTATTTTCTCCTGTGTGAGCACAAACGCTCCAATGAGAATAATAAAAATCGGCTGCATATGTCCAATCAAGACAGCATTAACAACAGGGACTCGTGTGAGGGCATAGATATACATCAAATCGGCAAATAGTGTAGCAGCAAGAGAGATATATATCAGTTTAGGGATGTATTCTTTTTTGACTCTAAAACTTTCTTTTTTGACAATCATATAAATTGATATAGTAACAAGACAAAATAACGTGCGCGTGGCAAACGTATTGAGGAAGTCTGTTGTGTGATATGATAGTTTTGCGAGAATCGGTTCTATTGCCCACATCAAACTTGCAGCTAGTGTAGCAATAACACCAAGGGCCTTTTTGGACATCCCGCTATTGTATTCACCTATTCTCATAAATCAAGAATTATCTCATTGACATAATACTATTGATACATATACTCATATACTGTGAAAAAGAGCATATTGTTACTCATTCCTGTATTCGTCTTTTTCATGCCGCAGGTTATTTTCGGCAAAGTGCTTCTCGATTTTGCTACAGAAGAACATCCAGACGCAGATACTACAATATACGATTTTGACTTCAGCGTATCAGAAAACCGTAACAGAATTGTACTCGATCTTGACAGTCAGTTAGAACAGGGAAGATTGACCGTCTGGGTTGGTGGTGGTGGATATGAAGTCATTGGCAACTATAGTGACGTAGGACGTTTTACCTATGATAATTTGATCTTTGGTCCTCTGGACAATACCGAACCGATATATATAAGAATCACTGCTGAAAACGCCGTCGGTAATTGGCATATTACGTTCACCGAGATATCTTCATCGAAGAGTTTGATTTCTATTGTCATTTCCGGAATCTTGATGATAGTGATTTCCACGCTCTTTATGATAACATGGAAAACACGCAGTGGTGTTGCACTCAAGTGGATTCTGCTTGGAGGTGGCATATGGGCTATCGGTGTCTTCCTCAAGTTCGTATTTGCATTCCTATTGAACGCACCTATCCTCGAATGGTTTCAATATGTATTCGGAAAAACAGGATATCTATTAATCGGGAGTGTATATATTGGCGTGCTCACCGGCGTCTTTGAGATAGGAATCACCCTGGTCTTTGCGCTCTTTATTAAAGGCATGTACGAGAATCATCGAAGAGGCATTGGCATCGGTATCGGCGCTGGAGGCTTCGAGGCTCTCATCCTTGGATTTTCGCAGATTGGCAACACAATATTGATTCTGAGCGGCCATGCCGGGGGCGATGCTCTTATGACTGCCATTGCTCAGGCATCAGCGTCGACACCCCTGCTGTGGTTAATCGGACCAGTAGAGAGGGTAATAGCTATTCTATGCCACACATCTTCACGCGCCCTTGTTCTGATTGGTGTTGCAAAGAAAAGGTATATCTATTTCTGGGCAGGGTTTTTAATTATGACAACAATAGATGCTATAGCTGGCTATGTACACCTTGCCGACTTGCTCAATAAAATTTCCATGTGGTGGATTGAATTAGCTTTACTACCCTTTGCTCTGATAAGCATACCAGTAATTATGTGGTGTGTTAAGAATTGGAATACGAGAATTCAACAGCACAATAATTCTCAGCATCTATGCTGATTTCAAGGCTTCAATGTGACAGAAAATTGGTGTGCATTTGAAAATTCCGTATAGACAAAAGAATAACCGACCTCGTATTTTTTGACCTGCACGATCAGCCCACTCGTGAGGCTAACATCAACGAGGCTTGAACTCAATTTTGCGTCACCGATTACATTATGAGGATGAAGGTATCGTGCACCTAAGAGGAGTTTCACATTTTCATATGTATACATCAATCCGGAACGGATCTCGAAATCCGGATATCTCGATTCAATAATAAGATCAATATGCATTGGCAAGACTAACTTTAGTCCGAACGAAGTTGTCAATGGAATTTCTGTTTTTTGTCCAAATTCTTTGCCAATATTATCGACCTTGGCGCCAAACGATATCTTATCAAACTGCACATACGAACTGATTCCACCACATATACCGTAGAGCGCCTGTGTGTCGATCTTCTCCTCAAATGTCTTTACAAAAATACCAATCGGGCCTACTCTTCTGCCGACTACGAGACATATATTAAAAGGATTGAATTTATTCGTCTCACTACCGTGTTCATTGTAGCCTTGGATAGAACCGTAATTGAAGTAACTGATTCCAATAACATTATTCTTGAAACCTGCTCCCATTGAAAAGAGATGAGTTGCGTACAACCATCTCGCAATCGCAAAAGTGACTTTTGTGGACTGATGAATGGCGGGATTGTGGAATGCAGATAACCCCTCATCGATCATGATTGAGACACCACCAAGTCCCTGAGACATGACACCAGGAGACATTTTCAAAAAGTAAGAAGAGCTTAGAGAAAGAAGGAAGATTAGTATCATTTGACGACTGCTAATTTCGTCTGATAACTGTACGTAGTGTACTTTGCCTCTATCTCAACGTGGACAAAATAGACGCCAACCGGTAGTGCTCCCCTGTTCAAAGTCAATCCCTGTGGATCATGAATCCTTGCCATATATATTTGCTGTCCGAGAATATTGGTTATCCATATCTGTGCCTGCTGGAAATCCTCAATCCAGGGGAATTGAATATGCACTTCACGCTGCATCGGATTTGGCCATATTTTCACAACTTCCTTCGGTATTTCTGTGACGGTACCTTCGCAGATGCTGACTGCCACTGGTAAATGATCTGATGCGTAATAAAGGGCATCGGCGACACTATCTGGTACCGATTGATTAGCTCCTTCGTTTACTGCCATATTAAAGTGATCGCCGTCGTTGCCATAAATCGTATACGATTGTGATGAGAGGTACAAGCCTATGCTATCCAAGAAGCTCTGTGAGCATAGGACCATATCGAATCGATCATCGAGTCCTCCTCCTGCCCCACCATCTCCGAGCTGTTCTACACGCGTTGATTGTGTATGTGAGTATGCATTGCTGCTGTTCTCATGCCATTCACCAGAGAGATTTAAGGGATCGAAGAGACGGCCATTATTATTAGGAAAATTTCCAGTAAGCTTTTGGAATGCAGCTTCATCACTCGAATATATATTAAAGTCCCCTACAACGAGAAAGTGTACTCCTTGGTCTAGAGAATCGAGATGATTTCTCACTATTGTTGCTTCCTCAAGACGTAACAGCTCATTGTCTGCTCCTTGGGATGATTTCAAGTGAACTGAAAAAACATAAAACGCTGTTTGCGATTCTTTTATTTTCAATCTGTATCCAGCAATATCTCTACGTGGTGTTGGTATATATGAGGCGGTGAGAAATTCTACACGATCAGTGCGATAAACAAGGGCATTATCCGTATCCGGACCATCATGAAATGGTACAGTACTGTACTGATCACCAAGGTAACTCATAACCGAATCGAGGAATAATTCGAGCCCTTCTTGACTTCCCATTTCCTGAATAACGAGAACATCTGGATTAATAAAATTGAGAACAATACGATAATCATCAATCCTTTGCATGCCCAATGCTTCTGGAAAATTGAGGATGTTGTAGGTGACGATCTTTGTTGTTTGAGCAGACGACGCACCAGTAAAGGCGATGAGAGTGAGTAGGAAGAAAATACGGGAAAAGAATTCTTGCTTCAAACTGTGAGATGATGAACGCCGCAATGAGAGATGGCAGTTTTCATTTTGATGTAATTAACAAGTAGGACTTATTGCGGCTTATGGTATCAATACAGCAGCAGCAATGACGGACGTCCACAAACCATATTTGTCACCAATCGCGGTTTGGGTCGTATTTGTCGTCCTTACAATCTCTGTTGAAATCTTCCAGATTTCTTTTCTCTCATCATAGCTTGTATCAGGATCGAACGGTACACCGAGCGTAGTTGCCAACATCTGCGCTGCCATGTCCTCTGCCTTGTCACCTGCCCTGAGTTCGGTCTCGCCAAATGAATGATATTCTGATAGATAGCCATAATGAGTTCTATCCCTCGGTACTGCTACGCCAATTGATGCAGCAATCAGGCGATGAGGTTCATTCGTGCTCGATTCAGCCATAACTGCGTACACGATTTCTCCAGGAGAAAGAAGTTGTAATCCTTTTGATTTCGGAAGGATCTTTGCTTCTGGCGGTAGAATGCTCGATACCCTAACTATGTTGAAAGGAGCAATGCCAGCATCTCTCAGTGCGGCCTCGAAGCTTGTTAATTTTTCGCGATGCTTTCCTACACCTTTGGTGAAAAATATCTTCTTCGGTATTACCATTTTTTTGATGATTCCCTATGGAGCAGACCAGAGTCGAACTGGCGGCCTTCTCGCTGCGAACGAGACGCTCTCCCAACTGAGCTACTGCCCCGCTTTTTTGTTTTCATTATAGCGAAAACATTCCTGAAGTCAATGGAAGTGTTCACTGCGCGCCGATTTCTTTAGCTATAATTGAAAGGATTTTCTTAACCGTCTCTTTGAGATCGCGATTTTCGATGATGTATGTGTATCTATCCTTGTGTCTCAATTCTTCAAGTGCAGTTCCCAGTCTATTCTCTATTGCCTCATTCTTGTCTGTGTCACGCTTCAAAAGCCTTTTCTTCAATTCTTCAAAATCTGGCGGAATAATGAAAATATATATTCCATATGGATACAACTCCATCAGTTTCTTCGCACCTTTGACATCTACATCCATGAGCACATGACGACCCTTGTTTAAATTTTCTTCAAGGGATCTCTTCGGAGTTCCATATAGGTTACCGTGGACCCGTGCATACTCAATGAATAGCCCCTTATCGATCCACTCGTCGAATTTGCTTTCGGTGAGGAAGATATACTCTCTCCCGTCCTTTTCCCCTTTTCTTTTGGGTCTCGATGTCGCTGAAATGGAAAAATAGATGTCTGGACGACGTTCGAGTATTCTCTTATGAATTGTTGTCTTGCCAACTCCAGAAGGACCTGATAGGACAAATAGTTTACCCATGCCTGTCAGAATATCGTTATTCTTTGATCGCGATATAAGGGGAAGATCTGTGTAGTCAAAGTAATCGTCATATACGGAGCATGGCATTTACTCAATGTTTTGCACCTGTTCTCTGATCTTCTCGACCTCTTCTTTTATGCGAACCACAGCTCTGCTGATCCCAAGGAAATTCGCCTTGACACTGCACGTATTAGCTTCTCTCTGAATTTCTTGGAGAAGAAAATTGAGTTTTCTCCCTGGATGGTCTTCTTTATCCAATGCCTCTCCAAATAGCGACAAATGACTCGAGAGTCTTTTACACTCCTCGGTTATATCTGTCCGATCTACGTTATACAATAATTCCTGATAAAATCTCTCTTCATTGAAATCATTTTGATACTTCTTGACTAGATTGAGAAGGTGCTTTTCATAATAGTCATTTCTTTGTGGGATCAATTTTTCAATACTATTGATGCTTTTTTCTATTATACTTATAGATTTTCTTATCTCCCTGGCAATGTTTTTACCTTCTTTTTTCTTCATCCTTAAGAATGAATCCATCGCCTTTCCCAGAATAGGCTTAAATGCATTATAGATATTTGTCGAGTCTACCTGAGGTTGACTGAATCTTATCAGCCCGGGAATAGAGAGCAGTGTGTTTATGTCAATAGTTCCGCTTATCTTATATTCATTTTTTAATTCATCAACGAGTTTCATATAGGAACGAAGAACAGGTTTGTCTACTTCAACCTTACATGGTAAAATTTCGCGATCTTGCTGTACGATTACAATGATGTGACCCCTTGATACTTTCTTTTGTACGTATCGTCTGATTTCGTCTTCAAACGGAAGAATGCCATTCGGACATTTCACAGAAATCTCCAGAAATCGATGATTATACGACTTTATCTCTACTTCGAATTTGATTGGTGGATCTTTAATAGTACCACCTGCGCGCCCCATGCCGGTCATGCTATATGGCATCTATTCCTCCATAATTACTGTTACTGGTCCCTTATTTTCTAATGTAACAAGCATATATTCGCCAAAAATGCCGCCTCTTGTTGGAATGCCCAAACTGCTGAGTGAAGAGATGAAAAATTCGTACAGTCTCTTTGCCTGAGTTGGTTCCTCAGCGTCGGTGAATGAGGGTCGCCTTCCGCGCGAAACGTCGGCTAACAAGGTGAATTGGGAAATTACGAGTGCTTCACCATTTACATCTTTGAGTGAAAGATTAAATTTTCCGTTATGATCTTCAAATATACGGAGGTTGGCACATTTTTCAGCCAATGTTCGTGCCTGTTCCTCGGTGTCACCCTTCTTGATACCAAGTAAGATAGTCAGGCCATTGCCAATTTCTGACACTAATTTACCGTCTACCTGAACCTTCGAACCCGAGACTCTTTGAACAACTGCTTTCATTTTTGAAGATAATGGATGACAATCATTGACTCAACGTGTTCAAGATTGTTTCCGCGAAATCCTTCGCTGCCGTGGGACCTGAACAGGTGATAATATTTCCACACACCTCAACGTCAGTGCCAGTATACGTTGCACCACAGAGCCCGATTTCATCCTTTACAGCAGGATAAGCAGTCGCCTTCGTATCCTTCAATATTCCAGCGTGGGCAAGGACAACCGGTGCTATACAAATCGCAGCAATGGTCTTTTTCTCATCATTGAAATGCTGCACGATTTTATGGAGAACTGTATTATCCCATAAAGTCTCACAACCAGTACCACCGACAACGACGAGTACATCAAAACTATCAGGGATCACCTGTTCAAGTATTATATCAGGTTTTACGGTCATCCCGAGCATACCCTGGGCAGGTTGCATGTCTGTCGAGGCGATAGTTACCTTTATCCCTGACTTGGTGAATAAATCATAGGGCTCTTTGAATTCTTCATCTCGAAAATCCTTCGGTGCGATAATCATCAAGACGGACTTTGTAATCTGTGGCATCTCAGTATCTGTTGGCGCCTGTGTCTGCTCTCCCCCACCACAATACAAACACAAGAGAAATGCAAGTACAAGCACCTTTTTCATAATTCCTCCTTACCACTACACATCCAAGAAAACTGCCGAATTGCCTTACACTAAAAACTCTATACTGTTCCATATGACGGAACACAGCGGGAGACGGGATTCGGACCCGCAACCAACGGCTTGGAAGGCCGTGACTCTACCATTGAGCTACTCCCGCACAAGCGTATTATAATAATCTATCTTAAAAAGTCAATATGATAAGAAGGTTTAAGAAGGCTGACAGAAGGCATAAGACGCTATTAAGGGCTACACGTTTAAAAAGACTGATAGAGGAATCAAACAAGGTGATGATAGATGTCTCCTTCTTTGACATCTGTAGTTATCTATTCCCATTCGTTGCCATCTGCTGCCTTCTTTGAGTCCTGTTCAGCCTTCTCTTTATTTACGAGCCACCACAACAAGCCTTTTTGCAGTCTGATCATACGGCGCACCCGTTAGATCACCGTATACATTTATTTTTCGAAAACCAACACTCTGGAGCAATGCACTAAGTTCAACTGCCGAGTAAAGCCTTAGAGAAATAGTAAATTCATTTCTTTTTCTACCTTTTAATATAACCCAACGGCTTTCAATTCTTTTCCAATCCTTGTCCGTTTTACGCTCCTCCAGAACAAAAGTATTATCTATTTCATACCAGTCTCTTTTTTGGAAAATTCGTGCAAGGATTTCTTTACCCATTAATTCAATGATGAAAGTACCATTTTTCTTCAGAGAACTATACACCTTTTTCGCCACACGGTAATCGTCTCTTTGATCTTCAAAATAGCCAAACGAACCAAAAAGATTGATGACAACATTGTAAGCATCTCGCCTATGGAAGCGTCTCATGTCATCTTTAATAAATATGACATTCAGTTTCGCCTTTTTTGCCTTCTGACGCGCCTCTTTTAAATAGTGTGGAGTTACGTCTACACCGGTGACTTCAAAACCTCTACGTGCTAACTCAATCGAATGTCTTCCTACACCACAGCAGAGATCAAGGACCTTCGCGCCTTGTTTAATCTGTAAGAGTGAAATGATATGTTCGACCTCTTCAGGCGCCATTTCCCATCGACCCTTTCTAAACAACACTGGCCCTACTGTGCACCAAAAATCTTTGTTCTCATACCATGGTTTTTTATTTTTCATTATTGATTTCCTTAATGACTCCTCTATCGGTCAAAATATAATTGATTCTTACATCCCACTTCCCCATCAATTTGGAAATGTCATCTACAATTTGAAGACGGTGAACTATGGTTACCGTTTTTACACTGTCCTGTAGCAATCCTTTCTGTTTTAAAATCATATATTCTCGGTCGCCATAGCCTTTGCCTTTTCCCAGACGATTACCATTGCGGTCAACGGCAACACTCCCCTGCACAAATAAATCGATTTGTATGCTCAGTGGTTTGCCATATTTGACAAACCCTCTGATCTTTGTTGCTTCAGAAATTTCTCTTCTTTCGTTAATTTCTACGATATCCTTTATATGAGGGAGAGCAACAACGAGTACCTTCCCTTCTTCAAGAACGATTTCTCTAATTCTCTTGAGGACCATATCAGGTGCACAGAATACCGCACGTGCGTTCTCGAATTCAATAAGTTCCTTGATTCTTTCAGAGACATTTCGTGAACCTTTAAAATTGGGAATTCGACCATAGCACGGCCGAGGGAAATCGGCAATATTTTCATCTTCAAGAAGATGCCAAATCTTTTTCCTTATTTCATCTTTGGTCATGCCAACAAGCGATTGTATATGAAAACAGGAACGAAGTCAATATAAAGAGAATTCATAAAATATTCATCGCTCAGAAAATCTCATAGAGGCTCATTGACATCTCAATGAATTTGTATAAACTGTAATTGAGGAGGTACACAATGGTAATGCTACTTGTTTTATTCCTCATGAGTCAAACAACCGCCAATGTTTATGGATCTTTACCCAATATCACTATCGATAGACCAATGTTGTCAATTACTAGTATGGGCACCGCATCTATTTCAGTTAAGGCTCAAGAATATAAGATCATTCTGTACGCAGATGCCTATGCTGAGAATGAAGCGAAGGCGCAGGAATCTGCTGAGTCAATGAGAGAAGCTATCATAGATGTTGCAGAGGAATTTGGTGGTACTGAAAAGGACGTAGTTCTTACTAATCTTAATACGCTGCAACCGATTGAGGGAGATCTTTATTATCGAGTTGAACAGGATCTTCAAGTTTGGCTTAAAAAAATAGCCGACATAAATAAAGCCAAGGAGACATTTCTGCTGATTGATGGAGTCCAGATTGGCTCAATCATGCCCATAATCAGTGAAGCGAGTGAATACAAGCCAGCAATCATGAGGGCGAGAAAAGATGCAATCAGGAATGCAAAGGAAGAAGCTCAGGCATTGGCCTCTGAGATGGATGTCTTGCTTGGTGAACCAGTCTACGTGACTGAAAATATTGAATACCCTCACTATTCTGGATATGAAGTATCTGGTGAGGCGGAGATTAGTGTGTCGGTAACGATTTACTATACAATGATATATAAAAAGTGAGGATGAGCCATGTTTGAGAGCATCTTTAAATTGAAGGAGCACGGGACTAATGTCAAGACAGAGATTATAGCTGGAATAACCACATTCATGACGATGGCCTATATAGTGATTGTTAATCCCGCAATACTCGAGGCTGCGGGTATACCAAGAGGACCATCAATGGTTGCCACAGTTCTCTCTGCATTCTTTGGCACCCTGCTTATGGGATTTTATGCAAAACGTCCTTTTGCCATTGCGCCATATATGGGTGAAAACGCCTTTGTCGCTTACACCGTTGTTAAAACTCTTGGCTATCCCTGGCAAACAGCAATCGGTGCGATATTTATAGGCGGCGTGCTCTTTACGATCATAACAATCCTTAGACTACGATCATGGCTTGCCAATGCAATTCCTAAAGGTTTGAAATACTCGTTTGCCGTTGGTATTGGATTGTTTCTTGCTTTTATTGGACTAAATGATGGCGGTATTATCAGAATAGGCATACCTGGTGCTCCAGTCAAGATAGGAGATGTAAGGAGTCAGGCAGTGCTTCTTGCCATCTTTGGGATTCTCCTCATCGGTATTCTCATCGTGAGAAAGATAAGAGGTGCAATACTCATTGGGATCCTTGGTACGACTTTTCTTGCCTTTATTCTTGGCGTTGCCAAGGCACCGAGTCAATGGGTAAGTCTTCCGCCGTCGCTCTCCCCTATTTTCCTGAAATTGGATATTGTGGGAGCACTCTCATGGGGATTCTTCGCAGTCATCCTTACGGTGTTTGTTATGGATTTTGTGGACACGATGGGTACACTGATCGGTGTATCTGCCCGTGCAGGATTTCTTGACGAAGACGGTAATCTGCCTCAGATTGAGAAACCCATGCTTGCAGACGCACTCGCTACTGTCTTTGGAGCGCTCGTTGGAACAACAACAACCGGAACCTATATAGAATCTGCTGCAGGTATTGAAGAAGGTGGCAGGACAGGTCTTACTGCTGTAGTAACTGCCCTACTCTTTCTTGTATGCCTCTTCTTTGCACCCCTGTTTACCTCAATCCCTCCACAGGCATACGGAGGCGCGCTTGTTATCGTAGGAATGCTCATGGTCTCTATGTTTACGAAAATCGATTTCAAAGACTATACAGAACTCATCCCTGCCTTCTTCGTCATAATACTCATGAGCTTCACCTATAATCTAGGTATAGGCATAACTGCGGGTTTTGTACTGTATCCAATATTCAAACTCATAGCCGGAAAAGGAAAAGAGATACACCCTGGATTATGGGTGCTCTTTGTACTTTCTGTACTCTTTTATATATTCTACCCATATTGATCGTTAATCGAAGACCTCGCCGCCCGTTTATCGTCTCTGCTCGTCTTGTGTCGTCGCATAGTGATACCAAATCTGCCAAGAACCACGGCTGACAGGAGGATTCGTTCTGGCGAATAACTGAGAACCATGCCCATATTTGTTATTCATAAACACCAAGCAACACGACTCCATTGGGATCTGAGGCTTGAGATGGATGGTGTCTTGAAATCATGGGCAGTGCCAAAAGAACCACCTAAGAAAGCCGGCATTAAAAGACTCGCGCTTCAGGTAGAAGACCACGACCTTGATTATGCTGATTTTGAAGGCGATATTCCTGAAGATGAGTATGGTGCGGGTATGGTCGAAATATGGGATAAAGGCGAATACATCTTGCTTGAAAAATATCAAAACAGATTTAAATTTCATTTATTAGGCAAAATACTTAAAGGAATTTATGTGCTTTTCAAATACCCACAGGCAGGTCAGAGTGCTTGGTTGTTCTTCAAGGTAAAGACAGCGAAGAAATAGGTCTCAAACACAGTAGTTTGTTTTAATAATACACTTTCTCTTGTTTTCCTTGACTTTTTCTCAATTGTGTGTATAATTCCTCAGGAGATAGATATGAATGAACAAAAAAAACAGATACAGGTAGAGCTCAGTCCTGAGCAATCTGAAGGGATATATGCGAATGGCGTTGGCATCAATCATACCCCTTCAGAGTTTATCCTTGATTTCGTGCGTTTCCTTCCTGGTGCACAGAAGGCAAAGGTATTTGCTCGCGTCATCATGACGCCCCAAAACGTGCACATTCTCAAGCAGGCTTTGGAACAAAATATCAAAATATATGAGGAAAAATTTGGTAAAATTAAAATCCCCGAGAAGACAGCTAAAGAAATCGGTTTTAAATAAAACAATCAATTTCTTTATAAATTCTCAGTATCATGCATATCTCGTTGGCGGATATGTCAGAGATGCGACGCTCGGTATGAAACCTGTTGACATCGATATAGTCGTAGAAGGCGATGCCATAAAGGCTGCGTGCCAATTAAACACGAAAATAAAAGGTGAACTGTATACCTATAAAGAGTTTGGCACAGCCTCAATCATTGCTGACGGCAAACGGATTGATCTGGCCAGTGCACGGATAGAGAAGTATCCATCACCTGCCCAATTGCCCTATGTCTATCCGTCGACGATAATCGAAGATCTCAATCGTCGAGATTTCACTATGAATGCCATGGCTATGTCCATATCAAAGGGTAATTTTGGGGAGATAATTGATCCCTTTAACGGTTTAGCAGATATAAAGAGTGGATTTATAAGGGTTTTGCATAAAAACAGTTTTGTCGATGATCCTACGCGTATTTTTCGCGCGCTCAGATACAAGAATCGTTTCAATTTCAAGATCGAAAGGAAGACTATGGCGAGAATGAAAGAGGCAATCGAAAAGAAAATGATAAACCTTTTGAGTGGTCAGAGAATACTTAATGAGCTAAGACTTACTTTTGCTGAAGAGAGATATCAAGAGACTATAAACGATATTTCAGATTTTCGGATATTCAAGGTGAGCAAGCAAAGCTTGGAATTATTGCCACTCTTGGGACAGAACAGCATCTATTTATATCTTTCCAAACTGGATTTAAAAGAATTGCCGTTAAGAGCTGAAGAGAGAAAAATAGTGAATGATTTCAAAAAGCTTAATAGAATACTCTCTCGATTAAAAACGGCGGAAAAAAACAGCAGACTCTACAGAATCTTTTCCTCTATCTCCGAAGAAGTCATCAAATGTCTTCCTCTCATATACCCGGAAGTAATTCCCCAAATCAAGCTCTATTTGAAATTAAAGAAAACAAAGCCATTTATAAAAGGCAGTGATTTAAAGAGATTGAAAATAAAACCGGAGAGCAAGTATAAGCGTCTGTTAAAGAGGTTGTATGATTACCAGCTGGACAAAGAGATAAAGACGAGAAGAGAAGCCTTACAATATTTAAGAAATCTCTAGGGAATGTCCCTTCTCTTATCTTACCTCTTAGCAATACCCCCAATATTGTTTGCATTAACGGTTCACGAATACTTTCACGGCTATGTCGCATTACGTATGGGAGATCCAACCGCGAAATTTGCCGGTCGACTCACGTTCAACCCAATAAAGCACATTGATCTTTTCGGCTTACTCGCCTTCATATTATTCAGATTTGGTTGGGCAAAGCCCGTACCAATAAATCCCTATAATTTTACCGATAGGAAGAAGGGCATCTTGTATACATCACTTGCTGGTCCTCTGTCAAATTTTATGAGCGCCGCAGGTTTCGGCATAATTATAAGAATCTTCCCAGCCTTGTATTATCATGATTTCTTGTTCCCTATAGCATTAATGCTTCAATTTGGGTTGCTCTACAATCTTATCTTTTGTGCCTTCAACCTCATCCCAATACCGCCTCTTGATGGTTCAAATGTGTTATTCAGCCTTTTGCCACCACAGCATGCACACATTGAATACTGGCTGACACGGTATGGTTTTTATATTCTAATTGGATTGATATTTTTTGACAGAATTACTGGTATACCTATACTCTGGGGATGGATTGGACCGTTTGTGAGGCTATTCGGAACTCTCTTTGCAGGTCATTTAACAATAATATAAGATTTCTAGAAATTATTCGAAGAACAGGAGAAGTACCATGAATAGATTATTGAAGATAGCAGTAATTATTTTAGGTGTTCTTTTGATCATCTGTGTTATTGGCTATTTTGCTATCAAGGCATATCTC
>Ga0209427_10000059_pt1 | contig 88201 bp, 80 predicted proteins | sample DeeMarSWOR136_30_FD_187465 | JGI IMG/M metagenome (GOLD analysis project Ga0209427, IMG submission 187465) | Marine sediment microbial communities from White Oak River estuary, North Carolina - WOR-1-36_30 (SPAdes) (version 2) | ecosystem: Environmental > Aquatic > Marine > Intertidal zone >... | reverse complement strand
GAGGCTGCAGATGCTTTTGCAGAGGGCAAGGTCGATGTTGCTGGAACCCATGAACCTTATTTGAGCAGTGCGATTAAAAAACGTGGAGAATCCCGTATTTTAATCTCAAGCGATGATTTGCCTAGGCGGATTGTGAATGTGGCTATAGTAAAATATGGCGTGATAAAAAAAAGAAAAAAAGATTTAAAAAAAGTTTATGAAGGTTGGTATAATGCGGTCGATTATATTTCAAAGAATCCTGAAGAAAGTATGACAATCATGGCAAAGGCCTTTAAACTGAAGCCCGAAGAATTTAGTCATAAGATTTCAGGACTTAATTATTTAGGAGATAGCGAAAACAAAGAGTTTTTTGGAAATCAGAAATCGCCAGGGAATGCATTTGAAATCTTTGGAGATATCGGCTCAATGCTTATAGACAATCAATTATCAAAAGTAAAGGCTCATCCAGGCTCGAAGATTAACCTATCAATTATCAACCCATCAGAATAAGAGACGAAAAAGGTTTTAATGGTTTTTATATTAAAATATAATTTCTAGAAAAAGAGTGGAGGAAAAACTATGAATGAAAAACCCATTGAGGATAAAACTTCTCAATGGAGAAAAAACGGCAAGAGAATAAGAAAAACACTAGGACCTGTACCTAACCTTGAAGAGCACGTCCCCTCTGATTGGTGGCGGGGCATTTTTAATTCCCTTTATCTGAAGACCGATGCGGATGTGGTAGATGACAAGATTATGACATGCCAGGAGGTTGACTTTTTCTCAAAGATACTACAGCTTTCTCTTGAGTATAAAATTTTAGATTTATCTTGCGGACAGGGACGTCACTCATTAGAGCTTACAAGAAGAGGATATAAATACGTAGAAGGGCTTGACCGCTCTCACTATCTGATCCAAAAGGCCAGAGAATCTGCGAAAAAAGAAGGATTGAGTGTTAAATTTAGAGAAGGAGATGCAAGAAAACTTCCATATCCTCCTGATTCATTTGATGTGGTTATGATCTTGGGAAACAGCTTTGGTTACTTTGAAACGCTTCAAGATGATATAAGGGTTCTCAAGGAAGTTTTCAGGGTTTTAAAGCCCTGGGGAAAGCTTCTCATTGATGTTGCTGATGGAGAATACCTAAGAAAACACTTTCAGCCAAGATCTTGGGAATGGATAGACAAGAAACATTTTGTCTGTCGGGAGCGTTCTCTCTCAGTAGACAAACAGCGCCTCATATCAAGAGAAGTGGTTACCCATGTCGACAAGGGCATTATTGCGGATCAGTTTTATGCAGAAAGGCTCTATACTCGCGAGAACATAGATGAAATCATGAAAAAGACAGGATTCAGCAATATTACTATCCATGGAACGATATCAACTGATTCACAGCGAAATCAGGATCTGGGTATGATGGAAAGACGGATCATCGTCACAGCCATGGTGAGGAAAGAATGGACGCCGCAAAAAAAGGAAAAAGGGGAGATAAAGAATGTCACGGTTATATTAGGTGACCCTGAGAAGCCTGATCCTCTAAAGCCGCTTTGCGTTTTTGACGACGATGACATCTATACAATTGACCAATTAAAAGATGCATTAAGAGAATTGAAAGATTATCAGTTTACCTATCTCACTAATCACGATACCCTCATTCATGACCTGATAAAACTAAAACCAAAAGCAGACTTTGTCTTTAACCTTTGTGATGAGGGTTATAACAATAGTGCCAAACAAGAGCTTCATGTGCCTGCCTTACTGGAAGTTATGGATATTCACTATACTGGTTCAGCTCCTCAATGCCTTGCTTTTTGCTATGATAAGTCTCTTGTGCGCGGAATCGCAAAAGAAATGGAAATTCCTGTTCCAGAAGCCTTTTTCATAGAGCCGCAGGATACAACCTTTGAGCTTCCATTTGTTTTTCCCGTAATTGTTAAGCCCAATTTCGGGGATTCAAGTTTCGGGATTACACAAAAGAGCGTGGCACAAAGTTCTGAGGAGTTCTTAAACGCTATTTCAGAAATACGAGAGAAGTTTGGCTACGATAAACCCATGCTCGTGGAAGAACTCCTTACAGGAAAAGATTTAAGCGTTGGCATTATAGGCAACTCTCCAGAGTCCTATACAGTTCTGCCGATTATAGAAGAGGATTACTCAGCGCTTCCAGAAGGATTACCTAGGATCTGTGGCTATGAGGCAAAATGGATCCCTCATTCCCCATACTGGAATATCAAATCTATTCCTGCAAAACTTCCCAAAAAAATAGAGAAATCTATTATTGAATGGTGTGTGAAATTATTCGAAAGGCTTGAGTGCAGAGATTATTCTCGATTTGACTGGAGACTCGATAGAAAAGGTAATCCAAAACTTCTCGAGGTAAATCCCAATCCCGGCTGGTGCTGGGACGGTCATTTGGCAAAAATGTCAAAAATTGCAGGGATATCTTATTTTGAGATGCTGGGGCTTATTTTAAAAGCAGCGGAGCAGCGAATAGGAACACAAACTCTCATCAGCAAGAAAGAAGAAGGACATACTGCTAAAGTCACATCGTAAAAATAAGGTATCATTTTGGTATAAGCAAGGATAAAAACTTGAAAAGAGATAAGATCGAAAGGAAAAGTTTGTCTCAGAGGATTAAATTTTCATTTTTAAAAATCCTTACGGGTTCGGATTTGTATAAACGCCGCCTTCCTTTTATGGGAGCAGAAAGTATAAATCCAGGTCCAGTTGTCTGGCTTACTGGGTGCGTTCATGGAGATGAGGTCAGTGGAATCGTTATCATTCAGGAAATTTTTAAAAAGATACGAAAAAAACCGCTGCTTAAAGGCTCTCTATATGCTTTTCCCCTCATGAACCCTATTGGTTTTGAAACAGCGTCCCGAAACATAACTTTAACCAAAGAAGATCTCAACCGCTCTTTTCCAGGAAATAAAAACGGCTCACTGGCTGAAAGAATAGCTGATAAAATATTTACCACCATCATTAAGACAAATCCAACGTTGGTTCTGGACCTTCATAGCGATTGGATTAAATCGATCCCTTATACTTTGATAGACCAAAGAAAAGGTCTTGATCATCTCAAAGCGTATGAAAAGACAAGAATTTTTAGTAAAAAAACCGGCTTTCTCGTCATTCTCGAAACAGAAGAATTGAAAAGAACGCTTTCTTACAGCCTGATTGAGCATGACATTCCAGCACTGACAATCGAACTAGGAGAGTCTTATATTGTTAATGAGAGGAACGTTGAACATGGAATAAAATCTGTCTGGAATATTTTAGCTTCTCTTGAAATGATTGAGCCTCAAAGCGAGATTTTTAATTATCAACTAACAGAAGCGTATAAAAACAGGTTTCTTAAATATTCTCATCGGCCCGTAAGTTCTACTAGCGGCATCATAAGATTTTTTGCAAAGCCTGGAGACTTTGTTAGGAAGAATCAAGCAGTTGCCAGAATCTATAATTCTTTTGGAAAACTTCAGGAGACAATAATCACTTTAAATGAAGGTATTGTCTTGGGACATTCAGATTCCTCAGTGGCTTTTCCAGGAACACCAGTAATGGCTTTTGGTATTTTTAATTAAGAAAAAGGTCTCGACAATCCTTATTTTATTTACGCTTTAAATTGCTTTTCGTTTAGAGGGAACCCTCCATGACTTATCATAATAATAGCATAAGAGGATACCTTTATTTCAGCGAAACACTGGATAAGGCTTTTGGAGAGATTAGACCATGACACCAATTGACCATGGTTTTTCTTCAGGACTTCTTGGCTTTGCCCTTCAGCCTCTGTTTAGAAAATACCTCTCTAAGCCCAAGACAGCGGTTCTGATGATTATTGCTGGCATGCTTCCCGATATCGACTATGTCACCCGCCTTATGGGGAAGAAATACTATTACAATGCTGTTAATAACCTTTTTCTTTCCCATCGCGGTTTTACACACTCTCTTGGCGGGATTTTCTTTTTTTCCATTGTGATTCTCCTTTTCTATGCCCTGTTTGTGAGCCTACCTCCCTATCGTGAAGGGAAAAAGGTGCTGCTGAAATTCCCCTTGATTTTCTTTCTTTCTTTTCTTGGGGGCGCCCTGCATCTTTTCGAGGATTACCTTGGACCGAGCGGTCCATGGAAAGGACTCGTTCTCTTTTATCCATTTTCCAATATTAAATATCCTTGTTTGAATTTTTACGGGTGGTATAACTTTTTTACCATTTACCTTTTTCTCTCAGCCTTCGTCATTGTTTCATTAGTGGGAATAATCCTATGGATAATTCGCTTAAAACCATTATGGAGTAATCTGATAATTGTCTTGCTGGTCACAGGGACATTTTTAACTGCTGGGAACCATATTTTAAAATCCCCGGGATATCCGGAGAAAATGGGTTTCAGAAAGGCCGAGGCAGTCTGGAAGTCATATCAGCTCAATATTCTACCAGCAAGTTTTAAAGGGTTTAACAGCCGAGTACAGGAGAAAGGGATGAATACGCTTTTTTCCAAGCTTCCCGGGCTCAAAATGGAACATTACTTCAAAGCAGGTGTCATGTTGGTTGAAGCGATTCTGGTCGTTCTTTTTATTCACATGATTATCTATCTGATTTCCCTTCGGTGGAGGAAGACTCTTCCGAGGGGTTCGCCGATTAAAAACTTTCTTTTTACATTTACTATCCTTGTATTGCTCCCGGTTGTGGGAATGGGTATCTACTATTACACCAAGACCCCCATTCGTGTTACGCTTAATAAAATCCCCATTGCCAGCGGATTCGATTATCCTGTTGGAGATATTAATGGAATGGGATGGAATGGTGTCAGCTATAATGGGTGGTATATGGCCTCAGGATTTTTAAAGCCTTATTTCCACCCTGGAGAGGACTGGAATGGTCGCGGCGGCGGTAACACAGATTTTGGCGAGCCTGTCTATGCAGTAGCTGAGGGGGTGGTTGTGTTTGCTGAAAACTGCTTTCGTCTGGGAAACATTATTATTATCCAGCATCGACTTCCCAGCAAAGAGATGGTCTTTTCAGTATATGCCCATGTTAAAGAGTTGCTGGTTAATGTCGGAGATAAGGTAAAGCGACGCCAGAGGATTTCGAGTGTTGGAAAAGGGTATAAAAACATTACCTACACGGCTCATCTCCATTTTGAAATAAGGCGGCAGAATATGGCCCGATACCCTGCAATATTTTGGCCTAGGGTGCTTACTTCCCTTAAGAATGTTCACAGGCCTTTTTCTATGGCTCCGACAAAAAATTGGATTATAGCCCACTATTATAATCCATCTAAGTTTATAAGAAATCATCGCAATTTGAGGAAACACCAGGCCCGGAAGGAAACCGAAACAGGGAGAATTTCGACACAAAAGCGTAGGTAGAAAAAGATTAGAAATAAAAAGGTATAGAAAATGCCCCAATCAAAAATCGGGGCATTTTCTTGATTCATAACAGGCTGTTATTTTTTTCGAGTTCCTTTATCTTTCTTCTCATCTCGATATCATTTATCATCGTGCCAAGTTTATTCATAATACCATCAACTGCACCGTTCCAGTGTGTCCAGTCAGGGCCCATCATACTTGCGCCCATTCTCCATCGGCGGCCATCATGGTGCCATACGAGGTAGTGCATAATCTCAGGGGTCTCATCGAGGGGATATTTTTTGCTGACCAACCCTTCCTTGTAAGCCTTTTTAAGCAGATTGTCCGTATATTCCCACAGCATATTGTAATCACTTACAACCTTATCGAATTCGATGAGGTAATTATCAGCCCACTGTCTGGAGTGACACTGATAACAGGCTTTCTTCATCAAAGCTCTGCCCTTTTCTGCCCGGGTCTTATCAGGGATCCTTTTGAGAACGAAATCGACCTCCTTTGGACCTTTCCACTGAGGCACTGATCTTTTCGGCTGGAGCTCCCAGTAAAGTCTCTGCCCAACATCGTGGTTTGTCTCAACGACCCCTCCAAATCCGCTGATATGACACGTAGCACAGGTGGGTGCAGCGATATCTTTAGGACCCCACTTTCCTGCTGGTGCATCCCAGTTCCACTTTTCACCTGATGAAGCATAGATATTGCCATGCTTTGATTCTTCGTAAATTTCATGCTGTGGATGGTCAGGGCCAAGATGGCACTGCCCGCATGTTGCCGGTTTTCTGGCCTCGGCGATGCTAAATCCGTGTCTCGTATGACAGTATGTGCAGGAGCCTAAACTTCCATCGGGATTAATTCTTCCCACACCAGCATTGGGCCATCCCTTTAGCTTCCCACCTGGCTCAGCAATGATAAAGCTACCGTGACATTCGATGCAGCCAAGGTTGACATTATTATGATGGTACTTTGGATTGTCCAGAAGTCCTATCTTTTTCAGGATACCGCTGTCTGGAAAGAGAGGGGTCACAGCGGTCTTGGCCATTTTTTCAGGATTGAGTTTTTTTGCAGTCTCCTGCTTGAGTGGATCAAGACCCATCTTTTTTGCCTTAATATAATAAGGCTTTAAGGGTCCAAAGAAAGCACCCCACGCATGCTTGCTGTTCGAATTCTCTTCAACCGCTTTTTGATGACATCCTTGACAGTACTTCGGTGATGGGACTGCTGTTATTTTGAAACCATTGTGTTGATATCCCGATGGATCGCCCTCTTTTGCCTTATGGCATGAATAGCAGTTTATTCCGGCTTTACTGTGCTTGCTGGCCTTCCACTGGGTTTCAATCCCTGGTGTTATTGATTTGTGACAATTGAGGCATGGAGATGTCGTTGATTTTTCGGCAAAAACAGTAGCGGATAATGCTAATACAGTGATGGGACAAAAGATAAGAGAAATGGCAAGCCTTTTCATAAACACCCCCTTTCAATTATTAAATTTGATAGTAAAGATATATTCAATTTTTTTAATGGGAGGTGAAAAAAAGCGTGAAATTGAATTGATTATTTTTTACAAAAAATTAAAGATTTTAACAACTCGTAAAAATACTAGTTTTTTAACTTTTTTATTCAATTTTATTAATAAATTTTCTGCATGAGATATATATCGAGAAGCCTGTTAAATTTTCGGCCAACTTCTTTCATAATTCCAATATGCTTAAAACCAAGGGATTTGCATAGATTAATGCTTATCTCATTTCCTTCTACTATTCGAGCAATCACTGTGTGAAGACCTGCTTTTTGGCCCTCTTTAAGAATTGCTTCACAAAGCCTTCTTCCAATTCCTTGGCCTTGATGTTCTTCTTTAACATAGAGCGAAATTTCAGCAGTGTCAGAATATGCACCTTTATCAGACCATTTACTTAGAGATGCCCAGGCAACAATAACATCACTTTTTTCTGCAACAAAAATAGGATATTTAGGGCTGTGATTTAAAAACCATATTTTTTGTTCTTCAAGAGTTTTTGGCTCAGTATCAAACGTGGCCACTGTTTTTTGAATCGCATCATTGTAGATTTTAGTGATAGCGCTTAAATCCTCTAATGTTGCTTGTCTTATCGTTAACATATTTTTGCTCCAACAATTTTGTATCGCGTATTATATATGTAATTTCTTGAATCTTTATACCATAAAAAGCATGATTTCGATAGACCGTGGTCTTAAAAGGCAATTCGCTAAGTTTTTTGCAAAAAATATTTGTAACAAAATTAAAAAATATTATTATATGTTATTTTTACACGGGGAGGAGAGAAACATTCATCCCTTAAGAATTCCTACAACTGCGCCGGTCATGCAGGTAGCAAGAGTACCAGCCACTAAGGATCGAAAACCAAGAGCCACAATTTCATCCCGTCTTTCTGGAACCATGGTTCCCATGCCACCTATCATGATCCCAAGGCTTCCCGGATTAGCAAAACCGCACATCGCATATGTCATAATCAAAAGGCTTTTTGGGCTCAACGCACCTTCTGGAAGGCGGCTCATGTCAACATAGGCTAAAAATTCGTTGAGAATGGTTTTGGTACCCATGAGGGAACCTGCGGTCATTGCTTCTTCCCAAGAAACACCCATAAACCAAACCACAGGTGCCATGACATAGCCAAGAAGTCTTTGCAGGGTGATAGGCTGGCTACCTATTTGTGGCAAAAACCCAAGTATCAAATTGACAAGATGGACAAGAGCCACAAGAACAATCAGCATAGCAATGATATTGATAAGGAGTTGTATTCCCTGAATCGTTCCTTTGGTGAGTGCATCCATAGAACTGTGAGCTTTTTCTGGGGCAACGAGCTCGCCAGAAGTGAGTTCCTCGGTTTCTGGTATCATGATTTTGGAAATAACAATTGCTGCAGGTACGTTAATAATGGATGCTGTGAGGATATGACCCATAATATCGGGAATGACGTTACTGAGAATGCTGGCGTAAAGAACCATGACCGTTCCTGCTATGGTCGCCATACCGCAGGTCATGACTGTAAAGATTTCGCTTCGGGTCATATCTTTCAGATAAGGGCGAATCAAAAGAGGGGATTCTATCATCCCTACAAATATATTGGCTGAAACCCCTAATCCCTCAGTACCTCCTAAACCCATTGTTTTTTTGAAAAACCAGGAAAAGGCTCTTACAACAAGAGGGAGAATTTTCCAATAAAAAAGAAGCGCAGATAAAGCACTTATAACGAGAACAAGGGGAAGAGACCTGAAGGCTAAGATAAAGCTTGCCCCTGGAAATTTTTCTTCAAAAGGGAGGGTTGCGCCTCCCAAATATCCAAAAACAAGAGAAGTGCCAGCAGTAGTGGATTCTTCAAGGGAAAGAACAAACTGATTTAATAATAGAAAAAAATCCCTAAAAAAATGAAGATTTAAGAGAGTGGCTCCCAAGACCAGCTGGATTGCTATGCCGATGATTACTATTCTTAAAGGAATCTTTTTTCGGTTCTCACTGATAATCCAGGCAAATCCTGCAAAAACCAAAAGTCCAGCGATACTTTGTAATATCATTTATTCTCCTTCTTACTACTCCGTATGACTCATAACCTTCTAAATTTACAGGAATTAAGGCATAAAAAAAATAGCATAGTTCTATTTTACTGTCCAGCCTTTAAAATTTAAAAGATTTATTGTTATTATTATGTAAACTGCTATTATTTTTAATATAGATTTTTTTGTATATATTTATTCATTCAATAGATAAATTGACAATATGGTAGAGATATTTCCTAAAGATGAACATAATGCAACGCTTCTTTCTAATGTTCATCCACCGGACTGGCAAAACCCTGAGCCAGCGAAGCGATATAATCTAGTGGTGATCGGAGCTGGCACAGCAGGATTGGTAACTGCAGCAGGAGCGGCTGGCCTTGGAGCTAAAGTTGCGCTGGTGGAGAAACACCTTCTCGGAGGGGACTGTTTGAATGCGGGGTGTGTACCCTCCAAGTGCATTATTCGCTCATCTCGGGTTATGGCTGATATTCGCGGTGCCAAACCCTTTGGTATTCATGTTTCAGAAGATAGAGAGGCAAATTTTTCTTCTGTGATGGAGCGCATGCGTCGTCTTCGTGCTCAAATGAGCCATCACGATTCAGTAAAAAGATTCCAGGAATTAGGCGTAGATGTATTTTTGGGAGAGGGGAGATTTTCAGGATCCGATACCTTGGAGGTTTTAGGAAAGACTATTCGCTTCAAAAAAGCGGTGATTGCCACAGGTACACGAGCAGTAGAGCCGCCCATTGAAGGTCTTAAAGAAGCAGGTTATCTTACCAATGAGACTGTCTTTTCTCTAACTGAGAGACCCCCTCTTTTGGTTGTCTTTGGTGCAGGACCTCTGGGGTGTGAACTGGCACAGGCTTTTCATCGTCTGGGATCCAAGGTAACCATTGTGGAGATGGCCCCCCAGTTTCTTACTCGAGAAGATCCAGATGCCGCTTCCATTTTAGCCAACGCTTTTAGGCGAGATGGAATTGATGTTAGACTTAATACCAAAGTAAGACGAGTAGCTGTTTCTGAAAATAAAAAGAAGATTTACCTCAATGCTGACGGAAAAGAAGAGATAATCGATGTGGATGAGATTTTGGTGGGTGCCGGCCGTTCTCCTAACGTTGAAGGACTTAACCTCGAGGCGGTTGGTGTGGAGTATGATAAAAAAAGAGGTGTTGTGGTCAATGATTATCTCCAGACAACCAATCCCCGAATCTATGCTGCTGGTGATATCTGTTTAGACTATAAATTTACCCATACCGCTGATGTTACAGCACGCATTGTGATTCAAAATGCCCTTTTTTTGGGGCGAAAAAAACTGAGTGCCTTAACCATTCCCTGGTGTACCTATACTGATCCTGAGATTGCTCATGTGGGGATGTATGAGAAGGACGCAAAGACCAGAGGGATCGAGATAGATACCTTTATTCAGCCATTAAAGGAGGTTGACCGTGCGATTGCAGATGGGGAAGAGGAAGGGTTTACCAAGATTCATGTTAAAAGGGGAACCGACAAAATTTTGGGAGCAACGATTGTGGCTCGTCACGCAGGGGAGATGATCAGCGAAATCACTCTTTCGATGGTAGGAAATATGGGGCTTAAAACCATTTCCAATGTCATTCATCCCTATCCAACCCAAGCCGAGGCAATCAAACATGTGGCTGACGCCTATAATCGCACCAGACTAACCCCATTCATAAAGAAACTCACAAGCTTCTGGCTTAGCTGGACGCGTTAAATCGAAAACTCAGATACTAATACTATAATATCAGCAAACGATAATAGATACTGGAGGCAACAGCCCAAAAGAGAACCGCAAATGTCAAAACCACGCAAACACCAGATAAGACCTTATAAAAATAGATTTCTTTTTTTCTCTCCTGATATCCCAAAAGAAATCCTAGAGCTATGCCAGCAAAGATTCCACCCCCATGTCCCCAATTGTTAATCCCTGGAACGATCAGGCCGAAGAGAAAGATTCCCAGTGCCCAACCGCCAATCTGTCGATAAATAGCCCGTCCATAAGCTCCCCCTCGGCTTTTACCATAATAGAGGCTGGCACCAATAAGGCTACATACCGCAGCAGAGGCACCAATGGTGAAGGTGACACCTGCCAGATAAGAAATAAAGTAGCCAATAATGCCACCCAGAGTATAGATAATAAACATACGGTAAGTCCCATATTCCCGCAGAACAAGAGGGGCTATCTGTGAAAAGGCGACCATGTTGAACAAAATATGGATAATTCCACCATGAAGGTAATTGGCAGAGATAAGAGTCCACCACCGATGGAGGCGGTCAATGGGAAAGGTTCCTGTTGCCCCCAAGAGTAAAAGGCTTCTGTCAGCAGGAGAAAGGATGGAGAGCGGATTTGCTGAAAAGCCAAAAGAAACAGGATTAAGCAAGAGCGAGAACACATACATGCCGATGTTGACATAGATTATTGTTCTCATAAGTTGCCCAGCGCTATTGGAGCTGTGCAATATACGGGTCATGAAATTATTTTTCCACCATGAGCTAGGGTTCGCTGTATTACAGTATGGACAACGTGATTCATTCCTGCTAATGAGCTTCCTACAGTTGGGACAAAGGATTGACTGTCTTTTATTATCTGCCATTACTTAACCTATGTTAAGAAAAATTTTAAAACATTAAATTTTATCATTGTATCTTTCTTTTGTAAAGGAATACTCATGGTATGTGATATAGGGTTTGTAAGAATCGTTTTAAGTTTATTTTCCTCTTGTATAGTATCTATTGCAGAAGGTATTGGTTTGGAATAGAATAGTTGACAAAATGATTCATTAATAATAGGAAGTAAAATGTTTCAAAACATACCTGAAGCAATTAAAGAAAGAATGCGTTATTTAGAGTCTATTAATGAAAAAGATCGACTGGATGGAACGCCCAGCAGGCTGAGACTCTGTCAAATAACCCCGGAAACAGGAAAATTTATTGCCCTTTTGGCTGCGAGTGCTCCTGATGGAAAAATTTTAGAGATTGGAACAAGCGGAGGTTATTCTACTCTTTGGCTTTCGCTGGCATGTAAAGAAAGGGAGAGAAAGATTATAACCTTTGAAGTGCTGGAAGATAAGGTGAGATTAGCCAAGAAAACCTTTGAATTAGCTGGTATTGAAGAGATGGTCGATCTTATCAACGGGGATGCTCGGGACTATTTAAAAAATTACAAAGACATCTCTTTCTGTTTCTTAGATGCAGGGAAAGAGATATATGGTGATTGTTATGAAGCCATTATTCCAAATATGATTAGTGGGGGGATTCTTATTGCTGATAATGTCATAAGCCACAGGGAAACACTTAAACCAATGATTGATAGGGTTCTCAGCGATAAAAGAGTCGATGCATTGATTATTCCGATAGGAAAGGGTGAGCTTTTTTGCAGGAAAAGATGAAATAAATAAACGGTATAAATATTTGAAAAATTTAGTTGACAAGCAGAAAAAATTTTCTATAATTTTTTACTTGTAGTAAATAAGTGAGTAGAAGTTTTGTACCGCGAGGAAAAGGAGGAGGTACCTTGAGGTTGTTTTCTGCCGTTATTTACTATAATCTTGTGGAAAGGAGGGTAGTAAATAATGGCAAAAGGGAAGGTTAAGTGGTTTAACGATCAGAAGGGTTATGGATTCATTACTCCTGAGTCAGGGAATGATGTTTTTGTCCATCATACCGCTATTCAGGATGAAGGTTTTAGGACGTTAGAAGAAGGTCAAGAAGTTGAGTTTGAGATTGAGAAGGGCCCTAAAGGAGAACAGGCTAAGAATGTAGTGAAGATATAACCTAAGAAAATAAGGCCCGGCATTTTTGCCGGGCTTTTTTTTTAGAAGATATGACATTGATAAATGATAAAAATTGTTCTTGAAAAGTTGAATTTTCTTAATATTTTAAAGACTTTTCGGTATTTTCAGAAATTGTTTCAATTACGATTTCAATAAACCGAACCCGTATTTTCTCACACAAAAACAGGTAATTTTCCTAGTTGTTCTCATCATCTTTTTTGTCTAATCTATAAAGATATATAGAAAGGAAATCTATGGAAAATAAAAAGGGTTTTTATTTCAGATTATCTCAAACTGAGTGGAGATATCTTTTCTTATTGATTTCATTATTGTTCTTATTTACTATCCTTCCATTTGCCCGAGAAAGAGTCTTTGGAATAAATCTAATCGATTTCCTCTTCTTAGCTATCATTCTCTCAGGTGTATATATTGCCAGCGAAAATAATAAAATCCTTATTATTGCATTGATGTTTGCCCTTATAGGTTTCGCTGCAAATGTTTTAACTTATTTTTTAGAAAACCCCTCCTTTTTATTGATAAGCATCTGTTTTTATATGTTATTCTTTGTCTTAATAGCAATTGAAATCCTATACCATATTATCAAAAGCAAAGAGGTTACAACCGATATAATATTTGGTGCAATTTGTGTTTACCTTCTTATAGGAGTAATTTGGGGTCTTCTTTTTATTTTTATAGAAGTTATTCATCCCGGTTCCTTCCTTGCCGAACAGATTATCACCAAAGCTACAAAACATGAGTTTATTCATCTCTCTAACTATCGATACTTTATATATTATAGTTTTGTTACCTTAACTACATTGGGTTATGGTGATATCACACCTTTGGCTGGTCCTGCACGGTCGCTTTCCGCTTTGGAAGCCGTTACAGGACAGCTTTACATAGCAATACTGATAGCTCGGTTAGTCGGTTTACACATTTCGCACTCGATTAAGAAGGAATCGAAACAATTAAAAGATGAGGATAAAAGACCTTAAAGATTTTGTGAATGTTGTGGAGGAAAAAATATGAAAAAGAGATGGTTGTCTATATTGATAATTCTTTTTCTTGTTTTGATATGTTTTCTTTTTGAACTGCCTTGTTCTTATGGTGCAGAACGCCCCTTGGTCAGAATAGGGATTGTGAGCGATGGTCCTTCTTCGGAGCGTTTTCGTGTAGGGAGGGATATATTACATAAAGAGATCCTGGAACTTACTCGTAGAGAATTTGATATCCGCTTCCCTGCTGACAAGCAACTCCATGGAAACTGGCAACTTGATGGGATAAGGCAAGCTGTTGATCAATTGCTTGCTGACCCTGATGTTGGTATAATTATTGCCCTTGGCTTTATTTCTTCCCATGAGATATGTCAGCGGAAAGATCTACCAAAACCGGTCATCGCACCATTTATATTTGACAGAGAATTTCAAGGACTCCCTTTTAAGAGTGGAGCAAGTGGCGTCAAAAACCTCAGCTATATTATTTACTTTGGAAGATTTGATAGGGATCTCAAAGCCTTTCGCGAAATCGTAGATTTTTCCCGATTGGCCGTTATCTTTGATCATCTACTTTTTGAGATATTTCCACAAGCAAAAGACACGTTAATTAAGAAAGGACAGGAATATGGTATTGAGATTATGCCTGTTTCCGCTACTTCATCTGCTGAATCAACGCTGGAGAAGATTCCTTCTGATACAGAGGTAGTCTTTATATCGCCATTACCTCGCTTTTCTTCTTTAGAGTTCAATCGACTGATAGCCGGTATTAACAGTAAAAGACTACCCAGTTTTTCAGGTTTTGGAAGGGCAGAGGTGGAAGACGGCGTAATGGCCGGTGTTGCACCGAAATTCGACGTCAATCGACTTACCCGGAGAGTTGCTTTATATGTTCAGCGTATTCTTCTTGGTGAAGATGCCAGCACACTCCCGGTTACGTTTCGCAGGGACGAACAGCTAACCATCAATATGGCTACGGCGCGGGCCATTAGCTTCTCTCCACCTTGGAAAGCCCTTATCCAGGCAGAACTTCTGAACGAGGAAAGAAAAGATATCAGCCGCAAGCTCTCCCTCTCAAGTGCTGTTCGCGATGCAATTAAGGCTAATCTGGATATTGCTGCTGGGGATAGAGGGATCGCTGCTGGCAAACAAAAGGTCAAACAGGCACTTTCAATATTATTACCTCAGATTGATCTCTTCAGTGAATTCAAAAATGTCGATAAAGACCAGGCCACTGTAAGCTCTGGACTTCTGGCTGAACGCACCTTCTCCGGTTCCGTAACCCTAAGCCAGTTGATATATTCAGAGCAAGATAAGGCGCGTTACGATGTTGAGAAGTTAAATCAAATATCCCGTGAAGAGTCACAGGAACAGCTGAAGCTTGACATTGCACTTCTGTCCTCTGTAGCTTATCTCAATGTTCTTAGGTCTAAGACCCTCGATAGAATTCAAAAAGATAACCTTAAAGTGACACGTTCTAATTTAGAGCTTGCCAAGACCCGTGAAATCATCGGCTTTTCCGGACGTGAGGAGGTTTTCCGTTGGGAAAGTGAGCTCGCAACTAATCTTCAGAGAGTCATTGATACGGCTGCAAGGATAAGGACGGCTGAAAACACCCTCAATCGTATTCTTAATCGCCCAGTGGAAGAGCCTTTTCTTACAGAAGAAACAGATCTCGATAATCCGCTGCTTCTTGTGAGCGATAAGCGGATTTTTAACTATATTGATAATCCTATGAGATTCAGCATCTTCCGTAATTTCATGGTAGAGGAGGGACTGGATGCTTCGCCTGAGCTGCGCGGGCTTGATGCAGATATCAAGGCTCAAAAAAGAACAAAGCTTGCAGCAAAACGGGCCTTTTGGTCTCCGGAACTAAGGTTAGAGGGCAATGTGGGTCAGATCTTTGATGAGGGGGGAACAGGTTCTGATGAAATAAGGCCTGAGAGAGAAGATACCGAGTGGAGCGTCGGAGTAAAGCTTTCTTTTCCCCTTATCACAGGAGGAAACAAGATGGCAACGCTTCGACGGGCTAATGAAGAATTATTACAACTCTATACAGAAAAGAAATCCACCACAGAGAAAATCGAGGAGAGCATTCGGACGACTCTTTACTTTACAAGCGCTTCTTACAGGCGGATTCAACTCTCAAAAGATGCCGCTGAGGCGGCCCGCAAAAATTTAGAGCTTGTTACTGATCAGTACTCCCGTGGAACAAGATCAATCATCGACCTTCTGGATGCACAGAATGCCTCTTTGGATGCAGATGAAAGAGCAGAAAATGCGGTCTATAATTTTCTTATTGACCTGATGAATGCCCAGCGAGCCGTGGCGAAGATTGACTTTTTTGTAAGTGATAGTGAACGAAAAGCCTGGTTTGAAAGGCTAGAAAAGTTTTACAAACAGAGGGGGATGACACCGGGAAGGCGTTGATATACTTCGTCCTTAATATTAATAAGTTAATGAAAATCGATGTGTTGACAAACAGCTCTCAAAAAGATAAATATTACCATTTATTTTTGGAGGCAAGATGATACGTTTCATTCGTTTAGTCTTATTACTTTTTGTTTCATTATCAATACTTCTCTCCTGCGAGCGTGTGAAGGAACCAGAGCCTGTTATCCGGCCGGTGAGGTTTATACACGTATCCAGCACTGAAGTCGGGCAGGTAAGAACATTTGCTGGGGTTGCTCAGACAGGCGATAAAGCCTCTCTGAGTTTTAGAGTAGGTGGCAAGGTTATCAAGTTTTTAGTCAAAGTCGGTGATAAGTTAAAAAAAGGAAGTCTTATTGCTTCACTTGACCCTGCTGATTTCGAGCTTAAGGTGCAGAGGACAGAGGCTTCACTGGTTAGAGCTCGAGCTCAGGAGAGAAATGCAGAAGCCAATTATGAAAGGGTGCGGCTCCTCTATGAAAACCGAAACGCATCCCTCAATGATCTTGATATTGCGAGGGCAGATTTCGAATCGAAAAAAGCAGCTGTAGTCTCCGTCAAGAAGCAGCTTAATTTAGCCAAACGGGAGCTCTCTTATACTAATCTTATAGCACCTATAGATTGTGCCATTGCGTCCAAACAGGTGGAGGTTAATGAGAATATAAAATCTGGTCAGCCTATTGTGAGTGCTGACTGTGGGTCTTGGGAAGATGTAAAGATAGATGTTCCTGAGCGATTCATATCAGAGATAAAAAACGGCATGCCGGTTACTGTGACCTTTGATACCCTTCCAGGAGAGAGTTTTCAGGCCATTGTAATCGAAGTCGGTGTTGCTGCCACAGGAACAGCCACTACCTATCCTGTGAAGGTGAGACAAACAAAGCCAAATCCAAAGGTTCGCTCTGGTATGGCCGCCCAGGTCACCTTTCGCTTCGAATCTTTAGAGGGTAAAAGGCACATCATTGTTCCGCTTATAGCGGTGGGTGAGGACAGAGACGGCCGCTATGTCTATGTTTTGGAACGAAAAGAAGGAGAACTCGGGACTGTTCGTCGCCGAGCTGTCACAATTGGTGCGCTAGCACCCACGAAGATTCAACTTCTTGAACCGCTGGGAAAGGGAGAAGTAGAGGGAATGGAAATCTTAGAAGGTCTTAAGGAGGGCGAGTTGGTTGTAACCGCAGGCGTAAAAAGGCTAAGTGATGGCGAAAAAGTAAAAATTCTAGGTTTGGAGAAGGGTTAAAATGGATATCACACGTGCAGCCATTGAGAAAAAGAGCGTTACCTTTGTAGCTCTCTTTGTGGTTCTTATCGGGGGACTGCTTTCCTATTCCAATCTTTCGCGTTCAGAAGACCCCGGCTTTGAGGTGAAGACAGCAGTTATCATGACCTCTTATCCGGGAGCCAACCCGGAGCGAGTGGAGATGCTCGTTACAGACAAGATAGAAAAAAAGATTCAGGAGATAGCAGAGGTCGATTATATCAAAAGTGAAACAAAGACCGGGACGTCTGTTATCTGGTTTAATATACGGGAAACATACAGGGGCATGAAGCCGTTTTGGGACAGGCTCCGAAATAAGGTGGATGAGGTAAGACCCGAGCTTCCCAAGGAGGTTATAGGCCCCTATGTGAATGATGAGTTCGGCGATGTCTTCGGCATTATTGTTACGATTACCGGTGATGACTTCAAGTATCGTGAAATTAAAGAGATCGCTGACCGGGTGCGCGATGAGCTTCTTTTGCTTCGGGATGTATCCAAGGTGGAGATCTACGGCGACCAGGATGAGCGCGTCTTTGTGGATTTCAACAATGCCCGCCTTGCTGCTCTTGGGCTGTCATCAGCCCAGCTTCAAAAAATTCTAGAGGCAAAGAATATTATTTATCCCGGCGGCGACATTACAACAAAATACGAAAAGATATTTCTGGAGCCTTCCGGAAACTTTGAGTCCATTGAGGAAATCAGGCGAACCGTCATTAACCTTCCTGGTCGAAAAGAGGTGATTCATTTAGAGGATATTGTCGACATCTACCGAGGCTATATCGACCCGCCTACGGAAAAGATGAGAATGTCGGCCAAGCCGACACTCGGCCTTGCCATCTCCATGCGCGACGGTGGTAATATCCTCAAGCTCGGCGAGGAGGTCAAAAAAGTGATTGTGCGCTCACAGGCCTTTTATCCGATCGGAATTGAATTCGATTATGCGCAGTTCATGCCGACAGCCGTAGCAAAGAAGATCAATAATTTTGTTGGCAATCTTGTTCAGGCGGTCCTTGTTGTTTCCATTGTCATGTTTTTGTTTCTGGGGATTAGAACCGGTCTTATTATCTCCAGCCTCATCCCCACAGCCATGATTATGACCTTTCTCTTCATGGGCTTTGCCGGGTTCGGGCTGGACCAGATTTCCCTGGCATCTTTGATTATTGCCCTCGGCATGCTCGTGGATAATGGGATTGTCATGTCAGAATCCATCATGGTCCAGATGGCAGGGGGAAAAGAGCCTGTCCCGGCTGCCATTGACTCGGCAAACGAGCTGAAAATACCTCTCCTTACCTCAACACTGACAACCGGCGCTGCCTTTCTTCCTATTGCGCTGGCCAAGTCTAATACAGGGGAGTACTGCGCGCCTATCTTTTGGGTTGTGACCGCAACGCTTCTCTGTTCATGGATTGTCGCCCTGACCGTGGTTCCGCTCCTTTGCACCAAGTTTCTTAAAGTAAAACATCAGGAAGAGAGCTTTGATTCGAGGTTTTATCGCATCTACAGGGGATTATTGTTGAGTGTAATCAGGCATTCGTTTATATTTATTATTATCACTGCAATGGCTTTCTACGGAGCCATTAAATTGTCTGCGTATGTGCCAAAAATATTCTTTCCTCCGAATGACCGCCCTACAGCCTCGGCTGATATTGAACTCTCCTTGGGAACACCGATTGAGCGCTCAGAGGCTGTGGTCATGGAGATAGAAAATTATATTAAACAAAACCTGATGGCTGACCAAAACGGCAAGGAGGGGGTAACCAACTTTGCCTCTTTTATAGGAAGGGGAGGGCCCCGATATATCCTTCCTTACAGCCCGGAGCTTGCCACGCCGAACTATTCCTACATGATTATTAATGCCACGTCCCGCCCTGCTTTAGAAACTCTTGTGCCAAGGATTGAAGACTTTGCGCAGAAAAACTTTCCTGATATAAAGGCCACGGTCCGTGCTCTTGATCTTGGTCCTGCAACATGGCCGCCTGTGGAGGTAAGGATTTCCGGGGTGGATCCCAATTTCCTTTTTAGCATTGTTGATAAGGTCAAGAAAAAGCTCCGCTCCATCCCGGGGACAAAGCTCATTGATGATGATTGGGGTGCGCGCGCAAAGAAGATTTTTGTAGACGTAAATGAGGCAAGGGCATTTCGAGCAGGTGTTACTAACGAGGATATCGCGATTTCTCTGCAGACATTTCTCCGTGGCTTTGAGACCACAGATTATCGTGAAGTGGACAGGATTATTCCTATTACGCTTCGCTCCATAGAGGCGGACAGAAAGAATATCGACAATCTCGAGACCCTTAATGTCTATGCACAGGCAACGGGCAAATCCGTTCCGCTTACACAGGTCGCTGATATCGACGTGGTCTGGGAGTATCCCAAGATTGCAAGGCGCGATCGCTTAAAGACCGTCACAGTCGAGTGTGCCACAGACCCGGGTATCACAGCCACAGATATTACGAATCAGCTCGAGCCCTGGCTCAAAAATGAAGAAAAGAGCTGGCCCCTTGGCTACAAATGGGAGTTTGGCGGTGAAAAGGACACCTCAGGCAAGGCACAGCGCTCTATTGGTGCACAGCTCCCCATGGCCGGCCTTATCATTCTCCTTTTGCTCGTTGGACAGTTCAACTCGGTTCGAAAAGCTGTCATTATCCTCCTTACGATTCCGCTGGCACTTATCGGCGTCTATCTCGGCCTGTTTATCTTCAAGTCACCTTTCAGCTTTTTTGCTATTCTCGGCGTTATCTCCCTTGCCGGGATTGTGATTAATAACGCCATTGTTCTGATTGACCGCATCCGCATTGAGATGGAGGAAAACGGGCTTGAGCCTGCGCAGGCTGTGATCGCGTCAGCGCAGAAGCGTCTTCGACCCATACTCCTTACCACCTGCACCACGATTGCAGGCCTTGTTCCCCTTTACTTAGGGGGTGGGCCCATGTGGGAGCCGATGGCCATCACCATCATGTGCGGTCTTCTTTTTGCTACTGTGCTTACGCTCGGTTTTGTGCCAGTTCTCTACTCGTTCTTTTTCAGGGTTAGTTTCAAAGACTTTAAATACGAAGGATAAGAGTTTGTCAGGTTAAAAAAGAGACTGATTATTTGACCGACTCTCTCTTTAACCTATTGATTTTAAAAATATTTCTTTTCTTTCTTTTTTTAAAACTCTTTAATCTATTATTTTTTTAAACAAGACCCTTTCTCAATACCTATTTAAGATACTTTTTCAGGATATTTTTACTAAATACCGTAAAGAAAATTGAAAATCCTCGTATTTTTACGAGTTGTTAAAAGCTATTCGATTTACTAATATTCAATGAGAATACGGAAAAATATTTCCGTATTCCTTTATTAACTTTTTGGTGGAGGTAGCATCATGAGGTTCAAATCAATTTTAGTTCTGTTGGTTTGTGTTGCTTTTGTTTTTGGCAGTGGATTTGCTGAAGCCGCAGAGACAGATGGAGAGGTGACGATGAAGATTACCACTGTTGCCCTCGGTGTCGGTCACAGCAAGGGCGAGGGGATTCTCACATTCAGAGGGAAAGAATACCCTTTTACAGTAGGAGGTCTCAGCATGGGGAGTGTGGGTGCATCAAGTGCAAAGTTTAAAGGAAGTGTCTCGAATTTGAAAAAGGTTTCTGACTTTGAAGGTAAATATTTTGGTGGACAGGCCGGATTAGCTACAGGTGGAGGAGATACTGCTTTAAGGGTAACAAACAATAAAGACGTTGTGTTGACCCTTTATGGCTCTGAAGAGGGTTTCAAGGCTAGTCTGGGATCAAAAGGTCTCGAAATTAAACTGAAATAAATAAACTTAATCTGCATTTAAGACTATAAAACTTTAACACATACACTAAAGAAGGGGGTAAGAATGAAACGGCTGATGTATGTGATACTACTCCTGTTTCTTGTTTCCCTTGTAAAAGAGCCTGTTGTTTTAGCCCAAGACTTCTTTATCTATCCGACCAAGGGACAAAATCCGGAGCAGCAGAAGAAGGATGAGTTTGAATGCTATAACTGGGCCAAGCAGCAGAGCGGATTTGATCCCATGCAGGCGCCACAGGCAACTGCACCACCGCCTCAGCAAGGGCGCCAAAAAGGAGGAGCAGTTCGTGGTGCTGTGATAGGTGGAGCAGCTGGTGCCGGGATAGGTGCTATTAGTGGAAGAGGAAGAGCGGGTAAGGGAGCGGCCATTGGTGCTGGTGCTGGTGCTCTGATGGGTGGCATGAGAAGACAGAGACAGATGGAGAAAGAAAGACAGGCGCAGGACCAGTGGGCACAGGACCAGTCAAATCAATACATGCAGAGAAGAAATACTTACAACCGCGCTTACGGAGCGTGCTTAGAGGGCCGCGGCTACACAGTGAAGTAGAAAGATAAAAAGGAGAAAGACATGAAAAAGCTGAAATTTATCAGTTTAGTCCTTTTGTGTATATGCATCGCTCCCCTTCAGGTTACGGCTGGAGATTTTGATGGCAAAAAGCCGCTTCTCTGTGCTACAATTAAGACCATCGAGTGCGGTGATGCAGGGGATTGTCAGCAGGGTGGAGCCGAGAGCATCAATGTTCCTCAGTTTTTTACCATCGACTTTAAGAAAAAGTCAATCAGTGGAATCCGGCCGAGCGGTGAAGCACTGAACTCAAAGATAGAACGCATGGAGCATGTTGATGGCAAACTGATTCTTCAGGGTGCTGAAGATGGTGTTGAGGGTGTGAGAGACGGTGTGGGCTGGAGCATGGCTATTGCAGAAGATACGGGAAAGATGGTTTTAACAGCTTCTGGAGATCAGGTCGGTTTTGTTGTTTTTGGCGCCTGCACGCTTGACTAAGGATATATAATATAATAAAGTTAGTTTTATGCTGAAAAATGCAATATCTTTAAAGGCTCAGATAAGTGGGGTCGGTATCCTTACGATTACAATTGAAGGGAATCTCGATTCAACTACCACAGGGAAAGTATGGAAAGAGGCAACAGAGGCTCTTGAGCGATCATCGCCAAACAAGCTTGTTATTGATGCTTCGAAAATAGACTACTGCGACGGGTCAGGGATTGGCCTTTTAGTGGAATTTCATCGCCGTCAAAAGCAGGCAGGCGGAGAAATGGAAATAAGAGGCCTCAAACCTGAATTCCAGCAGCTTCTCAATCTTTTTGACCCCTCTAAATTCGAAGAACCGACTGAGGAAATACTCAGATACATTAGTTTCCCTGAACAAGTGGGCCGAAAGGTTGTCCTGATCCTAGAAGATATCCGCGATCTCATCACATTTACAGGCGAGCTTTTTGTTGCTTTATTCCTTGCTCTTCTCCATCCCAGGCGTGTAAGGTGGAAAGACGCATTTCTCGTTGCAGAAACAGCAGGTGTCAATGCCCTTCCCATTATTGTTCTGGTAAGTTTTCTCGTTGGATTGATCATAGCTTTTCAATCGGCTATTCCTATGCGTCAATTTGGAGCCGATATTTTTGTGGCAAACCTCGTTGCGCTTTCAATGCTGAGGGAGCTCGGACCGCTCATGACCGCTATTATTTTAGCTGGGCGCTCTGGCTCGGCCTTTGCTGCAGAGCTTGGAACCATGAAGGTGAGAGAGGAAGTCGATGCCCTGACTACCCTGGGGCTTGATCCGGTGAGGTTTCTGGTGGTAACTCGGACACTTGCATCCATTGTTATGACACCTTTTTTGACCATTTTTTCTAATCTCTTGGGATTAATAGGAGGATATGTTGTTTTCATCTCATTGGGTTTTTCTTTAACAACGTATGTCAATCAGATTACCTCTGCAGCAACCTACGGCGATTTTTTAGGAGGCATTGTTAAATCCTTTGTTTTCGGTTTTTTGATAGCGGGGATTGGATGTATGGAGGGTCTTCGGACAAAGACCGGGGCCAGTGCTGTTGGAGAATCCGCTACGAGAGCTGTTGTTGCCGGGATTGTCCTTATCATTGTTACAGATGGTATCTTTGGAGTAAGCTATTATTATTTAGGAATTTAAGAGATGGTAAATCCTAATGGAGAGACGATTATTAAAGTTGAAAACCTGACCGCTGCTTATGGAGAAACCGTCATTATTGATAATATCTCCTTTGAGGTAAAGCGGGGTGAGGTCTTTATTATCCTGGGTGGTTCGGGCTGTGGCAAAAGCACGGTCCTAAAGCAGATGATCGGCCTTTATAAGCCCACATCTGGCAGAATCCTCATTGATGGAGAGGATATTGTATTTGCATGGGGTGAAAAGCGCCAAGAGATTCTCAGAAAGATAGGGGTCATGTATCAGCAAGGAGCCCTCTTTGGCTCCATGACCCTGCTTGAGAATGTCCGTCTTCCCTTGGAGGAATTTACTGACCTTCCTCCACCAGCCATGGACCTGATTGCTTCGATGAAGTTAAAGCTGGTGGGATTGCACGGGTTTGAAAGTCATATGCCCTCAGAGCTCAGCGGTGGAATGCAAAAGCGCGCTGCCATTGCAAGGGCTATGTCCCTTGACCCTCAGATCATCTTCCTTGATGAGCCTTCTGCAGGATTGGACCCGATTACTTCAGTTGAATTGGACCATCTCATCCTCAGCCTTGCTCGCAATCTAAAGATTACCTTTGTCGTTGTAACTCATGAGCTTCCAAGTATATACACGATTGCGGATCGGGTCATCATGCTGGATAAGAGGGTAAAACGAATTGTTGCCGAGGGAAAACCCAAAGACCTTAAGGACTACAGTGAGAATGCCTGGGTCCGTCAATTCTTTAACCGGGAGGTAACATCTGATGTTTCTGAATAGTCTTTATCAGTTTAATATAGATTATAAGAAATCAAGGGAGAGATATCAATGAGTGCAAAAGCGAACTATTTTAAGATCGGCTTGTTTGTGATCACGGCGATTCTGATTGCTGTGATTATTGTTATTGTTCTTGGGGCGGGGATGCTTTTTCGCGAAGAGGTTATGGTAGAAACTTACATTGATGGATCCGTGCAAGGCTTAGACGTTGGTGCTCCGGTCAAGTTACGTGGGGTTAAGGTTGGAGAAGTCAGAGAAATTACCTTACCAAGGATAGCATACAAACTCAGACAAACTGCATATCCCTATGTGATAGTTCGTTTTACCATTGATTGGGGTTTAATAGGAGTTGAAAAAAGGGAAAGAAAGGAATTCTTATCTCGATTAAAGGTAGCAACAGAGGAGTTCGGCCTTCGGGTTCGGTTAGCCTCACAGGGGCTGACCGGAGTTGCTTATCTCGAAGCGGATTGGCTTGACCCAGAGCGCTTTCCCCCTCTGGAATTTGATTGGGAGCCAAAATATCCTGTAATTCCCTCTGCCCCGAGTACTTTAACAGCAATAAAAGAATCGATTGACAAGATTTCGAGTAGTTTGGAAAAGGTTAATTTTGGAGAGCTTGCTGATGATGTGAAAGGAACCTTAAATGCTATAGAGGAAAAAGTTGAAGGCATTGATACTAAAGGGATAAGCGACAATGTCGTGGGCCTTCTCAAAGAGGTAAGGTTAACGGATAAAAGGCTCAAACAGATTCTGGACAAGCCGGAAATAGACGATGCCCTTTCTGACCTTAGAGAAACAATGGCCAATGCTAAAACGCTTACAGGTTCGCTCAGCAACAAATTGCCTGAGACAGTTGCCGAGATAAGGAAGGCCATACGCAGGATCGATAATATGATCTCCAGCCAGCAGTATGATATTGAAGTGATGATTGAAAATCTCAGGCTGATTTCCAGTAACATCAGGGAGTTGACAGAGAACATCAAGAGATATCCTTCAGAGATTATTTTCGGAAAGCCACCAGCTCCCTCTAAGCCAGGAGGAGGAGAATAATGAATAAGAAAAACATAGTCGGTCTTTTTATCATAATTTCTGCTCTGCTTTTCCTATTGAGCAGTTGCCTGCAGGGTGGTGATAGAGTCGCTGTTGAGAAGCGTTACTTTGCCATAGATGTTTCTCGGCCAGGAGAAGAGGTTTCTTCTCCAAAGAAAGGAGTAGTCCTGAGAGTGCAAAAATTCCGCGTTTCTGCCAAGTATCGAGGAAAAGGTCTCATATATCGAACGGATGGGGATAGCTACGAGTCAGACTTCTACAACGAATTTTTCGTACCCCCTGGTCCCATGATTGCTGAAAATGTTCATGACTGGCTGTCAAAGTCCGGCTTATTTCAAAATATTGTGAAATCCTCGAGCCGGGCTGAATCTACGTATGTTCTGGAAGGCGTTGTTCTGCCCATATACGGAGATTACCGGAACACGAAAGCCCCCAAGGCTGTCTTAGGGATAGAGTTCTTTGTGATTAACGATGCTTCCCCTCTTTCCGATATTATTTTCCAAAAGCGATATCTTAAGACAGTCCCCCTAAAAGAGAAGTCTCCTGATGGCTTGGTCAAAGGCTGGAACGAGGCCCTCAAACAAATCTTAATAGACTTCGAAAAAGATTTACAAGAGACCAATCTAAATGCTAAAATCTAGCAAATTCTAGTAGAGTAGTTTTTCTCTTGTAATATTCATATAAGGAGACTTCTATGTGGAGACCAACATTTTTTTTCGCCTTAATTCTTTTCTTATGTTTCTTGGTCTCAGATGCTCTCGCATTCCTTCCGCTTTGTCAGACTACAGATAGGCTGTGTGACGTAAAGAAGGAGGCTTTGTTAAAAGGGCCTTTTTCCACGAAGGAGTATAAAGTAACAGAAATCATAAATACTGACCCTGAAAGGGACAATAGAAGCAAGCAATTGACCAGAACATTTATTTGTCTGGAGGAAGGCTACATTTTAAAGAGCAGGGGAGAGGAATTAGAGAAAATCACTGCCCATAATGAAGAGAAACAGCTCAAAGCAATTGTTCAAGAATTTATGGAGCATCTCAAACAGATCCCTAATGTCAATACAGAGTATTATACCATCACTTCAATACAAGTTGGCGGAAAAGAAATCGGATGGATAATAAGGCACAATGAAGGTGTAGAAAAGATAGATTTATGGATATTTAAAAAAAAGATAATTTTTGCCACAAAGTTTAAATCGCGGACAGAAGTTAGTGGAGATACATCTATGGAGGATTGAGCTGCTTTACCTTTTTACTTGTCCTGATAGAGTTCTTCGATGTTTTTCTTGACTTTTGTCATTTTTTTGTCCACCAAGTCTCGTGCCCCACTATAGAGACTCATCGCAAGAAAGCCTGGGATTTCACGCAGAAGATCAATTCTTGACCTATCGATGTGTAACAAGTAGAAATTAGAATCACCCTTTTCAGGATTATTTACTATCGCTGTGAGGCGAAGGGCTGCTTCAAAGTAGTGAGTCGCATAGAGCTGCTTTGAGGCGAGGATTGTTGCCCTCTTCGTTCCCCGCTTGTAAAACACAGTATGGTTTAAGCTTATAATAGGACGATCAGCTTGCTCAAATTTTTCTTTCATCCAGTAGATGACGCTTTTGGCACCGGGCAGTTTGCTGTTTGGAAAGTCCTCAAGATATTTGTGAAGTTCAGGCAAAAAATTAAACAGATATGGCGTTTCATTGAGAAGGTCATGAAACTGTTCAGCTATTCTGACTGGATTTTTCTTATCTTGATATTCTGCTAAGGCGCTGTTGCCGCCTTTCAGATATGCCTGGATATACCCTACCATTTTCTGTCGAGCGAGTCTGTTTGCCTGATCAAAAAAATCGGGTGCGTTCTTGTCGAGTTTGTGGAATGCTTCGATGCCCTTAGCACTCATTTTGACATTACAGCTTCCGACTTTACATTTCATGAGATCATTTATATCGCTTTTTGGCATGATAAAGTTATTAACATCGCCTCTTTCTGGAGGGTTGCTAAACTCTCCCTTTTCATATGCTGCCGCAGTCTCGATGTTCACCCCCTCCTCCTCGTAATGCTCAAGAAAAAATTTTCTGGGAACATCGATTCTTGAAATGCTGAAGATTGCGAGCTCGTGCCTTATATCAGTATCCAAAAGTTTTGTGACGACATAGCCGTCCTTTACCTCTTGAAGCTCTTTCTCGGAAAAGCCCATCTCATCCTCCAGAAACTGGTAAAGCCTGCTTTGCTTTTCCTGTGCTTGGGCTATGAAAAGGTTAGTTCCTAAAAAGGTGGTGAGGCATAAAAAGGCGAGCAATACCCTTACGATACATAGCTTAGGTAAAATGAAAAAATTCTTTTTTGTTAGTAAAATAGTAAAATCCTTTTCGAGAGAGTTATCCTCAATTTAACGGTCGTAGATACCGTAAGATTTGGACGAACTGTCTTTTATCAAAACAATAGGGTTTAGTCAATATGTTTTTTAGTTTATCCTTATAGGTTAAAAAAAGCAGATCTCAGCTAAGTCTCAGTAAAAAAAGAATTAATAAAACCCTTTTTAAGAAGTGGAGACTTTGGTATGAAGGACAAATGATACGTTCATCTTGATACTAAAGGAAAAAGCGAAGGGTTTTCTTGACAAATACTAAAAAAGTTATTAAATTAAATAATTTCATAATTTATGAATTTTTTGATGTTTTGATGAGCGAAAAAGGAAGTTCTTCATGATTGAAAAGAAAAGTTCCTTTTCTATCCTAGTCGGTATACTTCTTCTGTTTGGACTCTACCTGACCAGCCTTAAGAGTTACCTCCTTTTTCACAGTCTCGCTGAGATATTCAGCATTGTTGTTGCCTGTGGCATTTTTATGATTGCCTGGAACTCACGTCGCTTTCTCGATAACAATTATCTCCTTTTCATCGGCATTGCTTATCTGTTTATTGCTGCCCTAGACTTCATTCATCTCCTTGCCTACAAAGGCATGGGTGTATTTACGAGTGATGAAGCAAATTTGTCTACTCAACTTTGGATTGCTGCGAGGTATCTGGAAAGCCTCTCCCTTCTTATTGCTTCTTTTTTTATTGGCAGAAGGCTTAGAGTGAATGTTGTGCTCCTGGGCTATACATTGGTTTTTATCCTTCTCATTTGGTCCATTTTTTCGGAAATTTTCCCTGTCTGTTTTGTTGAAGGGGTAGGATTGACCCTTTTTAAAAAAATCAGTGAGTATGTTATCTCTCTCATTCTCTATGGCTCCATTGCTATGTTATTCAAAAAGCGTCATGATTTTGATAAAGGCATATTACGTTTACTGATTACATCCATCATAGTAACCATTGTTTCGGAACTCGCTTTTACCTTTTACGTTAGTGTCTATGGGCTTTCTAATCTTTTAGGCCACTACTTTAAAATAATCTCCTTTTATCTCATATACAAAGCCATTATTGAGACAGGTCTCAAAAGGCCTTATTCCCTCCTTTTTAGAGATTTAAAGCAAAGAGAGGAGGAGCTGCAGGAAGCCAAAGGTGATCTGGAGATCAGGGTCAAGGAACGTACAAAAGAACTTCATGAGAATATGGAGAGACTGGTCGAGAGCGAGGAAAAATTACATATGCTCACACAGAAACTTCTTACCACCCAGGAAGAAGAGCGTCGCCGTTTAGCAAGAGAACTTCACGATGACCTGACTCAACAGCTTGCGGTTTTGGCCATTGATATTGGAAAGCTTGAGGTGGAGAGCGGATCCACATCAGATTCAATTCGTGACAAACTGCAAAAAGTCAAGGAAAAGTTGATAAAGCTGTCAGCCGATATCCATGCAATTTCTCGTCAGCTCCACCCTTCGATTTTAGATGATCTGGGACTGGTCGAAGCAGTCGAATCGGAATGCAACAGTTTTACTAAACGAGAAGGGATTGCAGTCAACTATAAGTCAAATGGTATCCCTAAAAATCTTCCCAAGGATATTGCCATATGTATCTATCGTATCCTCCAGGCCTCCCTGAGTAATATCTCCAGACATGCTCAAGCAGACAAAGTTGATGTTTCATTGATTGGCGAGAACAACTCAATCTCTCTTACGGTTAGAGATTATGGGATTGGATTTGACACCAACAATATAAAAAAAGGCAAGGGCTTGGGCCTTTCCAGCATGAAAGAGAGGGTTCATTTAATTCAGGGTGATTTATCAATACAATCTTGTTTGGGAGAGGGTACGGTGATAAAAGTCCGTGCACCATTATCAAGAAGGAGCGTATTATGATGAAGAAACGCATGTTGTTAGCTGATGATCACAAAATCGTCCTCGAAGGCTTACGGAGCTTGCTGGAACCCGAGTATGAAATCGTGGGAGCTGTGGAGGATGGTCGTGAACTCTTGGCTAAAGCAGAAGAACTGTGTCCCGATGTAATCATTGCGGATATTTCAATGCCGAAGCTTAATGGTATTGAGGCTGTCAGTCAGATCAAAAAGACTGATTCACAAATTAAAGTTATTTTTCTGACAATGCATCCAGACGTATCCTATGCAAAGCGAGCATTTGAGGCTGGGGCATCAGGCTATGTTTTAAAGCATTCAGCGTCTACTGAACTTATCACAGCTATTGAGGAAGCGCTCAAGGGACGAACCTATGTGACACCGATGATTGCCGGGGAACTCATGCAGTTTTATAAAAAAGAGACTTACATAAAGGATGACATCACTAAAAAGCTGACACCCAGGCAGCGGGAGGTTTTGCAGCTTTTAGCTGAGGGTCATTCAGCTAAAGAAATTGCCTCAATTTTAAACATTTCTACGAGAACGGTGGAGTTCCACAAGTACCGAATGATGGAAAAGCTCAACATCAATACAACTGCAGAGTTGATGCAGTATGCCATCAAACAGGGCATTGTTACCATTTAAATAAGCCAAACCCCGTATTTTATTTCACAAAAACTGGTAATTTTCCTAGTTGTTCTCAACGTCTTTTCTCTTTACTCTATCTTTATAACCACATCAATTATTTGTGAGAGAAGATCGTGGAAAAAAGAAAAGTCATTCTTGCTGATAGCCACCAAAACATGCTCGAAGGAATTCGAGGTTTGCTTGAAATTATGTTCGATACAGTTGTGATGGTGGCTGATGAAAATTCCATGTTTGAGGCCATTGAAAATATCAAGCCTGACCTTGTGGTTGTTGACCTTTCTTTATCGGTTTCTGGTGAATCCAATATTGTCATTAAAATAAAGAGTCGCTATCCTGATCTTAAACTTATTGTTCTCAGTGTCCATGATGAGTCGGTAATTGCCAAAGAGATGATATCTTCAGGTGCTTCAGGCTTTGTACTAAAACGTTCTGCTGCTTTTGACCTGATACCAGCAATCGAAAAAATCATGCAGGGACAAACCTATATTTCCCCTTCAGTGAAATCTCATTCCTAAAGAAATCGTTAATGTTGACAAGGAGAAAGCTAATACGGTATATATTTCTATTAATATTTCATTGACGAAAGTATTCTGAAATAAAAAGGGTGGTGGAAATGACAGCTTCGTCAAAAAAAGATAAGGAATCTCTTAACGAAGAATCGTATCATGATATTGCAACCGCCTACAATCCAGAGCCGGATTTTACAAAGCCCCTTTTTAAGATTCCACCGAAGGCGCGCAAAAAGATGCTGGCGCGGCTGACTTTTCTCTACGGCAAAAGAAAAGCAAAGGCCTGGATGCCTGAGCTGGAACGTATCCTTAAGGTACATTATGCCCATAAGCCAGAGAAATTGATTGAAAAAGAAAAGGATGATGATCCTAAGAAGCTGTTTACGGAAAGGGATCTCGTTCTCATTATCTACGGCGATATTATAAAGAGTAAAAAGTATACCGGCCTTCAAACATTACATAAATTTGTTAAGAAATACAACCGGGGTGCCGTTAATACCCTGCATATTCTTCCCTTCTTCCCCTATTCCTCAGACAGAGGATTTGCCGTTGTCGACTATAATCAGGTAGACCCGAACCTGGGGACCTGGCAGGATATCCTGGAGATGGATAGGGATTACAAGCTCATGTTTGATGCTGTTCTCAACCACTGTTCCTCCAGGAGTGATATGTTTAAGGAATTCTTAAACGGTAATCCGGCGTTTAAAGATTTTTTTATTGCCTATAAGTCCCCTCATGACCTGACTCCTGAGCAGAGAAGCAAAATCTTTCGCCCCCGAACATCGGACATCCTCACAAGATTCGAGACGATAAATGGTCCGAAGTATGTCTGGACCACATTCTCTGAGGATCAGGTCGACCTCAATTTCAGGAATCCAGCAGTCCTAATGGCAATTCTTGAAGGACTCCTCTTTTATATACGTTATGGAGCCAATCTTCTTCGTATGGACGCAGTGACCTATATATGGGCGGAACCGGGGACAGAATCGGTGCATCTGCCACAAACCCATGAGATTGTTAAGCTTATTCGTGACGTGATAGATACGGTTGCACCAGGTATAGCCATCATCACAGAGACAAATGTTCCTCACAAACTGAATGTTTCCTATTTTGGTAATGGCTATGATGAGGCGCACATGGTCTACAACTTTGCCCTGCCTCCCCTTGTCCTCTATACATTCTACAGAGAAGATGCCACAGCTCTTTCGAAGTGGGAAAGTGAGCTCAAACCCCCCTCTAAGATTGCTACGTTCTTCAATATGCTGGACACCCACGATGGAATCGGACTCATGGGGGTCAAGGGGATCCTTTCTAAGGAGGATATCGATTTTATGATTAAAAAGGCCAAGGAGCGCGGTGTCTTAATCAATTATAAGATGAAGAAAGACCGAACCCATGAACCGTATGAAATCAACTCAACCTGGTGGAGCGCAATCAACGATTATAAAAGTAATGAGGATATTGATCTTCAGATCAAGCGCGCTCTTGCCTCAAGGATCATTTCCCTTGTGATTCAGGGTGTGCCGGGTGTTTATATCCACGGGATACTTGGAACCCCTAATGATTATAAACTTGTCAAGAAGACAGGAGTAAACCGTGATATCAATCGGGGTGTGATTGACCCTAAGGCCATTGAAAAGGAGCTGCAAGACCCCAATTCCAGATTCTCTCGCATACGAAGACTCGTAGGCGATATCTATCTCAAACGCACAAGGGAACGCGCCTTTCATCCTCACGGAAAGCAAAAAGTCTTGATGCTCTCCCCAAGTGTTTTTACGGTATTCAGAATCTCCCCTGAGGACGACCAGCACATCTTAGCCATGACCAATGTGACCAGCAAGACTTCTACGATTGAAATTCCCCTCTCCAAACTAAATATAAAAGAAAAGCGCTGGTATGATTTTATAAGAGAAAAGGAGTGGAAGGCTGGGAATAACAAATTGTCTGTTACCTTGAAGCCTTACGATATCATCTGGCTTAAGCCTTTTAGTGAAATAAAAAAGCATTAACTTATCGGTTAAATTCTCTGTTAGAATTTTGCAGGAAGCTCACCATATTTCACTGTGGTGCTGGTTGCTTTTATATAGTAAAATTCAAATTTAAAATTTATTCACCAGATAAAAGGACTTTTAAAATGCTAAGTAGAAAAAATCCTACTAAGACAAAAGGTTGGAAGAATCTCATTGAGCATTTCAAGAAGATGAAGAATATTCATATGAGGACGCTTTTCGATGAAGATACAGAAAGATTTAAGAAATTCTCCATTCGATTCGACGACATCTTTGTTGATTACTCAAAGAATATTATAACAGAAGAGACCGTTAAACTATTAGTTGGTTTAGCTCATAAAATTGGCCTTAGAGATGCTATTGAGAAAATGTTTACTGGAGACAAAATTAATGAAACGGAAAACCGAGCTGTTCTTCACACGGCGTTGAGAAACAGAGGAAACTCTCCCGTTTATGTTGATGGAAAAGATATTATGCCGGATGTAAACGCAACTTTAAAAAAAATGGAAGAATTCTCAAATAAAATCATTTCTGGAAAATGGAAGGGTTTTACATATAAAAAGATTACTGATGTTGTAAATATTGGAATTGGCGGTTCGGATCTAGGACCGGTAATGGTCACGGAATGTTTAAAGCCTTATGCAAAAGAGGGTCTATCTGTTCATTTTGTGTCAAATGTTGATGGAACTCATATTGTTGAAAACCTGAAGCGATTAAATCCAGAAACCACGCTTTTTATGATTGCTTCAAAAACTTTTACAACACAGGAAACCATGACCAATGCTTTTTCTGCAAGAGATTGGTTTTTACAATATGCAAAAGAAAAAAAACATATTTCAAAACACTTTGTGGCGATTTCTACAAATAAGGAAAAGGTCGAGGAGTTTGGCATTGATAAAAATAACATGTTTGTGTTCTGGGAGTGGGTTGGGGGACGCTATTCTCTCTGGTCGGCAATCGGCCTATCCGTAGCTTGTTATATCGGATTTGAAAGTTTTACTGAATTATTACAAGGCGCATTTGAAATGGATAAGCATTTCAGAGATGCTCCTTTTGAAAAAAATATCCCTGTAATCTTGGGATTAATTGGAATTTGGTATAACAACTTCTTTGGTGCGCAGACTGAGGTCATTTTGCCCTATGACCAATACATGCATCGATTCCCGGCATACTTTCAGCAGGGGAATATGGAAAGTAATGGAAAGTCTGTTGATAGAAACGGCAAAAAAGTCAATTACCAGACAGGCCCCATTATCTGGGGAGAACCGGGAACAAATGGTCAGCACGCCTTTTATCAACTCATTCATCAGGGGACAAAATTGATTCCAGCAGACTTTCTGGCTCCGGCAATCAGTCACAATCCAATAGGCGAACATCATAATATACTATTATCAAACTTTTTCGCTCAGACAGAAGCCCTCTTACATGGGAAAACCAAAAAGGAAGCTATTGAAGAGTTAAAAGAAGATGGGGAAAGCGGTGATGAGATTCAAAAATTATATCCTTATAAGATTTTTGAAGGTAACAGACCAACAAATTCAATCCTGTTTAAGAAATTGACTCCAAGAATTTTGGGAAGTTTAATTGCCATGTATGAGCATAAGATTTTCGTCCAGGGAGTTATCTGGAATATCTTCAGCTTTGACCAGTGGGGAGTGGAACTCGGTAAACAACTGGCAAAGAAGATATTACCAGAATTAAGTGATGATAGGCCAGTTGACTCTCATGATTCCTCTACTAATGGACTCATCAATGCTTTTAAAGAGATGAGAGCATAGGGAAATTAAAGGGTAATATGAAATCTGTTTAGTTGCATTCTATAGTTAATCTTAGACATAGAAGACAAGATTAATGAAAGAAATCTGCATTCTGAAAAATCCGATTCAGTATTATACATGGGGTTCCCATACGGCGATTTCCGAACTCCTAGGTAACCCAACCCCTTCAGAGAAGCCAGAGGCAGAACTCTGGATGGGTGCCCACCCAAGTGCGCCTTCTGAGGTTCTGGTTGATGGTCAATGGAAGTCTTTGCCAGAATTGATAGATAATTTGCCTGTAGACATACTCGGGAAGCGGGTTGCGGAAAAGTTTTCCGGCAAGCTCCCTTTTCTATTTAAGGTTCTTGCAGCGGCAAAGCCCCTTTCTCTCCAGGCCCATCCCAGCCTTGATCAAGCCAAACAGGGGTTCGCACGAGAAAATAGACTCGGAATTCCAATGACAGCGCCAAATCGAAATTATAAAGATAACAATCACAAGCCAGAAATCATCTGTGCATTAACCGCTTTCTGGACACTCAATGGCTTTCGAAAAATAGACAAAATCGTTTATCTGCTCAAGGAAATCAATCCTTCTGGACTTTTAGAGGAAATAAAGGAACTAGAGAAAAATCTGGATTCTAATGGTCTGAAGAATTTTTTCAGCACCATCATGACAATGGATGAGAAAAAAAAGGAGCATATTGTGGAAGAGGCTATCGGATTTGTTGAAAAACGCTTTGATGAAAATCCTGTTTTTGAGTGGATGCTGAAACTCAACGCCGAGTATCCTGGTGACATTGGTATCCTGAGCCCTGTTCTTTTAAACCTCGTCAAACTGGAGCCGGGTCAGGCCATGTTTTTGTATTCAGGCCAGCTGCATACCTATCTGGAAGGAGTGGGGATAGAACTTATGGCTAACTCGGATAATGTCCTGAGGGGCGGTCTTACTCCCAAGCATATCGACGTCGCAGAGCTTCTGAGAATCCTGCATTTTAACGAGAAGGAAATAGAAATCCTTGAGACTAAAGATAAAACGGATGGCGAACGCAAATATGCATCAAACGCAGAGGAATTTCGTCTATCAATCATTACAGTTAATACAAGCACATCTTACATAAGCCCAGAGGACAGAAGTGTCGAAATCATGATATGTATGAGTGGTAAAGCAACTCTTAAGAATTTAGAAAATGATAAGGTTTTGGAACTTAGGAAAGGGGTGTCTACTCTGGTTCCGGCAGGTGTTCATCAGTATTCCATCGAAGGTGAAGCACTTCTGTACAAAGCCTCGGTGCCGTAATTGTTTTTTTTGGCTCGTGATTTGAGTTTTCACATCATTTGAAAAGATCAAGCCACAGAAGAAAATGTTTCGTTGACGATTGCCTGTGCTTCTTCCTTAATCCTCTCAAGATGCTCTTTTCCCTTAAAGCTTTCTGCATAAATTTTGTAGATATCCTCTGTTCCAGATGGGCGGGCTGCAAACCAGCCATTTTCTGTAACAACCTTCAATCCTCCGATGGGAGCATTGTTCCCAGGCGCTTTGGTGAGTTTGGCAGTGATGGGTTCTCCAGCAAGCTCTTTTGCTGAAACGGCTTCTGGAGATAGTTCTTTAAGGACTGACTTCTGCTCAGGCGTGGCGGCCGTATCAATACGTTCATAAACAGGGCTTCCAAATTTTTCTTCTAACTCTTTATACAGCTCTGCCGGATCCTTGGCTGTCTTTGCAGTTATTTCAGCTGCAAGGAGATCCATGATGATTCCGTCCTTGTCCGTAGTCCAAACCGTGCCATCTTTTTTTAGAAAAGAAGCCCCGGCGCTCTCCTCTCCGCCAAAGCCGTAAGAGCCGTCAATAAGTCCATCGACGAACCATTTAAATCCAACAGGAACCTCTGAAAGCTTTCTCTTGAGATAAGCGGCAACCCTGTCGATCATGGAACTAGATACCAGAGTTTTTCCAACTGCTGCGTCGCTTCTCCAACCTGGTCTGTTCTGAAAGAGGTACCAGACGGCCACTGAGAGGTAGTGATTCGGATTTAAAAGCCCGGCAATCTTTGTGACGATGCCGTGGCGGTCCGTGTCTGTATCATTACCAAAGGCGATATCAAATTTATCCTTCAGCTTGATCAAACCTGCCATGGCATAGGGCGAGGAGCAATCCATACGGATTTGGCCGTCTTTGTCCACAGTCATAAAGGAGAAGGTTGGGTCAACAGTTCCATTCACAACCTCTATCGATAGTCCGTATTTTTTAGCGATGGGTTCCCAGAAGTGTATGGAAGAACCGCCGAGCGGATCAACACCGATCTTAATACCTCCATTAGCAATGGCTTCCGTATCAATAACATTCTTAAGATCTTCAACATACGGCGAAATGAAATCATACTTATGTGTAGTATCTGTCTTTATGGCCTTTTCAAAGGGTATTCGTTTTACGTCTTTAAGTCTCTTGTTGAGAATTTCGTTGGCTCTGTCTTCAATGATCTTGGTTGTTTCTGTGTCAGCCGGGCCCCCCTCAGGAGGATTGTATTTGAATCCGCCGTCATGAGGCGGGTTATGTGAAGGAGTAATCACCACCCCATCTGCAATCCCCTTTTTTTTGTTTCGATTGTAACTCAGAATAGCGTGCGAGATAACCGGTGTGGGTGTGTAACCAAGCCCCTTTTGAATCATAACCGTGATAGCATTTGCAGCGAATACTTCAAGTGCGCTTTTAAGCGCCGGCATAGAAAGAGCATGAGTATCCATGCCCATGAACAGAGGCCCTGCTATTCCTTTAAATTTTCTGTAGTCACAGATGGCTTGAGTGATAGCCAAAATATGGTCCTCATTAAAGCTGCTTTTAAGTGAAGACCCTCTATGTCCCGAAGTGCCAAACGAAACCCTCTGACTTGTTTCAGAAACATCAGGTTTAAGGGTATAATAGGAAGAGATAAGCTTGGGAATATTGATAAGTATTGATTTCGGCGCAGGTTTTCCGGCAAGTTCGTGTAAGGCCATTTTTTCTCCTCTAAAAGCAATTAGAGCATTTCTCTTGGCTGGCCCGTTGATTCAAGAACAGAACTCCAAAGCCTTCCATTCGGGTCAATTTTCTTTCGCTCAGACACAGCCATAGGAATCGGCACATGTGTGAATTCGTTCTTCCAGTAGCCCACAACCATATTTGTTCTTCCAGTCATTCCCGCATGCGCAGCATTGTGGCCGAGAAGCAGACAGAATACAGAATCATAAGGGGTCGCAGGCATACTCCGTATGGTGTAGCTCGGGTCAATATACTTGAGGTTTACTTCCATTCCTTCTTTTTTGAAATATTCCCTAATCTTGTCTCTTAAGTAAAGGCCGATATCTCCAAAACGAACATTGCCGGATGCATCCAGCTCCTTTGTGGCCTCTAAAAGGTCCTGTCCGGCTCCCTCTCCTACAACAATCACGGCGTGCTGTCTACTTTCCAGTCTTTCTCTCAGTGCCTTGAGAAAGGCCTCAAGCGAAAAGCGGGCTTCGGGAATAAGACAGAAGTTGATCTCATTATTGGCAAGTGTTGCATATGCGGCAATGAATCCCGATTCTCTGCCCATGAGCTTCACAAGGCCAATACCATTTCTTGCTCCCTCGGCTTCCACATGCGCAGAGTAGCTTGCTGTTGTCGATTCTGAGACTGCTGTGACAAAGCCGAAAGATTGCTGCACATGAGAGATATCGTTGTCTATGGTCTTCGGAATTCCGATCACAGAAATCTTCAAACCGCGTTGCCCGATTTCCTTGGAAATAGCCTGAGCTCCGCGCAGCGTCCCGTCTCCACCTATTGTAAAAAGGATACCGATATTCATCCGCTCTAAGGTATCGACCATTTCAGGAACATCTTGAGGTCCGCGCGATGAACCTAAGATTGTTCCTCCTTTTTGATGAATGTCGCTGACATTTTCTGGTAAAAGCTCAAGGGGAACATGGCGGTATTTAGGCGAGAGTCCCTCATAGCCATAGCGAAAACCATAGATTGTTTTCACACCGTAATGATGGTAGAGGCTTAAGACAATGGCCCGGATAACATCGTTCAAGCCAGGGCATATGCCCCCGCAGGTTACGATTCCGCATTTTAGTTTTGTTGGATCAAAGTAGATTTTTTCTCTGGGTCCGGCAAGCTCAAAGCCGGGCGGTTTCTTGCCTGCTTTTAATAAGGCTTCAATCTCTTTTGTGCTTGAATGATAGAGCACATGTTCTTCATCGTTTATAAAATTCACAGCAGTCATAGGTGAGGAGATACGGCACTCACCCAGTTTCGAAATCGTAAAATCAAGTTCGCTCTCTTTCATAGAGACACCCCAGTATTAAAAAAACCATAAGAGTATATCCCGCTCATTTCAGGATTTCTTTTTTAGCTGGTCTGCCACGCCCTGCATGGCTTTTTTTACTTTTTCTGGATCGCCTAAATAATAATGACGTATCGGGCTAAGGTCATCCTCAAGCTCATAAACCAGAGGTATTCCCGTCGGGATGTTGAGTTCGTTAATCTTGTCATCAGGAATCTGGTCAACATACTTTACCAATGCCCGAAGGGTGTTTCCATGCGCAGCAATAACCACACGCTTTCCAATGCGTATTTTTGGTGCGATATTTTCCTGGGCATACGGCATGAAGCGCTCAACCGTATCCTTCAGGCATTCGGTAACGGGAAGCTCTTTAGGAGGAGCATCAGCGTAGCGGGGGTCATGGCTTGGATGGCGCGGGTCATCAGGTGTAAGGGCAGGGGGGCGAACATCATAGCTTCGCCGCCATAGAGTTACCTGCTCTTTACCATGCTTTTTTGCGGTCTCAGCCTTATTAAGCCCCTGAAGCGCTCCGTAGTGGCGCTCATTCAGGCGCCAGCTTCTATAAACCGGGATCCACATCAGGTCCATCTCTTCGAGAATGAGCCAGAGGGTCTTGATGGCCCGGGTGAGCACAGAGGTATAAGCGACATCAAAGAAATAACCCTCCTTTTTTAGAATGCGGCCGGCTTGAATAGCCTTCTGAATTCCCTTTTCTGAGAGCTTAACATCCGTCCAACCGGTAAAGAGATTCTCTTTATTCCATTCACTCTCACCATGGCGGATTAAAACGACCTTTTTCATGTTCCCATCTCCTCTTTAAGCATAAAAAGAAGAATATCTCCTCGTCACACATTTTTTATCTCCTTCTTATCAAAATTAATATGTCTTCATTAACAAAACTGGTTTGCCGCCTGCCTTAGGATTTCAGCACTTTTTCTCAGTGCTTCTGTTTCTTCTCTGGATAGCTTCGGTTTAAGTGTTTCTACAATGCCCTCTTCACCCACCACACGAGGAAGTGAAAGGCTTACACCACTTAACTCTTTAATATCCTCATTGAGGGATGAAACGGTCAGAACAGAATGTTCATCTTCCCGAACTGCGAGGGCAATCCGGGCAATGCCGGCCCCTATTCCGTAATACGTGGCTCCCTTTCCCGCAATGATTCGATAAGCCGCAAACCTCACCTCTTCATCTATTTTGGATTTGACATCATCCGTAATGGAACGACCCTTCTGCTCGGCAAAATCGAATATAGAGAGGACACTTACCTTGGCGCTTGACCAGATGAGAACCTCTGAATCGCCGTGTTCCCCAAGAACATAGGCATGGATTGATCTCGGAGAAACATCAAGATGATTTGCAAGAAGCGCACGGAAGCGTGCTGTATCGAGAATAGTTCCGGAGCCGATGACGCGGGAAGAAGGAAGGCCTGAGATTCTCGTGACCACCTCTGTCATGATGTCAACGGGGTTAGAGACGATGAGAAGGATTGTCTCTGGTGCGTGTTCGAGAACCTGAGGGACAACCTTTTTAAAAACCTGAACATTTCGCTCCAGGAGCTGAAGCCGTGTTTCCTGTTTGTCTCGCTGGGCCACGCCGCAGGCCAGAACCACCATATCCGCATCTTTGAGCTGAGAGTAATCCCCGGCCGAAACACGAACCGGTTTCACAAAAGGGGCGGCGTGCGTGATATCCTCAGCATGCGCCTCGGCCAGTTTTTGGTTGAGGTCGATGAGCACAAGCTCGCTGACCACACGCCCCAGAACCAGCGCATAAGCAGCTGTACTGCCAACGAATCCGCATCCAACAATGCCGACTTTCATAACATGTCCTCCAAATTTCTCAAGGTTGAATCATTAAAAACATCATTATATCATAGAGTTATTAAATATGAAAGAGAGTATGTTACAACCGGGAAAATTTCGGGTTTTAATGAAATAAAATACGTGATATGTTGACATAATTTTTCTTACAATATATATCTTTAATGTTATAATAGATTAAAATTTATTTAAGAAATGGAGGGCAAAATGGGAATAAATTATAAGGATCTCGGTCTTGTAAACACAAAGGAGATGTTTGAAAAAGCGATGAAAGGTGGATACGCGATTCCCGCATACAATTTCAACAACATGGAGCAACTGCAAGCCATTATTCAAGCGTGTGTCGAGACGGAATCACCTGTTATCCTTCAGGTCTCATCTGGAGCACGAAAGTATGCCAATCAGACCCTGCTTCGTTACATGGCAGAAGGTGCTGTTAAATATGCAAAAGAGCTTGGAAAAGAGATTCCCATTGCGCTTCATCTTGACCATGGAGATACATTTGAACTCGCAAAAAGCTGTGTAGATATGGGTTTTTCATCAGTCATGATTGACGGTTCGCACCTCCCCTACGAAGAAAATGTTGAGCTGACAAAAAAGGTTGTCGATTATGCTCACAAACTTGATGTAACTGTCGAGGGGGAGCTCGGTGTCTTAGCTGGTGTTGAAGACGAAGTTTCTGCAGAAAAATCATCCTACACCAAGCCCGAACAAGTAGAAGACTTTACCAAAAAAACAGGTGTTGATTCACTTGCTATCTCAATCGGCACATCCCATGGTGCGAACAAGTTTAAGCCCGAGCAGTGTACTAAAAATGAGGATGGAATATACATTCCTCCTGAGCTTCGTTTCGATATTCTTGAAGAATGTGCAAAAAGGCTTCCGGGCTTTCCCATTGTACTGCACGGTGCCTCTTCCGTTCCTCCTCATCTCGTCAAGATTATAAATGAACACGGAGGGAACCTAAAGGATGCTATTGGTATTCCTGAGGAACAACTGCGAAGGGCAGCAAAATCTGCTGTATGTAAAATCAATATAGATTCAGATGGTCGTCTGGCCATGACTGCTGCTGTTAGGAAGGTTTTTGTTGAAAAACCGGCGGAATTTGATCCGAGAAAGTATCTTGGACCTGCACGAGAGTCATTAAAAGAATTATACAAACATAAAATCATTCATGTACTCGGTTCAAACGGTAAGGCATGATTTAATTAAAAAATAGAAAAGGCAGGTCTTAAGTTTTTAAAACCTGCCTTTTCTAGTGTCTTAGTGAATGACTATTGTATGTCCTATTTATTTATCGGTTCATAAATACCCTTAACAGGTTTTCCATGTGCCTCATCCAGCATCTGCTGCATCAATCGTCCCCATTCTTCAAAGACGATCTGGATTTGTCCCCATTTGGTCATGCCTTTAGAGATTTTTTCTTTGGGCGATCCTCTTCTGTCCAATAAGGCGACAAGCTGCTCGTTACTTTTTGAATCAAGAAATTCGGCTTCAAGAGTTGCTTCTGCCACATAAGCGTGAACACCTGTTGTAACTCTTTTGGCTGTGCTTAAAAGATGAACGCCCGGTATACTTGTGATTGTGTTTAAAGCCGGTTGAGTCGGTACTACCTCTGTTAAAGCCGTCCGAATGCGAAGCACGTCTAGACCAGGCTCCTGTACTATGGGATATTCTTTCCCAATTGTCTCCCTGAAAGCCTGGTGAAAGGTATCAGCCAGTGCTTTCATCTCATCCGGATTAATCCCTTTATATTTTGCATCTGGTTTAAAAAAGAAAACAACGCGATCCAACAAAATCTTATTGTATTTCTTTAAATCCGAACCTTCTTTTTTGTAAAGAAAAGCGATTCCACTTTCGTCCGTATAGCTTCCTCCGGGATTGGGCTTAATCTTTGAGTAATCTGAAAGAAACCCAGAGTAGATGTATTTATACTTGGTAAAACCTGTGGCTGGTGCTAAAGCAAAAACAATACCTACCAGTAAGACTAACATCCATCGAAACCTCATTATTTCCTCCTTAATATAGTTAATATTGTTTTCTCAATTAACACTAGTAAATCGAGCAGCCTTTGACAACTCGAAAAAATACTAGTTTTTTCAATAATTTTTACGTGGCTAGTAAAGATGAATTTATAGAGAGGTACCTTTCTCTTTTTCGAATTAAGGGGATAGGATTCTTGTATCTGATGATTTAGACAAAACCCCTCATTTTTGGAAGAGCATCGTATAGTCTTTAGTATCAGGTAATCTTTTCAACCAGGACGTTTCTTCGAACCAGCGCTTTGACAAGTTCATGAGGATATTTGTCGTCTTAAGGGTGGTGAGAAGGTTCTCTACCCAATTAATCAGCAGTGGATCATTCGGCGGCAAAGCAATGCCTATTGGCTCAAAATTGATAGGTGTCTTCACAGTTGCCAGGCCTTTATGCTTATAGCGAAATGCAGATACCACACAGAAGGGATAATCAGAAACCATGGCGTCAACCTTGCCTTGAATAACGAGGTCCAATGATTCATCCAAGCTCTTTGTGAGCACGTGCTTGGCCTTGGGTACAAATTGCTTGACAAAAACATGGCTGGTAGAACCTTTAAGCACGGCCATAGAAAAATCGGATTTATCTATATCTTTGGTACCTGAAAAGGAGACAATCGTGTCAAGTTTAGCTAGGAGGGCCTTGCCGGAAATAAAATATGGGCCAACAAAGGCTACCTTCAGATTTCGAGTTTGGGTCATGGTCATGTTGGATAAAATCATATCTATCTTACCCGCCTGTAGCGCTGGTAGCAGATTAGAGAAGGGAATATTCTCAATCTTAAGCTTTACGCCCATGGCATCGGCCATGATTCTGGAAAGATCGACATCAAGACCGATTATTTTTCCATCTTTGGTTTTTACATTGAGAGGAGGTTGGTCGCCGGACATCCCCACTATCAGTTCCCCCCTCTGTAAGATACGATCGATCACTGGTCCAGCTAGGGCTGTGAGAGAGAACAAAAATGTTAATGAAAAAATCAAGAAAACAACAAAAACTCCTTTCTTCATACTCTTTCTCCTTTCTTTTGAGAATGATGGAAAATTGATTATTTCGCGTTCTATAAAATATAGCCAACATATATATGGTTTAAGTGGGTTCTGTCAACTAGGAAAAATACTAGTATTTTATTGTTTTTTTATGATCTATAGTAAAGATTGTATTGCTGCTAGAAAATAGAGAAATATTTCTATTTAACCTCTACTTTTTTAGATAAGAAGAGCGAGAGTAAAAAATCTTCTTGACTTTCTTTATAAAGCTACTATATTAAAGACTAAACATCGGTTTTAAAATAGAATCTAGAACTTATAATTTTTTTTAGAAAGGAGGGGGTAAGAAGGTAATTTTACGATTATTAGTGTAAGCAAAACTTTGAAAGTAGGTATCATGAGTTAGAGGAGTTTAAGAAGTATTAACTTTTTAGAGGAGCTAGATTGATATGAAGTTTCGCTCAATGTTAGTTATACTGGTAGCTATCTTTTTTGTTGTGGGTACAGCATTTGCTGCAGAGGTAAAAGAGCCTGTTGGAACTGTAACGGTTGAATCAAAATCTCTTGCAGCTGGCATTGGTTTTCAATGGGGTAGTGGTGTACTCACCATTGATGGAAAAAAATATAATTTTAAAGTCAGTGGCCTCAATATTCTTGATGTAGGATTTGTAGGTGTAAGCGCAGTTGGAGAGGTTTACAATCTTAATAGAGTATCTGATTTTAGTGGCACATATACAACCGGCGAGATAGGATTTGCTTTGGCCGGCGGTGTTGCTGGTTTGACAATGAAGAATCAAAACGGCGTTGTCATAAACCTAAGATCCACCCAGCAGGGTGCCAGACTGACACTTGCAGCTGGAGGTCTCAAAATTACGCTGAAATAAGATAAAAGAGTTAATCTCAATAGAAAAAGTAATAAAAAGGTCATCTTTCGATGACCTTTTTATTTTGCAAGAGATTATCAGGATGAGCTGCAAAAATCATTCTTATCTGCTTTTGTTTCATTTGATACTTAATAAATTTTTATCTATACTTCATGCAAAAATTTGTATAAAATTATTTATCCTAACTGAAAAGGTAATATTGATAAAAAAGGAGTTTATAATGGCAGAGTTGGAATTCTATGTTGAGTTTTACGGGCATTGGAGAGAAAGCAAAAAAGAACTTATACCACCTCATTCTGGTGTTTTTTGTGTATATGATTGCTCATACCATCCTGATAGTGATAGGGTTAAAATTGATAGGTTAATTTATATAGGCGAAGCAGAAAATGTAAGAGAGGACATTAGTAATCATGAAAAATGGGATGAATGGAAGCAGAATATAGGGGATGGAAAAGAACTATGTTTTTCTTTTGGCGCAGTAGATAAAAGTTTCCGCGAGCGTGTCCACGCTGCTTTTGTTTTTCAAAACAAACCACCACTCAATGATAAATATAGAAATAGTTTTCCATTTGATAAAACAACGATAACAGCAAGGGGAGGCGTAGAGCTTCTCATAACCGACTTTTCTGTTGAAAGAACTTCATAGAATCACCTATATTTTTTTAATTTTCATTTTAAAAGATGATCGTTAGGACAAGGAATGAAAGAAAAGATTCCTATCACTAAGCAAGGTTTTGAAAAGCTTCAGGAGGTTCTTAAGCACTTAAAGAGTGTTGAGAGAAAAAAGGCTTCAGAGTTAGTTGGTGAGGCTGCCTCTCACGGAGACCTTACAGAGAATGCTGAGTATGATGCTGCGAAAGAGCACCAGGCTCGGATAGAACACCGAATTATATCATTAGAGGATCGGCTTGCTAGGGCTGAAGTTATTGATGTATCCTCTCTTTCAGGAGATAGGGTCGTCTTTGGCGCCAAAGTATTTTTAGAGGACCTCGATACAGGTGATGAGCTCATATATACAATTGTAGGAGAAGATGAGACTGATGTTTCTAACAATCGCATTTCCATCAAATCCCCTATTGCAAGAGCCTTAATCGGAAAGAATGTAGATGAAGAGATAGCGGTTGCTGTTCCTTCGGGAAAGCGCAGATTTTTAATCCTTGATATAAAGTTTGGCGAATAAAAAATTAAAACTGAATAATAAGGATATAACGAGGCTTGTAATGCGGGCAATGATTTTGAAACAACCCAAACCTATAGAAGAAAGTCCATTATTTTATGAAGATGTAGAAGAGCCGTTTCCAGGAAAAGGCGAGATTAGAATCAAAATCAAGTCCTGCGGAGTATGTCATACTGATCTTCATACTATTGAGGGAGATCTGTCATTACCCAAACTCCCCATTATTCCGGGACATCAGATAGTTGGAATTGTTGATAACCTCGGCTCTGATACTCATCGATTCAAGCCAGGAGAGCGTGTCGGGGTACCCTGGCTTTATTCTACCTGTCAGGATTGTGAGTTTTGTATAAGGGGTTTAGAAAACCTCTGTGAAAAGGCCTATTTTACAGGGCTTCATAAAGATGGCGGTTATGCTCAATACATAGTGGTACCAGAAGATTTTTCTTATCCTCTACCTGATAGCTTTCCAGACCTTCAAGCAGCACCTCTTCTTTGCGCTGGTATTATTGGCTACAGGTCATTGAGGCTGAGTGAAATAAAGCCTGGAGAGAAACTTGGCATGTATGGTTTTGGAGCATCTGCGCATGTAACCATCCAGGTAGCTCGTTATTTGGGATGTGAGGTTTATGTCTTTACAAGAAGCGCTGAACACAGAAAACATGCTGCGGAACTGGGGGCTTTTTGGACAGGCTCTGCTGATGATAAACCACCAGTATTGATGGATAGCAGTATCATTTTTGCTCCCTCTGGAGACCTTGTGCTCAAAGCTCTTAAGATTTTAAGAAAAGGAGGGACTCTCGCTTTAGCCGGGATTCATATGAGCCCTATACCAGAGATGGATTATCATCTTATTTATGGGGAGCGGACGATAAGGAGTGTTGCTAATAGCACGAGAGGTGATGCAGAAGAGCTTTTAAAACTTGCAGCAGGGATTCCCCTTCATACAGATATTGAAGTCTTTCCCTTAAATGAGGCAAACGAAGTTTTAAAGTGCTTAAAAAGGAGTGAAATCAAGGGAGCAGCAGTACTTGAGATTCCTGAAGGATAAAACCATTTGTCTTTATAGGGCTGATTTTAATATGATGTCACCGATATTACATCCCACATCTTTTGCGCTGCAGTAACACTTGGCCTTAAAGAGGAAGAATAGAGGCTTGGTCTCTTCTGAGAGGGCTTCAAAATTTCCCTGACCTTTGCTTATGATCAATTTTGAATTTTTATAGATATCTAAAAAATCCTTTGAGCAGTACTCTAATATTGTACCTGGGGCATCTGAGCCGCTGCTGATAACCTTAGCAATTTTATCCATTCCACAAAAGAGTGCATCTTCTATCAAAGCATCATTGATTATCGGCTTATCCCTAACTACGTATATGATTTCTTTATTCAATTCTTCGATTAATATTTTATCAAACACCACCTCTCCTGCATTGTCTGCCAGATAGAGGATCTGTGATGTGTTAGCCAAAGCATTTTTAAATTTTTCATAGTCGAAAACAGCAAAATCTTTTTTGAGGATATCATCTATTTCATCGTCAACATTAAAGGAGTTTGGCGTTCCATAATCGATTACATTACCCGCAATCGATAGTCTTATTGCGGTTAATAAAGGATCTTTTGACTCTTTAACCTTTTTCTTCAGGTTGGGGTAGAGGTTAAGAGCGATTTTATTAAATCGATATTTTATTTCTTTGAAGGGATCCGGGTTTCCTGTAACGTCTCTAACAAGGGCATAGATATCTTTTCCCATTTCAGGTGGCTTTTGTTCGAGGCTGAAATCTGGAATCATCTGAGAAAGTTTATCGAGAACCTTTTTCTGAGTAACCTCATCCGCGCCTGCAATTTGACTGGCTATAAGGGCCTGTTTGAAAAAACAGGGTATACACTCTAAATATGTCTTCATCTAAATCATACACATCTTGATTTAAAACGGTTTACATTAAGACGACACTAGTATAAGAATTTAAACAGCAAAAGCAAGCCTTTTCATTGAATTGACTTTTTTATCTTGGAAATTGAGAATGTTTTATTGGGAAGAGTTTTGTTCTTGATTGACACGCCGCTCACACTCATCCAACCATCTTTCTAATTCTTTAAGACTAAAGGGCTTTTTGAAAACCTTACATCCTAGACTTTTTGCTTTTTTGATATCTTCTTCTGAAAAATTCCCTGACATGATGGCTGTATTTTCTTTGATTGCCTTGCAGCCCTTTTTCAATTGAAGCTCAAAGAAGTCTATACCTTTCATCCCTGGCATATGATTATCAAATATACCTATGTCCCTACATCTTTCTTTACGGTTGCAGCATGAATCGTGGTTATGATAGAGAGGACATATAATCGGAGATTTATAAAAATTAACTTCATAACTCCTTTGCTTAAAAAGTTCCTTTAAGACGTTTTGTATTCCTAATTCGTCTTCAAGAACGAGACATCTTATCTTCATTTTTTTCTCAATGTTTGGATAGTTTTAAGACTTTTTATATCAATTCATAAGCAGAGCAAACTTCTCTTAATCAAATTTTTTTTAATAATAATAGTAAGATAGAGACAAGACGACAAATAAAGAAAATTTTTTGGAGCAATATTATTTTAAATATAGGTGAAGAGAAAAGATTTTATCCGTTGGCTCAAAAAGAACCAAAAGAGCTAAAAAGGATTAAATTTCGTTTTTACTTCGGTCCACAGGGAACAAAAACATCACCATGACGAATCTCTTCTTCCATCTTTTTTCGCCCTTCTTTATCAACATTTGGAGTGTAGTAAACAGCAAATGTGATTATTCCCTCCTTAGAATTTTCTTTCCAGCATTCCAGCCTTTCGTGGTTTTGGGCGCTACTCTTTACCTTATCTGATTCATCAACATCAATAATATAATACCCCCTGTGTTTGAGACAGTATACAACAAAGAGACCTGGTTTGTCTTCCATTTGGTCTGGTGAACTTATGGGGCCATCAAATCGATACTTCCCAACAGGAAACTTCATAAGAACCTCCTTTTACTAAATCAATCTTATGATAATAATGGGTTTTAGAACTGAAATATTAGTATAAAAAACTAAGAATTAAAATCAAGTATTTTTATTTTATTATCTCATATTTTCTCGATATTAATTAATGAAAAAAAATAATTAAAGATTGACATTGGTGTTTAGTAATTGGCATAATCCTTAAGAATTTTTTAAGAATAAACAATCTATTTTTTTCAATGAAGCTATTTAAAAAGCCCCTTCTAATATTCTTATCAGGATGTGTGATTCTTTTTTTTGGTTCTGGCTTTTTAAAAAGTCCTTATGCTCCAGTCCAACCTATAGAATTCAGTCATAAGATACATGCTGGAAACTACGAGTTGGCCTGCTTATACTGCCATTCCTATGCAAATCGTTCCTCTTATGCAGGTATCCCTTCAGTGCAGAGATGCATGGGTTGCCATAAGATTACAGCCCAGAATAAACCAGAGGTAAAAAAGATTCATGAATACTGGAACAAAAAAGAGCCCATTCCATGGGTAAGGGTATATAAGGTTCCTGATTTTGCTTACTTTACTCACAGAAGACACGTTAACAAAGGGATTAATTGTACAACCTGTCACGGTGAAGTAGAAAAGATGGAGAGGATTCAAAAGGTTTCGTCATTGAAAATGGGCTGGTGTGTGAAATGCCATAAGGAAAATCAAGTAAGCCGGGACTGTATTACTTGTCATAAATAAAATGGGGGTTTTGTGAGGTTCTCTTTAAGCAGAAGAAATTTTTTGAAAATGCTCGGTTTTGGAAGTGCTTCGACAGCTTTGAGTAGTTGCAGTTCTGAACCGATAGATAAGATTATTCCTTACTTGATCCCCCCAGAAGAGGCTGTACCAGGGATTGCTGATTGGTATGCTACTCTTTGCAGAGAATGTCCTTCTGGATGTGGTCTTCTTGCAAAAATAAGGGAAGGGAGACCTATTAAGGTTGAAGGAAATCCTCATCATCCTGTGAACAGAGGTGGTTTGTGTATGCGAGGGCAGGCATCCTTACAAAGCCTCTTCAATCCTGATCGTATTAGAACACCCATGATAAAAAGAGAGAGTGGTGATTTTCAAACAATATCCTGGAAGGATGCTGAAAAAGAGATATTAGATATTTTAAAGACTAAAATAGATCAGCAAAAAACTGGTGAAATAGCTGTGATAACCCCCCTCATTAAAGGTAGCCTTGAGAGGCTTCTAAAAAAATGGATGGATGCCTTTCATATAAAAAACCATTTGATATATGAGCCCATTTCATACGAGGATATCAAGGAAGCCAATAGGATTGTTTTTTCAAAGGCCGAAATACCCCTTTACTCCATTGAAAAGGCAGAAATGATTCTCTCTTTTGGAGCTGATTTTCTTGAGACATGGATCTCTCCGGTAGAGTATTCAAAGGCCTTTGGAAATATGAAACGAGTGGATATAAAGAGACAACTTATCTATATCGGACAGAGAATGTCGCTGACTGCTGCTAATGCTGATGAGTGGATAAGTCTCAAACCCGGCACAGAGAAAGCTCTTATTTTGGGTCTTATTCATTTTATTTTGAAAGAAAAACTGCATTCGGATCTTCCTTTTCTTGAGCTAGAGTTGATTAAAGGGCTCGTAAAAGATTTCTCATTGGATAGGGTTTCTTCTCATACGGGAGTCTCCCAGCAAACCATAGAAAGAATAGGAAAAGAGTTTTCTAAAGCAAATCCTGGACTGGCTTTAGGCGGTGGGATAGCTGTAAAAGGGCTTTATGCCACAGATATCTCAGTGGCTGTAAATCTCCTAAATTATATATGTGGGAATATTGGAAGAACAGTTCGTTTCGGCCATGAAATCGGTATTGGCAGGGTTAATCCATACAGAGATATGCTAAGATTAATTGAATCCATAGAGCAATCGAGACTAAAGGTCCTTCTTCTGTATAATGTTAATCTTATGTATAACCTTCCTGATTCTTCAGGTTTTCAAGAGGCGATAAAACGGATTCCTCATGTCATCTCCATTTCTCAGTTCATGGATGATACAGCAAAAGAGGCAAATCTTATTATTCCATCTTCTATGTCCTTTGAAGAATGGGGTGATTATATGCCTAGGAAAGGGGTTTTTGGGCTTCAACAGCCAGTGATAAAACCTCTCTTCGAATCAAGGGGTTTTGGGGATATTCTTCTAAGCCTTGTTAGATCAATTGATGAAAAACAAAAAGGACAAATCCCATGGAACAATTTTCATGATTATCTCAAAAACTCCTGGAAAGGAATTCACAAAGACTTATCTCCAGAAATTGGATTTGACCATTTTTGGGAAGGGAGTCTCAGGAGAGGAGGGGTCTTTAGGGCTGAAACCGACAAAGAGGTCAAGCTTTCAACCAAAGTATCTTTGGATTCTAAGATAGATTTGAAAGATAAAGAGGATGAAAAATCCTCTACCCTTCTTCTCTATCCTTCCATTAAATATTTTGATGGCAGAGGAGCAAACAAGCCTCTGCTTCAGGAGATTTCTGATCCCCTTTCCAAGATTGCCTGGGATACATATTTGGAGATGAACCCAGAGACAGCTGTTGCTCTAAAGGTTGTGGAGGGAGATTTTGTATCTGTTGAGTCAAAGGATGGAAGGATGGAACTCCCCGTTCACATTTATGAAGGGATAAGAAAGGATGTTGTGGCTGTTCCTCTTGGATTAGGTCATATAGAATATGGAAGATATGCAAAGCAAAGAGGGGTAAATCCCATAAATCTTTTGTCAAAGAAGACAGAAGAAATTTCCGGAGGAGTGATATGGTCGCCTATATTTGTCAAGATAGAAAGAATTAATAAGAAAAAATCATTAGCATCAACGCAGGGAGGCCGAAGGCAGTTTGGGAGGGGGATAGCTCAGGCACTCTTTTTCAGTATCGGCAAAGGAATCCTTCATCTCAAGACAGAAAAAGATATCAAAAAAGAGATAAAAGAAGGGAAGAAAAGGGATATGTACAAACCCCATCCCTACCCAGAACACAAATGGGGTATGGTGATTGATCTCAATGCCTGTATTGGCTGCAGTGCCTGTGTTGCTGCATGCTATATGGAAAATAATATTGGTATTGTAGGAGAGAGGGAAGTGATACGAGGGAGGGAAATGGAATGGATAAGGATAGAAAAATATGTTGAAAATAAGGGAAATGGACTTGATATCAGATTTGTTCCGATGTTATGCCAGCATTGTGAAAATGCACCTTGCGAACCAGTTTGCCCAGTTTATGCGGCCTATCACAATCCTGAAGGTTTGAATGCCCAGATATACAACCGCTGCGTTGGCACGCGTTACTGCTCTAATAACTGCCCCTACAAGGTTCGAAGGTTTAACTGGTTTTCCCATTCATGGCCTGAACCCCTTAATTGGCAGTTAAATCCTGATGTAACAGTAAGGGAGGTAGGGGTTATGGAGAAATGCACCTTTTGCATACAGAGGATAAGAGAAAAGAAAGAAGTTGCAAAAGAAGAGGGAAGAAGGCTCAGAGATGGAGAAATCATACCAGCCTGCGCACAGACATGTCCCACAGAAGCCATTGTTTTTGGAGACCTGAAAGACCCGAAGAGCAGGGTTTCCAAACTTTGGAATAGCCAAAGAGGCTACAGGGTTCTTGAAGAAATTAATACAAAGCCTTCTGTGGTTTATCTGAAGAAGATAAAACGAGAGATTTAGATATGAGATATAGCAAAGATATCACCTATGGAAAAGTCAACACCGATATCTTGAAGATATTGGAGAAGCCTGGGAAGATCTATTATTTTTTACTCTTTATCGTCCTTTCGGTCTTAAGTGTTGGTGTTTTTGCATGGGTCTACCAGATATACTCAGGTATTGGTGTTGCAGGGATTACCCATCCTGTAGCATGGGGGATTTATATAACCAACTTTGTTTTCTGGGTTGGTATTGCCCATTCAGGAACCCTTATCTCTGCAATACTCTATCTCTTCAGGGTCAGCTGGAGGAACTCAATTTACAGGAGTGCTGAGGCCATGACTGTTTTTGCGATAATGACCGCAGGCTTATTCCCTATTATTCATCTTGGAAGAAGCTGGTATTTCTATTACCTTGTTCCCTATCCCTCCCAAACCATGTTGTGGCCCAATTTCAGATCCCCTCTTATCTGGGACGTCTTTGCTGTCACTACCTATTTTATTATCAGCTTTATCTTTCTTTATATGGGACTGCTTCCTGATATTGCAGCTGTAAGGGATAAGGCTAAAGGATTTAAAAAGAAGATTTATTCTCTCATATCACTGGGATGGAGTGGAACTGACAGGGAATGGAGACATCACTCAAGTGCCTATCTCTTCTTGGCTGCCATGGCAACTCCCCTTGTTGTATCTGTTCACAGCGTTGTATCGTGGGACTTTGCCATGTCTATTGTCCCGGGATGGCATAGCACTATCTTTGCTCCCTATTTTGTTGCCGGAGCTATCCACTCGGGATTGGCAATGGTTTTAACCCTGCTGATTCCCTTAAGAAAGGTCTTTAAATTGGAAGAATATATTACTCAGAAACACTTTGAAAATCTGGCAAAGATTATTATCTTTACAGGGCTTATTGTTGCCTATTCCTATGCAACGGAATTTTTCATTGCCTGGTACAGTAATAATATCTATGAACAGGAGATATATAAATATCGAGTTATAGGGGATTATGCGCTTTATTTCTGGATCATGGTTATTTTTAACACAATCGTTCCCCTTCTTTTCTTCTTTAAGAAAATGAGGACCAGCACGGTCTCTCTTCTCATTATTTCTATTTTGATTAATATTGGGATGTGGTTTGAGCGTCTTGTTATTATTGTAACATCTCTTGCCCATGAATATATTCCATTTTCATGGGGACTCTACAGGCCTACATGGGTTGAAATAGCTATATTGGCGGGTGGTTTTGCCTTCTTTGCTTTGTTGTTCCTTCTTTTTGTGAAGGTTTTGCCAGCGGTTTCTATTAGCGAAATCAAAGAACAGATTGAACCGCCCAGGAAAGGGGAGTCATAAAGGTATGAAAAGAAGAGCTTCAGGAGTATTAGGAATCTTTTCTCATCTCGATTTGGTTGTCAAAACCATTAAGAGACTTAAAGAGGAAGGCCATCAAGACTTAAGGGTAAGCTCGCCAGCACCTTTTCATGAGATTGAGGAGGTCTTAGAGTCTCGTGTTAGCCCTGTGAGGTTTTTTGCTTTGATAGGGGGGATATTGGGTGCATTAAGTGGATTTGCTCTGACTATTGGAACCTCTATTTCTTGGCCATTGATAACAGGAGGAAAGCCGATTATTTCTATCCCTCCCTTTTTAATCATCGTATTTGAGCTCACAATACTCTTTGGGGGTGTTGGGACCTTAATCGGGGTTTTCTTGAATGCAAGGCTTCCCAAAATCTCTCTTGATACGACTTATGACCCAAGGTTTTCTGAGGATCTCTTTGGTGTCTTTGTTTCCTGCCCAAAAGAAAAATTTCATTCTATTGCAGAGATCTTAAAATCATCCGGTGCTGAGGAGGTTCGGTTTGAAGAAGATTAGTCTTTTAATAATCTTTTCAATAATTTTAATCATGGGTTCTTTCAGCATTGTTTATGGATGGCCATGGAGCAAGGACATGGCAGATCAACCCTCTATCAAACCCCATGAAGGACCCATGAAACCTCCTGAAAATACCCTTCCTATAACAGGAGAGAGGTTACCCATGACAAGAGAAGAATTGGGTGAAAAGGTTTCTAATCCAGTTAAGCCATCAAGAGAATCTATAGACAATGGTGAGAGGCTCTATACGACTCACTGTAGTATGTGCCACGGAAGAGAAGGCAAAGGTGATGGAAGCGTGTCCAAGAAGTTCATCACACCTGCAGACCTCAGCCAAGACTTTTATAAAAAGAGGTCTGACGGGTTTATATACGGTACGATAAAAAATGGTGGGGCTGTGATGCCCTCTTATAAAGAGAACATGTCTGACAAAGAAAGATGGGATGTAGTTAATTTTATAAGGGCTTTACAGGGAAAATAATGGACAAGGAACTTCAAGAGAAGATGGTTTCTGAAACGATAAAGGATTTACCTAAAGGGCTTCTTTTCCTTTTGTGGGGTCTTCTGTTTGTGGGGATTCTTGTCTTTTTGTTCGGAGCCTTAAAAATAGATGAATTAAGGGCGTGGCAAACCTTTTTAATAAACTTTTTATTCTGGTCGGGGATATCCCTTTCTGGGGTTATCTTTGCAGCTATCCTCCAGATGACAAATGCCAGGTGGGGGAGACCCATTAAGCGTATTTCAGAGGGTATGGGATCCTTTCTTCCAGTATCCTTTATCCTTTTTCTTCTTATTTTCTTAGGGAGAGAGGTAATCTTTCCATGGGCAGTACACCCCATACCTGGCAAGGAGAAGTGGTTGAGCATTCCGTTTCTCTTTTTACGAGACGGCATTGGTCTTATCATTTTATATGGTTTAAGCATAACGTTCCTTTATTTTTCTCTGAAGCCAGACCTTATTTTTGTAAAAGGCATGGGAAGGGCTCATGAAAAAGGAATTTTAAGTCGTATGATGAAGAGGTGGAAGGGAGTGAAAGAGGAGGGGGAGAAAAGCCAAAAAATCCTTACGATCTTAACTCCAATTATCCTTATCGCCTATGCCGTTATCTTTACTCTCATTGCCTTTGATCTGGTCATGTCTCTTGACCCACACTGGTACAGCACACTTTTTGGTGGATACTTTTTTATGGGGAACCTTTATATTGGTCTGGCATCGATTACAATCATATCAATACTTGTTAGAAAATATTTAGGATTAGAGGAGTATATTGATATACCCCTTCTTCATGACCTTGGAAAGCTTATTTTTGCTTTTTGTCTGATCTCCCTGGATTTCTTCTGGTCTCAGTTTCTTGTCATATGGTATGGCAATCTTCCTGAAGAGACAGGTTTTGTTATCCTGAGAGGGATGGAAATGCCGTGGGCTCCCCTTTCCTGGAGTGTACTTGTTGTTTGCTTTATCCTCCCATTTCTCATCATGCTGAGCAAAAATGTAAAGAGAAACCCCAAAACCCTCTTTGCTTTGTGTATGGTAATCGTTTTAAGTATGTGGCTCGAGAGATATGTGCTTATCGTTCCCTCTTTATGGAAGGGAAATACAGCACCTTTTGGGCTGATGGAAATATTTATTACTCTCGGCTTTTTTGCTGGATTTGCCCTGACCTTTCTCTATTTTCTAAAAAAACTCCCAATTTTTCCTGTTAGCGACCCTCTTTTCCAAAAAAGAGATAGAGTATAAAATTTTTATTTTCTTTTATTCGACTTTTTAAAGTCCCCTTTTTATTTTCTTTTCATTTTGATAAGGTTATTTTGAAAAGATTTTTTTTGGTGATATATTTATACACATGAAATATCGGTATTTAGGTTTAGATTTTTCAAAAGGGAATGATAATGGTTAAAGACCCGGTCTGCGGAATGGAAGTCGAGAAAGAAAGAGCTGCTGCTACTTCTGAGTATAAGGGGATAACATACTATTTCTGCGCAAAGGGTTGCAAGGAGCGGTTTGACAAACATCCTGAGGCATATATTGAGACCAAAGAGAAAGAAGAAGACATTAAAGACAGAGAGGATATTTATGAAGAGGGAACTAAGAAAATTGACCTTCCCATCAAAGGGATGAGTTGTGCCAGTTGTGCTTCAAAAATAGAGAAGGGGGTAGCGGCTTTAGAAGGCGTGATGAAAGCCAGTGTAAATTTTGCTACAGAGAAGACCACTGTTACTTATGATTCAAAGAGGGTCGAACCATTAAACTTTATTGAAGCAGTTTCTGGCCTTGGATATGAGATTCCTTATGAAAAAATAACCTTTCCCATTCAGGGGATGTCTTGCGCATCCTGTGTAAATAAGATTCAAAAAGCATTAGGCAGTCTTGATGGTGTCATGAAAGCTAGTGTAAATTTTGGGACTGAAAAGGCATCCCTCGAGTATATTCCGTCCCTTGTAAATATCTCAGATTTTAAAAAGGTGGTATCCTCTTCAGGGGCATATAAGGTTATAGATGTTGAAGAGGACAAAACAGCCCTTGATAGAGAAAAAGAGGAGAGAGAAAAGGAAGTCGCCATACTAAAAAGAAAATTTATCTTTGGCCTTGTGATTTCCAGTATTATTTTTATAGGAGGTTTTTCAAAATGGTTTTCTTTCTTACCAGAAGGATTCATAAGATTTATTTCCAATCCTTTTCTCATGCTTATTCTGGCAACCCCTGTACAGTTCTGGGCAGGGTTTCAATTTTACAGAGGGACTTGGGCAGGAATAAAACATTTTAGTGCGGACATGAATACCCTTATTGCTGTTGGCACCTCTGCGGCCTATTTCTATAGTGTTTTTGCTATCTTTTTCCCATCTTTTTTTGTTGGCGAGGGCCTTTTGCCTGAGCTCTACTTTGATACTGCAGTCATCATCATCACTCTCATACTTTTAGGAAGGTTTCTTGAGGCAAAGGCCAGGGGTCAGACATCAGAGGCCATAAAAAAGCTTATGGGTCTTCAGGCAAAGACAGCAAGAGTCATAAGAAATGATAAAGAGATAGATATTCCTATTGAAGATGTTTTGAAGGGAGATTTAATTGTTGTAAGACCAGGAGAGAAGATCCCTGTTGATGGTATCATCAAAGAGGGAGGGTCAGCCGTGGATGAATCGATGTTGACTGGTGAAAGCATTCCTGTTGAAAAAAGGGTAGAGGATGAGGTTATAGGCGCTACAATCAATAAAACAGGTTCTTTTAGATTTGAGGCAACAAAGATAGGAAAGGAGACGGTTCTTTATCAAATCATCCAGATGGTGGAAGAGGCTCAGGGCTCAAAGCCTCCTATCCAGAGGCTTGCAGATACGGTTGCAGGTTATTTTGTCTCGGTTGTTATGCTGATTGGACTTACAACTTTTTTGGTATGGTATTTCTTTGGGCCTGAGCCAGCCTTTAATTTTGCACTATTGAATTTTGTGGCAGTTCTCATTATTGCATGCCCCTGCGCCTTAGGTTTGGCCACTCCTACCTCTATCATGGTTGGAACGGGGAAAGGGGCAGAAAATGGTGTATTGATAAAAGGTGGCGAGGCTCTGGAGAGAGCCCAAAAATTAAATGCTGTTATCTTGGATAAGACAGGAACCCTTACTAAAGGGGAGCCATCTGTTACTGATATTATTGTGACTGAGGAATTTTCTGAAGATGATGTTCTTAGAGTTGGAGCCTCTGCTGAAAGGGGTTCGGAACATCCTTTAGGGGAGGCCATTGTATATAAAGCCAAAGAAAAAAATATTGCTCTGGATGATCCAAGAGACTTTAATGCGATAGCAGGAGAGGGTATCGAAGCAAAAATAGGTGAAAATCAGGTATTACTGGGAAACCTTAAGTTAATGAGGGACAGAAAAATTATTCTGGGAGACCTTGATAGAAAAGCAGAGGCTTTATCAAGTGATGGTAAAACACCGATGTTTGTGACCGTTAATGGGAAGGCAGCAGGAATCATTGCTGTTGCAGATACCCTTAAAGAGAATTCAAAAGAAGCTGTAAAGTCTCTCCATAAACTTGGGCTTAGGGTCATCATGATCACAGGGGACAACAAACGGACTGCTGAGGCTATTGCAAAAAGGGTAGATATTGATAGAGTGCTGGCAGAGGTATTGCCAGAGGATAAGGCGATAGAGGTAAAGAAGCTACAGGAGGAGGGAAACTCAGTCGCTATGGTGGGAGACGGTATCAACGATGCCCCAGCACTAGCACAGGCAGATATTGGCATTGCTATTGGAACAGGGACAGATATTGCTATGGAAGCATCGGATATTACCTTAATCAGCGGTGATTTGAGAGGTGTGGTAACCTCCATAAAACTCAGCAAGGCAACCATGAGAAATATTAAGCAAAACCTCTTTTGGGCATTCTTCTACAATACTTCTCTCATACCTGTTGCAGCAGGTATTTTATATCCATTTTTTGGTCTTCTTTTAAGCCCCATATTTGCTGCTGCAGCCATGAGCCTTTCTTCTCTTACAGTCGTATCCAATGCCCTGAGGTTAAAGAGATTCAGTCCCCTCATCTGAAAGAGGGGATTCCATCTTTACTTTCTTTATCGAATCATCAGGATTTAAAAAGCTAATCCCCAATCTTCATTTTTAAATCTCATTTCTTAAGCTATCAAAATATAAATTTTTCAAAAAATATATTTGTATACAAAATAGAAAATACAATTTTGTTTAGATAGACTATTGAGACATGTAAGCATATTTAAGAGAAAAAAGTCTTTAAATTCAATAAATTAGAAATCTAAAGACTTTTTGCTAGTATTTCTTACATAAAAATAAAAAATTACTTTTTTTATTGACTTATGAATTCTTTTTTGTTAATTTACTCAAGCTTTAAATGACTTAAAAAAATTTTTAAAGTTTAATCCAAAGAAAGGAGGGGAAACAACTTTATGGATGTTTCACGTAGGGGTTTTCTAAAACTCACCGGGACATCTCTTCTTGTTGGTGGCCTTGGTATTGATCTTAAGCCTATTGAGACTTTTGCCCAACCAAAGAAGATCAAATATACTAAAGAGACTACCACCATATGTCCATACTGCGCTGTTGGCTGTGGAATCATCGTCCACAGCAGGAACGGTAAAATCATCAACGCCGAAGGTGATCCAGATCATCCTATCAACGAGGGAACACTCTGCAGCAAGGGAGCATCTGTTTACCAGCTCTCTGGAGATGCCAATGAAAATCGTCTGAAGAAGCCGCTTTATAGAGCTCCTTATGCTAAAGAATTTAAAGAAATAAGCTGGGATGAGGCTATTGACAAGATTGCCAAGAATGTAAAAAAGAGCAGAGATGAAGGCTTCGTAATAAAAAATGCGAAGGGACAGGTTGTAAACAGAAATGATAGTATAGCTCATATAGGAAGCGCTGCTTTAGATAATGAAGAGTGCTATATCCTACAGAAACTGATGCGCGGATTAGGACTGGTGTATATCGAACACCAGGCACGCATCTGACACTCCGCTACTGTAGCGGCTCTGGCAGAGTCGTTTGGTAGAGGGGCAATGACAAATCACTGGATAGATATAAGAAACAGCGATGTCATCTTGGTGATGGGAAGCAATGCTGCTGAAAACCATCCCATTTCCTTTAAATGGGTAATGAAAGCCGTTGAGAACGGTGCAACACTTTTGAGTGTTGATCCCCGTTTTACCCGAACTTCTTCAAAGGCTCATTTTTATGCTCCCTTGAGATCTGGGACAGATATCGCCTTTCTTGGCGGTATGATCAAGTATATTATCGACAACGAGCTGATTCAAAAAGAGTATGTTGCAGAATATACCAACGCCTCCTTCCTGATTGATGAGGGATTTGATTTCAGAGATGGCCTTTTTTCGGGTTATGACCCTGAAAAAAGAAAATATGATAAATCCACATGGAAATATCAGGTGGATGAGGATGGTATTCCTAAGAAGGATAAGACACTACAGCATCCAAGGTGTGTGTACCAGTTATTAAAGAAGCATTACTCACGCTACGATGCAGATCTTGTATCTTCTATAACAGGAACACCCAAGGATGATCTTCTTAAGATCTATAAGACCTATTCTGCCACGGGTAAGCCTGACAAGTCAGCAACTATTATGTATGCCATGGGCTGGACCCAGCATACGGTTGGGACCCAGAATATTAGGACCATGGCAATGATACAGCTTCTCCTTGGCAACATAGGTGTTGCAGGAGGAGGAGTCAATGCCCTCAGAGGAGAGTCTAACGTTCAGGGTTCAACAGACCATTGTTTGCTATTTCACATCCTTCCTGGATATCTCAAGACTCCAACGGCATCTCTACCTACCTTAGGAGTCTACAACAAGAAATTTACCCCAAAGACCAATGATCCCAAGAGCGCTAACTGGTGGGGTAATTATCCTAAGTATTCTGTAAGCCTTTTAAAGGCATTCTTTGGGAAGAATGCTACAAAAGATAACGACTTTGGATACTCCTGGCTGCCGAAACTGGATGATGGACAGAATGCTTCTTGGCTGATGCTCTTTGATCAGATGAGCGAAGGGAAGTTTTCAGGTTTCTTTGCTTGGGGACAAAACCCTGCTTGCAGTGGATCGAATGCTGGGAAAATAAGAAAATCCTTGGAAAAATTGGACTGGATGGTTAATGTTAATCTCTTTCCGAATGAGACAGGTTCGTTCTGGAAGGGACCGGGAAAGGATCCTTCCAAGATAAAAACCGAGGTTTTTGTTCTTCCTTGTGCAGCCTTTTATGAGAAAGAGGGAAGCATTACCAACAGCGGCAGGTGGAGTCAGTGGAGGTACAAGGCAGTCAATCCTCCTGGAGAGGCAAAGCCTGATGCTGAGATTATGACAGAGCTCTATTACAAGGTAAGAGAATTATATGAGAAGGAAGGTGGAGCATTTCCAGAACCTATCCTGAATTTAACATGGGACTATGGTCCCAAAGGACCGGATGGAAAGCTGCTGCATCTCAACGTCCATGAAATCGCCAAGGAGATCAACGGATACTTCCTGGAAGATGTTGATTTTCCCAAGAAGAAAAAGAGTTTTAAGAAAGGCCAACTTGTTCCCAGTTTCGCCTATCTCAAGGATGATGGTTCCACCTCTTCTGGTAACTGGCTCTACTGCAACAGTTACACAGAAAAGGGAAATATGGCTGCAAGGCGAAATAACAAAGACAATCCTGAAGGTATAGGATTATATTCCAACTGGTCATGGTGTTGGCCTGTAAATAGAAGAATCATATACAACAGGGCATCAGTAAATCCAAAAGGTGTTCCATGGGCTATGAAGAAGCCTGTTATTTTTTGGAATGGTAAGAAATGGATAGGGGATGTTCCAGATGGAGGATGGGCTCCAGGAACAAAGTACGCCTTTATTATGAAGCCAGAAGGACACGGAAGGATTTTTGGAGCGGGTCGGGCAGATGGACCATTCCCAGAACACTATGAACCCTTAGAGTGTCCTGTAACCAAAAATGCTATGTCTTCTCAGAGGATCAATCCTACGGTTAAACTTCTATCCAAGGCTGGTGCTGCTGAAGGAGAGGGTGGAGACTTATATCTTACCTGTGATGTAAGATTTCCTATTGTTTGTACAACATACAGGGTCAGCGAACACTGGCAGACAGGAGTCATGACAAGGTGGACTCCGTGGCAGCTTGAGTTGGAGCCTCAGTTGTTTGTAGAGATGAGCAAGGAGCTGGCGAAAGACAAGGGGATTGAGAATGGTGAAAAGGTCAAAGTAAAGTCTGTCAGAGGAGAAGTAATAGCCGTTGCCATTGTCACTGAGAGGTTTAAGCCTTTTAAGATCGGGGATCTGATCGTCCACGAGGTCGGTCTCCCTTATCATTATGGTTGGCTCCACCCAGATGATGGAGGAGATAGTGCTAATCTCCTGACACCAACGATTGGGGATGCCAATACCATGATTCCGGAGACAAAGGCTTTTATGGTCAATGTGGAAAAGGTTGGAAAGGGGGTGATGTAGTATGGGTGAGAAGATAAAATTGATTGATCTTTCAAAATGTATTGGATGTCGGGCTTGTCAGACTGCATGTAAACAGTGGAATCAATTAAAGCCTGTTAAGACCATTAACAGGGGAACCCATCAAAATCCCCCTGACTTATCCCCTGAGACCTATACGCTCATCAGGTACGATGAAGTATCAGATGGAAATGGTGGTTTGAAGTGGCTCATGAGAAAGGATGGATGTATGCATTGTACTGATGCTGCATGTCTTATCTCCTGTCCTGCTCCTGGAGCTCTTACCTATAGGGAACATGGGGCAGTGGTTTACAACAGAAGCCTCTGTATAGGCTGTAAAAACTGTGTAATAGCATGTCCCTTCGAAATTCCGAGATTTGATGAAAAGGCTGAAAAACCCTATAAGTGCACACTCTGTTATGACAGAATCACTGATGGGCAGATTCCTGCATGTGTGAAGTCATGTCCCACTGGAACACTGACATGGGGCGATAAGGACACGATGATTAAAAAGGCCTATGCCAGGGCTGAACAGCTGGGTAAAGGGTCGATCGTCTATGGTGATAAGTTTGTTAAGGGAACGCATGTCATGTATGTGCTGACTGAAAAGCCAGAAGCCTATGCTGCATTACCAGTAAGTCCGAAGGTGCCATTGTCAGTCAGGGCTTGGAAGGATATGTTAAAGCCTCTGATTACGATTGGCATTATCGGTAGTATTGCAGCCGCTTTATTCCACTACTTCACATTTGGTCCAAAAACAGTTGAAAAATTTGAAAAAAAAGGAGGTGAATAGGAGATGAGTCAATATATAAAAGCATCCACACCCATTGAACGCTTCATCCACTGGGTTCTGGCTATTAGCTGTCTCCTTCTTGTGATATCGGGGCTTGGATTTATGTTTCATGACCTAAGCTTTATAGCCAGGTTCTTTGGAGGCCTTTATGCTATGAAGGTGATCCATAGCTATTTGGGTATTGTCTTCGGCATCTCTTTGCTCTTTTCCCTATTCACCTGGTGGGAAGCGGCAAAGTTTGATTCTAAAGACATTGAATGGGTCAAGGTAGGCGGTGGATACCTGAAGAAAGATGTGCAGATACCAGAGGTGGGACGATACAATGCTGGTCAAAAGATGTTCTTTGTTTTCGTTATCGTCTTTGGAGCTCTGATCTTTATTTCAGGCCTCATGATGTGGTTTCCCTTTTCGTTTCCTAAGGGATTGGTAAGACTTAGCTATGTTGTTCATGTCTTGAGCTTCTTGGCCCTCGTTCCATTCATTGTAGTGCATATTTATCTTGGCTCGATTGGTGCTCCTGGAGGAATTCATGCTATGATTACGGGATATGTTGCTAAAGAATGGGTTGAGAAACATCATCCAGGATGGCTAAAGGAGGTAGAGAGCGGACAGAGAGAGGGATAGATAATCGATAAAAATAAAAAAGGCTTGCCTTTTTGGTAAGCCTTTTTTATTATGTGCAGACAGAAAACTTATTTTGGAAATAAAAATGAAAGAATTGAATAAAGAGCTTGAGAGAATAAATGAGAAGATAAAGAAAAATCCGGTATATTCTGATATTCTTGAGCTCTATAAAGAGATATTAAAGGCCAAAAACAGATATAAAGATATTTTGAAGGTAGAGCCTTTGGATATAGATGAAGAGATGATAGAAAGCGCAATAAAAAACGAATTTCCTGCCGTTCGTAAAGATAAAATCAATGCGGATTTTGAGGCATTGGAGAAATATTTTTTTGAGTTATTGAATCTGTTTAAAGAGAAAGAGGAAGATTTGGCAGAGGAATTAAAATCAGCCATTCAAAGAAGAGAAATTAATCTTAAGGAATTGGTAAGGGATGTGTTAGTAAGGGGCGTTGATACTAAAGGAGAAAGTGGTGATGCAGAAGAAGAATCGTGGAGTGACAATAAGACAGTCAGGCTTCTTATTTATGAGGCCTTAAGACCTGTTATGGAATCTTATTCCCAAGCGTTAAAAGATAAGATCAAAGATGAAGATTGGGGGAAGGGAGTTTGCCCAGTGTGTGGTGAGAAACCAAGGATGGCCGAACTTCGAGGAGAAGAGGGAAAGAGAATTTTCATGTGTTCCCTCTGTAGCCATGAGTGGTCTTTTATGAGGGTCAAATGTCCATTCTGTGAAAATGATAATCAGGAAGAATTGGGATACCTTTCCGTTGAAGGAGAGCCAAATTATCGGATCAATATCTGTAAGAAATGTAAAGGATATATTAAGACCATTAATACGAAAGATTTCGGTGAGGGTGCAGATGTATCCCTTGTTTTAGAAGACATCACAACCTTACACCTCGATATCTTGGCAAAGAAAGAGGGTTTCAAAAAAGAGAATATTGCTTTATTCTATCCATAATCAGAAAATAATATTTTCACACTTTTTGTTATATTTGTCTACTCAATAAACTCCATTTTTTAAAAAATGCTTGACTAAGAGTTTAATTTGAATTATTTTAAGTTCTCGCAAAGCCTTCCACAGGTTTTATGAGGGTGTGCCGAGATAGCTCAGTCGGTAGAGCAGAGGACTGAAAATCCTCGTGTCGGCGGTTCGATTCCGTCTCTCGGCACCACTCATAACTAATAAAATCAATGATTTACTGAATCCTCACATTTCGGTTGGTTTTTACAAGGAGGAGGGGAGCGATTCCCTTAACAAGATTCTTTATAGAGTAATCATCTGAAAATAGTTTAAGGTGGGTGAATATATGTCTATTGATGAATTATACTTTAGCGTAGCGATTGAAAAAGATAATATAAAACAACGATTAAGTGGTTTAATCAAGAAATATTATTACAAGACTAAAGCATCTGTTTTTGGTTTAAGACAAAAAGCGATAATCAAGAAGTATTATAAGAATGGGAAATTAATTAAGATGATTAACCACGATAAAATCAAAGGAATAATTAAGGAAGTCATCTATAATGAAAATGGAACAATAGGGTTAGAGAAAAATTACAGGAATAATAAACCCGAAGGTATAAACAAGCTTTATTACTTAAATGGGAGCTTGAAAGTAGAGATGAGTTATAGGGATGGAAAGTTAGATGGCTCATATAAAATGTATGAGGAAAACGGAAACTTAAAATTTATAGACTATTATGAAGATGGTAAAAAGATCAAACGGAAATATACCATTCATTATCCCAACAAATAGGATCCTTAATAGTCCCACTCTTTTTCTTTTTTCTTAAGCATATGTTAATGATTTTATTAGTCTAACGGTAATCTTTTATACTAAAGTTTTAATAAGAGTTTATCGATAATAATAAATATAATAAGAAGAAACATTTAATTATCAAATTATCTGGAAATGAAAACAATGTCACAGAAAGAGAGGCGTAGAGCGCCAAGAACAACACTAAAAGATGCTTTTATGGATATCTATTCTATAGATACACGATATCTAAAAGAATATAAAGGAAGAATCTTTGATATCTCTACTTTAGGGGTAAAATTTACCTCTAACAAACCTTATAATAAATATACGGAAGTTCATGTTGGTCTTTTATTACCAAATTATAATTCTTTAATAAAGGTTATTGGCAGAGTGGTACGGTGCGAAGATAAAAGTAATGAAGATTACCACATTGCTGTAGAATTTAAGGAAGATACCTATCAACAGCGGATAATAAATGAGTATATAGAAGTTATGAAATTGTGGGATAAACAATTAGAGATACATAAAAATTAGTTTATCCTGTAACCCATTTATTAAATTTAATTTTATTTAAACGATGGAACAAATAGAAAGACGCAGAGCACCGAGAATAGTATTGAATAATGCTTCTCTTGATGTATATTCTGAAGAAGTGCCAGATAAAATAGAAGCAAGAGGGAAAATCTGTGATATTTCTCGTTTGGGAACGAAATTTATCTCTAACAAGACCTATAAGACCGATTCAAAAATTGATCTCGCCCTTTTATCAAGAAACCATCTTCCATTAATCTATATTTCTGGTAGAGTTGTACGCTCTGCAAAGAAAGATAATGATGAGTTCTACACCGCTGTAGAATTTGCAGGTAATCATGAGCAACAATCTAAAGTTGAAATTTACATGATAGCGATGAAATCGTTAGATTCAAACTAGATTAAAATCTCTTTCAATCCTTTTTTTACCTTTCTTGCTCACCCAAGAAAGGTAACTAAAGAAGGGTGCCCCCTGCTTTTTTTAACGGGATTTTCCTGCATTCGTTCGGCGAGGAAGGAAACTCGCTTCGCTCAGACACCCTTCCTCTTTTTTCCTCACTCAATTGTAAAATCCCTAAAAAGCAGAAGGGGGTTTGAAAAAAACATGATTTCGCTTGCTCGCTTGTCAAATCCCTAAAAATCGAAAGGGGGATTAATAAAGTTCAAAATTCAAAAAGACAAAAATCCTCGCTTGTTTGTTAGATCCCTTTCCCTTGATAATCCAGATGAGTTTTTTGTTTGGATTCCTGCTATTTACCCTTGACAATAATCCTCTTCAGGTCTAATCTAAATATTCTTCCTGGTTCTGCATCTTTTGATGAATTGTTACCCTTTGGGAGGGGGTAGAGATGCAAGACCATACTATTCTTGCCAAACGATTTTCTCAAGAAATCCTCGCCCTCACTTGTCTCTATTTTCTTTCTAATCTTCTTCCCGTAATAGATTATAAAAGGAGAATGATATGAAAAGGTTAGTAATCATCTTAATAGTATTGGTCTTTTTAATAGCCTTTGTTGGTCTAATCAGAGCAGAAGTAGGCTGGCTTGTTTAGAATAAAACTTTAAACCCACGGAAACAACCCAAAGAGGAGATAAAAAAATAGTGTGTCAAGAAACAGATAGGAATAGTAAAGAAGAAGAAGATGAAGTTGGTTTGTTTGGTAGGGCTCCATTCTTGGTGGTATTCCCATTAGGTGTTGTATATTTTTTTGTATTGTTAAATTTTTCTTATTGGATAATGTTCGGTGCTTTGAACCCTTTTGACAACTATCTTGTTAGTTTAGTCTATCTTATACCTATTATTTTCCTTTCTCCAGGATGGCTTATGTATCTATATAATTGTAAAAACTGGATAGATTTTTTAAAATTTATCATTGTCTCGATTATCGCCTGTTTTGGTGTTAATTTTATGGCTCATTATTTAGGAAGCTAGTGGTCTCGGTCCTGGCGTTTAATAAACCAGAAAAGCCCTTCCATTCTCTTTCGTTATAATCCCTTTTTTATATCTCTATTCAAAAAGATAAATATCCTCGCTTGTTTGTTAAATTCCTTTCCCTGATAATCCAGATGGGTTTTTTGTTTGGATTCCTGCTATTTTTCCTTGACAGTTATATACTTCAGGTCTAATCTGAATAACCTATCTTCCTGGTTCTGCATCTTTGATTCACTATTACCCTTTGGGAGGGGGTAAAGATGTCAGACCATACTAATCTTGCCAAACTATTTCCTCAAGAAATCCTCATTTGTCTATGTTCTATTAATCCAATTAAACATAAAAAGGTGAGATTATGAAAAAATTGCTATTGTTAACAATATCTTTTCTTTTTTTATGGGTATCAAATAGTGTTGCAGAACCTTTGCCAAAGCATATTTGGGAATTTGGAACTGAAATATCGCATATCAAATACGAAGAACCTGGGATAATGGAAGATAAAGGTATGATGTATGGGCTATCTGGTTCCTATACTTTTCACGATGGAATTATGTTTAACGGAGAAGCCAGACTTAGTTTTGGACAGGTAGATTATGAATCATCAGAAACAGGGAGCATAGATAATATAGACGATTATATATTTGAGATTAGAGGAGTGTTAGGTTATGATTTTACTGTAGCAGAAACATCCTCCAGAACCTCTATCCTTTCCCCTTACATAGGGTTTGGATATAGATATTTGAATGATGATTCAAGTGGTATGACTTCTACAACAGGTGCAAGAGGTTATGAAAGAGAATCAAATTATTACTATAGTCCTTTGGGCTTATGGATAAACACCATTTATGAGAAATGGTCTTTTGGATTGATGATTGAATATGACATTTTTTGGTACGGATTACAGAAAAGTCATCTCAGTGATGCTGTTGCAGGTATTAATGATGTAGAAAACGACCAAGATGAAGGGTATGGTTTAAGGGGCTCCTTTAAAATTGTAAGAAAGTTTATGAAAAGAAGTCTGGTTATAGAGCCTTTTGTAAGATATTGGAATATTGAAAAGTCAGATGTGTCACCAGTCACAACAACTTCTGGATATATTATTGGGCGTGGATGGGAGCCAGACAACGAATCCACAGAAGTTGGTATTAAGATAGCGATCAGGTTTTAGATTATTTATTCTGCATCTTTGATGAATTGTTACCCTTTGGGAGGGGGTAAAGATGCCAGACCATACTAATCTTGCCAAAGTATTTCATCTTCATATTCACGCTGTAATTCCACTTCCAGTTGATAATCAAGATGAGTTTTTAGTTTGGATTCCTGCTAATATTTTTTTAAATTTTCTAATTAAAGAGTTTTAAAAGACAAGCCCAAAGAGGAGATAAAAAATGTATAGTGAAAAGTTACAACAAAGGATATTATTTTATCAGACTCGAATTAGCGATATTAAATTTGGTAAAGAGCAACAATGGCGCGTTGTCTATTTAACTTCAATTGCAATATCTGGAATAATAGCTTTTTGGAAATTGATAGAAGAAATGAATCTACCGCATTTTCGTCTTATATGTTCGATAATCAGTCTTTTAACAGCTTGTTTCGGTGTTTTCTTTCTTTGGAATTTTGGAAAAGCCATTAAAAACTACAGAATGGCTAAAGATAAACTTTTTGAATTGTTTAATGACGAAGAAGGAAAAAGAGCATTTAATATTTTTTTAAATGGAAGAGAGACCCACGCAAAAATTTCAGAAGTTACTTATGGTATAATATTTTCATCAGTAATCTTACTGGTCTTATTAGCAAGCTTAATTTTTATTGGAGTGAATAGTGTTGAAATAATTTATCTTTGCATTTCAATGTATTTACTTATATCTATTATGAGTTGGATAAATTTTTTAACTTAGAATTTTAAAATTATTTTAGTTTTTACTTTAGTTTTCGATTCACTCGTTCCTTCAACTCTGTTCATCAGTACCAAAATCTGTTTAATTTCCCCTTTCGATTTTTAGGGATTTGACAAGCGAGTGAGGAAAAAAGAAGCAGCTGTCTGAAGGCGAAGCCTGAGTTTGCTGTTTCTCCGAGCAAGTGCAGTCAAATGCCGTTAAAAAAATCGACGGGGGTGTCATTCTTTGGTTCGTTTCTTGGACAAGCAAGAAATGAACGAAAAGCCGTTTAAAAAAGCAGGGGGCACCCTTCTTTCATTACCTTTCTTGGGTGAGCAAGAAAGGTAAAAAGGATTGTTTAATCCGTTAAGAAAATCGACGGGGGTGTCCTTTTTTCGTTTCTTTTTTGGACGAGCAAGAAATGAACATCAAATCCACAAAAACCTATTGACTAAATCCTACCTTTTTGAAAAGATTATTTAATAGAGAAAAAAATCCGATACAAATTATAAGGCTGTCTATTAATTGTTAGGTAAACGCTTGTCTCATGCACGGGATAACGCACTTTCTGGCTAGCTGGACAGTAGCCAACATTCCTGAGCTCGAGAGGAGGGATCGAGCCATCGTAACACTCGCTGGCATTGCTCCAGATCTCGACAGCGCTGGCATTGTGATCGAAATGTTTAATAATCACAGTGCTACATCCCTACCATGGTACAGCATGTATCATCATGTTCTTGCTCACAATCTTTTGTTTGGGCTGGCTATATTCGTTGCTGGAATGGCTGTTGCAAAGCGACGACTGTTCACAGCTTTTCTTTCGTTTGCGGTCTTCCACCTCCATCTTTTGTGCGATCTTATAGGCTCACGAGGGCCTGATGGTTACGTTTGGCCAATATCTTATTTTTATCCCTTCTCAAGATACCCAGAAATCGCTTGGTCGGGCCAGTGGGAACTTAATGCATGGCCGAACATTGTGTTCACAATCGTATTGCTGGCAGCTACCTTTTACCTTGCATGGAAAAGGGGCTTCTCACCCCTTGAGATCATCTCCAAACGTGCAGATCAAGCTCTTGTTGGAGCTTTAAGGCATAGGTTTGGAGTACCCAAGAGGCATTCATGATAGACTGCCTAATAACTTACTGCACCAGAATGACAAAGATGGTGTTAAGCAGAGGGGGTGTCCTTTTTTCGTCTCTTTTTTGGACAAGCAAAAAAGGGACAGGTAAGAATAGCTAAATAGCTTAGAGCTTATCAAAAATCTGCCTATTTTTTTCTAAGATAGGTAAAAGCTCTTTGTCCTCCTTTAAGGAGTGCCTGAGAAGATCATCTCTTATGGTCCGTCCTGCAACATTGAGCCTCTTATGTGTCTCTTCGTCAAGAGGGATAGTATTTTCAGAAACTATCTTTCTGAATTCTTCTAATTCTTTCAATATAATCCCGTGTTCCCTCTGCAATTCTAAAATCAATTTTATCAACTGCGGTGTGGAGGATTCTAAGAGGAGAGCAGGAAAAATTTTCTTTTCTTCGAATTCAAAGTGACCAATGACATTGCGTTCGAAAAAATTTTCAATTCGTTTGATATTAGTCCAGCCTTCCTCTTCCAATAGAATGCCCAGGAGCTCTTCAAGGTTCTCTAAGTGTTCTGAAACCTCAATATGGTCCTTAATAAGTCTTTTCAATGAGTCGACCCACTCATCCGTTCGCTCCATAACAGATCTCCTTTATTCTTTCGTTTTGAATGCTTAAATTATTTCTTACTCATTATAGAGAATGAAAAGATATTTTCAGTGAAACTTTCTTACCATTGAATCCCTTTTGACTTTAAATAATTCTGTGATGGTCTGTAGTTCAATCTGGCAGCAGCTTTAAAGTCATTAATCGCCTTCTCTTGTTTACCCAGTTTTTCATAGGCAAGGGCCCGGTTATGATAGGGCCAAGTAAAATTCGGCTCTAACTCCAAGGTTTTGGTAAAATCATTAATAGCCAGTTGATATTTACCTATTATCCCATAAACAAGTCCTCGGTGATAATGAGCTAATGCATTTTTTGGGTTTAACTCTATGGCCTTTGAATAGTCATAAATCGCCAGTTGATATTTGCTCAGTTTTTGATAGGCAAGCCCCCGGTTATTATAAGAAAATTCAAATTTAGGGTCTCTTTTTATGGACTTCGTATAAGCCACAATGGCTTCTTCGTAATTGCCTCCTAAATACAATTCATTCCCCTTCTCATTCCAGTATTTAGCACTATCGGCAAAGGTTGTGGGGGGAGTTATCAATAAAGAAATGAAAGCAATCAGTGCGAATATTAACCTTTTCATTTTTTTATCTCCTTACCTTCTAAATATTTAAGGGCTAATTTAAGGAACGGAGGTAAATTTTTCATCATACCTCTTTCCCATCTGCTAACCGTCATCACATCTACGCCTAAGACTTTGGCAAGATTGACCTGACTATAGCTGTTTTTTTTTCTCCATAATTTTAGCTGCTTTGGAGTCATACAAATATTATATACGGATTGCCTATATAAGTCAATTCTTTTCAAAAATTATTTCTGTTTCTTTGTTTCGATTCAAACATCTCAATTCTATCTAGCCTTATTCCATAGAGCTTAATGTTTAATTCTCATAGGCAATTTTTAACCTATGATAAATCTTAACTCTCTTCACAAAACAGTTATCATTTTTCTATCCCTTTGTAACTAAAAGATTAATCAATTGTTCTCTTCAATTGCTCTTTTGGAATAGATATTGCTCAGAGATTTCAATTAAGAAGTTAAAAAAATCAAAACATCATGATAAAGGATAAGTGAATAGGTACGATGAATATCTATCCAAAGCAGCCGAGAAGATTTGCAGAAAAAGATATGGAGGTCTTGTCTTCCTTTTTTGATCAAGCTACCAGGGCTCGTGTGAGAGCCAATCTTTTTAGAGAACTAGAGAAAGAAATTACTGAGATAAAAAAAGTCAGATTTGCAGATGAAGACATCTCTAAGGGAAAAATAACTCACTATAATACAATGAGTTAAATTCATTACCATCTATAATATTATTTTCTTTTTTTGAAAAATCCCGATCAGTAATTTCAAACGCAGCGGAGAATAAGAAGGTTAATTTCTAAATTAAATCTTTAGTTCTTGACAATGGAATTTAAAAATTTTATATTAAAAAAAGAGACCCTGTCGTGTTCGTGATAAGAGGTTTTTCAGAAACTAACACAAAAGAAAAGGGACCTTTACTCTTCCAAGTTTTAGGTCGCCACTTGGTAAGAAAAAGTTCACTGCAAAAATCTTAAACACGGCATTTTGATGGGGTCTTTTTTAATGGTTTAAAATTTACATTATCTTATGTCCATATTCTTTCTCTACCATCTGGATTACCTCTTCAACTGAGAGTCCATCTTTTAGCTTCTTATTTATAAATCCTTTTTCCTCCAGGGCTCCCCGAGGCATATCGCAGCTACATTCAATCAGGGGAAGTTCTCCGCAACCACCACACGCGCATTTGAATTTCGATGCGACTAACCACGCTTGACTCCCGAGCGATCCATCACCTGTTGAAGATGTTTGATAGATATTTCTGCTATATCTTGGAGCCTGATCCGAGAAGAAGGTTACTTTAACAGTAAGCCCCACTGAAAAGATGATTGCGATAACAGCTGCAATCATCCAGTAAGAGGGTTGGGACCTTCTTGAACTCGGTTTTGGTTGCTTCGGCTTTGAAGCCTTTCTTTTTTCTTTATTTGACATAGATAAACTCCTTTGCAATGATGATTATTGAGTAGGGATTTTAGGATTATATCTTTAATTCATCATTTAAAGATGAAATATTAGAAACCTCATTCCTCTTTGTCAATAGCAAATACATTAGTTTTTCCAATAATTTTTCTATTGACATCCATCTTATATTTTCTTTCTCAATATGAGGGATTTGGTTCCTGAGAGTCTTGGAAAGAAGAAGTTGGGACTTTTGACTATTAAAACCAGCAATCTTCAGACAGCGTCAATTTTAGTCAGAATTTTGACACTAATCTTGGATAAATGTTAGATTTTTGACATATTTTAAAACCTATGATAGACTAACAAAAGTAGAGATAAATCTCCTATCCCTTTAAAACTAAAAGGTCTATTATATTTATTTATTATGCTGCTCTTCAATTGGAATGAATATTGCGTATAAAAGTAAATGTACCCTCCTTTCTTTATCGTTTTGAGCCACATTCTCTTATTTGAATGTGCTCCAGGAAAAAAGAATGTGGCTCAAGATCTAACTATAATATTCATAAAAAGATTCCTCCTTCCCTCAATCCTTTCAAATTGTATATTTTGTTACATTATAATGCTTCAGTATGCTAAGTGGTTGAAATAGTTATTTTTATTTTTTTAAATTTCAATTTTTGCTTGGTTTTAAAATCTTAGAAGAGGGGCATATATTGTGATTTCGCAACATAATAGTTATCACCAGCTTTGATAACGAAATTTCCAGATTCTGTTTCCATATATACCGTAAAGGCAGGTTTTTCTATTCTTTCTAAAGTCATAATTTTGATATGATCTTTCAATGATTTTATAATATCTCCTGTCTTTAAATTCTCTACTTTAATCCATTTTGATTGATTTTCTTTCAGTACAAGTATGTGGTGGTCATTCGTAATAAATAGTCTTTGATTTATGGAGTAATAGTATGTTCTAGGATTATTTTTAACGATTTTAGTTATTTTTGTATTGATAATCCTATTGTTGTTAATGTCCAATGATTGGATTGCATCCCCCACCACTAAATCTTGAATCTTTACTAGATTTCCATTTTTTCCTACAACTAAACTATCATGTAACAGAGAAGCTTTTTTAACATCACAACCTTTTTCATGATGAAATTTATATTCGTCCATAATCATCTTTTGTCTGTTATTCAGAGTAAAGATAAGAATGAAATACAACTTTTAAGGTAACGATTCAAAATTTTATGAGAGGGAATCCAAACCAAAAACTTATCTGGATTTTTAGTAATAGTAGAATAGGAAATTGGATCTCATTTATTTGGATTTTATCAATCAGATAAAATAGAGTCAATTTGTTTTTACAGCTTTAGTCAATATTTTTTTGCGTTTTTTTGTTTTAATCCTCTGTATTTTTGTTATAATACGATTGTTTTTTTTACCGACTTTGCATAAGAATTCTTTAGATTTTTGATATTAATCATTGAGATCTAAGGAGAAAAAATGGAGTCTTTTTTAAACAGAGTTTTTAAAATTCGTGAGCTCAACACAGATATAAAAACAGAGGTACGCGCTGGTGTAACAACCTTTATGACCATGTCCTATATTATCTTTGTTCAGCCTGCGGTTCTTTCTGTTGCAGGTATGGATTTTGGGGCGGTAATGGTTGCGACATGTCTCTCAAGCGCGGTTGCCACCTTTCTTATGGCCTTTCTGGCAAATTATCCTATTGCTCTTGCACCAGCCATGGGACACAACTTTTTCTTTGTTTTTACTGTGGTTATCGGTATGAAAATCCCATGGGAAAGTGCTCTTGGAGCAATATTTATTTCCGGCTCCCTCTTTGTGCTCATTTCTGTCCTTGGTTTTATAGATAAAATAATCTTAGCTGTTCCAGAGACATTAAAAAACGCTATTGCAGTGGGAATTGGTCTCCTTATCGCTGTAGTTGGGCTGGAATGGTCTGGGCTTGTTGTTGACAGTCCAGGAACCTTAGTCACTCTGGGAAACCTCAAGAGTCCTCCTGTAATCCTATCCCTCTTTGGCATCGCCCTCATAGCCATCTTATTATCCCTTAGGGTTAAAGGGGCTATTCTTTGGGGGATATTAGCCACTGCTCTAGCGGGCCTCCCTTTTGGTATGGTAAAATATTATGGTATTACAAGTAAGCCTCCCTCACTTCTCCCCACATTATTTAAACTTGATATAATGGGTGCTTTTGATTTAGGAATCATTACTGTTGTATTTATCTTTTTCTTTTTAGACCTCTTTGATACGGTTGGTACCTTAATTGGCGTGGGTCAGGAAGCCGGCTTTATACGAAATGGGAAGCTCCCAAGGGCAAAAGGTGCCTTTTTGGCGGATGCTATAGGAACCGTTCAAGGAGCCCTTCTGGGAACCACGACAGTTACCAGCTATATTGAGAGCCTTGCTGGCGTTTCTGAGGGAGGCAGGTCAGGACTGGCGAATATCATCACTGCTCTTTTATTTCTTATATCTATCTTCTTTTACCCCCTAGCTAAGATGATAGGAGGGGGTTTTCAGGTATCAGAAGGAAATATACTCTATCCTGTTACTGCTCCTGTTCTCGTAATCATAGGAAGTATCATGTTGAGAACAACATCAGAGATACCCTGGAAAGATTACACAGAGGCGATACCAGCATTCTTAACACTCATCATTATGCCTCTTACCTTTAGTATAACAGAGGGAATTGCCTTTGGTTTTATATCCTATTCACTTCTCAAACTCATCTCTGGCAGAAGAAGAGAGGTGCACTGGCTTATCCATTTATTTGCGATACTCTTTATCTTTCGATACGCATTTACTTAGAAGATATCCCTTTCTTTTTCAATTCTCTTGAAAGTGTAAAAAATCATAATAAGTTGTATAATATAAAGAGTCCTACAATATAAAATGTGAAGCGCTATAGAAATTTCTAGATATGGAAGGAAAAAAGATTGCCCTAATTAAATCCCGTATCGAAGAGGCTTATTCCATGATGGAAGAGTGTTCTCTCTGTCCCCGAAAATGTGGGGTTAATCGGTTAGAGGATGAGAAGGGATTTTGCAAATTGGGCAAGGAACTTATGATATCCAGCCATAATATCCATTATGGCGAAGAACCGCCAATCTCTGGTAAGAAGGGTTCAGGGACAATCTTCTTCACCTCCTGCACAATGAGTTGTGTATTCTGTCAAAATTATCCCATTAGTCAATTGAGGCATGGAAACATCATTCATCCCTCACAACTTGCAGAAATGATGGTCTGGCTTTTCCATAAAGGGGCACATAATATAAATCTGGTAACCCCAGCCCACCAGACGCCGATGATTCTAGAATCTATCCTCAAGGCAATGGAAAGTGGATTGGATATACCTATTGTATTTAATTCCGGAGGATACGAATCAATCGACGTCCTAAAGCTTTGGGAAGGCATAGTGGATATTTACCTCCCTGATATGAAGTATTCTGATGAAAAACATGCTATGAAATATTCTTTAGCTTCAAATTATCCCGAGACGAATAAAAGGGCTATACTTGAGATGTACAGACAGGTTGGAAGACTGGTTATGAATGAAGATGGTATAGCTGAGAGGGGACTTTTAATAAGGCATCTTATTCTTCCCAAGAATATTGCTGGAACCGAGAAGATTTTAAGATTTATCTCTCAAGAGATCTCAGCTGACACATATGTTAGCCTTATGAGTCAATATTTTCCAGCACATAAAGCTTTGAAAATAGATGAGTTAAGAAAAAAAACGAATAAACAGGAATATGAACAGGCTCTTTCTCTTATGGAAAAATTCGGTTTAGAGAATGGGTGGGTTCAGGTAAAAAGTTTTTTAGGGAAAAAAGTAAAATGGGCTTAATATGAACTATGCTTCAGGTTCCTTTTTAGGCTCAGGAATCTTGCATAGAATATTAACCTTTATTATCAATTTATTTATGGTTTCACTTATATTCTTTCTGTCTAATTTTGTCATTAATTGGGTTAAGTTCTCACATCCCCTTTTATACTCATTCATCTTACCCAGCTTTTGATAAATGAGAGTCAGGTAGTACTCAATTTCCATTTTAGCTTCTGGTTCTCTCCATCTACTTTTCTTGAGACGTTCTGCCAATTTATTAAAAATCAAAGTCGCCTCATCCCATCTCTTTAACTCAATAAGGATAATCCCCTTGTCTCTTATGGCATAGATATTTTCAGGATACTCCTTCAATATCTCATCGTTTAATTTCAACGCTCTCTCATATAGCTGCTCATTACGATAGATCGTAACCAGTGCTCCCTTTGCCTCAATCCTGGAGTAATTTCCACGAGCTATAGCTCTCTGTATCTCATTAATCCCCTTTTGACGCTCATCCTCAAAAAAGGGGAGGAACCAGAGTACGTGGGATTTTACACTCCTCCAGTATTTATAAACGCCAAATCCATAATAGGCATCATAAAGCTTTGGATTTATATCCAATGCCTTTTCGAGATAGTCGGCCCCCTTTACAGCATCTACAAATGCTCCAAACCAGTTACCCTTCTCACTCTTATTGATAGCCCTATATCCATAGGACCCACCGAGATAAAAATAGGCCTGCTCATTATCTTTATCCTTCTTAACCAGTTTCTCTCCCTTTTTAATGGCTTCATTTATATAATAATCAAATTTATCATTGAAGGCCATTGTTCTGTAGTTCTGCATCAAGACTTGATAAAGGGCAGCTGTATAAAAATAGCCTATGGGGTTTTCTTTGTCTGAATCTATAATATTTTGAAAAGCCCGCAGTGCTTCGTCAATTTCCTCCTTATGGATTTTATCAATACCTGCTTGAATGAGTATGTCCATTCGCTTGTCTATTTCTTCTTGAGCATAAAGAGAGAATGGAGCAAAAAGCCCTAAGCATATGAAAAATATGATTGAAATTTTAAGTATATTAAGAAATCGCAACATTTTTATTTGATTTAATTTTTTTACTAGCTTATTGAGATTAAAGTAAATATCAATAATTTGTCAAGTGAATGTTGATAAAAAAAATAAATTATCATATCGATGGGGGTGAATGGTATTTTTATTTTTGCTGTTTAGCTCTTTTAATAATAAAGGGCTTTAAGAATATTATTAAAAGATTTTTGGCCTGAAAAAATAGACCTTAGGGTTACCTGTTTTCCCTTTTATACGTGCAATGTCAACCTTGACGTATTTTGTTATCGCACTAGGGATTGTTTTCTTAATAATACCGAGGGGACCAGAAGCCAAATCCACACCAAAAGTAAAATCTATTTCATTTTTAAGATTATCCTCTAAACCGATGATATAGAAATCAAATCTGCCACCCTTGAACTTCATATCTAGATGGCTCTTTCCATCTCTGATTTTTGCTACTATCTCTCCCGTCTTAAAATCATAGTTTGTTGTTTGGAGAAAGGGAAAGACAACTGTTACATAAGCCGGTGCAGGCTCTCCCCTTATGTATCCCTCATCTGCTAACATTTTGGCATTCCCATAAAGTGATTTTATGATCTCCTCTTTATTATCGCCATGCCCTTTAAAATTAGCTTTAAAATCTACCTTATTTAATATATGAAGAGGGGGCAAGAAATAGTCGATAATCGGTTTTAGATTTTCATTTGCCTGAACGTCTTCAATATCCAGTTTTAGTTTAAACTCAGGCTTCTCTTTATTAAAGTCTATGAATGAAAAAATAAGGACAGAACCATTGTTCATCCCAAACCTCAGCTCCTCAAAGTTGAAAACCCCATTTTTTAGATTCATCTTTCCCATTAGGTTGTTGAGTTCATATCTATTCGTATAAAGATTCTTGATACTTAGTTTTCCATAGATACTCGTATTTAATAGAAAATCAGAATTCTGATTGGAATCTTCAACTTGGGATTTTGAGATAGGCAACCACATTTTATTTACAAGCATAAAAGGACTCAGATCTTTTAATTTTATGTTGCCTCCCTCTAATTCAAATTTTACCTTGGGCTTTAGTGAATAATCATTAATCCGAGTTGAGAAGTTAAGTTCACTCTCGTTTAGCAAAAGACGTAAATTTTGAGTTATGATGACATCTGGGGTAAAACCTATTGTTCCATCAATCGCTATATTTAATTCATGTTTCTCCTGAGACTTTAAGACTGCATTATCAAATGTAATACTCCCTTTTAATTTAGGCATTTTAGCTTTTCCTTGGATATCGCTAAAAAACCTTATTTCCCCTTCAAATGAGGTCTCTTTAAAACCACTGTAGAACCTATCCAATGGCTTCAAACCTTTACATTTACCTGCGACATTTAAGTCAAGATATTGAAAATCTTTTGATGTTGAACCTTTTATGCGAAAACTCGATGTGTCAAGTGCAATCTTTAGAGAATTAAAACCAATGTCCTTTCCAATCCTTAGATTAAAAGATATATGGTTACGAACACCTAGCGGTTTTACAAAGCGTTCCTTATATACCATCTCATTATTGGTTAGATCCATCGATCCGATAAGGGTATATTTTTTTCTTATACCCTTTACATGCATTTCTGTTTTATTAACACCAGTTATTAACAGGTCCTTAGGCAGAGGCAGTATCTTCTGGAAGTCAGAAATATTGAGAGTTGAACTACACCTGATATCAAACCTTGATAGTCCCTTAACAAAGGCTATCTTACCTAAGAGTTCTACTTTATGATGAGAAGATAAGAGGTCTATTTTGTTTATAGAAAAAATATTATCAACAAGCTGAATATCATAGCTCAATCCAGCTTTTTCGTCAGAAGCCTTTATGAGATTTTCATTATATAACACCATGAATTCATTCAGGTCTGTACTTCCCTTTATTGTTAAGTTTTTCATGTTGCCAGTAAAGGAAAGATTATTTTTTATAGGACCTGAAACATCAATTTTATCAAATCTCTCCCTTATTTTCTCGAAAAATTTTGAGCTATCGCCCTCCAGTAACATTTTAATATCAATTTGTTGATCTCTTTTAAGATCTTTGACAATCCCTGAAACCTGTGCATTCAGAGAGTCAGAAGATAAAGCGATATTTTCTATCAAGAGATCCTTTTCTTTTGTTCTTAATCTGCAATTAATATTGACTATCTCGCCTTTTCCTTTGATAGAAGAATTGAGATATGAGAATTCTACATCGGACAGATCGGTAGTTCCTTCTACCAAAAGATTATCTGTACCTCCATTGAGTTTAATATTTGTTGAGGTCTTACCACTGTAATTAAATCGCGATGAACCTTTCTCTAATTCATTAATAAAATATTCAATGTCCAGCCTCATATTTAAAAAAGGCCTTACAGAGATATTCTCCAAAGACCCAGATAGTTTTAAATTTGAAAGTCCTGATTTTGCGATAAGTCTGTTCAGATTGATTTTATCTAATGAAACATTGTAAGACGAATCATAATCTAGTGTTAATCCTTTTAATGATTTAGCCTCTTCACTTACTCCTGGTCTCTTAAAATCCAAATTTTTTATAACGATATTCCCAAAACTTCTGATATTTTCTTGGCCATCAATATTTATATCTAAACTTCCTTTGACATTTTTGAGATTAAGTATAAAGGGTGTTTTTAACCAATCCTCGTCTAAGTTTTTAAAAACATCTAGCCCTTCAAAAGAGATTTTAGACTTAGCCACAATATTTTTTGGATCATATTTTCCATTTTTGAAGAGAGATATTGAACCTTTGCTTTTAATTCTCGCGGGCTCATCTTTATCGATTATTTCAAATTTGACTTTATAGTTGATAGGGCTATTAATATCATCACTTTTTGCTTGAATATTTATTTTTCTCAGTTCAAAGCTATTTCCAGAGATTAAATCTCTGTATTCTAAAGATCCATTTTCTAAAGAGATTTTAGAAACAAAAAAGATAAAGGGTTTTTTAAACAATGAATGAAAATTAAATTCTTTTTCAGTATCTCTTCTGATGTTAATCTTTGGTTCGATGATGGTTAAATCTTCTACTGAAAGTTGCCTTTTGAATAAAGGGATTAATCTTACATTGATATCAAACATCTTGATACTGACAATTTCTTCTGAAAGAGGGTCTTTTGTTTCTCTTATCAAGACATCATCTATTCTTATATGTCCCAATCTTGTTATAGAGATGTTACCTAAGCTAAACTGTTGTGGAAATATTTGATTTAATCCACTGACGACTAAATTATTGATCCATTTGGTTGGAATGAGCTTCGGAAAGAATACAATTCCTGCAATTATAAGTATTATTAAAGATATGATGAGAAATCTTTTTAATAGACGAGCCTTACCTTTTTCTTTCAAAATCGCCTCCTTGATTGATAAGATCTTTTATGAATTTAGATCAGGATTCCAGTTATCTAATATTCTTTGTCTTACCTTTTCTGCGAGGGCATTCTTATCCTCTAAGGTATAGTTCTTGGTTTCTATTGGAGAATCTATGATAAGAGTAACTCTCGCTGGACGAAATCTTTTTTCCCCTTTTTTGATAATCTTTCCAGTTCCATTAATCGTTATTGGAACAATAGGAATGCCTGCTTTAATAGCCATTACAAAACCGCCTATTTTAAAAGAACCAATTCTATTATCAATACTTCTTGTTCCTTCTGGAAATATTAATAGGGATATTCCTTCCTTTATTTTTTTTACACCCTCTAATAAGCTTCGCACCCCATCCCTGGTATTGCTTCTATCAATACGAATATGTCTCGCTGTGGATAGATGCCAGCCAAGTATAGGAATTCTAAACAGAGACTCTTTTGCTAAAAAGCTAAATTGAAAAGGTATAGAGGATAATAAGATGGGGATATCATAAAGACTTTGGTGATTTGGCATTAATACAAATGTACCAAGAGAATTCAAATTCTCCAGACCTTTTACTTCTACCTTAATACCTGTAAATTTTAGTATAAACTTTCCCCAGTAGGTTGATATAAGATGCTGAATCTTTCCAGTTTTATCAAATAATGATGAGATAACTGAAAGAGTCCCAAAGACAATCGTGAATATAACAATTATCAAAATAGCCGTATAATACAAAAACATAATTTTCTTTCCTGCAAGCTATTTTTTTAAGATTTCTTTGAAATTTAAATTTCTACAATCTTAAGGGTTTATTACCATTTTGAGTTTTTTAATTATATCTTAATGGTAACCCCGTTGCAATACCCACTTAATTTTTTACTTTTTTATATTAAAAAGATATCAGATAAAGTTTTTTACGATAAAAATTTTATTGATCATAGGAAGCTTTTTCCTTGACAACTTCTTTGAGGTATGTTAAATAAACAAAACTCTTATCTAGAGTGGCTGAGGGAAAGGCCCTAAGAAGCCACAGCAACCGATTCTCTGAAAAGAGGATGTCCGGTGCTAATTCCTACAAGGTTATTACCTTGAAAGATGAGAAGATAAGGATTCGATAAAAAGCCTCTTCTCATTTTGAGAAGGGGCTTTTTTGTTATGAAGAATCAATTAAAGCATATCTAAAAAAGGAGAAAAGTATGGGTTATGTATTAGGTTTAAGATGCAAAGAATGTGGTAGGGATTATCCAAAGGAACCAATTCATGTTTGCGAGTTTTGTTTTGGTCCTTTAGAGGTAGTTTATGATTACAATGCAATAAAGAAAGTGGTTTCCAGGGATTCTATTGAAAAAGGGCCTAATAACATGTGGAGATATAGAGATTTCTTACCCATTGACGGGGATCCCTTGGTGGGCCTTTACACAGGATTTACCCCTCTTTTTAAGGCAAAAAACCTTGGTGAGGCTTTAGGAGTCAATAATCTTTATATTAAAAATGATAGCGTCAATCACCCAACACTATCCTTTAAAGACCGAGTTGTATCGGTTGCTGTGACAAAGGCCAGAGAGTTCGGATTTGACGTTGTAGCTTGTGCATCGACCGGTAATCTAGCCAACTCTCTTTCTGCCCAAGCTGCCGAATCGGGATTAAAATGCTATATTTTTATTCCAGAGGATTTGGAAGCAGGGAAGGTTTTAGGAACGCTCATTTACGGAACTCATGTTGTGGGTGTCAAGGGAAGCTTTGACGATGCAAATCGCCTTTGTAGTGAGATTGTGGCAAATTTTCACTGGGCTTTTGTAAATATCAATCTTCGCCCCTTTTATGGTGATGGTTCCAAAACCTTTGGCTATGAGATTGCGGAGCAGCTTGGATGGAGGGCTCCGGACAATATCGTTGTTCCCGTTGCCGGAAGTTCTCTCATTACAAAAATATGGAAAGCCTTCAAGGAGTTTGAGGATTTAGGATTAATCGATAAAGTAAAAACCAAAATGTTTGCTGCCCAGGCCACGGGTTGTTCTCCCGTTACTACCGCAATAAAAGAAGGAAGAGATTTTATAAAGCCTGTTAAACCTAATACGATTGCTAAGTCAATAGCTATAGGTAATCCAGCTGATGGGTATTATGGATTAAAAACAGTCGCAGAGAGCGGAGGTTATGGAGAAGACGTTTCAGATGAAGAAGTTATTGAAGGAATTAAACTTCTGGCTAAAACAGAAGGGATTTTCACGGAGACAGCCGGAGGTGTGACAGTTGGTGTGACAAAAAAGCTGATTGAGCAGGGACGGATAGGAAAGGATGAATTGACGGTGATTTCGATTACTGGAAATGGTTTAAAAACCCAGGAGGCTGTTATTAATACAATTGAAAAACCTATTACGATTGAACCGAATCTGAGTTCTTTTCAAAAAACTTTCAACAGCAAGGAGGTATAGTTTATGGTAGTTCAAGTTCTTATCCCCAGCCCGCTTTTGAGTCTTACGAATAATCAAAGCGAGGTTACAGCAAACGGCAGCAGTGTGAAAGAGGTTCTTGAAGACCTGGAGAAGCAGTTTTCCGGTTTTAAGGAGAGGCTTTTCGACGATAGCGGATTATTGAGAAGATTTATCAATATTTATCTCAATGAAGAAGATATTCGATTTCTCGATGGTGAGAATACCAAGATAAAAGACGGAGATGAAATATCTATTATACCGGCAATAGCAGGGGGTCGATAGATCATTCAAAAGCTGATTTGAAATAAAAAATGAAGAAATTTGAGTTTGACTAAATAAACGAAATCGAATATTATTTTGTTTTAAAAAGAAAGGAAACTTTAAGATGCCTAATATAAAAGTTCATTTAACATTTCCCGGCGAGACAATAAAAAGACCTATTATTTATGAAATTGGTCACGAATTTAAGGTGGTTACGAATATCAGAAGGGCTAATGTAACCGAAAATACAGGTTGGGTTGATCTGGAGATTGCAGGGGACAGCGAAGAAATCGAAAAGGCTCTGGAGTCTTTAAAGAAAAAGGGCGTGAGGATCGATCCGATTGAAGGAGATGTTATAGAGTAGAGTATAACGTTTTTATATGGAAGAAATAATTTTTATCCCAAGCTTATAATGAATGAAATGCTTGCTCATGTTAAAAGGAAAGCAATATATTCTTTTTAATCAATCTTTCTCTTAGACCAAGCATATCATTTTTTTTATTTTTTAGAGTTTCAAAGTAGGGATATCTATTTTATTAGAAATCCCTATTCTTTTTTTCAGGTTTTCATAGATATGATTTAGAAATTTTGGATCAACCTCTTTGCTCCGTTAAAAAACCTTTAACTATAGGTCTTTATGAAGCTTAATAAAATGGGAGATAGAGCGATCATAAGTTTTTTCTGCCTCATTGCTGAAGAGACAGGCAGGGAGTTGATTAATATTTAGGTGATATTGGATACATTCACAACAGATTCCCTTTTTTGAGCAGGGTTCATAGGTACAATTGCAAAAATCTAGGTTATATTTTTTTGAACATTCCATAGTTTTGGCATCTCACCTTTATGTTTTGGATGAATTCATTTACTCTTATTATAGTCCGTGGTAAATGGTTGTCAATATTCTTCAAGAAAGACAGCTGTAAAACTTATGAATTTGCATTTTGAATACAATCATCTATTATTAAACAGAAGCATCATTAAAGAAATGATTTAATCATTTACAATGACAAAAGAACTTTCGTTCAATATTATTGAAGACCAAAATAATAGATAAAAAGGGAGAAGAGAAGTATGAAGAAAGGCGTTCGTATTTTTTTCATTATATTTTTTTTCTTATCTTTTTTGAGCTCTCTTATCTCAGCCAAAGAAATAGATGCACCAAAAGCCCTCTTTTTTAGAAAATCTTTTAATTTTGGGAAGATAAAAGAGGGAAATAAGGTCTCTACTATTTTTAATTTCAAAAACATAGGAACAAAAGATTTAGTAGTTAAGAAAATAAGAGTTTCCTGCGGCTGCACTGCTACCCTTCTTTCCACTGATGTACTCAAGCCTGGTAAGACAGGTGAGCTAAAGGTTACCCTTGATTCTAAAGGTTTGGAAGGTAAAATAAAGAAATCTATTTATTTTCATTCGAATGATCCAAAAAATCCCGTAATACAACTCATTATTTATAGTATTGTAGAGCCAAGGAGCTAGATTGAAAAGAGCCTTCCAATTATTTCTTATATCACTCCTTATTCTCATATTTTTTTCAACCCCATTATTGTCTGGAAAATCTAAACCAACCATCGAGATGTATTTCTTCTATTCGAAAGAATGTCCTGAGTGTCAACTTATTATGAAAGAGGTTTTTCCTTCCTTGGAATCTGAATATAGCCTGAATATAAAAAGGTTTGAGATAAACGATCCATCAAATTATGAAAAGCTTCTTATCCTTGAAGAGAAATATAAAGATGAGGACAATGAAATTCCTGTTATTGTTATTGGCAATTATCTTATCAGCGGGGAAAAGGAGATTAAATCTCAGCTGGAGAGGATAATAAAGGAGTATGAAAACAAAGGAGGGATTTCTTTTGTTCCTATAGAAAAAAGGGAGCCTCCTCAAAAGCTGATGGGTAAGAAGGTCTATCTGGCATTTTTTTCTAAAAAGGGTTGTGTGGAGTGCGATAGAACCTTTTATGACCTTGAGATCCTTAAGGAAAAATATCCGAGTCTTGTAGTGAAGGAATTCAATATTGGGGATGAAGATGCCAAGCTCCTCTACGAGGCCCTCGGAGAATATTATAAAATTGAAGAGAGAAAAAGGCTGGCCACACCAGCGATATTTATCGGAGATGATTTTCTTCTCTATGATAGTATAAAGAGAAGAACAATAGAAGAGAAGATAAGGAAATATTTAGAGAGCGGAACAAAGAAGCCTTGGGAGATATCCCCTCTCCTTAAAAAAGAGGCAAGAGATAGAATCATTGAGAGGTTTAAGTCATTTGGTCTTTATGGTATTGCCATGGCTGGAGCCATTGATGGGCTCAATCCCTGTGCCATGGCAACCTTAGCCTTTTTTATCTCCTATCTCTCCTTTATTGGAAAGAGGTCAAGAGAGATTCTGATGGTTGGTATGTCCTATTCCTTTGCTAATTTCCTGGCCTATCTCCTTATCGGCCTAGGTTTGCTCAAATTTATTGAAACCCTTACCTTTCTCCCTCTCTTTGTGAATCTCTTGGTAATTTCCATGGCTCTCCTTGTTATTCTTTTGGGTTTTTTGAGCCTTTATGATTATTACCTATACAAAAAAGGGGATACAAAGGAGATAAAGCTTCAATTGCCAAAAAAGCTCAAGCAGAAGATACACGAGACCATAAGAGAAAAAACAAAGACAAAGCATCTTGTTTTTGCATCCTTTGCTATCGGTTTTCTCATAGCCTTTCAGGAGCTTTTCTGCACGGGTCAAGTTTATCTACCAACAATACTCTTTGTTTCAAAGATTTCTCAGTATAGATACAGTGCTATTGGGTATCTGATATTGTATAATCTCTTTTTCATCATACCCCTTTTGATTATCTTTATCCTTGCCTATTTTGGAGTTCGATCAGAAAATCTTTCAAAATGGGCTGAAAAAAGGGTAGGGATGGTAAAGATTATGACGTCACTTTTATTCTTTACCCTTGGCGGCGTCTTAATTGTTTTTATATTTTATCAAATTTAAAACAATTAATAGACCTGGACCGATGAAGTTTTAAAAGTAAGAAAGACCTCTGATCCGATCATAAGCTTCATCTCAGCGCAGGATTCTTTAGTTATTATTGCAGCAAAATCCAATCCAACATTAACGACTACCTTTATCTGTTCTTTTATCTCAGATATCTTTTTTATCTTTCCTCGAAAAGAATTTCGTGCACTGGACTCAAAGGGCTTATGAGATAAAATAATATCTCTTGGATCAATTGAGATAATGGCCCTTCCAAGCTTGTTAGATGTAAGGCAGATTTCAATATTGTTTTTGCTGAATATCTTTATCCCGTTGCCCTTTTTTATTTCTCCTTGAAAGATGTTTTCATAGTAAGTTTCAGACAGGTTTCTGTTTATAATAGAAAGAACCTTATCAGCAAGGAGATAGGCCTGTGTGGGATTGTGCGTTGTTATGATGATCGTGCTATCCTTTTCTTCTCTTATTTTAAGGATGATTTCCTCAATTATCTTTATATTAACCTGGTCTACATTAGCTGTTGGTTCGTCCAAAAAAAGAACCTTGGGTTTGATAGACAAACCCCTTGCAATGGCAACCCTCTGTGCTTCACCCCCGGAAAGGTGAGCAACCCTTTCTTCTTTGAGATGGGATAAGCCGACAAGCTCAAGGGATTTCTCTACGCTTTCGTCGATGGCCTTTCTGTCAAGATTTCTCAGTCTGAGGCCATAGGCGACGTTTTTAAAAACGGTTGTGTTAAAGAGATAGGGGTTCTGCATGACAATGGTCATTTCTCTTTGAATTTTTAACAGATCAGGCGAATCATAAAGGTCTTTTCCCTTGAAGAGCACCTTTCCCGATGTCGGTTTTTCTAATGTATTAAGTATCTTCAAGAAAGTGGTTTTTCCTGAGCCGTTCGGTCCAACAACAGCATAAATTTTTCCTTGAGAGAGCTTTAAATGAGGGATGTTGAAGATTTCTCTCTCTCCAAATGATTTTTTTAAGTCTTTTAACTCAAACAAGAGGTCATTCATTCTCTAAGCCTGCTTTCTCTGGAAATGATGAAAGAGTACATTTATTGAAAGAGCCACTGTTAAAAGGATGATTCCAAGGGCAAAGCCAAAGCCAAACTCACCCTTGCTCGTTTCAAGGGCAATGGCGGTTGTTATGGTTCTTGAATATCCCTTGATGTTGCCTCCCAGCATAATGGCGGAACCTACCTCGGCAATAACCCTTCCAAACCCGGCTATGATGGCTGCGAACACACCGAACCTTGCCTCTGCAAGAATTGTCATGATTACTTGGGATTTACTGGCCCCCAGTGTAACAGCGGTCATACGGATTCTTTGATCCAGACCCTGAACAGCAGAGAGGGTGAAGGCCGTGATAATAGGCGTGCCCAAAATCAAATCACCAATAATAATCGCAGAGGGGGAAAAGAGAAGCCCGAAGGAACCCAAGGGCCCTAGCCGGGAGATAAAGGCATAGACCGTGAGACCCACGACCACGGTCGGGAGGGC
>Ga0209427_10000057_pt1 | contig 90188 bp, 56 predicted proteins | sample DeeMarSWOR136_30_FD_187465 | JGI IMG/M metagenome (GOLD analysis project Ga0209427, IMG submission 187465) | Marine sediment microbial communities from White Oak River estuary, North Carolina - WOR-1-36_30 (SPAdes) (version 2) | ecosystem: Environmental > Aquatic > Marine > Intertidal zone >... | reverse complement strand
GGTCACTGACGACTGTAATTTTGACTGCACCTATTGTTACAAGAAAAAATGTAAAGACTACATGAAATTTGCCTCGGTCCGGAAGGCGATGATTTTTTTTTGCCGTTTCTGACTGATCGTTATTACCTCAACTTCTATGGAGGAGAGCCGCTTCTCTGCCTCAGTCTGATAAAACAGACATTATCCTTCCTGGACGACATAAACAAGGAGTCCAAGAAAGAGGCCCGATATTCCATTACCACCAACGGAAGTCTGATTACGGAAGAAGCAATCCAGATCTTCTCTCAACATAATTTTTCGCTTGTATTCAGCTTCGATGGTCTGGCCCAGAATATCCAAAGAAAAGAGGGAAGTTTTGAAGGGGTCGTATCTCATATTAAGGAAATCTTGAGATATCCGAACATCCATCTCGAAATCAACAGCGTATTCACTTCTGACACAGTGGCCTGTATTTCCGAATCCATGGCATTCATGATGGAATTGGGCGCAAAAAACATAAATTTGTCCCTTTCTTACCTCCAAACCTGGAGTCGACACTCTTTTGAACAATTAAAAGGAGAAATGGCGAACCTGAGGCGAATTCTTGTTTCTCATTATAAAAAATCTCAAGAAATTCCAGTAATAAATTTCAGGGAGGATGATTCAAAAGGGTATTTTTATTGCGCCGGAGGCAAGGACAGGCTGGCTGTCACATCAAAGGAGCATGTCTGGGGATGTGATGTCTTCGCTGATCATCTGAGAGGAAAGGAAAAATTTCCCGAATATAAGGAATATTTCTTCGGAAATTTGGATACCTTTGCTAAAAATCATGAAAAAATCTTTCCGAGGATATCTTCGAATTATGCCAAGCTGTCTATGGATAATTTTAGGAGTGCGGGCAGAGAATGCCTGTTCTGCTCAAATTTGGAGAAATGCGCCATTTGTCCTGTTGCGGCAGCATTTACTGGATTTCCTATCGGCGAGATTCCTTCCTTCGTCTGTGAAATTCAAAAAATAAGAATCAAAGAGAAGCAAAAGTTTCTGAAAGAAATCCAACGCTAAGATCATGAATCGTTTCTTTCATGCTTAAGCACCTGCGATAACCCCAAGATTAATGATTCTCGATCCAACCAATTAGCTTCTTGTCAAACGGTTTCTGTTCCTCAACCAATGGAAAGAGATCGCCTATCCCAAAGAGATTGTAAGAGAGATTCGGGATAACTTCTCTTCTGAGAGGCGATCAGCCTTGGAAAGAATGACATAAAATAATAATATAAGATTTTATTCCAACGGAGGCGAGATTGAGAAAGAAAAAAAATAAATTCCAGACAAAATGTGGACTATTTATGGTGGTATTTCATCTAGTAGTGGGGGCGGCAGTGTTCGCTTCGTTAGGATCGTTTGCGCAGGAAAAAACACCCAAGCAAAAAGAGTCAGCCGCAGCTGTTATCGAGCAGGTGCTGAATGAAAAAGGAATCGACGCGGCGCAAACGAAGTTCTTATTACTGAAGGCAAAGAAGGAAGACTTTTCATTCGTGGAAGCCGAATTCACAGCACTCGGTATCAAGCTGTTGAAGACAGACCGTCCGCGGGATGCGGTTGTAGTGCTGGAAATAGCTGCCAACTACTTCCCAGATTCAGTAAATGTCCACAGGTTTCTGGCAGTCTCGTACTACCAAGCCGGGGATAGCGAACGAAGCCTCGAAGTCAACGCAAAAATGAGATCGATTCAAGACGAAGCCGAAGTCACAGCGTTCTTAAAAGAGAATGAGGACAAGCTAGCAACAACTGCAGAAGAGGTCATCGAAAAACACATCGAAGCAACAGGCGGACGCGAAGCCTGGCAAGCCATCGAAACAATGGTAATAGTCTTCAGTATTCAAAGCACTGCAGGAGAGCAGACAAGATTAGTCCGTATGTATAAACGTCCCTATTATTACCGCCAGGGCCTTGAGAACAGCGACCAATTCACTGCAACCGATGGAGAATCGGTGTGGTCTGTCAAAGGGGATAATTGGAGGGATCTGGGAGAAAGCGGTGCTCCCTATATCCGGTTCGCCAGCATCGACAATTGGTTCATCGATTATGCCGCCAAGGGAGTCTCCTACACGTTGATCGGATTGGAACATCTCAACGGCAGTCCTGTGTATCATCTGAGCAGGACATTCTGGGATGGATTTCAACAGGATCTATTTTTCTCTGCTACGACCAACCTTCTGACTGAGAACAGATCGGATTATATTCAGATACTGCCTTTCATGAAATCCTATATGTCTTATTGGAATTACCGGGATGTCGAGGGGATCAAGATCCCCCATGTGTTTATCAGAAACGTTGGCAGTTTGGGTCCTCCTCATGGCGGTTTAGTTGAGGAAGTGAAGATCAACGTGCCGCTCGATGATGCGTTATTTGTGCCTCCTAAAAATAAAAAGCAGTAATCCGTTCTTCAATAAAAAGATAAGAAGTTCCTTTTCAGCTGTGCGGGATGGGTGAGCATCTTTGACTTCATTTTCCCATTAAACCATCGTAGGGAAATATCAATCATGATAAAAAACATGTCTCCTCTTGGAATTTGATAGCGGGATAAATGGCGCGTGGGCTTGTGTTGAAGTGTCCCTGTGGTCTTTTTCTATTGCTAGTTTTTATTAAATGTGTATTTTGCTCGTTGATGAAAAAATAGTACTATTGGATCAAAAGAATGAAAATGGGATTTTGTGATCATCATCGGGGAGAGAGGAAAATGAATAGAAAATTCCGCAATCTCGCTTTTTATCTCACATTGTTTGTCTTTATTTCCCTCGTCCATGGCCAAAAACAAGAAGGGACCATGGCATTTACCGTGTCCATGGAGCAGCCGCACACGCATTATTACCATGTCGTATTCCGATGCAAAGGCATGGAGGGCGATACGCTGGATTTTAGAATGCCGGCCTGGACGCCGGGTTATTACCGTATCATGGATTACGCCAAAAATGTCCTGAATTTTCATGCCGAAGACGGCGAGGGCAATCCTTTGGCATGGAAAAAGACAGCGAAGAATAACTGGCAGGTCGTGTGCGGAAAGTCGGCTGTGATCACTGTGAGTTATGATGTATACGCCTTCAGCCGGTCGGTGGCCGAAAGTTTTTTGGATGACCGACGGGCCTTTATCGCACCGGCCGGTGTGTTTATGTACATCGGAGGCCGGATCCGTCATCCGGTAACCGTCACCTTTGAACCGAATAAGACTGGGGATCGTATTTCGACCGGACTCGACCCGGTCGAGGAGCAACCGAACATGTTTTACGCCCCGAATTTCGATATACTTTATGACTGTCCGATCCTCATCGGTAGCCAGGAGATCCTGACGTTCGAAGTCCAAGGGATCCCCCATGTGATTGCTGTCGAGAACCTGGGATCCTTTGACCGGGCCAAGTTCGTATCCGATATAAAAAAAATTGTCGAGAGCGCCGTCAGATTCATCGGCGAAATCCCATACCAGCAATACACTTTCATCATGATGGATCAGGGGGGAGGCGGTCTCGAACACCTGAATTCCATGGCGGTGTTTTCCAACTCATCCGGCTGGAGCAATCCCCGATCCTATAAAGGCTGGCTGAGCTTCATCGCCCACGAGTACTACCACCTCTACAACGTCAAGCGGATCCGGCCGGTCGCGCTCGGCCCGTTCGATTATGATCGCGAGAATTATACGACCATGCTCTGGGTATCCGAGGGATTCACCGTGTATTACGAGTACCTGATCTTGAAGCGTGCCGGGCTATTGAGCAGGGAGGATTTTTTCGAACAGGTCCAGAGATATATCGCAAGTTACGAGAACCGGCCCGGGCATCTCTTTCAGTCGGCGGCCGAATCCAGTTTCGACACTTGGATGAAGTTCTTCGACCGAAACGAAAATTCGGCCAATACCACCATTTCCTATTATGACAAAGGGGCAGCCCTCGGTCTACTTCTGGACCTCAAAATCCGGCACGAGTCGAAGAACAGGAAGTCTCTGGACGGTGTGATGCGAACCCTCTACAAGAAATTTTATAAAGAAAAAAAACGCGGATTCACGGATCTGGAATTCCGAGAGGAATGCGAAGATGCGGCCGGATGCACGTTGTCCGAAATCTTCGATGATTACGTCGCAACGGTAAAAGAGATCGATTATCCGAAATATTTCGCGTACGCGGGGCTGGAAATCGATGTGACGCCAAAAGAACTGCCCGGTGTCTTTTTCGGAGCTGCCACCCGGGCGCAGGACGGAAATTTGATAATTTCCAGCGTGGAATGGGATTCGCCGGCACAACAGGGTGGATTGAGCGCTCAGGACGAGATACTTGCCCTGGATGGTGTTCGCGCTTCCGCACGGACACTGGGCCGTTTTCTCGATGCTAAAAAACCGGGAGATAGGATCCGGGTTTTGATCCAACGCCGTGGCATGATCCAGGAAAAGGAAATCGTTCTTGCGACGAAAACGGAGCGGGATTTCCGCATCCGGCCCATGTCCGATCCCAATCCGCTTCAAACGGCGATTCTCGCAGATTGGCTGAGAAAAGAATAGAACATCAATATCCGATTGCTGATCCTTTAGAACGCTTGTCGGCAGCTCCATAATAGAGCCCTGTCTTTGGGTCGATGAAGATACTATGGGCATCTCCTTGTTCCCAAGAACGAGATTTCATGATCTTGTGGCCCATGGCTCTGAGCGCCTCGACCACTTCGTTAGGAAGACCTTCCCTCTCCAGCCTCAACATATCCGGCATCCATTCATGGTCCATTCTGGGCGCATCGACGGCGTCCTGAATCGGCATTTCGAAATCGAGAACATTGATGATCACGTTCAAAACGGTATTGATGATCGTTCGGCCTCCAGGGCTTCCGGTGATCATGAAAACCTTGCCATCTTTACAGATTATGGTCGGAGACATGGAGCTGAGCATCCTCTTGTGCGGTTCGATGAGATTGGGCTTTGTTCCGATTAGGCCTCTTTCATTCGTGTATCCAGGCTTCACGTTGAAGTCGTCCATCTCGTTGTTCAGCAGGATTCCTGTTCCTTCGGCTACGACCCCAGCGCCGAATCCTCCATTCAGGGTATAAGTTGTCGCTACAGCCAAACCGTTCTTATCTATGACCGAGAAGTGTGTGGTTTCTTTCGCTTTTTCCAAGGTGAGAATTTGCTCTCCCATTTTCCTGCTGGAGATTGCTCTTTTTGGATCCATCTTTTTTCGAATTCCCTCTGCATGTTTCTTCGAAGTCAAAAGCTCTACCGGCACTTCGACAAAATCCGTATCACCCAGGTATTTAGCTCTATCGAAATAGGCAAATTTCATCGTTTCTGCGATCAAGTGCAGAGTCTCGGGCGCATATCTTTCCCTTTGTCCCAGGTTACAACCTTCAAGTATGTTCAGCATTTCAATCAGTATGGTGCCGCCGGAACTGGGGGGAGGCATGGAAATGATATGATATCCATGATAGGTCCCTGTGACGGGATCTCTTATGAATGCCTCGTATTTCGCAAGGTCATCCCTTGTGATCAGGCCGCCATGCTTCTTCATGTCCTGGGCGATCAATTCGGCAATTTGCCCTTTGTAAAAGGCATCAGAACCATGTTCGGAAATTAGCCTTAGAGATCTGGCAAGATCTTTATTGATGAAAATGTCCCCCTCTTTGAATTCTGATCCGTCGGGCTTGGAAAAAATACGGAAAAATTCTTCGGTGCCCCATTTGAACCTTTTCTTCAGCCAGTTAAAAGAATTTGCCCTCCCTTTGTTCAGTCTGAATCCTTTCCCTGCCAGCTCTATGGCAGGCTCGATGACGTCTTTCCAATTCAGGGTTCCATATTTTTCCAGGGCCAGCTCAAAACCCTTTACGGTCCCTGGAACTCCGACGGCAAGATATCCAAAAAGACTCTTCTCTTTCACATAATTCCCCTCATCATCGAGGTACATATCAGCAGCGGCACGTCCCGGTGCCTTCTCACGAAAATCAAGTGCAACGGCTTCTTTTGTGTCGGGGAATCGGATGATCATGAATCCTCCGCCTCCGATGTTTCCTGCAGCAGGATAGGTGACAGCCAGAGCAAAACCAACCGCTACCGCAGCATCCACGGCATTCCCGCCTTTTTTAAGAATCTCAATGCCTACGCGGGAAGCGTATTCATCCACCGAAACGACCATTCCGTTTTTGCCCTTGACTGCATCTTTATCCGCTGCGGCACCAGAAAACGGATAGGTTAAAAGTAACAGAATGATAAAGAGGCGAAAGATTCTCCATTTTCTTAGCATTTCTAAACTCTCTTTCCTTAAAAAATACTCAATCATATTATATTTAATGCATCTAGTTTTTTATAGATAATAATTTACTTATCATTATTTCCACATTGATTTCTGAAGAGGCCAGATAATTTGATGAGGAAGCCATCAAGAATAATTGCACTAATTCATTTTTTCAAGCCGGCAAGTCTTTTCCCCGCATCCTCTACCTCGGCGATTCCAAGGTCAGCATCCTTCCACAGGTCCAGGAATTTCTCATAATGCTCGACGGCTTTGGTTTTGTCACCTTGCTGGTCGTAGATCTTCCCGAGCATGCAGCCTTATGAGCTTCTTCGAAAGAGCCCATTTGGGCAAGAATCCGGCCCTTGGCGAATACAGCCTGTCTTTCCAGGTTCCAATCCTCCAATTCGACGGCAAATTTCTGAGCTGTATTGATTTTTCTGAGCGCCTCTTCGTGCCGTCTCAATCTCAGTAATTTATTCCCTTGTCGGAGTGAAGTATATCCTTCCCAAACTCTTTGCCCCACCTGTTGGACCAGTTCAGTGTGCTGCTCCATGTATTCCTTCGAATCTTCGATTCTCCCCAAGATAAAGTTAAAATTAGTTAAATTTAGCAAGCCGTAGAAATTGGATACAGGATCGCTTTCTGAAAGCAGTTTTCTGTATTCCCTCTCCGCATCCAACATATTTCCTTTACAGAGAAAAATATTTCCTTTAATGCGAAAGTTTTGGTTATGGGTCGGATTGAGAACCAGAGCTTTATCGACTTCTTGAAGGGCAAGATCATAATCCCCTTCTTCCAGGTGGATTCTGGCCAGAGCCCAATGTAAATTTGCACTATCAGAAAATTTTTCCTGATACTCTGAGATTACTTGTCTAGCCTGAGCAAATAATCCCTGTGCACTCAAGACTCTTGTCAGATTTGTTGTTGGAAGAAAGTCGGCATATTCGCCTTTCTGAGCGGCAATAAATAGCTCTACCGCCTTGTCCAATTCTTCGAGGTCTTCATAAAGCAGGGCCAGATTGTTACTGCCGCTTCTATCATCCGGATAGAGTTCCAACAATTTATTGAAAGCCTCGATGGATTTATCCCAAGTCTTTTCTGATATGCGGTAGAATTCCGCTTTGTTCCGGTAGAGCTCTCTGTCGGATACCCGATCGCTCAGTTCGAACGCCTTCTGGACGAATCTGTCTCCTTCTGTGTAATATCCCATATTGTAGTAGGCCATGGCCATGGATCTGTAGGCAGTTGCAAATCCGGAATCCACGGATGTCGCCTTTTCGTACAACTGGACAGCTTGACGGTAATCGCCCGCATCGAAGTATTTTGTTGCCTCGATGTAATACTTGTATGCCTCGGGTGAACTCGTCGTGATCTGCCCTATGTCCCTATCGATGTCACTGGCGATTGACTCGGACGTGATCTGGAAATTTTTCTTGACTCTTCTGGTCAGCTCATCGACCATGGCGAAGAAACTCTCCTGGCCTTTTCCCTCCACGTTTTCAGATCCGATGAGTGTACCTGTGCTTGCGTCTTGAAGCATGATGTCCAGTCTGAAGTTTTCGCCTGCTTTTGCGTAAGCTCCTTGTAGTACATGTTCGACTCCTCCCTTTTTTGCCACTTCTTTCAAGTCGCTGAAAGAGTAACTGGTTGCCTCTGCCAGGTTCATTTCCGAAAGAATATGGAAGAGCCGGTCTCGACTCAGAACGACCAGATGTTTCGACTGAGAGAGATCGGCGATCAGCAGCTCAGCAAGGGCTTTTCTCCAGTGATCCAGGTTTCTATCGCCGGTGTTGTTTTCGAAATACATGACAGCGAGAGAGGGTTTATCCGAGGGTATTATGGAGGCGGCTTCCTTTTTGGGCAGAAGCTGCCAAATGACTATTCCGATAACAACGATGGCGATAACAATTAGAGCGGGAACAAAGGCCTTTTTCAGGCTGAACTGTACAGTGATCTCCCTCGAGGTCAGAGGCTTCTTTTCTGGTATAACTCTCTCTGATGTGGGGATGCCTTTTTCTATATTTTCCAGTTCGGATCGGACTTCGCCCGCACTTGGGTATCTTTTCTCCTTCTCTTTCTCCAGACACCTCATGATCACACGATCGAGCTCATCAGAAATCTGGGAATTCAGTTTCTTTGGATTCTGGGGTATCTCGCCTTTGTGTTTCATCCCGATCGTGAACGGCGTATCGCCTTCGAAAGGCACCCGTCCTGTGACCATCTCATACAGGATGACACCAAGGGAATAGATGTCAGACCGCTGATCGACTTCCTTTCCTTCCACCTGTTCTGGACTCATGTACTCCGGAGTGCCAATCATCATCCCTGCACCTGTTATCCCCTTTGCCTCAAGAGAACGGGCGATCCCAAAATCCATGATGCGCACATTCCCTTCTTTATCGATCATAATATTGTTGGACTTTAAATCACGATGCACGACGCCTAACCTGTGAGCTTCAGCCAGTCCCTCGCAGATTTGTTTGGATATGGAGATGGATTTTCCTATAGGCAGTTGACCGATACGTCTGATCAAACTTCTCAAATCTTCCCCAGGGACATATTCCATGGTGATGAACTGTGTTCCCTGGTCCTCGCCCAGGTCGAACATCTGACAGACGTTCTTGTGACGGATCTTACGGGTCAGCCTGAGCTCGTTGCTGAATCTTTCGATCGTCTTTTTATCTTTGGCAATTTCAGGCTTGATGAGCTTTAATGCGATCTTTTCTTTGATCTTCATGTCGTGAACCTTGTAGACCTTTCCCATCCCGCCTTTACCCAGCTCCTCGATAATCTGGTACCTGCCCGCAAAAGTGGAGCCTGTGGTGAGTTCTTCCTTGGGCGCTTCCATGGTTTCTGTGACAGCGATATCTTCGAGAGTGGGGAGTTGGGTGCCGCATTCACCACAGAACTTTACTGTATCGGGATTGTTGGTGCTGCATTTAGGGCATTTGATGTCCATTGCCGTCCCCTTGTATTCCCATGTTCGGTCAGGAGAAAGAATACCAAGGAATGGTGGAAGGTGTCAAATCGTTTGAATTTTAAACGGAGAAAGAGTACAAATGGAAAAAATGAGGAGCAAAGAAAGCGTTCGAGAAACACTCCATCACCGCCAGCCGGATCAGGTTCCCGTTGATTTCGGAGGAACGGCCGTTACGGGTATGCATGTGAGTTGTGTCGCGGCAATGAGGGATTTTTACGGATTGGAAAGGAGGCCAGTCAAAGTTCATGATCCCTATCAAATGCTGGGCTGGATCGATGATGACTTAAAAATGGCTGTGGGAATAGATGTCGAGGGAGTCTTCCCCCCAGAGACAATTTTCGGATTCCGGAATGAAAAATGGAAGACATGGAAGATGCCCGATGGTTTGGAAGTTCTGGTATCCGAAGATTTTAACACCACAAGAGACGAAAAAGGAAACACTCTCATCTATCCGAGAGGCGATCTATCGGCACCTCCCAGCGGCATCATGCCCCAGGGCGGATTCTTTTTCGATGCGATCATCCGGCAGGAGCCTCTGGACGAGAGAAAACTCGATCCCGGGGACAATCTGGAAGAATTCAATCCGATTACGGATCATGATCTCGGCTACTTTAAAAAGGAAACACAAAAGGCCGCAGATACAGAGAGGGCGGTTGTCGCGAATTTCGGAGGAACGGCATTCGGCGATATCGCATTGGTTCCGGCACCCTTTCTTAAACATCCCAAGGGAATCCGGGATATCGAAGAATGGTATATATCCACGTTGACTCGCCAGGGCTACATCCACAAGGTTTTCGAACGTCAATGTGCAACCGCTCTCCAGAACCTTGAAAAAATTAAACAGGTAGCAGAAGAGAATGTCGATGTCGTCTTTATCTGCGGGACGGATTTCGGCACCCAGCGCTCCACCTTTTGTTCGGGCCAGACCTTTCGTGATCTTTACATGCCGTATTATCAGAAAATCAATTCTTGGATCCATCAAAACACCTCCTGGAAGACATTCAAGCATTCCTGTGGAGCGGTCGAGCCGTTGATAGAAGCCATGATTGAATGCGGGTTCGATATCTTGAATCCGGTTCAATGTTCGACCCATGGGATGGATCCCGCACATTTAAAGGAAGAGTTTGGCGAACGAATTGTTTTTTGGGGTGGTGGAGTGGAGACACAAACCACCCTGGCATTCGGCACGCCCGAGGAGGTGAGAAAAGAAGTTCTGCAGCGGTGTGAGATTTTTGCAGAAAATGGAGGTTTCGTTTTCACTTCTGTACACAACATCCAGGCGGACACACCTGTAGAGAATATTGTGGCTATGATCGACGCAGTTAAGGAGTTTAACGGGAAGGAGTAGCAAAGCTTTCCACGTACTCCATGGATTGGTGGCGGAAATAGGTGTTGTAAAGCTCAGCATAGTGCCCGTCTTGTGCGAGCAGATCGTGGTGGTTTCCTTCTTCGATAATGCGGCCTTCCTCCAGAACGATGATCCGGTCGGCGTGACGCACCGTGGATAACCTGTGGGCGATCACGATAGCCGTACGGTCCTTCATCACCAGCTCCAATCCGTCCTGGATTTGGGTTTCGGTAAAGGGATCCACGCTGGCTGTGGCTTCGTCGAGGATCAGGATGGCCGGATCCTTCAAAAGCACCCGAGCGAGAGCCACCAGCTGCCGTTGACCCATGGAGAGACTTGCCCCCCTTGCGCCGACCTCGGTATCCAGCCCGTTGGAGAGAGCCTCGAGCCATGTGCCTTCTGCAATGCGCAGTGCAGCCTGGCAGACCTGCTCTTCTGTGGCTTTGGGCAGTCCGTACCGGATGTTGTCCTTCACCGTTCCTGAAAAGAGAAAGGGATCCTGAGGAACGAGACCGATCTGCCTTCGGTATTGAGCGAGGTCGAGACGGCGAATGTCTGTTCCATCCACTCTGAGCTCCCCTGCCTGGAATTCGTAGAAGCGAGCGATAATCCGAGCGATCGAACTCTTTCCAGCTCCAGTATGACCCACGAGGGCTAAGTTCTGGCCGGACGGGATCAGTAGATTGAAATCCTTTAACACCTGCTCCCGTTCCGTGTAAGAGAAGGAAAGATTCCGGAACTCAATTTCTCCTTTCAGTTTTGGGACCGGATCAGATGCAGTCTGGATGACCTTTGGCTCTTGATCGATCAGGGAGAAGACCCGTTCGGAGGCAGAAAGCCCGTCCTGGAACTGGCTCCAGAAAGATGCGATGCTGATCATGGGCCACCAGAAGAAGGCCACAGCCTGCATGAACAGGTACCAGCCTCCAGGGGTGATACTCCCGGATCGGCTGGCCGCTCCTCCGGCATACACCAGCAGGGCCACAGCCAGTCCGGAAGCGGTACTGAGGATGGGAAAGATGCTGTTCAATGTCAGGCCTCGGGCGAGACCTACCCGGTAGGCTTTGCGGTTATTCTCCAGAAACCGGTCAAATATGGCATGTTCCTGGCGGAAGCTTTTGGCCACCACGATGCCGCTGATCGACTCCTGTATCTCGGCGTTGATGCTGGCCGTGACCCGCTTGGCGTTGCGGGTCACCTTACGAGCGATTTTACGGAACCTCAGGGCAATGAAAAAGGTCACCGGGCTCATAGCCAGGATAAATAGGGTCAGCCGGACATTGATGGTGAACAACCAGATGGCCAGGAGAAACACCAACAGGAGTTGGCTGATGACATCCAGGACCAGGGTCACGACGTCGGAGAAATCCTGGGTATCCGAGGTAACTCTGCTGACGATCTTTCCCGAGGAATGCTGGTCAAAGAAGGTGAGGTCGTTGTGCACAACAGAATTGAACACGTCCTTCCGCAGATTCAGGACCACATTTCCCACCACTCGTGCGGCAAAGACCTGGCGGATGTAGTTAAATCCCCAGGCGAAAACTCCTAGCATCAGTACGCCAAGGGAAAGCAAAATCAGGACTTGAATAGAGGGATTTATTTTGACCAGATCCAGTGCTTTGGAGATCAAGATCGGACCGGCCGTTCCTGCTGCAGAGTTCAAGGTAAGCATCAGGGAGGTGAGTAAAATCAGGTTGCGATAGGGACGGAAGTAGCCGGCTATCCTACGCAGCAGATCACGATCTTTGTACGTTCGATCGTAGTCTTCGCTGTCCAGACCGTCCAGTATAAACGGCATCTATCTCTCCTTTTTTGATCGTTTAGTCATATCGGGTAAAAATCCGTCGGTAGTCAGGCGAGCGGTCCATAAGCTCGTCATGATTTCCCTGATCCACGAGCTCACCCTTACGCAGCACCAGTATGCGGTCAGCCCAGCGTATCTGGCTCAAGCGATGGGTAATGATAAAAGTGGTTCTTTCTCTTGAGATTCGCTGCATAGCCTTCTGGATCTGGTCCTCTGTTGCGCTGTCGATGGCGCTTGTCGAGTCGTCGAGGATCAAGATCCGGGGATTGGTCAGGAAGGCACGGGCAATGGCAATCCGCTGCCGCTGTCCGCCTGAGAGAGTTACTCCTCGTTCCCCGATTTTGGTATCGTACCCGTCGGGAAAAGTGGAAATAAAATCATAGGCCTGGGCTTCTCGAGCAGCCTTCTCCACAGCCTCCTGGGTGGCTTCGGCGTGACCGAAGGAGATGTTCTCTTGAAGGGTGCGCGAAAACAGGAAAATATCCTGCTCGATAGTCGAGATCTGGGAACGCAGGCTTTCCAGGCTCCAATCCCGAACATCGATCCCATCGACCATGACTTTCCCTGAGCTGACATCAAAGATCCGGTTGATCAACCGGGTCAGGGTGGTTTTCCCAGAGCCGGTCAGACCCACGATGGCCACCGTTTCTCCCGGCAGCGCTCGGAAACTGATATCCTTGAGTACCGGAATCCCGTTGTAGTTGAAGCTCACCTTCTCGAAGGCGACTTCGCCTCGAATCGGTTTATTGACTCCTTCCTGGTTTTGATCCAACTCGGTCTCGGTTTTGATCATGTTCAGGATTCGATCGGCGCTGGCGATTCCCAACTGGACCAGGTTGAAGGTGAAGATTGAGATGAAGGTCGTAAACCGCAGCGTCCCGAACAATCCCATGAACGCGACCACATTTCCCAAGGTGACGGCGCCCTGCCTCCAAAGCATCAGGGCATGGAAAAATCCAGCGCCCCAGCACAAACTGAACATGAGCATGGGCAGATAGCGGGCCTGGATGAGCCCCTGGCGCACGAAGTAGTCGCGGAACAGCCGGGCATTGCCTGTGAACTTGTTCCACTCATACCGCTCCCGCACGTTAGCTTTGACGACCTCGATTCCGGCAACGGCTTCGGTAAGACCGGCATTTAAAATGCCGAACTGCTCCCGCTGGGCAATACTGACCGGCTTGAGGCGGCGGTTGTAATCGATGACCGTAATCGTTAAAAGTCCGGTAAAGATCAGCGGAACGAGGAGCAGGCTGGGATGAATCAGACCGATAATGATTACCGGTACCACGAGAGCCAGGACAGAATCGATGATCAGCACCAGTCCGGGACTGAACATCAGGTTGAGTGCCCGCACGTCGTTGGTAGCCCGGGCCATGATGTCTCCCACACGCTGCCGTCCGTGGAATGTCTGGCTCTTTCCCAAGAGGCTCAGGTACAGTTCTTCTCGAGAGTCTCTTTCGATCCGCTGGGCCAGAAATTCTCCAGAAAAATTGCGCAGAATCCCAGCCAATCCTTCCCCAAGGGCCAGGGCTAGGATTGCGATCACAGGAAACATGAGGTCGGATAGCTGAAAACTGGCCGCCGAGATCACATCAAAGGCTCTGCCGACAAAGACCTGTATGCCACTGTAGGCAAAGTTGTTGACCACAGCAGTGAGAATCAAGAGCAGCGGAAGATGGGGATAGCGTATCTGGTGGGAGAGGATCCAGCGCACGGCTCCTTTTCGGCTGTACCTGTATTCATTTTCGGCCTGGAACTCCCGATTAGCCACGCATGCATCCTTTTGTTGGCAATAATCTATGCTCTGCTCGTGTTCTCGATGATCGCTGACATTCTAAAATGCGCGTATCCAGTGAGACAGAGCAAGGCAAATGGACATAAAAAGAGATAATACGATATTAGCCGCTCAACAATCAATAGAAGAAGGAACTAAGTAAGGATGTTTGATTCTCTCTATTTCGGGACTTTGTGTATCATCCTTCCCAGATGTAATGGAAATCGCAGCAGTCGTGTTCCTGCATCAAGGTTTTGGTGCGCACAAGCTTGATTTTAGGATTGAAGGCACTGGCTGAAGCAAAGTCAGGATAGCAAATTACCGCATATCCGAGATCTGCGGCTTCAGCTTCTCTGAAGATCTCTGCCCAGAGACATTCAGTGATGTTGGTTCTAACTTCCCTATCCGTTTCTTCCAGAACTTCTGCTGTCAAAACATGTTCCACGAACCTGTTCTTGCGCTCTTTGGAAAGAGCAACATAAGTGGCGAAGTCGTTGTTCGGGAGATTTTCTATACTCTTTTTTACAGATTTTGTTACCGCTTCTGACGTCAATCTTTTCAACATCTCGATGAGTTTCTCTCTGCCGATTTCATCAGCAAGACGCTGTACACAGGGAATATAGTAATTTTGAAAGGTAAACCTGAAGACATCTCTGAAAGACATCTCGGAATCTTCTAAAAATTTATGCTTTACAGACGAATCCTTAGTTTTACCCACAGATTGAGATGATGCTAGTAAATTGTTGCCGCCTAGACACAGCAGCGATCCAATGGGTAAGATATTGAGCAGAAACTGTCAAAGAATCTATTTATAGATGTTTTGAATGCCCGCATTGTGATTCTGGTAGAGTTCCGATCTCTCCAGCGGTATTGATCCTGTGAAAATACAGTCTCCGTCCCAGTCGATGTAGATAGGAGCGGGACGCATGCAGCGTGGGTCTGCATCGAGGTCTCTGATGATCAGCTCGGTTATGTGTTTGACCTTTGTGCGGAGGTTGGTCCACAGGGAAAAGTCAATTTTGCGGCCTGTCAGGATTCGGTCGATGACACATTCATCCAGCGTCGATACGACATCGGTTATCGTGGCGTACCCGTTTTTTTCGCCCTGCATGGTATCGTCTAGGGATATGATCGAAAAACCTTCCCGGTAGCTGGTGTGGTTGATGATTTTTGTTTGGCCTGGAAGCACCAGGTCGTTCCGGTTTCTCAGGTCTTCGAGCGACGGATAAAACTCTGGTTTTGGGAATCGAGCGCCGGCATGGATTGCGAGGGCATCGAAGGTCTGGGAATACCTGCCCGCTGGATTCCATACCGTCCAGTTTTGTACCTCGTTTTCCAAAACCCCCTGGAGTTGGGCAAGGATTTCTTCGGGTGTGTACCAGAATCCCTGAATCCAGGGACGGATTTCTTTGTCTGTCCGCTTCTTCATCTCCTCCAGGCTCAGCTTCATGATTCTGTACGGATACTGGCCCGGATTTTCGAGGCTCAGGAAATTTTCAGGAAAATGGGATGGATAGAGCATCGGGCAGATCACATCCACATGCGGGATGATTTGCTCCAGGACCTGACCCACGCCGAAGTCCACGGTTTTCCAAGCAGTCAAACCGAAAACATCGACAGAAAGAACCACACCTGATGGTTTCAGCCTGGAATTTGCGTAGGCGAGAAATTTCCCGATACATTCTTCCCGAGATGTATCTTCGAGGATGACCGGATATTCGATTGTGGATAGGTTACCATCGGTCGGGAAACGTACATAATCGAATTGGATTTCGTCTACACCGAGATCGGTAAGTTCCAGGCAAAGTGCGATCGTGTAATCCCACACTCTTTGGTCATACGGATTGGCCCAGTGCAGCCCTTTCCTGTCTGTCCAAAGTCTCCCTGTTTCGGAGTCTTTGACTCCCATTTCTGGATGGTATGTTACCAATAGGCTGTCCTGGAATACATCCAGTTTGGCTGCGGTCCAAATGCCTCTTTGCTTGAGGGTGCGGATGGCTGTTGCAAGAGGAGTACTGCGAACCGGTGCTCCCATGTTTTTTGCTGTGGCGTTGTTCGTGTTCCAGAACAATCGACCCCTAGGATCTTTGGCATGCAGTACGGCCAGATTCAGTCCTGCGGCTTGCATGTAGTGGACAGTCCCTTCGAAGCTCCGGCCGTAAAGACTGGACGACGGGAAATAGATGCCTTTGAGCTGTTCTGGTTTGTCCGAGGATTGGGCGGAGTTGGACAGGAAGTAAACAAAAATGATTATCAGAAATTTCAATGCATTATGCATGCGAGATTGCTTTTTGCTGAATCGCCTGAATTCGGAAAGTCCTGACATGGCAGTTCCTTTCAGAGAGTGCAATAGTTTTGTCGTTTATGCCGGCTATTTAAGAGAAAAAATCTGAGATTTTTTACTTGTCTTCAAGTAGCCAAATGATTCAGGGAAGCGAAGCTGTGGAAGCATACTATGCCAGAAGCGATCCAAGATATTGGCTAATGTCGCAGATGCCTGTAAAATAAAAGATGTCTCTCAACTGCAATGAAAAGAATAATTTGTGTTATCTTCATTTTTCTTTCCAGTTGGGGGATTTTAAATGCCCTTCCTGAGAACAGTGAATTCGAAATCGTTTATTTTGATTTGAACATCGAGATAGCACCTGAAAGGCATCGTCTCGATGGGGAAGCAAGGATAAGGCTTCGTTCTGGAATCGACGGATTAGAATCTCTTCATTTCCATATTCGGCCAAGCCTTCGTGTCGAGTCAGTCAGAGATGAAAAGGACCTCGATCTTGTTTTTTCCCAAATCAGGATCCAAAGAATCTTTCCTAATTCTGATACAAGCCTTGTCCGTGTTGGCTTGAGTCGGAAGCTTTCTGAAGGGGAGACAACTGAGATTTTGGTTACCTACGGAGGCATATTTTACATGGCCTCTGATTATAATCCTGAAGAGAAACGCTACAACAGAGCCTTTTCCTCGATAACCGACGAAGCCGCATGGCTCCGGCCTGTGCAGCTCTGGTATCCTTACATCGCTCAGAAGGTTATGCCTTTAACCATCAAGGCTAAAGTCCCGTCTGGATGGAAGGTTATCACCAATGGAGAACTAAAGGAGTCTGTACAGGATGAGGGAAAATGGGCTTTTGTTTTTCGGGAAGAAGAAACCTCGAGCCTGGATATCACACTTTTTGCAGCTCCATATGTTTCAAAGAGTAAAAAAGTCGGCGATTTTCATATAACGGCTCATTTTTTTCCCTGTCACAGAGATTTTCTTGATTCCTATCTTGAAAAAACCGGTGAAATCCTCCTCTTTTATACGGAAAAGTTCGGCAGACCAAGGGCTGAAAAATTCAGTATCATCGAAATCGGCATGGGGTATGGCACAGGAACGAGTGCTCCTTTTGGATACGGTATTTCTTCCCACTTGATCAACCATGATTTCACTCTGCTTCCCCATGAGATTGCACATCTTTGGTGGGGTGAGACAGTGGCGTTTCATCTAGGCGAAGACTCATGGCTCCATGAAGGTCTTGCGACTTTTTCTGATTATTATTACAGATCAAAAAAAGCTTCTGATAAGGGTGCAAAAAGGAGGTTGCTCTTCGATCTCCTTAACAAAGCTATTCCTGTTGGGAATCCTAACACATTGTCTGTCCTCGATGGAGGTGCGAGGCACGCTCCTGAAGCGTTTCTGATTTATGAGAGAGCAGCATTCATGATTCAGACCTTGAAATATATTCTAGGAGAAGAGGTGTTCCTTGAAGTTCTAAGAGGTTATATCGAGACTTTTAGGAATAAAAAAGCTGATACAGATGGATTTATTCGCGTGGCCAATTCAGTTTCGCAGAAAGATTTGCATCGGTTTTTTGATTTTTACCTCAGAGGGAAAAAGCCCCCTCGTTATGAGGCGAGGTTCAGAAATCTTGATGGTCAGGTAGCAGGAACTATCTACCAGCATCATGCGCCTGACAATTTCAGGATGCCGCTTACTGTTGATTTCTTGACGAATCAGAGATCCTTCAGAAGAGAGATCGAAGTCAAAGGGAAGAAAAGAAAGTTTTTCTACAGTCTTGAATCGGGAGAGGTTGTCTTGAGAGTCATAATTGATCCTGAATTCGAGGTTCTTGGAGTTCGTGAAGTTTTGGAGGACAGGTGGAAGGCGAGATCTCTGCGGTTGGAAGCAGCCAAGAGGAAAAATTTTGCCCGAGTCAAGCCCCGACTGCATTCGATCCAAGACAAATATCCCGACAATGTCCATATCTTGCATGAGATGGCACAATTCTATTTTGCTCAGGAAGAATGGAACAAAGGAATCGAGCTTTACCAAAAAATCGTGAGTTTAAAGCCTTATAATTTTGGCTTTATTGCACTGGCCAATATTGCCGGAGCCTACGAGACCATGGGTGATCCGCAGATGCAAATGCTTTATCTCGAAAAAGCAATAGCCAAGGGCTCCAGCATGTACTCCATCATGCGAATTTTGATGGATAAATTAGATAGGCTCAAAGAAGGCTCTCTGGGAGGCAGACTGGACTCTCGTTGATGGTGCCCCAATGGATAGGAGCGTGGAGGAGAGGAGAACATGAGGAATAGATTGATTATCTTGTTTGTCTTCATATGTTTAACATCAATCCAGGTTTTCTCCCTTCCAACGAGAAAGGTGACGATTAAAATTGCTGTCGATGAAGAGACGAGAATGGTCCAGAGTAGATGGCGAGAATTGATAGATCGAGTAGTCAGGGCCGCAACTCGAGGTTGGGAAGAAAGGTTTGGAATACATTTTGAAATAAAAAAATACGATATGTGGAAATCAGAAAACACGAAAAATTCGATGTATTTGTTACTTAACGATTTAAAGAGGCAAGTTGCAAAAGATGATTCTGATGTTGTATTAGGATTTACTTCGCAAAGGACATTGCAGGAAAAATCGTTAGGAATCGCATATTATTCGTCCGCTTATATTCTCATAAGGAGACCAAGGACCGGCTCTCTTGCATATTCTCTCCTAACATATTTCATAAATCATGAATTGTGTCACATTTTCGGAGGAGTTGATATCCAAGAGGAAGGTTCGATCATGGATAGAACGAGCTGGGGAGGCAAATTTGATGATTTCACTACAGAGATCATTCATTTGAATAAGGACAGAAGTTTTGATCCTTATCATTTTCCCTTGCCGCAGAGTAAGATAGTGCAGGCCATTTCAGCTTACGAGCGTCGGAGGTCTCTCGGGAAGCAAGAACTTGGATTGAACATTGTTCTGGGACAGCTCTATATAGAGAAGGGCGATTACGAGACTTCGATCAAAGTGCTCTTAGAGGCCTTGGACAGTGATCCCTATTCCCATGAAATCCATAATCTTTTAGGGATTTCTTACCGAAGAAACGGTAATATTGACAAAGCAATAAACGTGTGTCAAAAAGCCCTTCGTTTCAATTCTGGTTCTGCTGAGATCTATAATAATCTAGGAGCTGCTTATTTAGAAAAGGGGATGGTTGATAAAGCGATCGAAATGTTTCATAACTCCGTTGCTCTTTATCCTAATCACGCTAGAGTCCACAGCTATTTAGGATTAGCATACATAAAGAAAGATTTGGTGGACGATGCCATTCAAGAGTGTCTTGAGGCATTAAAGATTTATCCTAAACTCGCAGAAGCGTATTCTACTCAGGGAGTGGCCTATATCCTAAAAGGAGACTTATATCAAGCTGAACGATTCACGTGGGAATCATTGGGTATTAATCCTGCCCTCCCATCAGCACATAACAATATGGGAAGTATTTATTTAAACAGGGGATCGATTGACTTGGCTGAACAGGAATATTCGAAGGCTTTGCAGTTCGATCCTGATTACTATGAAGCTCACTATAACCTGGGTCGAGTCTTTCTCTTGAAGAGCGATCACGATCGTGCAGTCGGAGAGTTTGAAAAGGCTGTCGGATTGAAGCCCGATTTTTATCAAGCTTATTGCAATTTGGCTAGTGCTTTTTCAGAAATGGGATTCTTCGAGAAAGCCATAGAGAATTGTAAGAAAGCGCTGGAGCTCAATCCTAAATACAGTTTGGCTTATGTTAATTTGGCTTCCGCTTACTATAAACAAGGCCAGTCGGGTAAGGCTTTAGAATCCGTTGAAAAGGCGATAACGCTCGATCCTGAACTTCCTGAATCTCACAATATCTTGGGGATTTTGAGACGAAACGAAGGAAGGACCAGGGAAGCCATAAATGAATTTTCCGTTGCCATAGCTCTCAAACCCGATTTTTTCGAGGCCTATTTCAACTTGGCACAAACGTATTACAGAGAAAAAAATTTCGATAAAGCTCTTTTTTATTATGAAAAGACTCTTGAGATCAACCCTGAGTTGATAAAGGTTTATACCAACATAGCAGCAGTGCATTACTATAAAAAAGATTATCCAGCAGCATGGAAATATCTGAAGATAGCAGAAGATTCAGGAGTTGTGGTCAACGAAAATTTTAAAAAGATGTTGATGGGAAAGTTGAAAAAAAATCCTTTTGATTAGATGTTTTGTTTTTGATATAAATAGAATACAAAAGAGAATCGTAGACTCAAGAATTTAATTGGAGGGATGGATGAAACTCAAAATTTTTCTTTTAATCATCGTCTTATCCATGGGATTTTCGTTAATTTCCTGCCAGGGTACGCAGGAACAGGCGGAACAAGTGGAACAAGAAGAGCCGGTACCGGTCATGGATATGGCTCAGATTCGCCAGGCGATCGAGGAAGCAAATGTCAAGTTTGGAGATGCTGTTCGTATGGCCGATGCAGCGGCCTTAGCCAGCCTCTACAGCGAGGATGCAAGGCTCTTGCCTCCGAACAGCGAGATGATCGAGGGGAAGGAAGGAATCGAGGCTTTCTGGGGAGGAGGCCTTGAGATGGGAATCAAGAGTGCCGTCCTGACTACTGTGGACGTCCTCGGGATGGGTGATATGGTCTGTGAAATCGGCACGTATGATCTGACTATCCAGCCTGAAGGACAGGAGGAGATGAAGGATAGCGGCAAGTATTTGGTCATATGGAAGAAAGCTGCTGATGGTACATGGAAGCTCCATGTGGACATCTGGAATACGAGCCTGCCTGCTCAGTAAGGAATATTTGATAAGAGTTAGGTTCTGAACACGCTGGCCATCTCCAGCTTGGCGATTCTGCACATGGCAAAGACGGCTCCTCCCAGGGAGGTCAGAATGATCAGGATGAAAAAGCCGATTTTGATGGTCAAACTGTAATCAAACAAGACACCTGAGTTGGCGCTTCCCTTACGGAAGCCTTCGATAAGGAGGATAGCGATCCCATAGGCTAGAAGCGCAAAACAGAGATGCAGAGTGTGACGGGGTAAGTGGTTTTTTTCATAGGATGATGCTTCCTGAGAATTCTTTCGTACCTTAAGAAAAAAAATGGTATAGTTTTTGCTTATTAGAGAAAGTTGCCCTCAAACATTTCGTGCGGATATACGAGAAGGTGACAGAGGAGAGAACATGATTCAAAATTATCTCAAGATAGCCATCAGAAACCTCCTCAGGCATAAAGGCCATTCCTTCATCAAAATATTCGGTTTATCCATAGGAATTTCGGCCTGCATTCTGATTTATCTATTTGTGGTTGACGAACTATCCTTTGATAAATTTCATGAGAATGGGGATCGGCTCTACCGTGTCGTTCAAGTCAGATACGATAAAGAAACGGAAAAAGAGACAGGGCGCCAGCAATTCATGCCTACTCCGATCGGCCCTGAACTTCAAAAATCATTCACTGAAATAGAGTGCCAGACTCGATATGTTGGCGGTTCAGGGGTTGTCCAGTACCAAGATAAGATTTTCAATGAAACTCTGTCATTAGCCGATTCTTCTTTTTTTAAGATGTTTACATTTCCTTTGGCTTATGGAGACTCCGAAACTGCACTTTCTGATGATCATCATGTCGTTCTCTCCCAATCTATTGCTAAGAAATATTTTGGCGAAAAAGAGCCTTTGGGGCGAATTCTGACCATCACCTTTGGTCAATTCAACAAGGATTTTACAGTGACAGGCGTAGCAGAAGACCCTCCTTTCAACTCAACACTTCAGTTTGATATAGTTATTCATTTCAACAATTTACCCGTTGTCATGAACAATCCCACGATTCTGGAGAATTGGGACAGATGGTACTGCCCGTTCTATGTCCGAACACAACCAAATGTTTCCACAGAACAGGTCGAGGAGAGATTCGACCAATTTTGCAAACAGTATTACAGCGCTCAAATCCAAAGGTATATAAATGAGGGCTTCGATCCATTTACATTCGGACTCCAGAAGGTCAAAGATATGCATCTTGATTCCAGAATGGTAGGAAATCGCGGCCTATTTCCTTCTTACATTCTTTCTGCCATCGCACTTGCCATTTTGTTGATTGCCTGTGTGAATTTCATGAATCTTTCCATAGGACTTTCTTCGGTACGATCCATGGAAGTAGGCATGCGGAAAGTCCTAGGGGCAGATAGAAGACAGCTCATAGTTCAGTTTTTATATGAGGCTTTATTGATAAGCTTTCTGGCGATTTTATTAGCTCTTGTGTTTGCGGAGTTGTTGCTTCCCGGGTTCAATACCTTATCCGGAAAACAGATGACCCTGTCACCCCTTTTAAAGGAAGGAAATATAGCGATCCTTTTAGCTATTGCTTTCCTTGCCGGTCTTTTTGCAGGGAGCTATCCAGCCTTGGTCATGTCCGCCTTTCGTCCTGTCGAAATCATGAAGGGCAAGCTGAGGGTTGGCGGGCGAACCACACTGACCAAGGGGCTCGTTGTTTTTCAGTTTACACTTTCTGTTATTCTGGTCATCTCAGCCATAATTTTGGGAAGGCAAGTTTCATTTATGGTGAGCAGAGATCCAGGATATGTCAGCGAAGGTCTGGTTGTTATCCTGACTCAGGAAAACAGAAAAGAAGAGTCCGAAAGGCTTTATCGACGTTTTCGAAATGAAATACTGCCTTACGGCCGGATACAAGGAATTACGGCCAGTAACAGAGAATTTGGAATTTTTCTTCCCGGCTCAGCCTTGGAACTGGGTGAGCGGGAAATTTTTTATCGTTTTAATCGTGTGGATCCTTATTTCCTCTCTACAATGAAGTTTGCTCTCCGTCAAGGCAGAGACTTTTCTTCAAACATCGTTACGGATAGAGATGCGGTTATCGTGAATGAGCGGTTCATGGAGGAGCTTGGTCCGGACTACCAGATGGGTCATGTTCTTGGCGATATGTCCAAAGGATTTCCATACAACTGTCGTGTTGTTGGAGTGATTGAAGATTGTCATTTTGAATCTTTACGGAGTGAGATTGAACCACTCCTTCTGTATGTAGGACAAGGCTTTGCTCCTAACCGGGATAGATTCAGCAGAATCATAGTCCGAGTCGAGACTGGAAGCATTAAAGAAACCATGGATTTTTTAGGGAGGGCCTGGGAGAAGACTCAACCCAACAAACCATTCATGTACTACTTCCAGGAGGACGCTCTTGAAAACCTGTACAATCAGGAAAAACGATGGAGTGCGATCGTTCGGCATGCATCTGTTTTTAGCATATTATTGGCCTGCCTGGGCATATTAGGACTGACATCGGTGACCCTGAGCCGCCGGGTCAAAGAGATCGGTATCCGGAAGGTGCTGGGTGCCAGTGTGGGACAGATCATCTATCTGGCTATCAGGGAGTTCGTTATTCTCATTGCCATTGCTAACGTCATTGCCTGGCCTGTCGTCTTTTTTGTGATGAGGAAGGTGCTACAGAATTATCCCTATCGGATTGATATTGGACCTCAGTATTTTCTTTTTGCAGGGGTGATTTCTGTACTGCTTGCGGTGTTCACTATTCTTTATATTTCTGTGAAAGCGGCCCTCCAGAATCCAGTAAAAAGCCTGAGGTACGAGTAGGCCTATCTATTTTCCGATTCCCATTATTTCGTCAGCGAGTTCTCCAGCGTCGTAAAGCTTGCACAGTGCCTCGAGCATGTAGGCGCAGTGGACAGCCACGGCGCGGTTCGTCTCCTCATCGTAGACGAAGCGGCCCACAAGGCTTTCGATGTTCCCATCAAAAATCACACCGATTAGTTCTGCATCTCTGTTCACAACAGGAGAACCGGAATTGCCTCCGATGATATCGCACGTGCTTACAAAATTTACAGGGATTGAAAGATCGAGCTGGTCTATTTGGTCCCAGAAACGATCGGGCAGGGAGAAGTCCCCTTGGTTCCCGAAGCTGGTTGCGCGGTCGAACAAACCGTAGAGAGTGGTTTGGAAAGGTGCGATCGTTCCGTTCATCGGATAACCTTCGGCAGCGCCGTATGAGAGTCGCAGCGTGAATGTCGCGTCAGGATAGGTAGTTTTCCCGTAAACAACAAAACGCGCCTGGGCAATCTTTTCGCCCGCTGAGGTGAGCACGCTCTCGATGTTTTCGCGGTACCACTTCTCGCTTTCCCTCATGAGAGGGTCGAGCTTTCTCATCAATACAATGAGTGGATCGTCCGATTTCTGGACGGCTTCTTCTCCGCCCTCGATCAAGGATTTCCGAAATTCCGGATCGTCGAGCTTTGTCCCCTCGATGAGCTGTTTACCGGCGTTTTCAGGAGTTTTTCCATCGAGCACCACCTTGAGGAACTCATCATCGGCGCCCAGAGCATCCAGCGACCACTTCAGGCCGTTTATCAGGAGAGTGCCCTCCAAATCCTTGTATATAGGAGCTGGGGAAGAGAGGTAGAAACGTAGCTCTTCTAGCTCGGATTCGTGAAATCCGGGAAGCCTCTCAGAATCTGGCTTTTTGACCTCGGTCACGTAGCGGACGATCGTGCTGGCATACCCTGCCATCTGCGAGCCGATGAGTCGACGGAAAAACTGCTGCTTTGCAACCTCAGTACTTTTCTCGATAGCTTCTGAAATTGCTCCCCAGGCGTCGCCGTACTGCTTCTGCCATTCTGGATAAGAAGCGACTTTCTTCCGGAAATCCTCTTCGGATTTCTTGTAGCTTGCCATCAATTCCTCATCGAGTAATCCCTTGTACTCGCCGCCCAAAGCCTTCTTGCTGTTCTCGAGGCCGAAAATCCGGATCAAGGCGCGTCTCTCCTGTTCGGGTCCACTTTTTGAGTATTCCCGGAGGATCTTGATGTAACGCTCGATGTAGTCCAGGATCATAGGATAGAAGAGATCTCTCTGGTACTCAAGGCGCGCATATGTGTAGAGCCTGTTCGTAGATCCAGGATTGCCGGAGACAAAAACCAGGTCTCCCTGCTTGAGTCCCTTAGGATTCCATTTGAGAAAGTGCTCGGATTTGATCGGTTCGCCGTTTTCGTAGACGCGGAAAAAAGCCATGTCGAGGTCGTAACGGGGATAAGTGAAGTTATCGTAATCTCCGCCGAAATAGGCCGCCTGTCTCTCTGGTGCCATGACAAGCCTCACATCCGTGTATTTCTTGTAGCGATAGAGCCAGTATTCGCCACCGTGATAAAGGCTTACCACGTTGGAGCGCAGGCCTGTCTCGTCCAGGCTTTCCTTTTCGATCTTGGCCATTACCGCGCGGCGGGCCTTCAGAGCCTCGGCATCGCTCATTCCCTCCTCGATCGCTGACTGTACCCTTTCGGTAACCTCATCCATGGAAACCAGGATGTTTATCTCCAGGTCAGGACTCTTGATCTCCTTATCCGGTGTTGGTGCATAAAAACCTGTGGCTACGTAGTCCCGTTCCGCTGACGACATCTTCTGGAGCTGGCCGACCGCCACATGGTGGTTGGTCAAAACCAATCCGTCTGGACTGATAAAGGAGCCCGATCCGCCATCCATGAAGCGCACGCTGGCTAAACGGATGTGGTCAAGCCACTCTTGAGTTGGAGTAAAGCCATAACGTTCTTTGAGTTGCTCTGTCGGGGGATTGTCGAAGGTCCACATGCCTTCATCAGCAAAGGATATCCAAGATCCAGAGAAGAACTGCAATCCCAGCCACGTAAGAACTAAAATCAAAATCATTCGCAACATTTTTTTCTTCATTTTTCACCTCGATCTATTTTCAGTTTAGCCTAAACCTCACAAGGGTTCAATTTTTTATTGCCTGACCGTTGCCTCAGAGGAGATTTCATGGTGCCTCATCAAGACGATCAAGGTGCATTCAGGCTCTAAGTGATCATGATGTAGCTATTTCTTGATCTTCTTCAACTGCGCTTCAGCGTTTCCGATAGCCTTTTTAATCTCTAAATTTTCAGGGTCGAATTCCAGTATGCTCCTCCAGACAGAGATGGCCTCTTTAAGTTTCTCTTTGCGATAGAGTCCGAGTCCTTTCCTGGTCAGTTGGATTCGGCACTGTTTTAGCCCCTCCCCCAGTGATTCGCGCGAAAAGGGAAGAGGCATATCTGAATCCATAAGCCATTGATACTCATTTAAAAGCAATGCATACAATTTCCCAGCCATGGCGTATTCCTCTTTTTCCAATGCTTTTTCGCCTCTTCTATGAAGCTCCTTTATCGCTTCGGTAAGGTTCTTTCGGAGGGAATTTTCTTCGGGATAAGCTCCAATTGCGTCCTTGTACGCCTCGATGGTATTCACATAATCAACTGCGTCAATTGTAACCTGCCTTTGAACTTGACTTCGAGTAATCAAACATTCTTTTATTCTGTGTCCCAGATATTCAAGGTCGAAGGATAACATCCTTTCGAATGTTTGGAAGCGGGAGAAGTTTCTCAGCAACAAAGAATAGCGCTGTTCAGCCAAGAGGTAGTCTTCTGATTGAAAAGCCTCATCGGCAGATTGCTTTATCTCTTCAAGAACTTGCGAATAATTCTCCACAACAATGGGTTCATAGGGATATTTTTCAAGTGCCTTACTGTAACTCTGTATGGCTTTTTGGAGATTGCCCTGGGAATAATGCTGTCGGGGCACTTCAAGGTTCGGCTGGGCGGAAACCTCTTTCTTAGGAGAGACACAAGAAGGAAATATCAAAAAGGAAGAAAAATAAAGAATCAGAGAGTACTTGCTGAATTTACAGGATAGACTGTTCATCTCTTCCTTGTGTCCTAAGGATACTTTAGCCGTATTTTTTTGAACAGTCCAATGAATTTTTTGACTAGATCAGGGAAAAACTGCCTTCCTGACAAATTCCGAATCAATTCTAAGGCCTCCTCCTCGGTTAAAGCTCTTCTGTAAGGCCGGTCAGAAGTCATTGCATCAAAAGCATCCACAAGGCAAGTGATGGCCGCGGGTAGAGGGATCTCATCTCTGCTCAGTCCATCCGGGTACCCGGTTCCATCATACCATTCATGGTGATGCCTGACTACTGGAATGTATCTGATTAGGGAGGTGGCTTTACCGAGAATTTCAGCTCCATATTCTGGATGACGCATCATCTCGGTGATTTCAAGCGGATCCAGTTTCCCTTCTTTCAAGAGTATGGAATCAGGGATCCTGATTTTACCCACATCATGGAACATACAGGCAACCCTCAGATCCTCGAGTTCTGGTTTCGATAAGCCGACTTCTTCTCCCAAAGCTACAGATAATTGTGAAACTCGTGCGGAATGACCCAGAGTATAATGATCTTTCGCATCAATGGCTGCCGATAGGACCTTAACAGTTTCGACATAAGATTCCTCAAGATCCTGAGCATATTTACTCAGCTTATCTTTCTGATCCGTTATAAGTTCAGACATTTCGTTGAAGCTCTCAGTTAACCTCCCCAGTTCGTCCCGCGAGTAGACCTTGAGCTGTCTGTGGCCCAAGCCCTCTTTTAGCTCCTGTACGCCTACGGATAATTCTTGAATAGGACGTGTTAGACGAGAAGTAAGAAAGAGACTCCCGGTTGTTCCTATTAATAGGATGAGGGCAAACACCCAGGCGATTTTTTCGCGCATTTTGCGTTGAGCACTGTAAAAAACAGACTTGTTTATATTCAAGACAACCGATCCCAGGTCTTTATCCATAAAAACAATAGGACTTTTAACTTCGAAATAATCTCCATGGGAATCTGAGAGTTCCTTAATTGTGGTACCATCCCGATAGGTCTTGAAAATCGTTCCCCTGGCGGGGGAATAGGATTCTCCTGTTTTGTTCACATCGCTGTGGACAAGGAATTCATTTTGCGTATTGACGACGGCGATATCTCTGACATCTGGATTTGAGTCTTTTATCTTGGAAACAAGGGTATCGAGGCCGAGAAGATCCTCGGACAGGGAACTGTAGCCGGCGGCAGAAGAGATGCTTCTGCACAAGGATTCGGCGCGTTTGATAACCTCGTTGAATATCCTGTCGTGCATCATCCGTACGGTTACGACATAGGAAACTCCTATTGTAATGATGAGCAACAGAAGCACAAAGAGAGAGGATTTCACGCGGATATTTCTGAGTGGGCTGAGAATAATATTTCTCATGTCAACAAGAAATGGTATCTTTTAGTAACTTTTTTAGCCTAGCAGACTTGAGTCGTGATGACAAGTCGATCGATCTGTCAGAACTCTTCAAATAACTTCTTTTCCATACTCTCCCAGAAAACATTGATATTGGGATAGAGTTTGTTCAAGTCTCTGGTATATTTTCCCACCTCGTTGGGCCTCATGTGCATCGGAACGATCTGTTTGGGCTGGATGAAGTCTGCAGCCATTTGTTTGCCTGTCTCGTCGAGGAGGAAGAAAGGATCTATGAAAGCGATAGCGATGTTTTCTTGTTGCAGTTGGAAGGCTCTGAAATATTTTTCGTTCGCAGGTGGGTATATATCACCGAGGTGGAGCACTTTTGTTCCTTCCATATTGAGAATATAAGCAAGGGTCATGTAGGGACGGTCAGGAGTGGAATGGTTGACAGGAAAAATCTTGAGGTCTATGCCGTTGATGGTTTCCTGTATGATCGTCCCCCATTCAGGATTGATGTTTTTTACCCTTGGGCTGAGCTTTGCAAACCCTTCTCCTGCTGCCTCTTTCAACTCTTTACAGACAGCTTCGTTACCTACTAGGATGGTCTCCGGATGGCTCGTCAAGACTTTCAGGGCCACATTCGGCTCAAAGTGGTCGCGATGAGCATGAGAGAAAAGCATAAGATCGATCCGGTCAAAAGGTGGCTGAGAACGAACCATCTTTTCGAGAACCTCATCAGGGGTATCCTGGTATCCATATGGATTTTTGAACAGGGCATCCACTAGAATATTTTTTGTTTTGGATGAGATGAGGAAACCTTCATTGGCGATGTAGGTGATGCCGACCCAGGGCTGGTCGGGATTTTTCGGTTCGAGCCTTGGAGTTTTTACAGCTCCTTTGGCCACGAGTAAGTCTATGATTTCTTTGCGGCCCCAATCCTCAGCGATATGCAGAGGAGTTCTTTCGTCTTTTCCTTTGATGTTCAATTCTGCTTCGTTTTCTATGAGGCGCTTAACTATCTCCTGATGGCCTTCCCTGACTGCATAGTGCAGAGGTGTTTTTCCTCTGTTGTCTTGGTCATTTATCTTGATCCCTTGCTCGATCATTCGCTGGGAAAGCTCCAGAAGACCCCCGATCGCTGCATTATGAAGTAGGGTGCCAGCTTCGTCGTCTTTTGTGTAGATACTCGCTCCTTTAGCGATTAAGAGGTCCACAATATTATTGTGTCCGTTTGCAGCTGCGAAATGAAGACTCTTCCTTCCTAATTCGCCTTCAACATCTAAGGCTTTTAGAGTGATAAATATGTCAACGATCTCGGTGTGACCTCTTTCGATGGCAAAACGGAGAGGCGTCACACCGCCTCTATCCTCCTGGCTGATATCCAATCCTTTCTTCACCAGGATCTCGACCACTTTGGGGTGCCCTTCTCTGGACGGATAGTGCAAAACATTTCGGCCGTAAACGTCTTGTTCTCTGTATTCTGCACCCTTTTCGAGCAGTAGACTGACGATTTCAGAGTGTCCATAATAGGCGGCGGACAAGAGAGGATTTTGATGGGCATCATTCCATGCATTCACATCGGCTCCCTCTTCTATCAGATATTCAACAATTTTTAGATGACCTGCTCCTGCAGCAATGTATAGCGGTGTGCGTTGGTTGTGATCTTTGGCATTGACAAGGTCAGGATTTTTTCCAACGAGTGCCTGGATTTTGGCCAAGTCACCCTGCTTCGCTGCTTCAATAATATCATCATGGGATATTTGGAAACTGAAAAGAGGCAGAATAAGCAGGATGATTCCTGATAAAAAAGGAATCCATTTTTTCCTCTGTGAAATTGATGTCGAAGTCTTTTCTTTAATCATGAGCATCCCTCCTATTTACAGAATGAGTCATACATCCGTTTGTGTATACGTAAAATTTCCCTGTGGGTTTTTTAGTAATTTGGGGACCTTAATTTGGGGACAGTATACGCGATTACTTATCTCACCAGTTATCGAATTCATTTATCTTCACTCAATCATTTAGTTCGGTGAATGAGTATACTGTCCCCAAACTCCCTTACGAATTAATCCCAGATCAATAATTAAGTAATCGCGTATACTGTCCCCAAATTAAGGTTGAGTGATGTCTTTTTGTATGAGCCTGCCGCCTTCTAGGGCAACCCTAAATATATCCGCACATTGGCGATCCTTGGTGTGATAGCCGGATTTTTTGGTCGTGTATTGCCGGATAACCAGCACTTCGGCCCGGCTGTCTTCCTGGTATTCACAGATGATTCTTCCAGAGAATTTGATTTCATGTTTATACCTATGCATTCCGAACCCAGGCTTTGATGCCAACACGCAGTAGAAATAGGGATAGCTCGCTCCTTGAACAACATTGAGATTGATCTGGGCCTGAAGGCCATAGAATCCCTCAGGGGAATCGGGAAACACGACTGAGAACCGGGCATCAACAGGAACCGTGTTATTATGCTTGTCTCTGGACAACATTAGGGCGGGCCGAAACTCTTCACCTTTTTGTTTTAGGCTTTCAAAAAGCTCATAAAGCGATAAAATGATTCTGACTTTGACAATCAAATTCGGTTGTTTGAGAATAAATTTCATGCCCGAGAACCAGAGCGGGATCATGATAACCGAAATGTCGACTGCCAGTATTATCGTGACCCTCGTGTCTTTTGCCAACTCTCCAAGAATCACAGAAACGATAAGAGCCAGTACTCCAAAAAAGAAAAAACTAAAGAAGCCAAGAGGATTGGAGACGTCCAGGGCATCTCTGTCCCACTTTTTGTTTCGTTTTCGAAGCCGCTCGATTTCCTTAATCTTATCGATGGAGACAGTCTTCCAATTGGGGTCCAAATTGAAGCCTTTCGTCCTGACTCGACTATCATATCCCTTTACGAGAGCCAATCCGGTGCCAATCAAGAGCAAGGGTATTCCGTAAAGCGGATTCATATAATAAAGCTGCAGGATAAATCCGACAACCAGCAGAAAAAGGATCAAATAAATCCGTACGTTATAGGGAAGATTTTTCGCAAAATGAAACCTCACACTATCCCTCTGTTCTGGGGGGGGAAATCCGAATACACGCAGGATCGATGTCATTGTATGCTCCTCTGATCTGGACTCATTTTCGATTTGAGTTTTGTCAGTGGCTTTTCCAGTTCGCCGTATCCATGAACTTTGAAATACAAAGGACATGCACCGTGGCAGACTGCAAAGTGTTCGCAATCTCTGCAACCAGGATGTGCTGTGCGCTTTTCCCTTAAAAACCTTGCACGGTCTCCGAACCATAAGGCTTGGAATCCCTCCTGCAGCAAATTCCCCACCGGCTCTTTCCAGCTGGAACAGGGCAGAAGCCTGCCATAAGGGTCAACCGAAAGCAGTCCCTCACAGGCGCTGCAGCCCTTGTTTCCCATCTGATGGGAAACTGGATTGAACAGACACATCGGTGTTGGTGAATACCACATGAAACGAACGCCTTCGGCTTCCGACGTAGCTTTTATATTCAACACGATATTTTTAATTTCGCCGTATTTTAGAGTCAGATCTTGTGCTGTGCCGCGTCCCGCTGGAATGATCATATTCAGGGAAAACCGGTCGATCTCCAAAGACTTTGTAAATTGTGCCATTCCTTCAAGGCTCTGCATATTTAGACGACATAAGGTGGCATGGGGGTGAACCAAAATACCTGCGTTTTTCAAAGCCAACAAGCCATCCAAAGAGGCTCTGAACGAGTTTTTGATACCGACGATATTGTCATGGATATCAGGATTCGGAGATTCGATGCTGACCTGGGCTGAAGCCAAACCAACCGCTCTCAGTTTCTCTGCGCTTCTCTCGGAGATGAGCGTTCCGTTCGTGATGAGATTCACGCGCATTTTCAAGGAACCGGAAGCATAGGCGATCAACTCTAGGATGTCATCCCTGAGCATCGGTTCCCCCCCAGTAAAGGATACACTGGGGACCTCTGCATCGTGACGAATCATATCCAGCACGCGTTTAACATCGACTGTTGACAATTCATCGCAGTCGCATCCATCATCTGGCTCTGAGATACATGTGCATGAGGCGTAACAGAACCGGCATTTGATGTTACAGCGCCATGTCAGAGCTACTTCGGACAGGATAGGAAGTTCGATATATCCTAAGTCAAACGGTACCCTCTGCAGTGAAGGGGAATGGTAGGCATCACAGAACGAAGAGTCCAGCATCCTGGATAAATCGGTGAAGAATGAATAGAGTTGTGCGGGAAGGTCCTGATCAAAAGATCTTGCCTCGAGGATGTCTTCGATCGAGCCTCCATGGATAATGTGGTGGAGTACCCGAGCGCCAGTGTTGTTCAGTTTAAAGGCATGGTTTGGGAGGCGGACCAGGACACGGTCGGTAAGACGTATGTGGACGTAAGGGCGGATTCTCTTCACAAAGGCATCGACCCAGTCCAAGCGGATAGAGTTTGCTTTCATCAGTGACCTCCTCCGCTGACACAGGCAGAATGACAGGCAGAATGACAGGCACTGTGGCAAGCACTGTGACAGGCACTGTGGCAGGCACTGTGGCAGGCATCATGACATGCTGCATGGCAAGCTTCGATGGCGTCGGCTGAAGGGCCGAGAAATTCCTGAAAATCTACAGCATCTGGATTGACTGGCAGGGAGGCTTCATACTCATGGTCGTACCTCTGCGGATCGTAGTGACGGTGCATGCCGTAACGGTAGTGATACCAGTACCACCAGCCCGATACAGGATCATCTTGACGGCGTTTGCGGTCTTCTTTGCTGAGCGGCTCCTCTGATGTCTTGCCGAAGGCTTTTGCTATCTCATCGTGATAGTAATTTTTGGTCGCCTCTATGTCGCAGTCCCATGCCTTTTGCTGAATGTTGTAAACGACCTTCTTCAAGAGTTCATTCAGCTCCTGTTCGCTGAATTGTCCGTCATCTTTGGCCGCTCGATACATCTTCTGCTCATAGGGACCCAAGTCGCTGTAGGGGATGGGCATCGGCTTAACGACTTCTACACGTAGAGGATCTCGGTTGACCACTTCGATGCAACCTCTTTTAACCAGCTGGGAAAGAATGGTTGAAAAAATCTGTTTGTAGGGGACGCCGATAAAAACCCCGGCTTCGATAGGATCCAGATCCTCGGCGATCTTTCCGGCTTTGCGGAAGGAAGCCAGCTCTATTTTTGGCGGTTCCCAATCCTCACGGACCCATTTGACCTCATCTAACTCCGATTGGGCCCGGACCATGGACCGATGTTTTCTGGATACGCCAAAAATTCCGGATAAGAACGTAATGGCAAAGCCGATGAGCAGGATCCAGCGGGAGGAGGGAGTTCGACTTTCTTTTAATGGGAATTCTTCTGTGGGCAAAGGCCTTTGCGTTGGGAAAACAGTTTCTCCAGGAGACACGCGGACAGCATCGATTCCAGGAAAGACCTCCGCAGCAATATATTGTTGGATTCGGAAGTGATAACGGGTGCGGGCGTTATCTTTATGCAACAAAACTTCGATATGCTGTTTCTCCCCGACTCTTCTGAGACGATAGTCGATTTTATATTCTTGGTTCATAAATCTTTCGGTGGCAAATCCCCGGGAAAGAAGCTCGGCTTCGATCGCAGTTCGGTCGGTCTGTGAGGAGGTGTACTCGATGGGATAGACCACTTTGACTGTGTAGTGCTCCAGAGGTTGGTCCCAATCTGTCGGTGCCCAGTTGAAGACGACGAGTTTGCGACCTTCTGCTGCTGTCGTAGGAGCCAGATATCCGGCCTGAAACATATCGGCAGCGAAGCGAAACCTGTAGGTGACGTAGCCCGAAGAGACACCTCTCCCTTTCGCCAAGACTATATCATAAAGGTCTGCATTTTCTTCCTTTATATCCAATGCATAGGTGTTGCCCCGGCTATCGATGGCCGATGCATTTGTACGGTCGAAGTGGGGAGTCAGGCGGTCAAATCCCCCGAAGTAAAATCCATGAAATTCGCCTGAAATCACCGCATAGCGGACCACATATTCCACAGAGGCCTTGCCATCAGGAAACAAAACGACTTCTGTTTCGACAAATTGCAGCCTGCCTTCTCCGGCGAAAGATGAAGATGCCATGAGGAGGATTGAAACAAGGCCGATAAACAAAAGAAATTTTTTAAACATGGAAATTCTCTCCTTGTCGATGGCCCTAGGAGACTGTATCCCTTTTTTCTCCTTTTTAATCCTCTTTGGAGGAAAGGTGGAGGGTGTACAGGAATCCTCCGATACAAACGCCAAAGATCAAGATCATCATGAGTATGGCTTCAAACGTCATCTGCGTCCTCCCCTTCATTTGAATTCGAAGGAAGTCTATTGGTGATGATTTTATTAAACACAATAAACACAACCAGGGCAACTGCCCACTGGAAGAGAACGGTCCCGACAGAATCCCGAGCGAATATGTTCAGCCAGTTATCAGGATTTGATTTATAGCTGTCCCAAAACCACCAGATGAGCATGGCGATGACCTGAAGGGGAAGGAAAAAAGTCACCAAATAATCGAATGCTTTACCCAATTTGATTCTATGTTCAGAGCTGCTGATGATTTCCCTTCGGAACTTTCTGGGACCGACCTTGAGAACGAGGAATATAAAGAAAGAGCCGCTGACTATCAGTCCTAGTCCCCACACCCAATCTTGGTTGTTGAAAAAACCCATGCTGATTGCCGATGGAAATCCGAAGACAAAACAGGCTATTCCCACTATGGTCACTGCTTTTTTTCTGCTTAAACCTGAGTCCATGAAGATACGGGATATAAGTTCAAGCTGAGAGATCAAGGAGGAGAAGGCGGCAAAACAGAGAGCCAGGAAAAAAAGTGCAAGGAAAAATGAGCCGGATGGGATTTTCGCAAACAAAGTAGGTATCCATTTAAAGGTCAATCCCTCATTTCCCTGACTCATGATTTCGACCACTCTTTCTTGTGCCAAGTTCTGCCCCACGAAGAAGGAAAAGACCGTGGGAATTACGGCAATGCCAGCCAGAAGGGATGCGGTGTTATTACCGAATCCCAGTGCTGCTGTGGTTAAAAAGGGATTCTCTCTCTTCCTGGAATATACTCCATATGTCAGCATCAGACCCCAGCCAGCCCCAGTCGACCAGGCCGCTTGACTCAATGCATTGAGCCATACTTCGATATTCCCCAGTTGGGAAAGATTCGGCGAGAAAAGGAAATTTAAACCTTGAGCCGCACCAGGAAGGCTGATAGATCTTCCCACAGCGATAAGTAAAAGAACGAAAAGCGATGGAATCAGGATTCTGTTGGCTCGCTCGATTCCTTTCGCGACTCCGAAATAGATGATCGAGCATCCGATCAAAATGGCAATAAAATGGAAAGCGACGGGCTCCCAAGAGGAGGTGAAATTTTCCCAATATTCTATGGGTTTTTTGCGAATGAGTCCTTGAAAGCAGGTGGCAAAGAAATATTTGATGCACCATCCTGTAACGACCGTGTAATAAAACGTGATGGCTGCTGTCACAAAAGCCACAAAAGTACCCATCCAGGCAAAATTCTTTCCTATCATCTTCCCGAATGAACCGATGACTCCTTTTCGTGTCTTTTTTCCTATGGCGAGCTCGATGGTGAGAAGAGGAATGGCCCAGACAAACAGGAACAGAATCCATGCGATCAGGAACGCTCCGCCACCGTATTGAGAGGCAATTCGTGGAAAGCGCCACAGATTCCCTGTTCCAACAGCCATACCCAGGCCGGCAAAGATGATGCCCCAGCGTGAGAATGTTTCTTTCTTTTCCATATCTCGACCCATACTTTACTTATCGTTACTTCGCGTGTCAACAGATTCGGAGGAAGCTGCCACGAAAATGGAGATGCTTTCGGGGGAGGAGTAAATTGAGGATTTAAAGTCTGGCAATGACATCGTTGAGGTCGGCCTGACAACCCTGGCTCGGCTCTCTCATCACTTTCAAACGCATATCGTTTTGAGAGTCAGCGATGATATGCCATTTGACAAGTTCTATGGTCATCTCTTTGATTTCGATACAGGTCACAGAGCGTGGATGGATGCCGCAGCCACTGTTGAAGTAGTAGGGTTCCTCAGGCTCCCCTACCAGACGCTGCTGTTTGCTCAGAGAAAGAAACATCGGGCGATGGGTGTGGCCTGCGATAGCGACCATGTGTCGGTCTCGGGCCCACTCTATGATGCCCGTTTCCACCTTGTTGCGTTTTCTGACTTGCTGAGCCGGACTTGTTGGGTCTCTAAACCCGAAGATGTTTTGGAGGGGCCTCCAGATATGACGCACCCAGAATCTCCCAAAAGGAACGAATGTATCATTGATAAAATCTCCCTGGTGACCGTGAAAGAGAAAGATCTTTTCTCCCAGAATGGCCGTTTCGAATATCTCGATACCAGAAAAAAGATCAGGGATGAGTATTTGAACTTCCTCGAGTGCCTTCTGCAGCCATCTTTTGTTTGTCATCTGCAGGTTGTGATTCCCCGCAATTAAGCACATCCTGTTGTCTTTATGGAATAGGTCCATCTGGCGGAAAATATTTCCATGGGCCCTTGCAATATCTGCCAAATTCCGGTTTTCATACAGCTCGTCACCGTCGCCCAGTTCGACGTACGTGAACTTGCGGGTGTAATAATAATCCAGAGCGCTCGAAAAGATAAGGGAATTGTGCATGAAATCATCAGCCCAGTCCCCGACTCCTCGATGGAGGTCGCTGAAAATCACAATCTTCGTCTCCGATGTCAGATCAAATTTCTTCTTGTTCTTCTCGAGAGCCCTATCTAGAGCTGGCTTAATTCTTAATATACACATGGCTCGTTCCCCGTCGGTATCGTCTCTTTGGGAAGGGTTCGACTAAGCGCACCGAAGTGAAAACGGATGTCGATGATCTCGTCGTTTGGCGCCACTGTTAAAACAACCCTTCCATAAATAAGATTATGAATAAAATGCAAGGAGTCAAGCACTTCTTGGATAATGTGTTTATTTGTGACTTGGGAGAGTGACTTCATTCATTGGAATAAGCCAATAGAATTATGTTGAGGTGTTCTATGGAAGCATCCTTATTTCCGTGACAAAGATAAAGTCAGGCGAGCTGATTCGTCAGCCCGTGGATTTTCCCCAGCGAGGAAAATCCACTTATTCCTCAGCTCGCTTTCCTCTTCGAGGAACCGTGCACGCTCGCCTCCGGAGGGCTTCCCAACCAGCTCGCCTGACTTCCAAAAATATTAGCACGGAAATAAGGATGCTTATGTGTTCTATCTTATGAGAGACTTAAATCTGTGATTATGATAAAATAATAATCTCATTCACCCCCTTTCGTGTCCGAGTGAGAATGCAGCATGCGAATTATTCTTCTTTATCCAAAGTATCCAGACACCTTCTGGAGTTTTAAGTATGCTCTCAAGTTCATCTCCAAGAAGGCGTCTTTTCCACCCCTGGGCCTTTTGACAGTAGCGGCGATGCTTCCTAAGGAATGGGAAAAAAAGCTTGTCGATATGAATGTGTCTGATCTGTCAGATGATGACCTCGAATGGGCCGACTATGTCTTTCTGAGTGCCATGACCGTTCAGAAGGAGTCTGTGAAAGAAGTCATAAAAAGGTGTAAACAGAAGAGAATTCCTATTGTTGCTGGCGGCCCTCTTTTCACGACCTGTCATGAAGATTTTCCAGAAATAGACCATTTCGTCCTTAATGAAGCTGAGTGCACGCTCGTGCCTTTTCTCGAGGATTTAGAAAAAGGAAGTGCCCGTCGTATGTATATTTCCAGAGAGTGGCCGGACATAAAAAAAACTCCACTGCCCCAATGGCAACTTATCGATATGAAAAAATATGCCAGCATGAACATTCAATACTCAAGGGGTTGTCCTTATAACTGCGAATTCTGTGACATTGTGGTTTTGAACGGACGTAAACCGCGTACGAAGAGCAAAGAGCAGATTATTGAGGAGCTGCAAGCTTTGTACGAACAAAAATGGAGAGGCGGAGTGTTCTTTGTGGACGATAACTTCATCGGGAACAGGAAGAAGTTGAAAACAGATCTCCTCCCCTCATTGATCGAATGGATGCAACAGAAAAAATATCCTTTCTATTTCTTAACCGAAGCCTCCATAAATCTTTCTGATGATGACGAGTTGATGAAGTCAATGGTCAAAGCAGGCTTTCGTCGGGTTTTTGTCGGTATCGAAACGCCCGACGAGAGAAGCCTTGCAGAATGCAATAAATATTTGAATAAAAACCGCGATCTGCTTGCCTGTACAAAGAAGATTCAGAGTTTCGGATTAGAAGTTCAAGGAGGATTTATTGTCGGATTTGACAGCGACTCCCCTTCGATATTTGAAAGACAAATCAGATTCATTCAAAACAGTGGAATAGTTACAGCCATGGTCGGTTTGTTGAACGCTCCCCGGGGTACCAGACTCTACCAGCGCCTGAAAGAAGAAGGCAGATTGCTTGCTCATATATCTGGGGATAACACAGATTGTTCGTTGAACTTCGTTCCCAAGATGAATTATGAGACTCTCATCAGCGGCTATAGGAAAGTCCTTGAGAATATTTATTTGCCCAAACACTATTACAAAAGAGTAAAAACCTTCCTCAAACAGTACAAGCCGAGACAGCTAAGGCAAAAGGTCTATTTTAAATTCAGCTACTTTGAAGCATTCCTCAAATCTATCTGGTACCTTGGGATCAGAGGAAAAGAACGGTTCCATTACTGGAAACTGATTCTCTGGACGCTGTTAAGACGGCCAAATCTTATCGGGGTATCCATATCATTCGCCATCTATGGATTTCATTTTCGAAAGATAGCCATAAAATGGGAACCTGCAGGGCGAAGAAACGGTACGTAAAAAAATTTACAGCAGAAGTCATTCATTCAAGAGTCAATTTTCCTTCAAAAATTTTCCTTTAAAAGTTAACTTGGTTGTTTTATAAGAAGATTCTTTAAATCCTGAGTTCGATAGCAGCTTCCGAATCTCTTCGACTGGCATTCCATGAGATACTTTGATGGGCTCCCAAATGTAAAGAACGCCGCCCGGTTTGATTTTCTGCGACAATGCATTCACGATATCCTGTCTTTCTTCTGGTGCGATGTCGTGGATAACATGAATTGTGCAGATCACGTCAAAAGAGCTTTCAGGGATGTCGAGTTTCCGAATATCTCCCAGCATGAAGACAACATTTCGGTATTTTTTCAGCCGTTTTTGAGCTCTCTCTATAAAATAATTGGATATTTCAAGACATGTGAGCTGTCCGTCTCCTTGGAGGTTTTTCATAATATATCGGGATTCTACACCTCCACCACAGCCAAAATCGAGAACATGTTCGTCCCCTTTTAAATCGAAGCTTTCTATGTAGGATTTGTAAATAAATCGACCCAAAAAAACCTTCAATTTATCTTCTAATTTGAAGAGAAAAGAGGGATTATCGAAATCGACCTGTTTGAATTGATATTCTGTCATCATCTATTCCTCCATCATAAAATCAGTTACAAGGCACATCGACCACCGTGTCCATCCATATTATATGAATTGCCTAGTGAGCATTTGTCACTATATATACACATAAATATAGACGGCAGCGATAGAGATATATTGCACTTATCGTCATCTTGTTTCAAGGCGATGGGGAAAATTGGGGGACAGATTAATAGAACGTTCTGGCTTGCATCTATATTTTTCGTTGTCATATCGATAAAAGGTTTGTACCATAAAGAGCAGAATTTCAGAAGAAGCGGTTTTATGAACTACGGTTGGCTGGCTCTCATCCCACCTTTGCTGGCCATTATTCTGGCTTTTATCACCCGTGAACCTGTTATCAGTCTGGCTGTCGCCTGTTTAGTGGGCGTGCTCATCATGGGACAGGGGCTGATCGGCTTCCCCGAACTTCTGGTCAAAACATTGGGCAGCAAAGATTTTATGTGGGTCTGTCTGATAGAAATCTGCATCGGGATTCTCGTTGCCTTTTACCAGCGCAGTGGAGCGGTGGATATGTTCGGCCGGAGGGTCGGCCATCTGACAAAATCAAGATCACAGACGCAGTTTCTCGCCTGGGGATTGGGCCTCTTTGTTTTCTTCAGCGATTATTTCAGTCCGCTCTTTACAGGACCTGTGATGCGTAAACTGACCGACAAGGCAAAGATATCCAGAGAAAAGCTGGCTTACATCTGTGATTCCACTTCTGCACCGGTGAGCGTTTTGGCACCTATAACAGGATGGGCTGTCTACATTTGTGCGCTTCTCATCGGAATCGGCCCTATACTTGACAGAAAAGATGCCATGTCGTTGTTCGTTAAATCCATTCCCTTGAATTTTTACGCACTTTTATCTGTCTTGATGGTGGCCTTGATATCTTGGAGGATTATTCCAGAGTTTGGTCCTATGCGGAAAGCTGAGCACAGAGCCATTCAAAAAGGGCAGGTGCTCCGTCCAGGCGCTGTGCCGATGATGAGCTTGGAATTGACAGCCCTTTCTGTTTCCGATAAGGGACGCCCCAATATATGGTTGAATTTCTATCTGCCTGTTTTAATCGTGATCGTTGTAAACATAGGGACTTTTATCGCCTCAGGACAAGCCAAGGTCCTAGAGAGCTTCATGTTGGCTGCAGTCGTTCTGGGCGTTGTCATGTTCGTTCAAAGAGTCGACAGCTTGCATGGATTGATGCAGGCTGCTTCTTCAGGGATCAAAGGAGTCATGCCTGCTGTCTTGATTCTGGGTTTTGCCTACGCCATAAACATGGTAAGCCGGGAGATGGGAACAGCCCAGTATGTGGTCGAAATCAGCAAAGGGTGGCTTAATCCGACCATTTTGCCGATCCTGGTTTTTTTCATCAGCGCTTTTGTCAGCTTTGCTACTGGCACGTCCTGGGGTACTTTTGCTATCATCATTCCAGTTTCTGTGCCTTTGGCGTTCGAATTCAGCGGAGGAGAGGTTTCCACCCTGGTTTTGGCAACTGTTGCGGCTTCGGCTGGAGGTGGAGTGTTCGGAGACCACTGCTCGCCCCTCTCTGATACCACTGTTCTTTCATCATTGGGGAGCGCCTGTGATCATATGGACCATGTGAGGACTCAGCTGCCCTATGCCCTAGTCATAGCTGCAGCGACTGCTTTGATTTATTTGCTTTTAGGATTCTTTTAGTTTTAGTTTGGTGACAGTATACGCGATTACTTATTTATGATGAATTAAGTAATCGCGTATACTGTCCCCGAATTAGGGGATTATTTGTCTTTGACCAGTTCGTTGAGCTTTTCGACGGCGTTTATGTTCTTCGGATCCAGTTCCAAGGATTTTGCGTAATTCTTGATTGCCAGGTCCTTATTACCTGAGATCATGTAGGCTTCAGCCAGGCTATCGTATCCCTTGGCATATTCTGGAAAGATTTCGATGTTCAGCTTAAAAATTTCAATTGCATCTTCGGTCTTTTTTTTATTTTCGAGCAGATAATATCCCAATATGTTCAGCTCGGTCTCCGTGAAAGTGTATTCTTCGGGCTTTTCTTTTTTGAGTGTTTCATACTGCTGAATTGCGGATTGGATATCTTTTTCTTTCCATTTCTTGTACATCGCTTCGGCAATAGACTTTTTAGGCAGATCGTAAGGTTGATCGTAGAGGATCCGGATGATCGCATCGCTCAAATGGTCGAGTCGTGCCCTTGGAGTGTTGTTCAGCAGGACGATCAAATGCTTGCCTTCGATTATTCTCTCGATCCAGGTATTGAATCCGTTGATGCCGCCGCCGTGCGAGATGCTGGTCAGCTTCTCTTCCGATTCAGGAAGACTCTTTTCCCTTATACCCCATCCATAGCCATAGCCTTGAATGTGAGGGGTAAACAAAAGCTCTTTTGTCTTGGCTGATATCAATTTTTCCGCGTATAGGGCCTGGTCCCAAAGATACAACTCTTCAACTGTGGAATACAGGGACCCGGCTGCATAGGGAAGAGACATGTCGAGATATGGGGCGTTCAGGCATCCATCGAAGGTAATGGAATATCCTGTCGCCCGATTGGGGATGATTGGATCGTGTCGGTCGTATCCGCTGTCTTTCATTCCAAGGGGATCAAAAATATTTTCCTTCAAAACCTCCTCGTAGGTCTTTCCAGTGATCTCTTCTATGATGGCTCCGAGGAGAAAATAGCCTGAATTGTTATACAGAAACTTGGAACCCGGTTCGAACTCGAGGTCCCCGCTGCAGTACTTTTCGACGAACTCTTTGACAGGGTAAGGATCTCGGCTGATATCTTCGAAGAAATTGGGAATGCTGGTATAGCTTGGAATACCTGAGCTATGGGTTAACAGATGATGAATGGTAACTCGACTGCCGGTGTCTTTTCTGTAATAAGGCAGATAATCGGATAATTTCCCCTCGAGGTCGACCTTTTCCTGCTCGACGAGATGGAGAATCAACATGGATGTAAACTGCTTGGTGATAGAGCCAAGCCTGAATTTTGTATCCGGTTTGTTCGGGATATTCCACTCTCTGTTTGCCAGTCCAAAACCTTTCTTGTAAATAACCTTTCCTCCCTCTGCAACAAGCACTGATCCGGTAAACTGCTTATAATCATAGTACGTCTTTACCAATGCATCGATTTTGCTGACCTTGTCTTGGGCATGAGAATTGATTCGAGAGGCAAATAAAATGAAAACCAGGGAGAACACCGTAGAGAATATGATGGAATTCCAGCTTCTTTTCATATAGGACCTCCATTTCTTAGTTACGGATTAACCATTTGGAAAGTTACAGATTATTTCTCTGGGAGTTTCATGGAAGAGATAAAATCGAGAAGATAATCCGGACCGGGACGGTCGAACGTGTTCTGGCTGATATATTTGAATCTCAAAATTCCTTTTTTATCGATGATATACATCGTAGGAATGTTTTGTTCGATCTTGCTTCCTCCCCATTCTGTGGTAAAAACACCCAGCCCCTTTGAGACTTCTCTCTCGGCATCTATCAGTAGGGGAAAGGGCAGGGGAACTTTTCCTTCTTCGAATGTGTAATTCTTGGGAAAATACCTCTTGACCATTTCTAGGCGTCTTTGTCCTCTTTCATCGAGTTTTTCAGGGTCTCCGGGATTTTTCCATTTTTCGATGTCCGCCATTTGAGCAGCAAATTTATCTACCCAGTCTTGGACCATTTCTTTCGAGTAGGGAAGGACGAATAAAATCTCCAGGTCATTTTCTTCACGGATATTTTTGCTTGTCTCCAAATCTGCGAGTTCAGCATATTGGTAGTTACATACGTGGCACCAATGGTCCTTGCCAGCCAGCCCTCTTGGAAAAATGAGTAGGACATTTTTGCCTTTGAGCTGGGAAAGAGTGATCTCTCCTCCCTGATAGACCGGAAGAGTGAAGTCCGGCATGGGTTGTTGGACCGATACCGGTCGGATTTGAGTGAATGCAAGCGTACTGATTGTGATGACGGCGATAAATACTATGAGAGATGTTTTGTTCAAAGTTTTCATTCTCACCTCCTGGTTTGAATAATGGATTTTAACAAATTATTTCCTGTTTTTACAGAAATTCGGAGTTTTTCCTCGCTCGAGAGGGTGGTGTCAGTAAACGAGTGAGTCAAGGTTGGAAGGCGAACAGAATTATTGAAGCATTTCTAATACAATTTGGGCGGCTTTTCTGGCACCGTCAACAGGAATGGGGATAGAGTCAATGTCTTTGTTGAAGTTTGAGATGACATGTTCGGCCAAGGATTGGGGAGTCGTTTTTGAATAATACAGCCTGATGCCAGCATTATACCTGGATAAGCGATCAGCGACATACTCCTGTTCACTGTGCCCCTCTATGGGAAAATAGACAAAAGGACGTCCCAAGGCAGCCAGCTCGAGGGTGGATGAGTGGCCTCCCTGAACGATGGCCATGTCACATGCCGCAAAGTGTTTATAAAGCTCCGGAACAAATCCTCTGACCGCAACCTCTGATTGGATTTTTAATGCATCCTTCGAGAGTCGGGGTCCCGTTACCAGGACCATGCGCAATCTTGGGATCTTTTCTCTTATGATAGGATAAGCCTGGTCGCACAGCTCCAGCACATTTTTCCCGATCGATGTTCCGCCTATAGAACAGATGATCAGTGGTTCTTCGCCATAGCCCAGTTCTGCTCTGAGGTTTGTTCTGTCTTTGTACTTCAAAGGATCAAAACGTGTGATGTATCCAAGAAAATTGTAATTCTTCTTGGCATATTCGCGCCGATTTGGCAAAAAGGGTCCCAATTTCTTGTCGGGGATATCCTCGGTCTCGCCGATAAATAAGATCTCTCTGTTAGGCTGAGAACCGACCCTGTGGTCCCGGGACCATATCCAGTTTAAGATGTAGTTCCCCATCTTCTCGAAAGGACTGCCGGTCATGGAGTCCAAACCGATAAAGTCATAAATCATGACGAATGGGATTTTTACCTTGAGTAACTTGAAGATCAAGCCAATTATAATTTCATAGGTCTCATTGCCGATGACGAGGTCATATTCCTCTTCTGCGATTGTCTGTTTATAAATTTTTACGTTTCGCAGCCATCCTAGACTCGATCCAAAAACATATTTGGCCAGGTTCAACTTTGCGCCGGAGGATAAGCTTTCTGCGGATGCGCTGTAACTGAAGAATCGCACTGCATAGGGATGAAGCTTCTCTCCCTTTTCTTCAAGTACCAAAGTAGCCGGGTGTGCTGCCAGCCATTTGATTTCGACCTCGGGGCTGAGTTCCCTGATTTTCTGTGCGATGGCTAAATCCTTTATTATATGACCTAGACCGATAGATCCGCTGATATAGAGAATCTTCTTTTTCATAAATTCATCCAAAAAAAGATCTATATGCCTGAAATTCAGAGAAAGAAATAGTACGGATAGTATGGCTAGTCAATTCAAAAAATACCAAAGATAGAAATATTGGAGCTGTCAAAAGTGGATCAATCGTCGTCCTCATCCTCCACAAGGGTTACCGCCCAGGCGGGATAGGGTGCGGCGCTTCCTTTAATTGCATGCCATAGGATACGGTTCAGGGTATCTTCTGGGCAGGCATCGACTTTTCGGAAATTCAACTTTGCCGAACGGAGGGCATGGCGGCGCAAAAGCGAATCGGAGATTTGTTTGGGATCCGGATTCATCTCGTCAAGCGGCACCCGGTTGGGTACGGATTCGAAAGGCCTGAAATCTGGCGAGGAGGTGAAACAATCGAACATAGGAACTGCGGTGGCATCGAATTGATTCATCGGGGGCAAACCGAGGATCTGCTCGATCGTGCGGAGGATGCTGGTCGTGTTGTACTGTGTGCTGATGACAGCTCCTCGCTTCGTATAAGGACTGATGCAATAGGCGGTGGTGCGGTAGCCGCTCACATGGTCGAATCCGTTTTGTGGGTCGTCTTCGATACCGAAGATGACCGTCTCTTTCCAAAACTGACTGTGGCTGAAGGCTTCGACAATGCGACCAAAAGCAAGGTCGTTGTCGGCTACACAGGCAGATGGCGTTGGAGATCCGGCCCGTGTTCCGCTTGTGTGGTCGATAGGTAAACAAATCAGGATAAGCCGCGGCATCTGACCTTCGTGCTCCCATTCAGCGATCTGGTCTGCGATATAGCGTGCCCTCCAGACATCTGGAACCTCCATGATCCAGCCCACTGTATCGGTGGGTGTGAAGGGACGGATGGTCTCGATCGTAGGTTCGCTCCCGATGACCACCTCGCCGTGCCCGTGGAGATACTCTTCCCAGTAATCCTTCCACTCAGGTGTGCCTTTGCGCTGCGGATCTGCCCAACGGCATTCGGGCTGGGCGAACTCCCCGAAGTTCCAGATGGATATTCCGTGCTTGATAGCATTGTCCCAGATGAATCCGCTGGGAGCGTAGGCCAGTGCATCGGCATCATCTGGTCCCATTCCATCGGGATAGCTGCGGGGCCAACCGGCAAAAGACTTCTCGAGATAATCGGTGCCAAAGGCAGTTGTCGACCACTGGTGGCCGTCTGCGCTCAAGATACCGCTGCAGTAGGTGTTATCGAGGAGCACAAACTCTCTGGCTATCTTGTGCTGATTTGGAGTCACCTGCTCTCCGAAGAGACAAAGGGAGGGATCGCCGTTTCCTTCGGGGAGGTCACCGAGTACCTGGTCGTAGGTCCGGTTTTCTTTGATGATGTAGACGACATGCTTGAAAACACTGGGTTCCCCGATGCGTTCGGGAATTGGACAAGGCGGCTGTTCTGATCTAGATTTTTCGAACGCCTGGGCAATTCGTTCGCGGCGGTAATTGTCATAAACTGAGTCTGTAAGCCGCTGAAGTTCGTTCTTTTTCGGGATGGGAACGATTGAAACAGATCCATGGTAATGATGAGTGTTGAAGCCCTGCCCGCCAGTCGACCGATCCTTTTTCGGTTCCACAGGAAGGCCCTTGATGTTGGCCACATATAAAGTTTGGCGCTCGGCATCGACAGTAACAGCCCCGGGGAACCATCCAACCGGAATAAGACCCAGAAGCTCTGATTCGCGATCCTGGGGATCGAAATGAACCATGGCGACTGCGTTCTGGGTCCCGTTGGCGATAAATAGCGATTGTCCATCAGGCGAAAAACAGAGGGCATTTGGCGATGCTCCGAAGAGGTCTGCAGGGCTGGCCTTGACCCAGATCGTCTCGACAACCGTGTCCGATCGGGTGTCGATCACGCTGAGGTTGTCGCTGGCGGCGTTGGCACAGACGATATGCCCGCCATCGGGTGAGACGACGAGCGCGGAGGAGTGGAGATGAACGAGGATTTCGTTGGTCATACCTGAAGCGAGATCGACGATGCTTACTGAGCCCTCGTTTGCGATGTGCGTTACTGGGTCAACCTTGACCACTGTTCCGCGACCGGCTGGACCAGTCAGATCACCGGGCCTTGGCTGTCGTCCACCCCAGTTGCTGACGTAAGCTTTGTTGTCGACGAGCACGACATCATAGGGTGCGACTCCTACATCGAATGTACGCATCACTGTGTTGGTGTCGATATCTATCTCCAAGAGATGGTTTGAAAGATTGCCGCAGACATAGAGTCTTTGACCATCCTTCGAAAAAGTCAGTCCTGCGGGTATTTGATCTTTTCGGCGAGGCGCATTGGCCGGAGGCAGCGGGATGGAGTGGGACGGCGTGACCATTCCATCCTCTGTAACGGAAAAGACCTTGATACTTCCGTTGACATTGCTGAGGTATACGTGGTCTCCATCTGGCGAGAAGACCAGTCCTGTGTAGCTCACCTGACCCTTGCGGTCCGGTTCGAGTATGTTGGAGGAGGAAGGATCTTTCAAGGGTTCGGTCTGATCTTCTGAGGGAAGCGCGACCTGCTGGACAATCACGCAGGATTCAGGATCGATGATAACAAGTTCACTTGTCTTCCCTGAGACTGCCAGCAGTTGGCCATCGGGCGAGAGGGCAAGGGCCTGGGGTCGAAGACCGGGAAGCGATATCTGGATGCCAGCCGGTTCGAGGACTTGATTTACAGGCAGTACAGTCCTCTTTGAACCGGTCACACCTACCTGTTCTATATCGGATTTTTCTTTGCGGCAGGAGGTCGTTCCGAGGAAGACCGCCACCATGAGCAGAGCGGACACATATTGACGCACATTTTTCCTGGGGATCGAATGTGAATCCTGTTTGATTTTTTCCTCCTTTTCAGGCCTACATTAATTCATAAACAGGACGGCTGTCAATGGAGAGGATTGGGTCATTTCTTTTCCTTCCCGGACATCTCCATTTCGCGATTCAATTCCTCGATGTCTACATCCTGGGAATAATCCCCGATCAAGTGCTTGCAGAAGTAGTCCGCCCTCAACCAAAAGAAATACTCGTTCATATCTCCGAATCCATGTCGCTGCCCAGGAAAGAGGAAGAAATCGAAACGTTTATTGGCCTTGATAAGGGCATGGGCCAATCGGATGGTGTTGGCTGGATGGACGTTGTTGTCGATGTCTCCTGTCACAATCAGCAGACGCCCCTTCAGATTTTTTGCGATTTCTGAATTCTTGTCGATGTCATACTCGAAGGTGATATTCCCCTCTTCGTCCACCACTTCTCTGACTCCATGGTGTTTTTCGCTCCACCAGCGGTTATAGATGTTGTTTTCATGGTTGCCTGACGAGGAGACGGCAACCTTGAAGAAGTCGGGATACACCAGCAGGGCTGCCGTGGACATGAATCCGCCTCCAGAGTGGCCGAAGATGCCGACTTTTTCAAGATCGATATATGGATGCCGGGCAGCAAGCTGTTCGATAGTGGCTTTCTTGTCTGCCAAACCATAATCCCTCAGGTTTCCATATCCAAAATTGTGGTACCACTTTGAACGGCTGGGATGTCCGCCTCGGTTACCCACTGTGACGACGATGAAACCGAACTGTGCCAGCCGCCAGGTCCTGTCGCCTCTTGTGGAGAAGGATTTATCGACGGCTTCTGTCTGCGGCCCAGGGTACACGTAGGCGATGACAGGATATTTCTTGGTTTCATCGAAATCATAAGGCTTGTACATCACACCGTAGAGATCAGTGACGCCGTCATCGGCCTTAACCTTGAAGCTCTCTGGAAACTGAAAGCCGACCTCTTGCATTGCTGAAAGGTCGACTGTTTCTAATTCAAGAAGCGCGTTGCCGCGGGTATCACAGAGGAGAGCGTGGGGAGCGGTGTCAACGCGGGAAAAATTATCGACAAAGTAAAGATTGGAATCGTCCATCGACACTCTGTGATTGAAGTTGTCCTTATTCAACAATTGAAGACCGGTCCCATCTAAATTGATACGATAGAGATGCAGATAGTAGGGATCCTCACCCTCTTCGCGGCCATTCGCTGTAAAATAGAGCACCCTCGCCTTTTCGTCGATACCTACTATGGAGTCACAGTGGAACGGACCGGACGTCAGTTGTTTTTTTAAATTGCCATCTCCATCATAAAGATAGAAATGGGCCCAGCCGTCGCGTTCTGACCAATGGATGAGCTCTTTTCCGTTGGCGATGAATCCCAGGGGGTGGGTTTCCACATAGGTGTTCAGGCGTTCTTCTATCAGGACTTTTACTTCTCCGGTGGCTGTATCGGCAAAGCAGATATCGATCCGTTTCAGGTCGCGGCTTGTCCGGGAAAAGTAGAGCTTATCAGGTGTCTCCGAAAGCCAAAGCGGCGGCCTATAGTCGTCGTCACGTGTGCTGACAGGATAGCGCGCGGTCATGATCCTCACCATCTGGTCTTTGAATCGTTCTGCTTTGGCTTTGAGCTTGTCCTTGCTGTCCATGTCAAAGATCAGTATCTCGAGCTGAGGAGCTTCTTCTTCGCCGGGCATATGGTACTTGTAGGTTTCTAATGTCGGACGAGGGTTGGCGACAGAGTCAATCACCCAGAGATCTTTGACTTTGCGGTCATCGCTTCGTATCATGGCGAATTTTTTGGAGTCGTGGGACCATATGATACGGGCGGGTTTGCGTTTGTCTTTATTCTTTTCCTTGTCAACGTTGGTCTCGCCACGGCCAAGCTCTCCGTGATAGCTGTAATACTCCTCTCCGTCTGTAGTCAATTGGTGTTCTTCTATGGTTTCATCGTCTGGATTTTTTTGCCATTTTTCATAATTTCCCTTGTCCATGTAGTAGAGGTTGTAGTGCCGGCCAAATACGATGATGTTTCCGTCAGGAGATATGCTGGCCCAGCGAGGCCGCTCCGGTTCATCTAAATAATCCTCAAGCATGGTCAGTTTTCCGGTAGCCAGCTCGTATTCGAAATGATGGAACTTTCGGGCTTCTTCTTCAGCCTTTTCGACAGCACTCTTTTCCTTCTCCTTTTCTTTTTCCTTTTCCTTCTTGATATCCTTTTCTTGTTCTATCTCTTCTTTTTTTTCCTGTTTTTCTTGTTTCTTCTCTTGTTTTTCCCTGCGTTTTTCAGCCTCAAGCACATCCTTGTTTTTGGGGACTTTGAAATAGATGGATTTGTCGTTCTTGATGAATTTGATGGTTTCGATCGGGAGGTGTTTGGCGTCATAGGGATCTTTTGTCATTTCAGTCAAGTGTGCAGCCATTCTGACATTGTCGAAGATAGGATGCTTTTGTTTTTTTGCTGGGTCTATGATGATGAAATTTTTACCTTCAGTCGTTTCGAAGATATACCAGAAGCGCGTACTGTGTTTCAGCCAGTGTGTATCCACGGAAGTGCTGAACACCAACTTCTTCATCTTGTTGGGAGTGAAACGTGCAGGCAGTTCGTAGTTGGCCTTGGTAATAGGGATGTTTTCTGCCCAGAGCATTCCAATTACAACCAGAGAGAGAAAAACCATACAGAAATAGAGATGTTTCTTTCTCATAAGAGATTTCCTCCTTTTAAAGATAAGTTATATTTATGTAAATATAAGGCTCTCATAATGTCTAAAAAGACTTTTTGTTACTTTGGTAGGAATGATATAGGCTCATCGGGGAAATAAAAATTATATCCATTCAGGGAGATGGACACAATAAAAATTTCTTGTTCCGACCATGATTGACAAATCAGCAAATCCAGATAGACTAAATGGTGAATCCTGCAGAAAAGGAGAAGGCGTCATGATGAAGAAACATCCATTGGTCTTCGGATTTATCTGTGTTGTTTACTTTACGATATTTTGTTGTTCTCCAAAGGAAGAAATTGGTGAAGCGGTGGGAGACACCAATTATGAGGATTTGGTTAGTCTATTCCAAGAATGGCGGGAGTTTCAGAAACCCGAGATCGTTGAGGGAGTGCCCGATTACACCGCAGCCGCGATGGAGAAACAGAGGGCGGGATTGGAGGAGTATCAAAACCGTCTGTCTGCAATCGATCCCAGCTCGTGGCCCGTCTCCCAGCAGGTGGACTACCACCTAGTCCGTGCAGAGATGAACGGGCTGGATTTTGACCACAGAGTGCTGCGTCCCTGGTCACGAAATCCCTGTTTTTATTCAGTTTACTACCGTTCTCCTTCGGATGTGCCGGCTCTCGAAGGACCTTGGAGATATGGAACGCTTTGTCTCTGGAAGTACACCTTCCCTTTGCAGGATGAGCAGTACGTTGATTTTGAGATGCATCTTAGAGCTATACCTAAGGTGCTTGAACAGGCCAAAGAGAATCTCGTTGAGGAAGCCAGGGATCTTTGGTTTCTCGGGATAAGAAAGAAGAAGAGGGAAAGCATGTTCCTTGATGATCTGGGCCGACGTATGGGTGAGGATCATCTTGGTCTCGTCCCCATCATCGATCAGGCTAAAGCTGCAGTCGATGACTTTCGGGTGTGGCTTGAAGAGAAGCACAAAGACATGACTGCACCCTCAGGCATCGGCGCCGAAAACTACAGTTGGTACATGAAGAATGTTCATCTTGTTCCCTACACTTGGGAGGACCAGTTGGGTATCCTCAATCGTGAGCTGGAACGGTCGTTTGCCTGTCTGAAGCTGGAGGAGCACAGCAACCGTGATCTTCCTAGGCTCGAGCCCCCGAATTCCAGAGAGGAATACCAGTTGCGTCACGATGAGGCGGTGAAGCACTTCATGACGTTCCTTCGAGAGAAGGAGATCATGACGCTTCCAGAATATATGAACGATACTCTGAAACGGACCGTTGGCTTTATTCCTCCAGATGGTCTTCGGGACTTCTTTACCCAGGTCGATTATCACGACCCGCTCCCTCTGAGATGTCATGGCACACACTGGTTCGACCTAGCTAGGATGGAGCATGAGCCCCATCCCAGCCCGATCCGTCGTGTCCCGCTTCTTTATAATATATGGGACTCACGTGCCGAGGGACTGGCAACAGGCACCGAAGAGATGATGATGCATGCCGGTTTGTTGGATGGGAGGGAGAGAGTTCGAGAGCTTGTCTATATCATGCTTGCCTGTAGAGCTGCCCGGGGTATGGGAGACCTCAAAATGCACAGCAACGAATTCACCCTGGAGGAGGCTGTCGATTTTGGCGTCGAGTGGACCCCGCGCGGCTGGATGCCCAAGGAAGGAAACACGATCTGGTTCGATGAGGAACTCTACCTCCAGCAGCCAGGATACGGAACGAGCTATGTGGTGGGCAAAGTGCATCTTGAGAAATTGATTGCAGATCGTGCGCAACAGGTTGGAGAAAAATTCGACCTCAAGCAATTTTTCGATGAATTTCATTCCTGCGGCATGATTCCTCTGTCGCTGATTCGATGGGAAATGACTGGGCTGGAGGATGAAATCAAGCACTTATGGTAAATGATGTATTTCGGAGAGGACTGAAGAGATAGCGTTCCCATCACAGGGATGGGGAAGTTTTTGAACCGAGTCGAGACTTGTCCGTATTAAAGGATGTCGCCGGAAATTTTTAAGCATAATTCAGGAAAGTGATGTTTCGGAACTATTTACTCGTAGCCCTGAGAAACATCAGGAAACACAGAGGATACTCCATCATCAACATTTTGGGTCTTTCCATAGGGATTGCCAGCTGCCTGTTGATTCTGCTTTTTGTGGGGAACGAATTGAGCTACGATCGATTTCATGATAAGGCCGAACAGATCTACAGAGTTGGACTCACATTTCATGTAGGAACCAACCAGTTCGATGCGGCGCTGGGACCCAGCCCTCTGGCCGCAGCTCTGGTCAGAGATTTTCCAGAGGTGGAGAGCGCAGCCAGGATTTTTGCCAGGCAAAGCCGCGGAGGAGATGTATTTGTCCGGTATGAAGATAAGCGCTTTCAAGAAAAACGTTTTCTATGGGCTGACCAGTCACTGTTTGATATTCTTACCATTCCTTTTTTAAAAGGAAATCCTGACGATGCCCTCGAACAGCCGAATTCCGTCGTCCTGACTGTCGAAACGGCAGAAAAATATTTTGGAACAGAAGACCCGGTGGGGAAAATGCTGGCTCTCGAGGATGGATCCCTGTACATGGTGACAGGGGTGACCGAAAAGTGGCCGGAAAACTCCCACTTTCATTTTGATTTTCTCGCCTCCTTCTCGAGTCTTCCGAAGAGCAAAGACCCGGATTATTATGATACAGCCGTTTTTACCTTCATTCTCCTGCAAAAGGGAGCTCTGATCGAACAACTGGAAGCCAAACTGCCTGAATTCTCAGGAAAATACATGGCTCCGATCATAGAGAAGATCATGGCAGTATCCTACAAGGAATTTCTGGAATCGGGTAACTTTATCGGATTCATGGTCCAGCCCCTTCTCGATATTCATCTTCATTCTGACTGGGGAAATGAGTTAGAACCCCAGGGAAGTTTCACTACCGTGATCATTTTCTCTGCCATTGCCTTCCTCATCCTGGTCGTGGCCTGCATCAATTTCATCAACCTGACCACGGCAAGATCCACGCAGAGAGCGAATGAGGTGGGCGTCAGGAAGGTTGTCGGCTCGACTCATAGGCAGCTCATCAGACAATTCTTAGCTGAATCCACATTCTTGAGTTTAATGGCTGTTCTGTTGGCTTTGATTTTGGTCGAGATTTTTCTTCCCGTGTTCAATAGCTTGGTCGGTAGAAAATTCTCTTCTGCGTATTTTATAAGCGGGGCTTTTCTTCTGGTGTTATTCTTGGGTGCGCTGATCATCGGGGTGGCTGCTGGAAGCTATCCTGCTTTCTTGATGGCTTCATTCAAGCCTGTAGCGGTGTTGAAAGGAAATATTCAATCCGGTATCAAGGGACGGAGGTTTCGCGACATTCTGGTCATCGTTCAATTCTGTGCATCGATCATTCTCTTGTTCGGGACAACGGTGATCTATACACAGCTGCACTATATCCGGAATAAAGAATTGGGCTTTGCAAAGGATCATGTGGTGGTCGTGCAGCGAGCAGAAAAGCTCGGGGCCCAGCAAGAAACATTCAAGAATAGACTCATGCAGAATCCTGATATACTCAGTGTGACATTCAGTGACTCTCTTCCGCAGATGCTTCTCGAGGCTAAAGTTTTCCAGAAGGAAGGAGAAGGCAGCAACGAAAACAATACCCTGATTGCAATCACTGCTGACTATGGTTTTTTGGAGACGTACGAACTGGAACTGCTCGAAGGGCGTTTTTTTGAAAAGGATCGCTCGTCGGATGCGGCCGCAATTGTTTTGAATGAGACTGCTGTTAAAGCACTCGATATTCAGAATCCTCTGGAAAAGCGGCTGGTTCTGGTGGGGCTTAAGAGGAGGCCGATGGACATTATCGGCGTCGTCAGAGATTTCCACATGGAGTCGCTGCATGTCAAGATCGGTCCATTGGCAGTGATACTTGCCGGAGAGCGGCCCGGCGTTCTGCTTTCGGTTCGGGTGCTGCCTGGCAATATACAAAAAACCATGGGCTATTTGGAGACTCAGTGGAATCAATTCACCAACAGCCAGCCCTTCGAATATGTCTTTTTTGATGACCAGTTTGACTTGCTCTACAAGTCAGAAATCCAGGCAGGCAAGGTGATCACTGCCTTTGCCATTCTTGCCATTTTTGTCGCCTGCCTGGGTCTTTTAGGATTGGCCTCTTTTACTACAGGACAACGAACCAAGGAGATCGGAATAAGGAAAGTACTGGGATCCTCAGTTTCAGGGATCATTTTCTTGCTGAATAAAGATTTCATCAAACGGGTGTTGATAGCGAACCTGATTGCTTGGCCATTATCCTACTACGCCATGAACAAATGGCTGCAGAATTTTGCTTACAGAATCCGTATTGATCTCTGGATGTTTTTGGCTTCCGCCGTAGTTGCCCTTGTTATCGCCCTGGTTACTGTAAGTTATCAATCCGTGAAAGCCGCCTTAGGAAATCCCGTCGATTCCCTCCGCTACGAGTAACTTTAATTCGGTGACAGTATACGCGATTACTTAACTCATTAGAGATGTAATTAGATGTCATCTCCTCAATAATGAGGTGATTGCGTATCCTGTTTCTATTAAGATATTAGCCCTGATTGAGATACGTTATCGTTGTCTAGCTTTGATGTCGTTGTGTAATAAGGCCTTTACCTTTTCCATTGCAACAACATCGGTTTGATAGACAAGGTGAGGGGTCACAGTGATGTAGCCTTTAAGAAAATAGGCAAGGTCCGATTCAGGTTGGATCTTGCTGATATAAGGTGCGCGTCGAAACCAGAAATAGGATTGGCCGCGGATATCCTGGTTAACCACATACGTCATTTTTTGCCATCTTCGGTTCATCTCTGTGACGATAATTTTTTTGCTTGAATCGATCTTCCCTCCGGGAATGTTCACATTCCAGAGGACTGGCTTCTCGCCCATACTTAGAGCCTTTTGAGCGAGCTCACGCACCACTGTTGCTGCACCTTCGTAGTCAGTCTTCTCGCCGAATACAAACTGAGAGGCAGCAATGGCTGTGGCGCCTGCGAGTGCACCTTCTCGTGCTGCACCGACGGTCCCTGATCCATAGGCTGGACCCAGATTCGGGCCCTCGTTAATGCCTGAAACCACAAGGTCAGGCACGACTCCCTCCAGAGGTCCTGCAATCGCCCAGAGCACACAGACAACTGGAGTGTTGTCCACCCAGTAAGACTTGACTCCAGGTATGAGCTCTTTTTCTCCAAAGAAAGTGGGCTGATCACGCCTTGTGAAATGGCTCGTCCCGCTCTGGTTTGTCTTAGGTGCAACCACGACGACCGAACCGAGTTTCGTCATTTCCAGCGCCAGAGCATACAGGCCTGGGCTATCGATCCCGTCGTCGTTTGTGATGAGGATGAGGAGTTCCTTCTCCTGGGAATGGAGTGAAACACATAAAAAGCAGAATATGACGAGAATAACGATGGCATTCTTTTTCATTGCATCTCTCCCCTTTTAGAATACATTTTGGATGGGAAAGATACTACTTTTTTCTCAGAGTTTTTTCTTTAGTTATTGCGCCACCGAACTTAATGCTCTTTTCCCAGAACGTCGTTTAGGCGGTAACCCACTCCTATATTAAGTGATTCTCGATTGTATTCAGGTTTTTAGAAAGTTAAGCTTTTGGCAACTGATTATTGTAAAAATCACTCATACCGGAGGGAGTTGGCCGGATTGGCGAGGGCAGCCTTTATAGATTGATAGCCGACTGTGAGGAGAGCAATGCTAAGGGAGATAACTGCGGTTAGGATAAATATCCAAAGGCCAATATTCATCCTGTAGGCAAAATTCTGTAACCATTTGTGCATGGCGAAATAAGCAACAGGCCAGGCGATGGCATTGGCCACCAGCACCAATCCGATAAATTTTTGAGTTGTCAAAAAGGTGATATTCCATTCCGTGGCGCCCAACACCTTCCGGATGCCTATCTCCTTCGTCCTCTGCGCTGTTGTAAAGGAAGCCAACCCGAACAAACCAAGGCAGGCCACAAAAAGGGCGATAAAGGTATAGTAAGAGAGAGTTTTTCCCAATTTTTGTTCTGTACGGTACATCCGGTCTAAGCGGTCATCCAGGAAGGAGTAGCTAAAATTTCCCTCCGGGGAATGGGCCTTCCAGGTCCTTTCGATAAATGCCAATGTGTCCGGAATGTTATAGGCATGGATTTTAATGGACAGCCACTCGGGTCTTTCTGCAAGGGGAGAAAAGGCAAGCGGCCCGATATTGAGATGGAGAGGGGCAAAGTGGAAGTTTTTGATCACTCCTATGACAATGCCCATTTCATCTTCGCCAAATCCGAATCGTTTGCCGATCGGATCATCCCAACCTATAGCCTTAACGGCTGCTTCGTTGAGAATATACGCTTCCCTTTTGACATCTTTGTAGTCTTCCGAGAATCCACTCCCTTGGATAATCGGGATGTTGTAGAAGCTGAGAAAATTGGAGTCCACCCAGTTTCTGTAGATGACAAGCTCTTCTTCCGGATTGTGTCCGTCCCATTCTCCAAAAGCGGCAGATGAGATATTGTGCGGGAGATCGTTGGATGCAGTGGTATTCCTGATCTGCGAATTTTGCCGGAGTGCGTTTTCAAAAGCCTTGTAGCCCATCTCTGGATTCGGAATAGTCACAACGTACTCTTTGATAAAACCCAGCTCCTTGTTTCTCATGAAGTGCAATTGTTTAAAGATAACGATCGTGCAGAAAATGAGTGTCACTGAGATGGCGAATTGGCTGACAACCAGTGAGCTTCGAAAGAGGGAGGAACCTTTGGAGCTTCGGAGGTGTGTTCCTTTCAACACGGCTGTCGGTTGGTAGGAAGAAAGGACAAGAGAAGGATAACTCCCGGAAACAAAGCCGATAAAAACGACCAGGCCAAGTAAAATCATCATAAAAGGCCAGTCTTGGATAAGTTCGGTTTCCAGTTTTCTATCGATAAAAATCCGGAATGCGGGCAGAAGAAGTTTAACCAGAATGATGGAAAAAAATAGGGCAATAATAGAGAAAAGGACCGATTCACCCAAAAACTGTCTTATGAGTTGCGTGCGGTTGGCTCCGATGACCTTCCGCATTCCTATTTCTTTGGCTCGGGTTGCGGACCTGGCTGTTGAGAGATTCATATAATTAAAACAGGCTATGAGCAGGATGAAAATGCCAATAGCTGATAGGAGATAGATGTTGCGGATATCCGCAGTCGGCTCGAGTTCAAAATTGGCCTTTGTGTGGAAGTGGATACCGGCTACAGGCTGGAGGTGCAGGATTTGCGTGGCTCCCTTCTCGTAGTTTTTCTTTAAAAGATTGGGTATCTTGTTTTCCAGAGAGATAGGATCGGCCTTCCCATGGAGAAGGACATAGGTTTGGTAGCTCCAAGATTGCCATCTGTAAACACGATCTCTGCCGTGGAGTTCGACTAAAGAAGAAAAAGAGGCCAGAAAATCAAAGCGGAAATGGGTGTTACCCGGAATATTCTCCATTACACCTGTGATTTTATAATCGATTTTGTCGACATTGACTGTTTTCCCAACGGGATTTTCCCAATCGAAATATTTTTCGGCCATGTCTTTGCTCACTAGGAGACAGTAGGGCTCAGCAAGCGCTGTCTCAGGATTCCCAGCTAGCAGAGGAAAAGTGAAAATTTCGAGAAAATCGGGATCGGCATAGTAGATACGATTTTCATCAAACCGGTTTTCCTTAAATTTCATCACGGCCCTTTCCGCTTTGACTTTTGTGGCCCTTAAGACCTCGGGGAATTCATCCTTCATGGCTGTGGCGAGAGGGCCTGGAGTGACGGTGACCTGGGATTTTCCCATATAGGTTTCACGCGTGTCGACGAGCACTCTGTATATGTTTTTGGCGTTTTCGTGGAATCTGTCATAGTTTAATTCATACCGGACGTACAGGGAAATCAAAATAAAACAGGCTATGCCGATAGTGAGACCAGCCAGGGTGATCAGAGAATACCACTTTTGCTTAATTATATTTCGGAGGGTGCTTTTAAAATAATTTCCAAACATGAATATCTCCAGCATAGAAATCCTCTCTAAGGGGTGTCATAAAGAAGGACGCTTCAGATTAATGGATGGTTGACAATGCAGAGAAAAGACACTCTCTTTCCAGAATGTCAATGGATGGGAATTCTGGAAAATGGTAAGGATTTTTAGGCGCAACTAACAAACAAATTCCTCTGAATTTTAACAGAATCTTGACAAAACTTTTACATCTTCTTGACAACTCATGCCCTTAGAAATCCCATATTTAAAATATGGGAAGTGATCAGATGAGAGAACCGAGGAAAAGAGAGAAAATACACATTAAAATCTCTCGTTTTATTTTTTTGATCCTATTTGCCATTTTGGCGATTCATTATCTCCCCAAAATAGAATTTGAAAATTCTCTGGAAAGTTGGGTGCCAGTCGGCTCAACAAAGATTACAGCTTATAAAAAATTCCTAAAAGAGTTCGGTGGGGATGCATTGCTGGTGATTGTATTCCATGATTCCAATGGTTTTAAAAGTGAAGCGGCGAGACAGCAATTGATTGAGTTTCAGAAAAACCTTCAAACCTTACCTGAAGTCAAGAATGTATTCAAATACCCGATTCCGCTGTATCAATTGAAGAAATCACCGGATGAAGGCATAAAAACACTCCTCGTTACTTTTTCCCCGCCCTCTCCCATTAATCCCAATCGTCCCGAGCTATTAATAAACATCCAGGATTTATTGAAAAATATTCCAATTGAATACCATATAGCAGGTACAGGGGTACTTCATAAAGCGATTAATGATGAAACCCAAAAATATACCTTTGTATTTCTTTCCGTAGGCCTTTTATTTCTTATGACTCTACTCTTATTTGTTCTAAGAAGCCTTACTGCTTTCCTGTTGACTATCGGTGTCTCTGTTGGCGGCATACTGACACTATTAATCTGCTCAGCAATACTCAAAATTCAACTGAGCATGATTACGGTCATACTGCCAATAATAATTCTATTTTATGGTACGTCGAATTCGCTTCACATTTTATTTCACAAAGGAAATTTCAAACAGGTATTAGCTCCTTGCCTCATAGCAACAGGCACTACCTGTATTGGCTTTTTAGTCTTTTCTGCGGATCCCATTCCACTGTTGAAAGATTTTTCCTTGCTGGGCATTTCTGGCATACTTGGCGGATTATTGTGGGCATATATTTTTTTCTTTCCACAGCAATTTTTTTTCCAGCCTCCTAAATTTGCGGTCAATCTTTTCCGTCGCTTTCCAACAGCTTCAAAACCAATTATTCCTTTCATCGTGCTTTGCTTGATAGCTGCGTTGGTTCCTGGAATTCTAAAAATTAGGGGGGAAATTTATAGTCTGGAGATACTTTCGCCGACGAATGAACGCGTTTTAGATCATCACTTCATTGAAAAAAATGTGGGAAATTATTTACCCCTAGAATACACGGTTGAGATAAACGAAGTGCAACCTAATGAGTTGAACAGATGGATTTCATCAGTATTTGAGTTGCACGAAGTGGACGGCGTGTTGAGCTACACAAATTTTCTTTCTTTATTAGAATCTCGAAGATATGGTTATATTTCGCAGGACGGCAATTTGGGCAGGGTTACCTTTCTTATTCCAATACTATCTACCACGAAGGGCATCTCCCTCGTCGAAAGAATTGATCTGCTGGCTGAGAAAAACTTAGGTGGTTATAGACCAAAAATCAATGGATATGTAACGCTCTATGCCACTGTCGCAGATGAGCTGGAAAAATCTTTTTTAAAAAGCATCGTTCTTGCTTTTGTGCTGGTGTTTATCCTCATCTTGATTTACCTCAGAGATTTCAGGTTGTTTTTGTCAGCAGTATTTCCGAATGTTTTTCCCGTTGTCTTTATCATCGGTCTAATGGGATGGTTGAGAATTTCGCTGAATATGGTAACGGTGCCGATTGGATGCCTCTTACTCTGCATCATTATCGACGATACAGTCCATTTCCTTTTTTGGTACAAAAAAACGGGTGATTTGAGAAAGACTTTTCTCGAGGCTGGCCCTGGAATTTTTCTGACATCGTTGATTCTGGTTGTGGGTTTCTCCGTCTTTCTGTTGGCCTTATCTCCACCGATCAGATATTTTGGGATCCTGGGGATCACAGCGCTTGTTACAGCGTTGATCGGTGATTTGGTTCTATTGCCAATTATTTTGAGGATGATGGAATCGAGGAGAATTAGGTTGGTGCGGAAATGAATAACTATTTTGATAAGATTATTGCTTCTGATGAAAAAATAACAGTAAAATCCGTTAAAAATTTGTCAAGCTTGATATTCAATCAACTCATTCACAGAGATGAAAATTCGGATGTAATTTTAAGCCACGACGGAACCAAGCTAGTCAAAATTTCTTTGAAACGGCTTCGCTTTGTTGTTTATTCGCTTTTCAACCAACTTGAAAAGAAAAAGATTAAACCGGGCCAGACGGTTCTCCTGGCTAGTATTTCTGGAAACAATGAGCTTTTCATCGCACTGATGTTCACCGCTCTCTCAGCATATGGCGTCAGAGTACTACTCCCTATGTTCATGGAAATAAATGCATTGGAAGAGTGGCTCGACATGACCAGTTGCAGTGTAATTGTACTTCCAGGGGAGGAAATCTTGTCGCTAAATCACCATGAAAAAGAAAAATCTATTGTACATTCGATAAAGAAGATTGCCCTCCAGAGAAAATTACCGTGTTTTGATATTTTAAAAGATTTCTCTTTGAGAAGACTTCTTTACCAGAACATTCCAGACATTTCTTATTCGTCAGATATTCAAGTAAGAAAAGCAGTAAAATCGACGACTCATGAAACTGAGGCTATGTTGATTTCGACTTCAGGCTCTTCAGGTAAATCAAAACTGGTTGTATATGAACAGGGTGCTTTTATACGAAGCTGCCTGAGCTGGCAAGCAGCCGGATTTTTTACGAAAGAGAAGCTTGGCGGTCGTGGATTTACTCCTTTGTTTACTCACACTATGGGTGTTCGAGCTTATTTCAATGCCATATGGACAGGGATTCCGGTTTGTCTCATCAATACCGAATGGTTCGAAGAAAAACCAGAAATAGTCCGCTATTTTTTACTTCAAATGAATCCGGAACACATCACCGGAGGGCCATCGGTGTTCAATTTGCTGCTTGAATTGATGCGAAATTTTCCTGAATTGAAGAACAAACTCGGTTATTTCATGAAAACTGTGGTTTCGAGCGGTGCGCCGAATAATTGTCAGACAGCCAAAGCAATCGAAACGGCTTTTGGGCTGACTATGCACAACGCCTTTGGGATGACAGAGACGCAGCAAATATTAAGTACCCTGATTTTCAATAAGTTAACTCAAAAGAATCTCAAATCGCTAGGCCTCCCATTACCGGGCGTTACCATTGGACTCAAAAAGATGCCCGAAGAGAATGGACATTATCGTCTTTATGTGAATTCACCTTTTGGATTTAAAAAAATCATCGGAGAACCTCCCAGTAATGATATACCCAAGGATTTTTTCAACACCGGGGACATCGTAAGTCTGGATGAAAAAAATAGGATTATCTATCAAGGGAGAGAAAACAGGGATTTCGTTAAAGATGGCTTTGGCGTGAAGATTCCACTTAATTGCATGAGGCAGCATTATGAAAAACTCTATTCTCAGGCAGAGCATGTTGAGTATTTTCCGATAAAGAACAGTCCTGGAATGACAGCAATGATATTCATTCAAAACGATTCACTCCAGAAGGGAAAAGTCACCGACAACCAGCTCATTCAGCAATATTCAAGACTCATCAGCGAAATGAACGATCAACTCTATAAGAAGCTTGAGCCATTTGAGTTCAGACATCGCTTTCTTAGTAGGTTCGTGTTGATCAATTCGGATGCTCCCAAAACGGTTAAAGGCAATATCTCGAAATATAAAATTGAGACAAATTTTCAGGATGTCATCGAAGCCCTTATCGATCCTTTATCATCACATTCGGGAGTAGAAAACACAGAAAGCAGGGAGTATATCGTCGATAAATTTACCCGTTACCTCAATCCCTATATCGGCGGAATGCTCTCCCAACTTAAAATGGATTATGTTTATCATCGGGCAAAAAAGGATAAGCTCTATTCAATTCGAGATGGTAAAAAAATTGAAATTCTCGATTTTGTTGGAGGCTACGGCACAAACTTGCTCGGACACAACAACGATGAATTGAAAGCAGCGGTCACTTCATTTTTGAGAAGTGACAGAATAGCACTCTCCGATCAAGGTAGCATCCAAGAACATGCGGGAGAGTTGGCGGAGAAATTGAATACAATAGTTGGGGAAATCACAGGGCGAGAATACAATGTCATGTTCGGATCCTCAGGAGCCGAGGCGGTTGAGATGGCGTTACATCATGCTGCCTTTGAATGGCGAAAGAACATGGAGAAATTGGAGCAGCAACAGTTCCAGCATTTGGGAGACGAAGCTGACAGGTTGATTAAAGAAGTCTGGGAAGAAAATAGAAAAATCCTCCAATCAGTCTCTTTACATGTCCTCACTTTGAAGAACGCTTTCCACGGAAATTCGTCAGGTGCGAGATCTCTGCTCGGTAATAAAGAGAATCGAGAAATGTTCAGCAATATCACAGGTGTGACGCCTATTTTTGTTGATGATCAGTCTCCGAATTGGAAAGAAGAGCTCGAAGACAAGCTTAATAGGTCCAAGATAAAAATTAAAAAAGTCGTCTTTTTGGAAGGGAAATGCAGAGTAGTGGAAATTTTGGTCAGTACTGTGATTGCGTCCATTATTGAGCCAATTGTTGGCGAAGGAGGTGTGCGGGAGGTCAATTCAGATTTTTTGCAGCACCTTACGGGTTACGAGTTCCCCTTGATAATGGATGAAATCCAATGCGGTTTGGGTCGAGCGGGTTCCTTCCTTGCTTCTGAGGGGATCAAAGCCGATTACTATCTCTTTGCCAAAGCCCTGGGTGGAAATTACGAAAAAATTTCCGCGGTTCTCATTGACAAAAATCGGTATAAGAAAGAATTCGGTAAATTATACGTCTCAACATTTTCAAATGGAGGGCTGGCAGCAAAGGTTGGACTGAAAGTGCTTTCGATTATCAAAAAAAACAAGGTTCCTGAACTGGCGAGAACTAAGGGCGATAAATTACTTGCGAAACTGAAGAAAGTTCAGGAAAAATACCCTTCCGTGATTGCAGAAATCACGGGAAGGGGACTTATACAGGGCATCAAATTTAATGATTTCTCAGAAAGCAACAATATATTTCTTCGGATTATGTTCTCTCAAAGGCTGTCTGGCTATATTTTTTCTTCATATCTTCTCAATAAGCATAGAATTAGAATTTTGCCAACACTGTCTGCCCCTAACATCTTAAGAATAGAACCATCAGCTTACATTAATGATGGAGAAATCGATCGGTTTGTCAAAGCGGTTGAAGATCTTGCCCACCAAATCGAAAATCAAAAGATATATGATCTTTTCCTTCCATTGATGGATGATGATTCTTTTAATGATAATAAGGGTAAAAAAGCAAAACCAGGACCAGTATATTCCCGTTTAGATGAGCCATGTGACCACACAACGAAGGTCGCGTTTATTGGTCATTTTGTCCGGCCAACCCAAGAATTGCGCATGTTGGAAAAGGAATTTTTAAGGGCATCGGATACAGGATTGCGTATTCTGTTCAACCGGATGCAATTTTTGATGGAGATGAAACCGTTTGTCTTATTCGCAAAAAATCTGTTTTGTGGCAGGATTCATTTCAGTTTTATCATCCTTCCCTTGGATTCGGCACAATTAGAACGACTTCATCGACAGGGGAAAAGGCGCCAGGTGGTTGCAAAAATTCAGGATGCTGTAAATCTGGCCGCCAGTCGTGGAGCTACTGTGATTAGCTTAGGTGGGTACACATCCATACTCAGCCAAAACGGCACCTCGATTGTTGAACCCAAAAACACGAAAATCATCACAGGCAACACTCTGACAGCAGCATCCGGCATCCATCGCATTATTGAAGAAATAAGAAATCGGGAAGAATTCAGAAAGAAAAACCGGCTCGGAATTATCGGAGCCTCGGGGAATATCGGGTCAATCATTGTCGAAAGACTTTCGAGAAGCGATGATCTTTTCGAGAAAATTATTCTGATTAATAAGAATAAACGAAAGCTGGAGCATGCAGTAAACAATTTGAGGGCACAGAAATGCAGCCTTATCCTCGAAATGGAAACTGATCTTCATACTCTCAAGCAATGCGATATCATTGCTGTAGCGACGAACACCAATGATCCGATTATCTTTCCTCATCATCTCAAAGATAATGAACCAGTGCTGATTTCAGACTTATCCGTCCCGTCAGCGGTATCAAACGAGGTGGCAAAGATGAAGAATGTGATCACAATTTCCTTTGCATCATACATCGCTTTACCTGAAGACCCAGATTTTATTATTAGTTCTTATACGCCAAAAGGGTCGGTGTTCTGTTGTGCCGCTGAGGCTTTTCTCTGTGGACTTGAGGCAATAGATGTTCCTCTCAGGGGAAAAATCACACCAGAAGCTATCGATATAGTAACGACTCTGGCAAAGAAGCACCATTTCTTTGAGAAATTAGGGACGATTCAAAGTTTCAAACTTGGGACTTAGCTATGGAACCTATTTACAATTTTGGGATTTCTCAAGAAGACGCGCTCACCGAATTTAAGGCTTTGGATATAAAAAAAGATGATAGACTGCTCTGCGTCGCCAGTGCAGGTGAAGTTCCCCTCAACCTCCTGGCCTTGGAGGATATTTTTATTGAAGCGGTTGACATTTCTCCCCATCAACTTTTTCTTTCAAAAATGAAACTTCATTCCATCTGTGCTCTGGAACCCTTGAAAGCGGCAGCCTTTCTCGGATATATGGACACCGATCTGGAAACTCGTATGAATCTTTTTCAAAAGGTCTTACCGCTCATGGAGGAAGATGAAAGGCAGTTTTGGTGGCAAAATATGGATGCTATTGAAAAGGGGCCTATCAGGGTTGCTCGCTTTGAGAGATTTATGGCTAAGCTAAATTCCATTGGATTGCTGATTCTTGGGAAAAAGAAAATGCACCGTCTCTTTGAGTTTGAAACCATCGAGGGGCAGCAGGAGTTCTTCGATCAGTATTTGAGTACATTTCTTTTGAAATCAATTTTCAAAATTGCATTTCATCCCCGAATCTATAAAAAGCGAGGCATGGCCTCCGATGGCTTAAAGCACAGCGGTGAGCGAAATATCGCGGATTTCTTTTACAGCCGATTCAGGCACTTTTGCAGCTCGACAATAGCCAGAAAAAATTATTATCTTCAGTATACCTTTTTTAACAAGGTTCTCTATCCTGATGCCTTGCCTGAATATCTAGGAGAAAATGCGGTCAAACGAATAAGAAGAAATCGTGAAAGACTTGTCTGGCGCCTTTCTTCCTATAATGAAGCTTTAGAAAAGAGTCGAAAAGGAACATTCAATAAATTTCACCTCTCAAACATCGGGGATTGGATGAGTCGGGAAGAATATGTTGAGCTTTTAAGTTTAATTAAAAAAAAAGCCAAACCTCCGGCTAAGATTTTTGCCCGCTATATTCACTTAAATCATGAAATTCCAGAGGAACTTAAAAATTGCATTGATTTTAACTTTAAGCTGGGTGAAAGACTCGTAGAAGAAGACCGATATCCGTTCTACAGCATGGTGCCAATGGATGTCGATGGTTAAAGAAGGGAACGATGGAAAATAAATCGTGTCCATATGTACTGAGAGAAATCGGCAGGGAGGAAAATAGAAACATGCTCGAGATCCTCAAGGAATCTCCTGTCGACTCAAAAGGACTGACCATCTGCTTCGATCGTGAGCCCGATATTTTTTTAGTCCCCGATCTAACTTCCGAGCACTTGAAATGCGCTGGATTTTTCCGTGAGAAAAGACTGCTGGGCTTCGCCATGCTCTCTTATCAATATGTTTACGTCAATGGTCTGCCGAAGATAGTTATGTACTATTGTAATATTCATGCGAGAAAAGAAGGGCGCAAGAAAGGATTTTTTTATAAGACTTCAGATTTTTTCCTTCGGGATAGCTATAAGACTTCAAATTTGGGCTATGCCATCATTATGAAAAAGAATGAGAATGCTGAAAGGTTTGTTGGCCAGCACAAATCTGGATATCCATTGCTTCCCGCTTCAAAAATTATCTCCGATCTCAAGGTTGTGAATATCATAACGACATTCCGAAAAAGGGAGAGCTCTGAATATCAGGTTAGAAAGGCAACACTAGAAGATATAGATTCAATCGTTAGCATGATCAGAAAAGAATTCTCAAAAAGACTGTTTGCTCCTGTAATGGATAGAAGTGTTTTCCTGAAAAATCTTGAAAAACGACCCAGATTTGGCATCTCTAATTATTATATCGCTGAAAAGGATGGAAAAGCGGTCGGGGTTTGTGCCGCCTGGGATACAGGAATTTTCAAGCAGAATAGAATTATTCGTTATGGGCGAAAACTAAAGATGATAAATATCTTCTATGCGATTTTAGCCCGCCTGTTTGGACTTCCACAAATGCCTAGAGAGGGCGATGCGATAAGAGATGTCACGATTATAGAATGTGCAGCAAAAGACCGAAGTCCTGATATCCTGGAAGCGTTGCTTTTAAAAATCTATAATGAATATCGAGACAGGAGATATAACATGATGATAATCGGCAGTTGCGCGAATGATCCGCTTCTCAAAGCCACAAAAAAGTTCTTCACTCACCCAGTTGTCTCGAGCATAATTCTCTTCTCGAACGATGAATCGCTGCTTGATGGAGGGAAAATCGACACTTCTCTTCCTTATATAGACCTGGTTATGCTTTAAGACCATAATCTCCCTGTTTGGATTTGCTCCAAAAAGTAGATTCTTATTAAACACTGCAGGAAACCTTTATGGATAAATATATAAAGGTGGTCTTTTTACTTTTTTCCCATGCTACGGCTTCTGTCCGGTCAAAAGAGGTGAGCATGCGTAAGGTGCTGGGCGCTTCTGGCCAATATCATCGCCTGGCCGATTGCCTATTTTGCGATGGCCAGATGGCTCCAGAATTTCGCTTACCGGATCGGCACGGAAGTCTGGGTGTTTATCGTATCGGTTTTGATCGTGCTGTTTATCGCACTTTTGACGGTAAGTGCGAAAGCCATAAAGGCAGCAATCTCCAACCCTGCCGATTCACTTCGCCACGAATGATCATTCATTAATTCGGTGACAGTATACGCGATTACTAAATTCAAGGGGAATGATATTAATTTGGTGATAGATCAGTTAGGGGAGCATAACATACGGATAGAGCCCTGTCGATATTGACTTGCTGTTTCTATTCCTGCTACTATGGCTATTTATTGGTGGCGGCGCCTGAAGCTGGAGAAGTTCAAGTATGTTAGGTAGCTGGGGAAGGACGCATTATCGAATTCATCCCGCTCAAGCAGAATCCAAGTCAATCAAAAAGAAGGAACAAATCATGGAAACGAATCAAAAATTTCTTCATTGTGCGCTCAACCGGGCCTTTTATACTGTTGCGGGAATCATTCTCCTGTTGTTGCCTGTTATGGCCGGATTCCAGGGAGAGAACCCGGATGTGCCGCAGACCGGCCGCGAGATCTATCTTTATGCCTGTGCCAACTGCCATGGGGCGGATGGAAAAGGTCAGTCTCAGAGCCGTCTCGGATTTACCGATCCCTTACCCGATTTCACAGACTGCGACTTCGCGGTTAGAGAGCCCGACAGTGACTGGGTGGGAGTAGCTGCCCAAGGGGGACCGTCCAGGGGATTCAGCGAAATGATGCCGGCTTTCGGCAAAGTGCTAACAGTCGAGCAAATCGAAAAGGTCGTCGGGCATATCCGCACGTTCTGTACCGATAAGAATTGGCCGTCGGGAGATTTGAACCTGCCCCGAGCCCTTTTCACTGAGAAGGCCTATCCAGAGGATGAGGCGATTATAACCGCTTCGGTCAACGAGGATCTGGATCGGATTTCGGGAGAAATCATCTATGAGCAGAGGTTCGGCCCCCGGAATCAGGTCGAGATCAAGGTCCCCTTTGGATGGTCGGAGATGACTCTGGTGGGCGATCCGGACCCTTCGACCGACTGGGCCTCGAGCCTCGGGGATGTTGCCGTGGGAGTCAAACGGGCCATTTACCACAACCTGAAGCATGGCTCGATATTCAGTGCTGCGGCTGAAGTGATCCTACCCACAGGCGACGAAGCGCGAGGATTCGGGAAGGGAACTTTGGTCTTTGAGCCTTTTGTCTCTTACGGCCAGATTCTGCCGGCCGAATTTTTTCTCCATTCTCAGGCGGGCTTGGAGATTCCCACAAAGACCGAAAAAGCAAAAAACGAAGCGTTTCTCCGTCTTGTCCTGGGGCGAACCTTCACATCTGGACCATGGGGACGAGCCTGGTCTCCGATGATAGAGCTGCTCGCGTCTCGTGAGTTGGTTTCTGGCGAGGAAATCAATTGGGATGTTGTACCGGAAATCCAGGTGACGATCAACAAGCGGCAGCACATTATGTTCAATATCGGCGTTCGCATCCCAATGAACAATACCTCGAGCCGTAACGTGCAGGTAGCTGCCTACCTGCTCTGGGATTGGTTCGACGGCGGTTTTTTTGAAGGATGGTAAACAGATGAATCATAAAAGGATAGTTTTGATAGCTCTTTTAACTGTTTTTGTGGCGGTAGCCGCAGCGGCCCAACAGTCCACGCTTTTTGTAACCGCGGAAAGGTGTATAGCCTGTCATAACGGACTCATAACACCAAAGGGGGAGGATGTCTCCATAGGTTCAGACTGGAGGTCTTCCATGATGGCCCATTCTGCGCGCGATCCATACTGGCAGGCTGGGATACGGCGAGAGACCCTAGTGCACCCCACGGCCAAGGCTGCCATCGAGCATGAATGCTCTGCATGCCATATGCCTATGATGCGATACATGGCCAAATCCGCTGGCGAGAAGGGGGAGGTCTTTACCCATCTCCCCATTTTCCACAGGAGCACAGAAGAGGACATGCTTGCGGCCGATGGCGTGTCCTGCTCCATGTGCCATCAGATCCAGAAGGACAAGCTAGGTGAAAAGGAGAGCTTCACCGCAGGATTTGTAGTCAACACCCAAACCCTGTTGGGACAACGGAAAATCTTCGGGCCTTTTGAAGTTGACGAAGGCAGACAGGCTCTTATGCAATCCTCATCCCAATTCCTTCCTGAAAAGACGGTCCATATCCAGAGTTCTGAATTCTGCGCCTCCTGTCATACACTTTACACTCACGCTCTTAGCGAAAAGGGAGAGGTAGTCGGAGAGTTTCCCGAGCAGGTCCCTTATTTGGAATGGAAACACAGTTCGTACGCTAATTCTGAGAGCTGCCAGTCCTGCCACATGCCGGAGGTCGAAGGCAAGATGCACGTTTCTGGAGTGGTGGGCAAAAAGAGAGAGCAGGTTTCACGCCATGTATTCAGAGGGGGCAACTTTTTTCTGCCCAGGATCCTGAATCGTCATCGCGATGAGCTGGGAGTGGATGCCCCTCCCCAGGAACTGGACAGGACCATTCGCCGGACAACGGAACATCTCCAATCAAAAGCGGCCACTGTGGCAATAAAAATTGTGGAGATTATGAACGGAAACCTCAGGGCCGAGGTTTCGATCCAAAACCTGGCAGGTCACAAACTTCCCTCAGCTTATCCTTCCAGGAGAGTATGGATTCATTTTACAGTCCTAGACAGCGATGATAGTCTGATCTTCGAATCAGGCCGGATGGAAGCGGACGGATCCATATCGGGTAATGACAATGATGCTGACAGAGATAGGTTCGAACCTCATTATACAGAGATAGACAGTCCTGATAAAGTCCAGATCTATGAACCGATCCTGGCCGGGCCAAATAACGATGTGACCACAGTACTGCTGACGGCAAGTCAATATGCGAAGGATAATCGACTCCTTCCTGAAGGGTTCGATAAAGCCACTGCGGAGGAAGATATCGCCGTGCATGGTGCTGCGGAGTCGGACAAAGACTTCCGCGGCGGCGGAGACAGGGTGACCTATGTCGTGCCCTTGGGAGGCTCGAAAGGCCCCTTCAAGGTGAGGGCCGAGCTCTGGTACCAGCCCATCTCCTATCGTTGGGCCCATAACCTCGAACAAGAACAAGCCGAGGAAATCGGTCGGTTCGTTTCTTACTACAACGACTTTTCCTCTTCTTCCGGTTTGATGCTGACCCAAGCCCAGACGATAGCGAAATAGCTGCGCTCATAATTTGCATAATTTGGGGACAGTATACGCGACTACTTAATTCAAGGACAGTCTTTGCTGCAACCGCAACCGAAATCTCCTTATTCTCGTATAAGGAAATAAAGGAAACCTTTATTAATGTGAATGCATCAAATGTGGTGAGGAGGTTTGGAGATGATTCGAAAGCACCATACGATTTTAGCAATATCTGTCGGCATACTCATCCTTTTAGCCTCATGTTCCAAACAGGAAAGTGTATCAGAAATAGAGACAGAAAACAGAGAGTCCATCCTGGACAGAGTGGTCAATATCGAACCAGAGATCCTAACAGAAGTCCCCACAGTCGATCGTTGGTGTGACCGCTTGGAGCTGAGAAAACACCGCATCGATGTGGGTGATGCGGAACTGTATGTGGAGGAAGAGGGGAAAGGCACTCCGCTCATTCTCATCAACGGCGGGCCAGGTGGAACCCACCACTATTTTCATCCCTGGTTTTCCCAGGCCAATAAGTATGCACGGGTAATTTATTATGACCAGCGTGGATGCGGCCTGTCGGATTTCAAACCTGGAGAAGATGGGTATTCGGTTCATCAAGCTGTCGATGACCTGGATGCGATCCGGAAAGCCCTGCATATCGATAAGTGGGTGCTGTTGGGATATTCCTACGGCGGATTTCTTGCCCAGTTCTACACAGTCAATCATCCTGAGAATGTGGCGGGTTTGATCTTATTGGGTGCATCCCCAGGAATGTATGTCGATACTGGCCGTTCCCGTCAGAGACAATTCATGTCAGAGGAGGAAAGGGCACGATTGAAAGAAATTCGCGCGGAACTACAGGAGTTGTCTAAAGAAAAAGAACTGCCGCGTGAAAAATACATACAACTGCTGCTCTACAACAATTTCCTGAACGGCGATTGGAAGCGCCAGCACTTTTATAAGCCATCTCCAGAACGTCTCTCTCAGTTTGCCCTATACGAGTGGGTTCACGATGTGGATTTCAACGGCATCATGAACCGCAGCAAGGGAACAATCGATCTGAAGGGAGCCTTCGAGAAGAATCCGATTCCGACACTCATTCTAGAGGGTAAATGGGATTTGACATGGGGCGAGAGGAAGCCGGAAATATTGAAGAATAATCATCCGAATGCTCAAATGGTTCTTTTCGAGAATGCAGGACATGGTATATATGACGAGGAGCCTGAAAAATTCTTCGCCGTACTTGAAGACTTTATCAAAGACCTGCCAGAGATCTCGAAGGATGAAATTTCTTCTTACAAATCCACTCTCGGGACTTGGGAGAAAGAGGTCCAGTCTTCTCCGGATAGAATCCTCGGATCCTTTGGTTGGGGCTGGAGTTCTAGCCAGAAGATAGCGAAAAGATACACGAGGAAATGGATCGAAACACTTGACCAGCTCAGGAGTTTTATGAGGACGGGCTTTGCCTTGTACGATGTGGAAAACTATGAGGAGGCATTGTTCGTGTTCGAAAGGATGCAGAAGGCTGCTGACGAGCAGGAGGAACAGGCGCTCGGAGCTGTAGCCTTAATCTGGCAGGGACATATGCTTGACCTTCTGGGAAGGAGGGACGAGGCCGTGAAGCGATACAGCAAGGCCGCAGACATGAACCTGGATGATACCTGGATGCACGGCCAGTATGATTTAAAGTATTCGCTGAGTCCTTATGCACGGGAACGGACGGAAAGACCCTTTGAGCGCATCGCCAACCGCGATCCGGATTGATACAAAAGGTTAATACAGCATCGTACAATACTATTTGTTCTCCTTGAAAATATCATATTCCGGGTTCGTGCATTTTTCGCCCCACCAATCAAAAATGAATTTTAGATTTGGCTTGTCCTCCGGACATTGTCCCTTATCATCGGTTTCTTTGATCCATTTTTCCAAAATAGTTCGGTGACGCTGGAGTTCGGTAGAATAGGTTGGATCTTCGGCTACATTTTTGATTTCATGGGGATCATTTTCCAGGTCATATAGCTCTTCGGCCGGACGTTCCCGGGCCCAGAATCGATCTTGATCCGTGTTCAGTTTCCCTTCTGCATGAAGTCTTCTCATCATCTGGGTGATTTCCCACGCATCGCGGTAGTTTGGCTGCATGTAAGGGCGGTTGGGGAAAAAATTGCGAATATACCGAATTTTTTTGGTGCGGACCGTTCGGATCCGGTCTATTGTATAATCACACCGATCCCGCGCCGAAATGACATATTCCCTGGGTTTGAGTCGTTCTGCAAAAAGGTCCTGACTTTCCATATGATCTGGGATCGGAATACCGGCCAAAGCCAGGGAAGTAGCTGCAATATCGATACCGCTTACTAAATCATCCCGTATGATGCCTGTCCCTCCGATCCGTCGGGGATTACCCAGCCAGCTCATGATGAAAGGAACGTGCAGCCCACTGTCATAACAAAATTGTTTGTGACGCCACAAGCGCATGCCGTGATCGGAGAAAAAGAATATCACCGTGTTATCCAAAACGCCGTCATTGCGCAGCCGTTCGATGATTTGACCCACTTCATCATCTGTGATTCGAATGCAGTCAAGATGTTGTGCCCAATCCTCACGAACTATCGGGATATCGGGGTAATAGGGGGGCAGCTCAAATGTTTTCCTTTCCACTGGATTTCGAACCTTATCTTTGAAATCCTTACTGTACATGTGCTTGCCGCCACGAAGCTGAATTTGACCGAAGAAAGGTTGTCCCGGTTCACGCCTATTCCAGTCGATTTCCTTGCCGGATTTGCCGTAGAGTTTATGTGTACTGAATTCACCTGAATAAAAATCACTTCTGTCATACCAAAAATTGTAGTCGTCTTTCCCCTGGTTGAAGGTAAAATATCCCGCCTGCCGAAAGAGTATCGGCAGGGTTTTTACATGATCTGGAAGGTATATCGCCGATTCCAATGAACGTGAACTGTGATGGTTGTGGATGCCAAGAGTCGTCTGCATCGTTCCCGTTATGATAGCTGAACGGCATGGCGAGCAGACCGGGGCGGGCATAAAAGTGTTGGTGAAAAGTACTCCTCCCTCAGCGAGACGATCTAAGTTAGGTGTGAGGTTGTTATCGTGCCCGTAACAGCTCATTATTGGAGAAAGGTCTTCTACATAGATCCAGAGAATGTTCGGGCGTTTTTGGTTGATAGCTTTCCTATTCGAACAACCTGTGTTGAAAGGCAAAAAAGACAGTGAAGCGGACAACAAACCCGCTTTGGCTAAAAAAACTCGTCTTTTCATCTGAATCCTCTGGAATGAACGTTCATAAAAATTCTTTGGTCAAGAGAAAGGCATTGAAATTTTGTTTATAATTGCAATGACTGAATTCTTCATATCCGAGCCTAAAGGGCATCGATTCGACATCACTCTGTAAAGCGCATTTTTTTTGCCAAAGGCAAGAAACGAGGATCCGATTGAATGTCGATGTTCTCGGTGAACACTTGGATAAAAGGCATGAGAATGTCTCGTTCCTGGTAGGCTTTTTCCAAGAATTCGAGCGTTTTATCTTTTTCGCCCAAGTGAAAATATATAGAAGCGATGCAATAGGATGAAACATTCGTCGTTTTTTTTCGCTCGAGGAGTTCATGAAGAATCTGTTCAGCTTTGTTTCTTTCTCCTCGCAAGATGTGGATAAGAGCTATACCGAGTTCAGCCCAGCCGGCTAATACAATCAGGTCCAAAGATTTTTGGAAGGAAGAGAGAGCTTCGTCGAGCATCCCCTTTTTTAAATATACTCTTCCCACTTGGAAATAAGCAGGGCCGGAGCAAGGGTTCAGTTCGATGGCTTTATGGAATTGATCAACAGCTTCATCGAGCCTGTCTGCAGAAGAATGGATCCCTGTACCAAAGGCATAAAAGAGGGGCATGAGGGGATCGAGCGCCTGGGCACGTTTAATTTCAGCGGCGGCTTCATCGGGCTTCCCCATAGCAAGCTGATACCATCCATGATAAGCCCGGCAAAAGGCATTTCCCGGATTGAGATTCAATGCCTTCCTGAAGTGCTTTCCTGCTGCTTCCCAGTCCCATTCGAACCAGAAGGCAATCAGTGCTGAGACGGCATGCGCTTCGGAAAGATCTTTATCCAATTCCAGAGCCTTGCTCAGCGCCGCTTTCGCATTCGGCAGAATCTCATCAGGAGGTAAAAAAGTAAAAATCGCAAAAGCACCGTAAATATATGCCATCCCTGCCAAAGCAAGAGCAAACCCTGGGTCTTGATCATAAGCCTTTTGAAAATATTCGAGAGCTTTTTCAAAGGCATCTGGAGAAGGTTTGGATCCAAAATATAATCCTTTGAGATAAAGATTGTAGGCTTCCGGGTCATCGGTGTGACGCTTTTCGATGACCGATTTTTCCTTTGCCAGCAGCTTTACCTTGAGGTTGTCCACGATAGCCATGGATATCTCGTCCTGAATGGCAAAAATATCATTCATCTCCCGATCAAATTTCTCCGACCAGAGATGATAGCCGTCTTCGACATTGATCAATTGGGCTGTTATTCTCACCCTGTTGCCGGCTTTCCTGATGCTCCCTTCCAACACTGTTTTGACATCCAATTTCTGCCCGATTTCGCGAACATCCAGCTTCGCTCCTTTGAAGGCAAAAGCCGATGTCCTGGCTACGATGTGCAAATCCCGGATATGAGAGAGGCCGTTGATCAGCTCTTCTGCAATCCCGTCGCAGAAATATTCCTGATCTTTTTGAGGGCTCATATCGGCGAAGGGCAAGACGGCAATGGATGGCTTGGATTCCGCATGCCGGACTCCTTTGGTCTCCCTCTTCAGTCCCCTCTTCAAAGAGGTCAACTCCATCATGAATTCACGGATTTCGAGATAACGTTTGTCATGATTCTTGGCCAAGGCCTTTTTTGCAACCTTCTCCAGTGTTTCCGGAAGTTCTTTCCTGAGGTTCCTCAATGGTTTTAGATCCTCGTGAAGGATGGCATACAGTGTGGACTGGTCTCTCTCGCCTAAGAAGGGAAGTGTACCTGTCAGCATCTCGTGGAGCACAACACCCAGAGACCAAATGTCTGTACGTTGATCTACCTCGTCGCCTTTTGCCTGCTCCGGAGACATATATGCGACCGTCCCCATGATCGAGGCCGTTTTGGTCAAATCTACCCCCCATTCCAGTTTTGCCAAGCCGAAGTCTGTGACCTTCACCTGTCCCTTCTCGGTTATCATGATATTTCCGGGCTTTATGTCGCGGTGTATGATGCCTTTATTATGGGCTTCCTGAAGACCCCCTGCAATTTGAATGGCGATATCCAGGGCATCCTCGATTTCCATGATTCCGGATCGGATCTTCTCTTTCAGACTCTGCCCCTCAATATAAGCCATGGAAATATAGGTCTGGCCCTCATCGGTCTCGTTGATTTCATAGACGGTGCAGATATTTGGATGATCCAGTGCTGCAGCCGCCCGCGCCTCCTGGATGAAACGTTCCTTGGCTGCGGGATTATGGGTCAGCTCTTTAGACAGAAATTTTAGGGCTACCAGGCGTTCAAGCTTGGTGTCACTCGCCTTATAGACGATTCCCATACCACCTTGCCCGATTATTTCAAGGATCTTATAGTGGGCGATAGTCTTTTCAGTCATTGAGCCATACTCTTTGTGTGCTGAAATTTATTCTTCCAAAAAACCGAAAGTGCTTACAGCCGATTGAGGAAGCACACCGCAGCTGGCCACAAGGATTTTAAAACACGAATCGAAAAGAAGTCAAATAGCCCTGGATGTCTTTATTTTTAAATTCTATTTCGTTATATAATTATTTTGTCCGATGCCCGATGTAAGGTGGAAAAAGGAAACTTTTAAGGGGAACCGGTTCCATGTCTTGGCAATTCCCCTAACACGCCGGAAAATTTAAAAGAGAAAGGTGTCGATATGAAGCGAAGGGTTTTTATCAAGACTTTCGGCATGGGCACAGCGGGGCTTGCTCTGTCACAGGTCCAATTTTGTCAGAGAACAATCCGTCAGAAACCCAATATTATTTTTTTCCTCTCTGACGACCTGGGTTATAGGGAATTGGGTTGTTACGGTCAGAACATTATTCAAACCCCGAATATCGACAGGCTGGCCGCAGAAGGAATGCGCTTTACCCACTTCTATTCTGGAAGTCCGGTTTGCGCTCCTTCAAGGTGTGTGCTTCTCACCGGCAAACACACCGGCCATGCCTATATACGCGACAATGGTAACCCAGAGGGGCGCATACTGAATCCTGAAGAGGGCCAATTCCCGGGACAACACCCGATTCCTGATTCTGAGGTAACTCTTGCGGAATTGTTGCACAGCCAGGGATATGCAACCGGGGCCATGGGAAAATGGGGATTGGGACAGATCGACACCACCGGAGATCCTAACCGCCAAGGCTTTGATCTGTTTTACGGATACAACTGCCAGGTTCATGCCCATAATCATTATCCCAGATTCTTACTGCGGAACCACCAAAAGGAGATGCTTCCAGGAAATGACCGCACCTTGACCGGTTCCCAGTACTCGCAGGACCTGTTTATTAAAGAGGCGATGAGGTTCATTCAAGAAAATAGAGACCGACCGTTCTTCCTTTATCTCCCGTTTATCATTCCTCATTTGTCCATTCAGGTACCCGATGAAACATTGGCGGTATATAAGGGGAAGATTCCTGAAGCTGATTATACCCATCGCGGATATTTGAAGCATCCGTATCCACGGGCGGGTTATGCAGCGATGATCACCCATATGGATAAAGGCATCGGCCAGATTATGGAATTGTTACAGGAACTTGGCCTGGACCGGAACACCGTTGTATTTTTCTCCAGTGATAACGGCCCCACCTATGACCGACTTGGAGGATCGGATTCGGAATTTTTCCACAGCGCTGGACCTTTCCGCGGATTGAAAGGCAGTCTGTATGAAGGGGGAATTCGAGTCCCTTTGATCGTGCGTTGGCCGGAACACATTCAAGCGAACTCGGTGAGCGACCAAGTCTCTGCTTTGTGGGACATCTTGCCCACAGTCTGTGATTTGAGTCAAATCGACGCACCGGCTGGAATCGATGGAACCAGCCTGGTACCCACCCTGCTCGGACAACCACAGAAACAGCACGAGTTCCTTTACTGGGAATTTCCAGATTATGGTGGTCAGCAGGCTGTTCGAGTGGGAAATTGGAAGGCGATCCGTACCGGATTAAAGGAGACCGCGGCCGATACCCGGATCCAACTTTACAACCTCGAGACACATCCGGGCGAAAGCAATAATGTGGCGGATCAACATCCTGAGACTGTCTCTCGATGTCGAAACATCATGAAAAGTGCCCGAGTCGAGTCCCAGTTGTTCCCGTTTCCCGAAATCCTGTTAAGGGAAATCTAGTCAATCAGGACCAAAGTCCTGAAAATCGCAAAAAAAACGAGAGCAATCTAAAATGAGGAGTTCGATATGAAAACCTATGACCTTGATTATGTCAGAAGCCAGATTATCGGCAATGACATTGTGTTTAAGACTCCCTTTGGTGCACGGAATATTCTATATGCAGATTATACAGCTTCAGGGAGAGGGCTCCAGTTCATCGAAGATAAGATACAAAACATCCTGTGTTCCTATGCCAACACCCATACAGAAGACGATTATTCCGGAAAATATCTGACTCAGCTTTTCCACCAAGCCCAGAAAAGGATCAAGGAGCATGTCAATGCTGGACCCGAGGGAAAGGTCATCTGTGTTGGATCAGGCTCAACAGGAGCGTTGAAAAAGCTTCAGGAGATCATTGGAGTTACCATCCCCCCTGTCACCAGGGAGAGGATTTTTCAATCCATAGATAGACTCGGATCAGACTGTAAAGAAGTCTGGGAAAGGGCCCAAGGGGATCGGCCAATTGTTTTTATCGGCCCCTATGAGCACCATACAAACGAGCTGATGTGGCGTGAGGCTTTTGTAGAGGTGGTGGTTGTGGGCTTGGACTCCCAAGGGAGGATCGATCTCCTGGATCTATCCAGGAAGATTTCAGAGGGGAAATATAAAGATCGGTATAAGATCGCCTCTATCTCCGCCGGCTCCAACATCACAGGAATAAGGACCGGTGTTTATGAGATCGCTAAGATCTGTCACGAGAACGACTGCTTGATTTTTTTTGATTTCGCTGCCGTTGCCCCTTATGTGGAAATAGATATGAACAAAGATGAAGACTCTTACTTTGATGCTGTCTTCTTCTCTCCTCATAAATTTTTGGGAGGACCCGGATCGAGCGGAGTCCTAGTTTTTCGCGAGCACCTCTACCGGAGCGATCTGCCCCCCACCACTGCCGGAGGAGGGACCGTCGACTTTGTGGGATTTCATGCCCACGATTATTCCAAAGATATCGAAACTCGAGAGACGGCCGGAACGCCACCTATTCTTCAGACTATCAGAGCTGCTCTGGTAATGGATTTGAAGCACAGAATTGGGGTCGAGAGGATCGAGCGAATCGAGGCCGAATACACCAGGGACTTCCTCACCAGACTTAGAGCGATTCCGAACATCGAAATGGTCGGACGCGTCGATCCCGAGGAAAAAATTCCTATCATCTCTTTCAACATCAAACACGAAGACCGCATCCTGCACCCTAAGTTCGTGACCAAGCTCTTGAACGACCTTTTCGGAATCCAATCCAGGGCAGGTTGTAGCTGCGCCGGACCATACGGCCATATCCTTCTCGGCATCAACGATGAGATGTCTGCGAAATATCGGGATGCTATCCAGAATGGATTACTTGGATTGAAGCCGGGTTGGGTGAGAATCAACATTCATTACACATTTACGCAAAAAGATGTCGATTTTTTAGCACGAGCCATTGAGTTCGTAGCTCTTTACGGTCATTTATTTCTCCCTCAATACAGGTTTAACATCCAGACAGGGGAGTGGTCATATCAAGGTTTCCAGGAGGAAAAGGTTGAGTTGGGAGTGGAGAAGGAGTTCCAGACAGAGAGGTTGAATCTTCAGAGAATCGAAGATATCCGGCAATCCTACTTTGAGCAGGCTGGAAAGCTGGTCGATGATTTAATGAAAAGAGAAAGCCCTCCTTTTGTTAGAGATGATCCAGAGATAGAGGACATAAAGTCATTCTACTATTGTTCACCCTAGATCCTTCAAACACGCTGACATTTCAACAGGTAATCCTTTAATGGCTGTATTCTTATTTCCCTGAAATAGAAACAGTCAGGCAAACTGATCCATCAGCCTATGTATTTATTGTACCCGCTCTCCTCCGGATGGTGCTTGCCTGACATGCAAAGCAATTGTCAAGGAATCAAAGAGGCTTCCCCCTGAATATTGCTCAGCATCGAATGCTCTTTTGGGGAATGTTTCCATAATGTGTAAAAGATTTTGACAGTTTTTGGATTCGAAAAAACTTGTGGGATAAGGAAGAGACCTTAAGGAAGATCGTATAGCCTAAAGGCGTTCCATAAAGTCCCTGTATGTGTGGAGTTCAGGCAGGTCGTGTTTCTCAGCTAGACTGTAAGCCTGTTCATAATCCGCCATGGCCTCTTCATGGGACCAAGGATCGAAAAGAGAGGCCGCGAATGCGCACAGATCCAGCAGCAAAAGACTCTGTAGTTTTTCTCTGTCCATCTTTGCCTCCAAAGTTTTTTTGTGCAAGATTCATGCCAGTAACAGCTTTTTTATAACTGTGAGCAATGAAATTTTGAAAAAGCGTGATTTTTATTGCTGTAAGTTATAAAAACGAATAGGCGGGTTTAGGCCAGAAGGGCGGCAATCATTCCTGAGAGGACGATGCCATCAAAGGTGCCAGCTCCCCCGATGGAGACGACTCTTGTCTGAAGCCGGTTGATGTCTTTGAGGTGGAGGAGATCGGCCCCGATCAAGGGTCCGAGTACTCCTGCGGTAAAGGCAATGGGAGGTGCAAAGTGAGGGACAAAGATTATTGAAGGAAGAACGGCGACAAGCGGTGGAATGAGGGCAGGCATGCCGATGCCGAGGTTGGGAATAGGCCTGGCCAGGCGATAACACACAATGATGTTTATACCGGTGATGAGGCAGAGGACAAAGAGTTCGTAGGAGCCCTGATTTGCTACACGGATAATCTCGTAGAGGGCAATAGCTGCTGGGAGAAGGCAACCTCCCACGTTGACAGCGATAACCATATAGGTCTTGACACTTTGGCGCTGGGTCGAGATCCAGTCACTGGGAAGGATTCTCTGTAGACCGAATATGGCAAAGGGGGAGTAAGACAATTCCTCTTCACGTTTGAGCCTTTTTACAGGAATGTTAATGGCGCCTCCCAAAAAAATGCCCACCAAAGCCACGAGGGCTAATTCAGGAGAAAGTCCTAGTCTGGAAAGGGCGGTAAAAATCGCATGAGTGAAGAAAAAGGGCACCAGGAAAAGAAGCCCAAACAGGATTATTATCGCTATACAACCTGGCGGCAATTGATTTTTCCTTTCGACTCTTATTGAGGAAGAGTCCCGACCACTCCTCTGGCTCAGCGCACTCGTTGTGAAGCTGAGCCATATCGATCAAGGTATCTTATGCGAGGATATATGTCAAGAAGCATCATGTAGCCTCTGCCCTCACTCGTACCTCAGGCTTTCTACCGGATTTGCGGTAGCTGTTTTGATGGCTTGATAACAGACTGTTGCTAGAGCAAAAAACAAAACCAGACCAGCGGAAATCACGAATGTCAAGACATGGATATGAACTCGGTAAGCAAAATTCTCCAGCCATTTGTTCATCGCAAAATAAGCGGCTGGCCAGGCAAAAATATTGGCGATAAGAACCCACTGGATGAAATCTCTAGACAGAAGTATCGTAATGCCTGAGACAGAAGCTCCCAGAACCTTTCGGATACCGATTTCTTTTATTCTGGTTTCTGCCGCATAAACGGTAAGCCCGAACAGGCCAAGACAGGCGACGATCAGAGCGATCATGGAGAAGACCTTGAACAGATTATAGCCACGGTTTTCGTTTTCATTGTTGCGGTTGAATACTTCATCGACAAAAAGATGGCTGAGCAGGTGATTAGGTGCAATTGCGTCAAATTTTTGCTTGAGGAATTCCAGGACTTCAGTAAAGCTGTCGCTTCGAGCCTTGACAAGCATAAATTCTGTCCAGTTTGGATTATATTCCAAAACCAATGGTTCGATAGGATTATGGAGGGAGGCAAAATGAAAATCCTTGATGACTCCTACGATAGGAGCCGTCCCGCCGCGTACATCAGAGCGGCATTCGATACCCAAGGGTTGGCTCAAATTGAGCGCTTCAACTACTGATTCGCTTATGATGTATGCCGACTGCTGATCGGAGACTCTGTCGAAATTGCGCCCTTGAACGATCTCTAAACCTGCGGTTTGGATAAAATCCTCATCCACTCTTACAAACCTTAACATGGGGAGGGAGTTTTTGTCCGCTACACTTACAGGTGTCAAGCGCTCGTTGCTGAAAGGAATTCCAGGAAGGGCAGAAACAAGAGAGACGTGACTCACTCCTGAATGACGAACAATTTCGGTCTTGAGTGCGTCGGTGTTTTGCACTGCCTTTTGCCTTAAGCCTGCGTAAAGGCGTAGAGCAATGAGTTTATCTTTATCGAAGCCAAGGTCTTGGTTGTGGAAAAAGACCAACTGACGATAGATGGTGATCGTGCTGAAAATCATAAAGATAGAAATGATGAATTGAAAGATAACCAGTCCTTTCCGCAGACGTGTTGCCGATGACTGTGGGCACTTAGTACTCTTGAATGTGTTGACAGGTTGGAACGTGGATGCAAAAAAGGCGGGATAAAGACCTGACAGAAGACTGACTGTTCCCATCAAGAGCAGGAGAAAAGCTATGTTTGTGATTTGGGCGATATCCCTGAAAACGAAGCCTTTTCCGGTCATCTGGTTATAGAAGGGCAGGAAGAAGTTGAGAAGAACCAAGGTGAGAACTGCAGATACAGAAGTGAGCAAGAACGATTCGCCCAGAATTTGTTTGATGACCTGTACTTTCCGGGCGCCCACGACCTTACGGATGCCTATCTCTTTCATCCTCTTGAAGGATTGCGCTGTGGAAAGATTGATAAAGTTAACGGCTGAAATGAGTAAAAGCAAGAATGCGGCACCAGAGAAGATATAAACATAAGCGATATCGCTGATAGGCCCGATTTCTCCCTCCAGTTTGGAGTGCAGGTGAATCCTTCGGATGGGTTGAAGGCGCAACTCCTCTTGGCGGCCAGGACGTTCTGACAAAAATGATTTCATGAATTCTGGAGCCTTGGCATAAAAGCTTTCTGTGTTCTGGTTGTGTCGGAGCAGGACATAGGTAGACACAGCCTTCCAGGTGCGGTGGTTGAGCAGCTCTGCATTGCCTATATAAGTCACAAAAGTTGGCATGGACACCAAATAATCGATCCTGAGATGAGTATTTTTGGGCAGATCTTGAATAATCCCTGTGACTTTAAGGGGGTGGTTTCGGCTTTCATTTGTCAGTGTCTTTCCTATGGGATCTTCGTTGGCGAAATATTTATTTACCAGACTGGAGGTCAACACGATCGTATTTGAATCTGTCAAAGCAGTCTGGGGATTCCCGGATATAAACTCCAGATCAAACATGGTGATTAAAGAGGGATCACTGATAAATCCGCGAGTCTCCTCGAAGCGTCTTGTCGGTCCCTGAGATGCCTGATAGCTGAGGACTTCTCGGCCGAGATTCCGGAGCCTTGCTGCGGCGTCGATTTCCGGGAATGATTCCTCCAGCATAGGGCCTAAGGCAGGAGCTGAGGCGGCCCAGTTCCGAAAATTAGTGCCGTATTTTGAATTTACTTGTACCCGATAGATACGATCTACCTGTGGAAAATACGTTTCGTAGCTGAGTTCATCCTTCACATGAAGGAGAATGAGGAAGCTGCATGTCAAACTCACTGCCAGGCCGACAATATTTAACAAACTGTACAGCTTTCGTTTTCTGATGACTCGTAATGCGATTTTTAGATAATTTTTGAGCATGATCCCTCTCCAATAAATGGAATCCCTGATAAATTCAGGTAAGGACTTGAGAAGATGAAGCCAGAACCAAAGATGGGCTTTTGTTTTCCCTTGTAGCTTGATTCTCAGGCGGTAGGATTCTTCAAAATCCCCTAGAATCTGGGGATAATCCTCATCATTCACAATTCAATTTGGTGACAGTATACGCGATTACTTAATTCTGTGAATATTTATATCTTTGTTAATCCTAATCCAATTCTAAATTTCTTTTTTTATCTTATGAATTTTGTCCAAAAGAGATAATTTAGTAATCGCGTATACTGTCACCAAATTGAAGGTCCCCGAATCAAAGGCGGCTCGGGGCATGAAACCTTATTCCAAAGTGTTTCGTATTTATCTATAGAAGAGAGATCGGATGATAACCTTTCTCCATAACAAAAATGAAAGATCTCCCTCAAAAGAAGGGAATAATCATGGGCAAGAATTATCTTAAAGTGGCGCTGAGAAACATCATGCGGCTGAAGGAATATTCCCTCATCAACATATTGGGTCTTTCCATCGGGATGGCCACTTTCATTCTGATCTTTTTGTTTGTCCGGTATGAGATGAGTTATGACAGATACCATGATAAGGCCGAGCGTATCTATAGGATTGCCCGAGAGGATGCACTGACAGGGAAAAGATCGGCAATCACTCCCAATCCCATGGGTCCTGAACTTGCTCGTGAAATTCCTGACATCTCTCATGCCGTGAGGATCAATGATTTTCATGGCAAGCTCCTGGTGAACCATCAAAACAGATCTTTTAAAGAAGAGCATTTCATCCTTGCCGATCCGGAAGTTTTCCAGTTGTTTTCCTTCCCTTTGGTCAAGGGTGATCCGGATATTGTTCTGAAGGATAAATTTTCTATTGTGATTTCGGAAGAAATGGCTGAAAAATATTTCGGAGCAGATGATCCTGTAGGCAAAGTCCTTCATGTGGATAATCGGTTTGATTTTATGATCGCTGGCGTGATGAAAAATATCCCCAGAAATTCGCATTTCCGTTGCGATTTTCTGGCTTCTTTTGCCTGCGCTGATGATTTATACTGGAAAGGCTTTTCCGAAGATAGAACACAATCCAGCCTCCATACATATATTCTGCTCCAGGAGGGAGCCTCCGTCTCCGAACTTGAAGCCAAATTACCAGCCTTCGTGGAGAGATTCATGCTTCCGGTGGTTCAGGAATACGCACCCATGGTAGATCAAATACCTGGAGGATTGGATAGTCTAAAATTCGAGCTATTTCTCCAGCCATTAACGCGGATCCATCTCCATTCCCATCTTTTTGCAGAGCTGTCTGCAAACTACGATGTACGGTATATTTATATATTTAGTGCTGTTGCTCTTTTCATTCTGGCCATCTCCTGTGTCAACTTCACCAACCTGACAACCGCCTGTTCGACCCGACGTTTCAAAGAAATTGGGATGCGAAAGGTTTTAGGTGCCCGTCGCAGCCAGCTTATCAAGCAGTTCTTCACAGAATCTGTATCGATGGCCGTGATTTCGCTCCTTCTCGCTGTCGTTATCCTTGCAATTCTGAAATCCGTTGTTCATCCTCTGATAGGAGAAGATCTCATCGGACGAGCTTCCAGGTCAGGATCTATCTGGATCGCTCTGCTTCTGCTGGCCTTCATTGTCGGCATAGCTTCGGGGAGTTACCCGGCTTATGTGGTGTCTGCTGTTCAACCGGTAAATTCCTTAAAGGGCTCTCTCCTGTTCAGATCAAAAAAGTTTTTCCGACGCTTTCTTGTAGTAACCCAGTTTGGAATTACAGTCGGCCTCATCTTTTCCACTTTGGTCATCTCTCAACAGCTCCGATTCTTGAAGAACAAGAAGCTTGGCTTCCAGAAGGAACATGTGATCGTACTCCCTTTAGAGGATCGTTTAGAAATCAGAAGTTTTCAGTTGATAAAAAATGAACTGCTGAAGAGTCCACAGATCCTCAATGTTGCGGGAGCTTCCAATATCTTGAGCCGGATTTATTCCTCTTCTCCCTTCTGGTGGGAGGGAGCCCAGGGAGGGGATACCATTCGGGTGGAGAAATTGTTTGTGGATGATAACTTTGTGGACACTTTGGGGATAAGGATTGCTAATGGAAGGAATTTTTCCAGAGATGTCAAGACCGATCGAGAGAATGCGTTTCTTATCAATGAGAGAGCTGCGAAAGTATTTGGATGGGAATTCCCCTTGGGTAAAGAGTTGGCTTGGGCTCACAAGAGAGCGGAAAAAGGTTCTGTGATCGGTGTCATAGAGGATTTCCATTTTCGATCTCTTCATCAAAAGATCGAACCATTGATCCTTGTGCCGGGGGGTGAATTCTTCAATAATATGTACATTAAGGTTCACCATAAAGGTGTTCCTGCAGCGCTTTCTTTCATCCAAAAAACATGTAGACAATTCTTTCCCGAAAGACCTGTGGAATATTTCTTTCTTGATGATGATATCGATAAAATGTATAAATCTGAGACGATGATGGGACAGCTTTTCTGGTACATCTCGAGTCTTGCCATATTCATTGCCTGTCTCGGCCTTTTTGGTCTCATTTCTTTTTCCACCGAACAGAGAACCAAGGAGATCGGAATCCGCAAGGTCCTGGGAGCGTCTGTTTTTAGTGTGGTATCACTTGTTTCGAAGGGGTTTATCCGTCTTTTGGCATTGGCCAACCTGATCGCCTGGCCGCTGGCCTATTATTTGATGCACAATTGGCTGCAGAATTTTGCCTATAGGACCGGGATTTCGGTTACGATCTTTGTGCTTTCTGGTGCCTGTACACTCATTGTTGCCTTGTTCACCATGAGCTTCCGATCGGTCAGAGCTGCTCGAGCTAATCCGGCGGATACACTTAAGTATGAATGAATTAAAATCGGAAAGAAAGGCCTAAGCGCAACTGAAGTCCCGAAAGATCGAGTTCAAAGTCTCTTAGTTTTTCCGCGTTTGAATTGTTCGGCCAGTAATTCGCAGGAAGATCCAGCACAAGATCTCCCCAGGGAGCAGAGATTGTTTCCCTCTTAATGCCCCATCGCCCTTCCCAGGATTCGGTGCTGTCATCCTTGACTTCTCTTCCTCCTCCTGAAATATTTTTTGCCACCTGATAGGCATAACCGGCCTCGAGAAATATTCCCAGGCTTTTAAACAGAGGATAGACGAGCCGACCTCCAACATCCAGGGCGATTCCTGTTCCGCTTCCCTTCTCCTCAAGCGTCCCTGAGCTTTGGAAGGTGAGCCATGTGTAGTCTGTTCCTTGCATCCACCATTCATAGCTCCAATCCGACATGTAGTGACACTCGATAAACATGGGCCCTCCGGTTAAATAGCCTTCCACTGTCACTGTATTCTTGATTTCTTTCATTATGTGGATTCCAAGCGAGGGGACATAAGCCTTTGCCGAAAGTAAATAGGGGGAGTACACCAATTCTTCTACATACTGCTCGTTAGAAAGTTCATTCCTGGTGTATTGGAGTTCAATATCGGATCCATTCCTGCTGGTGAGGTATGTGAATCCTAAAGACACAGCAATCGTTTGGTTGAGATGGTATTTCAACCTTGCCCCGAAAGGAAAGGCTTTCTTAATCATCTGTCGTTCCTTATCTTGCGTCTTGGTCCAGGATTGGATTTGGTTGTTTATTTGTAAGTAATCGAGGTAAGTATCATAAGAAAAAGTCTGAATCCCGTTATCATAAGAAATGAAGAGATTCAGATCCGAAGGATTAAACGTCGTATAACCTCCATAGAGTTCGATCTGAAATTTTTTACGTCTGATGATTTCAACGTCATTTGAATTGTCAGCCCAGACAGCGCGAGGATTCATGGTAAGAAAAAGCAGCAGGAAGAGCCCCATGAGTCGGTTGATGAAGCCATGAGATTTATTTTTGATATTCGCAATTTTCATTTTTTTGCCTCCCCCTTTCCTGCAAGGTTGATTCCTTTCTCCGATAGCCAAGCAGAGACATCATTGAGGAGCTCCTCGGGTTGAGTCAGTGAGACAGCATGACAGCTCGAGGAATAAAGAGGAAACCGAATCGTTCTCGTATCCAGATTTTGTATGTTTGGAAAGGCTGAGTGGTGATAATTTAGTAAGATATATCCCGGACGGTCTTCTCCATTCATAGGATGTTTGATGTGCTGCGCAGACTCCACGATATCATCATGTCTGGCCAGGCTGGGAGGGATGGCCGCCGAATACACGACAAGATCTAAAGCGGCATTGGTGCTAAATGTGTGTGTGTGGGCGACATTCTGCAGAAACATTCGTCCCAAAAGAGATTCATAGATGGTTACCTCATACCCCCTTACTATCGCGACATTATAAACATGGAAGGCCCAGTTCGCATTACCATTGCTGGACATGTAGTACCGATCCCACGGTTGGAGTATGCCAAAAACCGTGTCCATGTCACCTGGCTCTTGATTTGCCTCATTAGCTTCCTGGATGGCCGGCTCTATAAAATGAAGTTTGATCAGAGGGGTTAGCGAGGCAAGTGCAGGTAGAATATTGTAAGGATAGTCTGTCCTGATCACCCTGTAGGCTTGAGTCCGTGCAGAGGCATATAGCTGGGGAATAGCCGTCACATCCATCCCAGTCATCAGGGTGAGATTTTGCCTGTAATGAAGCAGCCTTGCTGCATTACTGAAAAATCCATTCAGCCAGCCTGCTGGTTTGGTGTATATGTAATAATCGCGATCGGCCACATCCCTGACATAATAAAGGGGATCCTCATGAATGTTTGGATCATACGGAATGCCTGTTTGCTGCTCCAGCTGATCGATGAGACCACCGGGTTGGAGGATCAGATTGTTTGTTATCTGTGTTTGATATCCATAGGAGATGGCGGGTTGGATGAGGATCTGATGACCAAATTGTTCTGTGATGACTTCAGGTGGAACAATCTGACCTTGGTAATCAGGAAACACATCATCGAAGTGAGCTTGTATTTCGTCGACCAATGCTTCATCCTGGTACATCTGGGCACCGTTTCCGTACTCGGTGTAATTGAGAAGTAAATGGTGCATACATATGGTTCGTATACCTCCATAACTTTCCCCGACGATGACCACAGGATTTTTTCGAAGTTCGGGATGGCTGGCAAGAAAGCGCAGGAGAACGCGTATGAAATCAGCGGCATCGAAAAAAGGATTGAAATTTTGTGCGTTGAATTCTCTGAATCTTAGGCCTTCATCCTGGATGTTTTTATCTTGACTCATCAGATTGTAGGAAAAACCTGCCTCTCTTGCGTCGATGTAGAGGAGATTTCCCAACTGAGTCCAGGAATAGGGATTAGGTATAAAAATATCTCCTCCGCCGGTCTCAATCTTGTTATCCAGGGTAAATTCAGAAGTGTACATGCTCATCAGTCCCGAACAGGTCGCACTTCCTGGACCGCCGTTGAAAAAGACAAAAAGAGGCTTTTCCAGGCTATTTTTGTCGGCGGTATGAAAACTGTACCAGATTCGGGCCTCAGAAGACTTCAGAAGTAGCCTGGAGAAATGATCTCCGTAGTGGAAATAAAAGGTGATGGGTTCTATGGTCATGAATCCGGCTTCGTTCTGAAGAGACTGTTCAGTTTCTTTACAGTGGAGAGGATTGGAGATGAACATTACAGAAAGTAAAAGATACAGAATGACAGAGTAGATACGTTTCATGGGCCCTCCTTCAGAGAGAGTAGGATATTCTCATTGATTTAAAATTCAGCAAATAATGTGCCATCTTCAATTCTTAATTTGGGGACAGTATACGCGATCACCGAATTCTTACCTATCAGGTCTAGTAGAGCATTCATTCTGGAAAAGGATTCTTGAAACAACAAACCTGTGTATTTGTTTTCAAGGCTGAGGGATCTACAATTGTGAGCAATTGGGTATACTATCCCTGGAATAGGAGTTGCGAGAAATAAGTAATCGCGTATACTGTCCCCAAATTAAGGTCCCCAAATTAAGAGAGGGATGAGTTGGAGCGGACAACGATAGATGTTACAATCGCATGGTGGAGCAAAAATGCTAGGCAAATTGTTTGATAAAATTTGCTTCAATATGTTGATTCTTGTTATTGTTGTTCTTGTCCTCGGAGGTTTTGAATTGTTTGAAGGACCTAAATGGAAGCAATCTAAAACGATCCTCCCCCAAATAGTGGGGATGTGGACAGGACCCGATTCACCCCAAATCGTGACCGCTGAAAATATATTTGAATATATGGATGGGGCAGGAGAGCTGTATCTCGGCTACCAGTTT
>Ga0209427_10000055_pt1 | contig 91930 bp, 89 predicted proteins | sample DeeMarSWOR136_30_FD_187465 | JGI IMG/M metagenome (GOLD analysis project Ga0209427, IMG submission 187465) | Marine sediment microbial communities from White Oak River estuary, North Carolina - WOR-1-36_30 (SPAdes) (version 2) | ecosystem: Environmental > Aquatic > Marine > Intertidal zone >... | reverse complement strand
CTCCGTCACGTGCGCGTCACGCTCGGACTGCAGCGCCTGCAACTGGACGTAGAGCTGACGATTGCGATGGCGCAGCTCTACCACCGCCACGGCACACACCACTACGGCCGCGACGAGCACAAAGAACTGCTTACCCATGGGTCGCCCCCGTCACACGCTCCGCGACACGCAGCACCGCGCTGCGGGCGCGCGGGTTTGCGCGCGTCTCGGCCTCTTCAGGCTTGATCGCCTTGCCGACAATCCGCAGGCGCGGCTGCGGCGTATTCGCCGGCAATGGCAATCCGCGCGGCGGCATCTCCACGCTCGACTCCCGGCGCATGAAGCGCTTGACGATGCGGTCTTCAAGCGAGTGAAAACTGATCACGACGAGCCGCCCGCCCGGCGCCAGCGCATCGACCGCCTGCGGAAGCGCCGCTGCAAGCTCATCGAGTTCGCGATTGATATGGATCCGAATCGCCTGAAAGCTGCGCGTGGCGGGGTCTTTACCGCGCTCCCGTGTCGGGACCGCGCGCGCCACGATTTCGCGCAGCGCGGCCGTCGTTTCGATGCGCTGCGCGGAACGTGAGCTCACGATGGCGCGCGCGATCCGCCGCCCGAAGCGCTCCTCGCCGAGCTGAAACAACACGTCCGCAATCTCCTCGGCGCTCGCGCGATTAATCCAGTCCGCGGCCGACTCGCCACTCGCCGGGTCCATGCGCATGTCGAGTGGGCCCTCACGCGCAAAGCTAAACCCCCGCGCACCGGCGTCGAGCTGCGGGGAAGACACGCCAAGATCGAACAACACACCCTGCACCTGTTGCGCACGACCCTGCTGCCCGATTACTTCGGCGAGCATGGAGAAAGGTCCCCGGTGAATTTCGAAACGAGCGTCCTGCGAAAAACGCCGGCGCGCATCCGCCACCGCGTCGGGATCGCGATCAAGCGCGATGAGGCGGCCCCCCGGCCCTAGCAGGGCCAGAATGGCCTTCGCGTGGCCACCGCGTCCGTATGTGGCGTCGACGTAGGTGCCGTCGGCGTGCAGGTTCAAGGCCCGCAACACCTCGGCAAGCAGGACTGGGACGTGCTCGGTCTCATCCACGCTCTCCGCCTACAACGACAGCGACTCGAGGCCGCCTGCGAGATCTGCATCGCCCTGCTGCGCCTCCTGTTCCAGCCACTCACCGCGTCGCGCATTCCACTGCGCGGCGTCCCACAGTTCGAACTTGTTGCCCTGCCCGATTAGCACCACTTCCTTGTTGAGGCTCGCGAACTCACGCAGCGGCGGTGGCACCAGGATGCGGCCGGCGCCATCGAGCTCGACCTCGGTCGCATGTCCGATCAGTAGCCGCTGCAGCCGGCGCGCCTGCTTGTTGAAGCTCGGCAACTTCACGAGCTTGCGCTCGATCTCCTCCCACTCGGGCAACGGGTAAAGCAGCAGACAGTTGTCGCGATCGACCGTAGCGACCATCTGCCCGCTGCAGTGGCGCGCAAGCGCATCGCGATAGCGGGTCGGCACAGCGAGCCGCCCCTTGCTGTCGAGGTTTAGAGTGTTGACGCCGCGGTACATGGATGGTTTTTCTTGGCCACGCTAGTCCACAAAGATCCACAATTTCCCACTTATTGACACTATAGATAGGCGGAAACAAGGGTGTCAAGAAGAAACTGCCTGACGGCATGATATTTATTCCTTACGCGACAGCAAGTTACACGTACAAGATGTCCGCCTGACCAGAATTGACTGGCAAGCATCTAAAACTGGTCATTTTTTGGCTCCGGATGGAGCGCAAAATAGTGTTAGAAAGGTAGGAAAAACATCAAATTACAGCTTCTAGCTAAAGTAGAAAAGAAGGAGTCGGCCGGTAAGCCGGGTTCTGTCGTGGACAGTCATTCCTCTGCGACGGACGTCGCCATCCGCCTCAAGCAACCAACCCGGGAACGGTGCGGGCCACACCATAGTTCCCCTATTTGGTCTTGCTCCAGGTGGGGTTTGCCCTGCCACCCCTGTTGCCAGGGGCGCGGTGCGCTCTTACCGCACCATTTCAACCTTGCCTGATCCGGTTGCCCGGCCATCGGCGGTGTATTTTCTGTGGCACTTTCCGTCGGCTCACGCCGCCCAGGCGTTACCTGGCACCTTGCCCTGTGGAGCCCGGACTTTCCTCTACGCTTGCGCGCAGCGACTGTCTGGCCGACTCCACCGACAATTATACCAGTCGGCGCCATCGTTCTGGGGGATCCTAGGATTTGAGAAGCAGAGCCAATTCGTAGAGTTCATTCTTTTTCGCGCCGGCAATCTTGGCGGCCAGTGCGGCCGCCTGGCTGACCGGCAACTCCGTAAGCAGTATCCGCAACACCCGCTCGGCTTCGGCCTGCGCCACCTGCTGCTCGGTGCGCTCCGCCCCGTGCAATAGAATCACGAATTCGCCGCGCAGCTGTTCGCTGTCGGTCTGGAGCCATACTTCTAGCGCCCCAAGGGAATCCCCGCGCACGGTTTCGAACTGCTTGGTGAGCTCTCGCGCCACGACGGCCTCACGCTCAGCACCGAATACGGCCACCATGTCTGCAAGACATTCCAGCACCCTATGGGGGCTCTCGTAGAAGACGAGCGTGCGCGGGTCCTCGCACAACTCGGCGAAGCGTTGGCGCCGCGGGCCAGATTTGGGCGGCGGGAACCCCTCGAATACGAAGCGGTCCGATGGAAGTCCGGCAACCGAAAGCGCCACGATCGCGGCGCAGGGGCCCGGGATCGGCACCACCGGCAGGCTTTCCGCGCGCGCGGCGCGCACCAGCGGGAACCCGGGATCGCTCACCAGCGGGGTACCGGCGTCGCTGATGAATGCGATAGACTTACCGGCTTTTAGGGACTCGATCAGGCGAGGGACTTGCTCGCGTTCATTATGATCATGCACCGCAATCATGCGGGTTGCGATGCCAAAGTGCGCGGCAAGCTTGCCACTGTGGCGCGTGTTTTCCGCCGCGATGAGATCTGCCTCTTTCAGCACGCGCACGGCGCGTGGCGTCAGGTCCTCGAGGTTACCGATGGGCGTGGCGACTATATAAAGTGTACCGACACGCTGCGACACAAAAACCTCCACGCCAGACTCTAGCCGCATTCTAAACAGGAACCGTAATGAAGCCTATTCGCTGGTCGCTGCTGGTCGTGCTCGCGGCACTCATGCTCGCCGGTTGCGAAACCACGCGCGTGGGTGCACCGGGAGTGGCCGAGCCGACTGCCGATAGCAGCGTCGCCGAGAAGGCTGAGCGTGACGGCGAGTTCATCATCGCCGCGCGCGAGTATGGCCGCCTCGCGCAGGCCAGTCGCCCGCCCAGCAAGCAGCACTTCGAGCTGCGCGCCGCCGACAATCTCATTCGGGCCGGCCAGCTGCGCGAGGCCCGCTATCTGCTCGAACAAACCGACCTGACCGGGCTCGACAGCTCATTTTTCACCCGCCGCCAGATCCTGCAGGCACGCATTCTTAGCGCCGAGGGCGCGCATGAGAAGGCCATCCGGGTACTCGACGAAGCCCTCCGGGCGCGCAAGCTCAACCCCGACCTGCTTGCCGAGGTGTTCCGCGTGCGCGCACAGGCAGAACTCGCGCTCGACAACCCTATTGGCGCGGTCCGAAACCTGATTAATCGCGAACAGTACATCGTCGGTATGGACGCCGTCGCCGACAACCAGAAACAGCTATGGAACATATTGGATGCCATGCCGCGTGCGCGTCTCGCCGCAGAACTCAACATGGCGCGCGAGCCGGTGCTCGCTGGCTGGATCGAGCTCGCCCTCGCCGCTATTGATAATGCCGGTCGCATGGGACCGGCCATCGAGAACTGGCGCAAGGCCTATCCAAAGCATCCGGCCTCCGAGATCCTGCTCGCATCGCTGGTGAGGCCCGCCGCGGGACTGATCAGTCGCATAGAACGTATCGCGCTGCTGCTGCCACTTAGCTCGGACTTCTCGGTTGCCGCCGAGGCGGTGCGGGACGGCTTCCTCGGCATGCAGGGCTTGGATCCGCGTCCGGACAAGCCGACTGTCAAGGTCTATGACTTCGGCGCCGATCCACTACAGGCCGTGGAGCTCTACAAGCAGGCGGTTGCGGATGGCGCACAGGTCGTGGTCGGGCCGCTCGGGCGCGAGGCAGCCGATGCCATTCTGCAGAAATCGACGCTCAGCGTGCCGACGCTTCTGCTCAGTCACACTGATCTCCAGCTTTCCGGGGCGAGTGCGCGCAACCTGTTCCAGTTCGGCTTGCCGCCCGAACAGGAAGCCCGTCAAGTCGCGGAGCGCGCCTTTCTCGACGGCCACCGGCGTGCCGCCGTGCTCTATCCCGATAGCCCCTGGGGCCAGCGCATGCAAAGCGCTTTCGTCGATCACTGGCAGCGGCTCGGTGGGCTGGTTCTGGCCAATGCGTCATACACCGAGGGACAAGGCGATCATTCCGACTCGATCAAGTCATTGCTCAACATCGCCCAAAGCGAGCAGCGCAAGGACCTGCTCGCCAACAAGCTCAAGCAGAAACTGCAGTTCGAGCCACGCCCGCGTCAGGACCTCGATTTCATCTTCCTCGTGGCCGATGCCAAGCGCGGACGCTTATTAAAACCGCAACTCGATTTCTACCGCGCCGTTCGTGTACCGGTCTACTCGACCTCGCACATTTTCACCGGTCGCATCGACACGCGCCACGACGTGGACCTGAACGGCGTGCTGTTCGCCGACATGCCGTGGATGCTGGTGCACAGCGGCAAGCTCGAGGACTTGCGCCGGCGCGTGCAGGGCAGCTGGCCGCACGCCCAGAGCGACCTCGACCGGCTCTACGCTCTCGGCATCGACAGTTACTCGATTCTGCCGCACCTGAACCAGATCAGCACTGATGCCGCCGCGCGCTTCGGCGGCGTGACCAGTACGCTCTCGCTCGATCGCGGCGGTCGACTGCAGCGCCAGCTCACCTGGGCGCAGTTCAGTCGAGGCGCACCGAAACTCATCGATACCTCGCTCAAGATCCGTCGGCACCTCGAAGTCGAAGCCACGCCGGAGGGTTGATGGCGGCCGACGCGCCGCATCTGGTGCAGGGGCGCGCGGCCGAAGACGCCGCGCTGATGCACCTCAAGCGCCAGGGCCTGAAGCTCATTGCGCGCAATTACCGCACGCAACACGGCGAAATCGACCTGATCATGCGGGATGCCCGGACACTGGTGTTCGTCGAGGTGCGGTTTCGCCGCGATCAGCGCTTCGGCTCCCCGGCCGAAACGGTCGGGGTCCAGAAGCAGCGCAAGCTGCGCGCCAGTGCCGAGCACTACCTGCAGGCCGACGGGGACTGCAACCGACCGTGCCGTTTTGATATTGTCTCCGTAAGCGGCGACCCCGCCACGCCGACGATCGACTGGCTCACCAACGCGTTCTAAGGATATTGCAACCCATGGCACGAGGTACCGCGCAGGGCACTACCGACCCGACCGTGCTGCTCACGCGCGTGAAAGGTCACTTTCAGGAAAGCATGCTCACCATCCGCGACACGATGGAGGAGCTTGCGCCCATTATCACTGAGGCCGGCCAGCAGATGCTTCAAGCGCTGCTGAACGATCACAAGGTGCTGGTATGCGGCAATGGCGGCTCGGCAGCCGACGCCCAGCATTTCTCGGCGGAACTGCTGAACCGCTTCGAGCGGGAGCGCCCGGGACTACCGGCGATCTCGCTCACTACCGACACCTCCACCCTTACCTCGATCGCCAACGACTACCACTTCGATGACGTGTTCGCGAAGCAGGTGCGTGCGCTCGGACAATCCGGCGACGTGCTGCTCGCCATCACCACCTCGGGCAACTCGCCGAACGTGCTGCGTGCGGTGCAGGCCGCGCACGAGCGTGAAATGCTGGTGGTGGCGCTGAATGGCCGAAGCGGTGGCGATATGAACAACCTGCTGCGCGGCGATGACATCAACATCTGCGTGCGCGGGCCGACCACCGCCCGCATCCAGGAAGTGCATGGGCTGGTCATCCACTGCCTGTGCGACCTTATCGACTACCAGCTGCTCGGTCAGACCTGATCCGCTGGGCCAACACCCCTGCACATGGCGCAACCGCTTTCCAGCGAAACCAAGATCGTGCGCGAGCGCGCCGCGCTTGGCGCGCGCGTCGCGGCGCTCGCACGCCCCGTGGTTTTCACCAACGGCTGTTTCGACATCCTGCATCGCGGCCATGTGGCCTACCTCGAGGAGGCTGCTCAGCTCGGCCAAAGCCTCGTGATCGGCGTGAACACTGACGAGTCGGTGCGCAATCTCGCCAAGGGTGGGGATCGCCCGGTCAATTCCCTCGATGACCGCATGGCGGTGCTGGCCGCGCTTGGTTGCGTGAGTCTGGTGGTGCCGTTCGCGGAAGACACGCCGCTCGAACTGATCAAACTCGTAAGACCCGATCATCTCGTGAAGGGCGGCGACTGGACACCTGAGCGCATTGTCGGCAATGACTTGGTCACGAGCTATGGCGGCAAGGTCCACTCCATCCCGTTTCGTTTCGACCGCTCCACCACCGCCCTGCTCGCGCGCATCCGTTCATCATAATGACTAGACAAAAGCCGCAATCGCGACTGCTCGAAAGACAGGACGAACGAGCGAAGCGAGCAGGGCTTCCGTTTCGTCGCGCGGCCCTCGCCTCGATCTCCTCGGCGACGAGCGAAGCGGGTAGGCATCCGTGAAGTCTGAGCTGTCCCGCGAGATGCGCTCGGCGCTTGCGGCGGCGGTCGGCAGAGAAAACCTCCTCACCGATCCCGCCGACCGCTACTCCTACGGCTACGACAACTCGCGCCGCCAGGCACTGCCGGATGCCGTGGTATTTGCCACATCGACTGAGCAGGTCTCTGCCGTGGTACGAGCCTGCAACGCGCATGGCGCGCCACTGCTCGCGCGCGGGCGCGGTACTGGCACCGCGGGCGGCACGGTTCCACTGCGGGGCGGCGTCGTGCTGACGCTGGAGCGCATGGACCGGATACTTGCCGTCGATGCCGCCAACCGCATCATGCGGGTCGAGGCCGGTGTCACCAACCAGGCCGTCCAGGACGCCGCTGGCGAGCAAGGCTTCTTCTGGCCACCCGACCCGACCAGCGCCGCCTATTGTTCGGTCGGTGGCAACGTCGCCGTTAATGCCGCCGGCCCGCGCGCCGTGAAGTACGGCGCTACCCGCGAAAATGTGCTCGGCCTCACCGCCGTCACTGGCACGGGACAGATCATTCACACCGGCGTTTACACCACCAAGAGCGTGGTGGGATACGACCTCACGCGCCTTATCATCGGATCCGAGGGAACGCTCGCAGTCGTGACAGAGGCGATCCTGAAGCTCACGCCGCTTCCCGAGGCACGGCGCACGTTGCGGGCCGTCTACCGCGATATCCATTCTGCCACCGAGGCCGTGACTGCGATCATGGCGCAGCCAATCGTGCCGTGCGCGCTGGAGTTCATGGATCATGCCTCGATCGAGATGGTGCGCGGTTATTCAAAGGCGGCGCTGCCGCACGATGCCGGGGCGATGCTCATGATTGAAGTCGACGGACCGGAGGCGGCCATGACGGCTGCCGTTGGCGCCATTGACCGCGCCGCGCGCAACCACGGTTGTCTCGGTTTCGCGGTGGCGAGCAGCGCCGAGGAAGTCGCGGCGCTGTGGGCAACGCGCAAGGCGCTTTCGCCCGCGCTGCGCAACATCGCGCCCAACAAGCTGAACGAGGACGTGGTAGTGCCGGTCTCGCGCATTCCGGAACTGATCGACGGGCTCGGGGCGCTCAGCGAGGAGTTCGGCATCCCGATCGTGAACTTCGGGCATGCCGGCAACGGCAATATCCACGTGAACCTGCTCTACGACACCCAGGACCCGACGCAAGAAGAGAACGCCCTGCCCTGCCTCTCGCGTGTGTTCGACCTTGTGCTCGCGCTCGGGGGCACGCTCTCCGGCGAACATGGGATTGGCGTCGCCAAACGCGACTATATGGCGCGCGCCATCGAGCCGGCCACCCTCGCGCTCATGCGCGCCATCAAGAAGGAATTCGATCCGAAGGGAATCCTGAATCCCGGGAAAGTACTGCCCGAGGCGTAACGCCGAAAGTAGCTGGCCCTGCCATCCGACCGGTTGACGCCACCGACGCGTTAGCGCTCGGCGCAATAAAACGCACGGGCAACGCACGCCGGGTCGGTCGGGAGACAGACGCTCATCTCTCGGCGCCAGCCGTGTCTGCGTCCGTTCCCACTGACCCGAATCCCGTTCAGTGTCGGGAGTGGCGTTTGACGGGAGGCAGCTCCGCCGGAATCCTCGTGATCGTATGCGTCGTCACGTCCGCCGCCCACTGCGAATCAACCGCCTGTGGAAGGCCGAACAGCCGGAGATCGAGCGCGAGGTTTGTGATGTAGATGAAAGCCCCGCTGCGCACCAGGCTGGCCGGGAACAACAGCCCACGTGGCGCGCCGTGGCGGTCGATCCCGTCGAAATCGCCGAGCTTTGCGATCACACGCCCGGTCGGGTCGACCACGACGATCTCATCGGCCTGATTCGCGGCAACCCAGATATTGTCGTCGTCATCCATGATGAGACCGTCCGCGCCATTGATGCTGTTTACAAATACCTCGGGGGCGCCCGCCGTACCGTTGCTGGCGACCGGAATCTTCACGATGGTGTCGTTGCCGGTGTTTGCGACGAACATTGCGCTGCGATCGCGGTTGAATGCGATGCCGTTCGCGCCAAACGGCGGTACGCCGCCGGTGACGAGCAGTGGACCACTCGCCCATGCCGAGGGAGCGCCTCCGTTCGCCGGGATCGTCCAGATCACACCCTGGAAAGAGTCGGACACATAGACATTGCCAGCGTCATCGAAGGTGAGCGCGTTCGGTCCCGCGGCCGCCCCGCCCGGGATCACGGCAAACGGGCTCGAAGCGCCGGTGAAGGGATCGACACTCAACACCGTCTGCTTGCCGAAATCGATGACCAGCAATTCGTGCGTGGTCGGATGGAAAGCCAGCCCTAGCAGCAACGTGCTCGAGTCGACGACGTCCAGCACGCGCGCCAGCCGTCCGGAACGATGGAACACCGCGATCTGTCCGACACCGCTGGACGTCCCGCCCACGGCGAAGTCGGCGACGTAAATTCTTCCATGCCTGTCCGCCGTAATGCCTTCCGGATTCGCCATGCCCGGCGGGAGCGTGGCGAACACTGTCGCCGGCGTGCGATTCCAGGCGCCGGCGTTGAACGGAATGAGTACAGCCAGAAGAAACAAACCCGGAGCGAAGCGACGCAACGGCGACATGGCGACCTCCTCGAGTGGTGGGTGTTCTTGTGGGAGGCGGATCAATCTAGACCTACGCCGAGATCCGGTCAAACAGCATCAATTCCGCCTTCCGCTGAGACGGGATTTCGGCCTGTCGCCAACAGGTATAAGGGGCCGCCGCCGCAAGACGCTGCGGTAAAGAACACGGCTTGAACAAGGCGTCAGGGAGTGTGCCGCAGCGATCTGGAATAGAGCGCAAGCAGCTTAAGGCAGCGCTCGCCCGCTTCCTTGGTTGTCGACACTTGATGCCCACCGGCGTTGACCGCTTCGACAACCGACCGGTCGCCCTTGGACGCCGCCGTTATACCCTTTTGCAGCGCAGTGATGAAATCTTCCGCGAGCTCCGGGTGATTCCGCGTCAACGTCGCCATCCAGGTCGCCGCTTCTTCGAGCGTTCCCTGGTTCACGTAGGAGGCGAAGATATTGTCTAGTGTGTCGCTCATCACTCAGATCCCTAACGCTTTGGTTCGGCGGCGTCGCACTAGCAGCGTCCCGGTGAGCGAAAGCAAACGATCTTGAGCATTTTCTTAGGCGCCCTTCTCGTGACTAGCAGAATGTTACCGCCCATTTCAGGAATTGCGTTTTATCGCGACGGTCTCGATCAGGCTGACGCGTTCCTCGTCAAGATTGCGACGCAGATTGTACGCCTTCGTGAGGATGTCGTTTCCAACCAGCAGATGCGTACCCAGTTCCGGCAAATTCGGCTCACCCACCGGTTCCGTCATATCTGCAAAGGCCTTCCGTGCGAGATCAGTTTTGTCGTTCCAGACATCAATATCAAAACCGGCGGATGTTATGACATCGCGGAATGACTCCGGCGGCACCAGAAAACTCATGGAGCTGTCCTGCGCCCACGGCACTGGAAAATACACTGGTGTGTTCTTGTTACCGCACAGCTCATACAAAACAGCGCGGCCGCCGGGCTTGAGTACACGATACACTTCCTTTAGCCACCCCAGTTTATCCTCGACATTCATATTCATCTGGATCGACAAGGCGCCGTCAAATGTATTTTCATCAATCGGCAATGCAAGCGCACTTGCGGCATGGAATTTCACACGTTCCTGCAGGTCGAATAATTTTGTCAGTCTTTCTGCGGCATCGATGTATTCATCGCTCAAATCAATACCGGTCACACGACAGCCTGTTTCATGTGACAAACGGCGTGCGGCACCGCCCAAGCCACAGCCGACATCGAGGATATGCATCTCTGGCGTGACTCTTGAGAGTTTAATCAGCTCCTTCGTTGCGGTATCACTGCGGATATGAAATTCATCCACTGGCTTCAGATCATCAAGCGTGATTTTGGACAAATCCTTGCCCATTTCATTGAGCCCCTCAATGATCCTGTTATACAAATCATTCGGCGAGTAATAGCTGTGAATGTGCTTCATTTTGGGGTTCTCGTTCTTTCGAGTCTTAAAGTAACAGCCAGTTGCAGCTTCGGGTCGTCACACCTGCCGCTTTAGCTGCGAGCCAATGCACTCTCGTACAGTGCCTTGTCGGCGGCGCTGAAACAGCAGGCAACAATGCGCTCGAAACGAGCTTCGTATTCGTGCATCACCTTAACCGCGATGCGCGCTGCCTCTTCCTTCGGATAGCCATAGGCGCCGGTGCTGATGGAGGGAAACGCGATACTGCGCACACTGTGCTGGAGCGCGAGTTCGAGCGAATTGCGGTAGCAGTTGGCAAGCAGCGTTGCCTCATTCGAATTACCGCCGTGATACACGGGTCCCACAGTGTGGATCACGTGTTTGGCGGGCAACCGGAAGCCGGGTGTGATCTTCGCCGCGCCTGTCGGGCAACCCCCAAGCGTCTCGCAAAATTTCTTCAACTCCGGACCGGCGGCCCGGTGAATGGCACCGTCCACGCCCCCGCCGCCGAGCAAGGTTGAATTGGCGGCATTGACGATGGCATCGACTTCGAGCGTGGTGATGTCAGCCTGAATAATCTCGATCATGCGGGTCTGCGCCGTCCGTTTGTGATGCGACTAGCTCAACACGCGTGGCGGCGGAGCGTCAACCGCGCCGGGTCATTTCACGATCTTGAGCGCCGGACCCTTGCGCGGCTGCGAACCATCCGGAGGTGTCTTGTCCGGCTCGGAGGTTGCTGCGGCTTCATCGCGGTCGGTGGGAAACGAAACTCCCTGACCCGTCTCGCGCGCATAGACCGCGAGCACGGAGGCGAGCGGCACATGCACGTTTTGCGGCACGCCGCCGAAGCGGGCACTGAAGGCGATGGAATCGGCGTCGAAATGAAAGGCCTGGACCGCCTGCGGGCTCACATTCAGCACGATACGGCCGTTCTCCACGAAGCGCGTCGGTACCATGACATCCGGGCCAGTGGCATCGACGATGACGTGCGGCGTGAGGCTGTTCTCCACCGCCCAGTCGTAGGCGGCGCGAAGCAGATGGTATTTGAGGGGCGTCATGCGGCGCGCGCGCCGGCTCAGCCCTTGCCGCGCATCGCCTTTTCGGCTTCGGTGAGGCTCTGGCGAAACGCCTTGCGCACAAACAGCCGCTCCGCGTAGTCGAGCAGCGGCTTGGCCTGGCGCGGCAGCTCAATATGCCAGAGCCCGAGGCGCCAGAGGAGCGGCGCCAGCGAGCAATCCACCAGCGAGAACTCCTCGCCGAGGATGAAGCTGTGCTCCTTGAAGATAGGCGAGATGACCGTGAGGCCGTCGCGCAATGCGTTGCGTGCCTTCTGCGCGGTGCGCTTGTCGCCGGCTTCGATGTCCGGCAACAGGCTGTACCAGTCACGATCAAAGCGCATTAGCAGCAGCCGTGCCTTGGCGCGCGACACCGGGTCGACCGGCATCAGCGGCGGGTGCGGCAAACGCTCATCGAGGTATTCGTTGATGATATGCGAGTCGTACAGCACCATGTCCCGATCCACCATGGTCGGCACCTGGTTGTACGGATTGAGTTCGCCCAGTTCACGCGGTTTCTTATTGAGATCGACCTCCACCACCTGGCACTCGACGTCCTTTTCATACAAGACGATTCGCGTGCGATGGCTCTGCGGGTCGGTCGCGCCCACGTAGAGCGTCATGATCGGCTTACGGCTTGCGGGTATCGACATGGCCTTACTCCAACGGATGGGCACTTCTGCCAAGCGGCGAAAGGGGGCACATGGCCCCCTTCCCCGATGCCGACCGGAGGGCCGCGATCAATGCACGTCCTTCCAGTACTCTTTCTTCAGCAGGTAGGCGAAGACGAAGAATACGGCGAGGAACAGCAGCACCCACACGCCGAGCTGGTAGCGCTCGAGCTTGGCGGGTTCGCCGAGATAGACAAGGAAATTGATGAGGTCGCGCATTGCCTTATCGTAGTCCTCGGTGCTCATGCTGCCGGGGCGGACCAGCTCGAAGCGCTCGAACGCACCGTCCTGCTTGAAAATGGCGCGCTGGTGGCCCTGCCATTCGTAGAGCACATGCGGCATGGCGACATGCGGGAACACGGTGTTGTTCCAACCGCTTGGCGCCTTGTCGTCGCGGTAGAAGCTGCGCATATAGGTGTACAGCCAGGCGGGCTTGCGCGCACGCGCGATGACGCTGAGATCGGGTGGCACGGTGCTGAACGCGGCCTTCGCTTCCTCAGCCGGCATGACGGCCTTCATCAGGTCGCCAACCTTGTCAGCCGCGAAGAGCAGGTTGTCCTTCACCAGCTCCTCCGAAATGCCGAGGTCCTTGCCCATGCGGTTGTAGCGCATGTAGGCCGCCGAATGGCAGGACAGGCAGTAGTTCACGAAGATGCGCGCGCCGCGCTGAAGCGACGTCTTGTCGGACAGGTCAATCTTCACCGCATCGAGTTTGGCGTGCTCGCCACCGGCGGCGAACCCGGCGACCGGCATCGCGGCCAGCGACAACAGGATCAGGAGCTTCTTCATCACGGGGTCACCCTTTCCGGAACCGGCTTGGTCTTGTCGAGTGTCGTGTACCACGGCATGAACAAGAAGAACGCGAAGTACACGATGGTGAAGATCTGTACCCAGTACACGTTCTTCATCAGGAACAGACTAATGGCCTCCGGGCTCTTGGTGCCGAGATAGCCGAGGATCACGAAGCTCACCGAGAATAGCGTGAGCGCGGTTTTGTACATCCAGCCGCGATAGCGGATCGACTTGACCGGCGAGCGGTCAAGCCACGGCAGCAGGAAGAACAACACGATCGAAAGCCCCATCATGATGACGCCCCAGATCTTGGCCTCCATCATGAAGAGCCCGAGCAGGATGGCCGCAGTGGCGCCCGCCACGACTGCGCGCATCATCATGTCGCGCACGCTGTAGATCGCTAATCCGCCCACGACCGCCATGAACGGAAGCAGTCCGAAACGCATCATGTCTGTCGTGACCGCGCGCAGGATCGAATAGAACGGCGTGAAGTACCAGAGTGGCACGATTTCGGTCGGCGTCTGCAGGATGTTGGCTGGCACGAAATTGTCCGGCTCCAGGAACCAGCCGCCGAGCTCCGGCGCAAAGAACAGCACCGCCGAAAAGAACATCAGAAACACTGCCACACCGGCGATGTCCTTGACCGTGAAGTACGGATGGAACGGGATGCCGTCGAGCGGCTTGCCGTCCGGTCCCTTCTTCTTCTTGATCTCGATGCCGTCGGGATTGCTGGAACCGACCTTGTGCAATGCCACGATATGCACGAACACCAGCGCTGGCAGAATGATCACCGGGATGAAGAAGTGCAGCGCGAAGAAGCGGTTGAGCGTCGCGTCCGACACTACAAAGTCTCCGCGGAGCCACTCGGCAAGGCTTGGGCCAACGAACGGGATGGCGTCGAACAGCGAGATGATCACCTGCGCGCCCCAGTAAGACATGTTGCCCCATGGCAACAGGTAACCGAGGAACGCCGTGGCCATGAGCGCCACGAAGATCACCATGCCGATCAGCCAGATCAGTTCGCGCGGGCCGCGATACGAACCGTACAGCAGGCCGCGGAACATGTGCAGATACACGACGATGAAGAACGCCGAGGAACCGGTGGAGTGCATGTAACGAATCAGCCAGCCCCACTCAACGTCGCGCATGATGTACTCGACCGACGCGAACGCAAGCCCCGTGTCAGGCTTGTAGTGCATGGCGAGAAACAGGCCGGAGAGGATCTGTATCACCAGCACCAGCATCGCCAGCGAGCCGAAAAAGTACCAGAAGTTGAAGTTCTTCGGCGTGTAGTACTCGGCGAGATGCTCGTTCCAGACCTTGGTCAGCGGGAAACGTTCATCAATCCAGGCAAGAAGGTTAGTTAGCATCACGCGGCTCCTTTCTTGTCTTCGCCGATTACCAGGCGCGTGTCAGCGGCGAACATGTACGGCGGCACGGGCAGGTTGGTCGGTGCCGGCACGTTCTTGTACACGCGCCCGGCAAGGTCAAACTTGGAACCGTGGCAGGGACAGAAGAAACCGCCCGGCCAGTCATCACCGAGTCCCGAAACAGCGCCCGCATCGAGGCGCTTGTCCGGCGAGCAACCGAGATGTGTGCAGATACCGACCAGCACCAGGATGTCGGGCTTGATCGAGCGCGCGACATTCTGTGCGTAGGCGGGCTGCTGGTCCGCGACCTTGGAGGCGGGATCAGCAAGCAAACTGTCGTGCTTGGTAAGCGACTCGAGCATCGCCGGCGTGCGCTTCAGGATCCACACCGGCTTGCCGCGCCACTCGACGGTGAGCAGCTGGCCAGGCTCGAGCATGCTGATGTCCACTTCGACCGGTGCGCCGGCGGCCTTGGCGCGCGCGCTCGGCAGCATGCTCTTGACGAAGGGTGTGATGGCATAAACGGTTCCCACGGCACCCACTGCCGTGGTGGCAAGTGTGAGGAACCGACGGCGGCCGGGATCAGCAGCCTCTTCGCTCATGAAGCCCCCTTAAAGTTGTTGCTTGAAAAAAAAATTACGCCTAGTGGCGTATTCTCTGGACGATGTCGTCGTTGTTCGCGGTTGGCGGCGGTTACCCGGGCCGAAAGCGGCGCATAGGATGATACAGGCCTCCGATTGAGTCAAGCGAAACGCGCAATTTTGGCTTAATTTGTAGCGCTTTTTGACATTTCGCCTTGACCCTGGTCAAGACCAAGTACAATTCGCCCCGCCATGAATGACCGTATTCGTTCAATCCTGAAATTTCTGGCCCAGGCGGCCGCTTTGGGCCTTGCCACGGCCCTGATCCTGAGCTGGCTCTGGCCGCGAATTTTCTCGGGCCCCCAGACCGTGGAGATCATCCGTGAACAGGCGCCGGGGGCTGCCCGTCCAAGCGAGGGGCCAGTTTCCTACGCTGCAGCAGTCGAACGGGCCGCTCCGGCCGTCGTAAACGTCAACACGGCCAAGGTCATCCGCGAGCGGCGCACCCCGTTCTTCGACGATTTCCGTCGCTTCTTCGGCGGCGAACTCCAGCCGCGCGAACGGATACAGAACAGCCTCGGTTCGGGCGTCATCATCAGCGACAAGGGCTACATCCTTACCAACAACCACGTAATCCGCGGCGCGGATGCGATCCAGGTGGGCCTGCGCGACGGGCGCACGGCCGAGGCGGTGGTGGTTGGCACCGATCCAGATACCGATATCGCGGTACTCAGAATCAAACTGAAGAAACTACCGGTAATTAACCTTGGTGATTCCGGGCGACTGCAGGTCGGGGACGTGGTGCTCGCCATCGGCAATCCGTTCGGCGTCGGCCAGACGGTGACCATGGGTATCGTATCCGCCACCGGCCGCAGCCGGCTCGGCATCAACATGTTCGAGAACTTCATCCAGACCGACGCTGCGATCAATCCCGGCAACTCAGGTGGCGCGCTGGTCGACGCACGTGGCCGCCTCGTCGGTATCAATACTGCGATATTTTCCAGCACCGGTGGAAGCCTCGGCATCGGATTTGCGATCCCGACGAGCATGGCGCAGGCGGTGTTTGAAGATATCGTCGAACATGGCCGGGCGCTGCGTGGCTGGCTCGGTGTCTCGGCACAGGCGGTCACACCGGAAATCGCTGACGCACTGGATCTGCCAAAGGTCGCTGGTGTCGTGGTGGTGGGTGTGCTGCGCGGCGGGCCGGCGGATCGGGCCGGACTAAAACCCGGGGATGTGATTCTCGCCATCGATGGGCAGCGCATCACCGAGCCACGCGATGCCCTGTTGAGCATCGCGAGCCGCCGGCCGGGCGCGAAAGTCCATCTCACGGTGCTGCGCGACAACAAGGAAAATGTCCTAAGCGTTACTGCCATCGAGCGTCCGCAACAGATGGGCCAAACACAGTAACGCTGAACAGGAGCTACTGCGCGTCGAGCATTACCGCGATGTGGGTCGCATGCCAGAACGGATCGGCTGCGAGCTGGGCGTGTCCGCTGTTTAGGGCACCGAGCGCCCGCTGGCGCAGCGCGTTGTCGGAACTGCGTTCGGCAAGCTCGAGCGTCGCGGCAATCAGGGTCGCGGACGGAGACGGCAGTGGCCCATCGACCACAGCATCATCGCCCGCGCGCCCGGCGACCAGCGCCGACTCGCTCAACCGCCAGCCCTGCTTGCCATAGAAGCGTCGCCAACCATCATCAATCACGTGGCGGGCAAGCGCGAAATCGACCTCGCGCCCCGACAGCGCCCCGAAGGCAACCAGCGCTTCACCAACGTATGCATAATCCTCGAGCGCCACACTGCCCGCCGGAAGTCCGGCGCTTACCGCGCGCCGCAGCGACTTCCCGTCCCAGAAATGCGTTGCGAGCACGCCATGCAATGCCTCGGCGCGCTGCCGATAGCGTGGATCGCCGGTAATCTGCGCCGCCTCGACCAGCGCCGTGAGCGCAAGCCCGTTCCATCCGGCCAGCACTTTGGTATCGCGCGGTAACGCGCGCTGCGCACGGGCCGCGCGCAGCTTGCTTGCCGCGCTCGCAAGCTGTTCCCGCAGTGCGGCCGGGGTCTTGCCGACTTGCCGGGCGACTTCTGCCGCTTCCCGGGCATGCATCGGCAAATGCCCGGCGTCGAACGGTGCGGCGTCCGTCATTCCCCAAGCGGACCGCGCGATCTTAAGCTCATCCGGGCTCAGGAGCTTGCGCAGTTCAGCGTCGCTCCATAGGTAGTACCCGCCCTCAATGTTTTGGTCATCGACTGCAGAGAGCGCAGCGATGTATCCGCCATCGGGGTGCTTCAGCTCGCGCTCCATGAACTCAAGGGTTTCGGCCGCAATCTGCTCATAGCGCGGCTGCTTCAGCACCCGCGCCGAGCGTAGATACAGACGAGCGAGCAGCGCGTTGTCACAGAGCATCTTCTCGAAATGCGGAGTCTTCCAGGTGGGATCCACGCTGTAACGAAAGAAACCACCGCCGAGTTCGTCGTGCAACCCGAGAGAAGCCATGTTTCCGAGCGTCAGATCGAGAAACGCCGCAAGCTTGGCGTCCGGCCGGGCGACGTGCCTCGCCAACAGAAACTCGAGCTGCGGCACCGACGGGAACTTGCTCTGATCCCCGAAGCCGCCATTGATGTCGTCGGCATTCGCGGCCACCGCATCGAGCAGCGCGTTGGCGTAGCGACGCGCCTCCGCACCATCGATCTTCGCCTTCCCCGGCCCCTTGCCGCCGCCGGCCTCGGCCGCGGCCAGCCGCATGAGCGCGGCGCGGTCCTTGGTCCAAAGCTCGTTCAGGCGCGTGAGGATCTCCTTGAATTCCGCGGGCGGAGCATAGAGTGCTGCAAACAGCGGATAGCCCTGCGGCGTGAGGAATACGTTGAGCGGCCAACCGCCCTGGCCACGGCTCGATTCGGCGAACTCCATCATGCGCGCGTCAAGCGCCGGCTCGAGCTCACGATCGACCTTGACCGGAATGAAATAACGGTTCAGCAACGCGGCGATCTCGCGATTGCGGAAGCTCTCGCGCTGCATCACATGGCACCAGTGGCAGGTGAAGTAGCCGATGGAGAGCAGCACCAGCTTGCCCTCGCGGCGCGCGCGCTCCAGCACCGCGGCGTTCAGGTCCTGCCACGCCACCGGATCGTCGGCGTGCATGGCAAGGTACGGTGAGGGGTGCCCCCGCATGCGGTTGACAAGCGCACCGTCGGCCGCCAGCGAAGACAGACATGCCACGAGGCCCAGTAGCAGAGCGAACAGCGGTGCACGCATACCGGAATAGACGACCGGACGCGCGACCCTATTCCCGCGTCTTCTTTTCTTCGAGCTCGAGTAACTTGCGCTCGCGCTCGTCAAATTCAGCCTCAGCGCCCTCGTCCTGTACCTCTTTGCGCTGGCGAACCAGCCAGCGGGACAAGACGATGCCCAGCTCATACAGGAGCCACATCGGACCGGCCATGAGAAGCTGTGACACGACGTCTGGTGGCGTCAGGATTGCAGCCGCCACAAAGATACCGACGATGACATAGGAGCGCTTCGCCGCGAGTGTCTGCGGGCTTACCACCCCCATCGCCACCAGGATGATCACGGCAACGGGAACCTCGAAGGCAATGCCGAAGGCAAAGAACAGCGCAAACACGAAATCGAGGTAAGCCTTGATATCGGTCATCATCATGACGCCGACTGGGGTCACCTTGGCGAGAAACTGGAACACCATCGGGAAGACGACGAAATACGCGAATGCCATTCCGCCGTAGAACAGCAGCACGCTGGAGATGAGCAGCGGCATCGCAAGGCGCTTCTCGTGCCGATAGAGCCCCGGCGCAATGAACGCCCACAGCTGGTAAAGCACCATTGGCATCGCAATGACTACTGACACCATCGCGGTCAGTCGGATGGGCGTGAGAAACGGCGAGGCCACTTCGGTCGCAATCATGGTCGCGCCTTGCGGCAGTGCCGCCAGCAGCGGTCGCGCAAGCACCGAGTAGATATCGTTCGCGAACGCCACCAGCGCGAGGAAGATAAGCAGCACCGCCAGCACTGCGCGAATCAGGCGATCGCGCAACTCGAGGAGGTGCGAGATGAAACTTCCCTCAGCGGCGCTTGATTCTTTTTGCTCGGCCATGGGGCTTGCGGGCTTTGGGCCCGGGTTTGGATTTGGTTGCCGCGCGCCGCGCGCTCGACGCCTTGCGCTTCGCCCTCACGCGCACCGGCTTGGTTGCGAGCGGCGTACCGATGACGTGTTCGCTACCGACCGGCTTGGCGGGCGGCGGCATCAGCGTATCGAGCGAGGGGGTTGCCGCGGGTTCGGCGGTATTGGCGGGAACCGGATTGACGTCCTGAAGCAGGCGCTGCGAAGCGTCCTCCATGACGCGGCGCGTATCGTCGAGCTCGGCCTTGAGCTTGCGCAACTCGGCAAGCTCCGACTGGTTCATTTCGCGATCCAGATCCTGTTTGACGTCCGATACAAACCGACGCAGCTTCCCCAACCACTGCCCGGCGGTGCGTGCCACCTCTGGCAAGCGCTGCGGCCCGAGCACGATAAGTGCCACGAGCGCAATGAGCAGCAGCTCGGAAAAGCTGACGTCGAACATGGGGAGGCCCGCGAGCGCGGGCTCAGCTCTTGGACTTTTCCTTCGAGGTGACTTCGGCGTCGATCACGCGGCCGGACTCGGGGATCTTCTTCTCCTCGGTACCGCCCTGCTCGGGTTTGGCCTCGCCTTCTTCCTTCATCGACGACTTGAAGTTGCGGATCGCCGCGCCCAGATCACCGCCGACGTTACGCAGCTTTTTGGTGCCGAAAATGATAATTACGACGGCCAGTACTACCAGCCAGTGCCAAATACTGAATGAACCCATCGTTGCTCTCCAATGAATCGCGGGGAAGAACCGGCTCGCGCTTGCCGGTCATGGCGGATATGTCACTTGCTGCGAGCGGCTTTCTCTTCGTGACCCGACACCCCAAAACGCCGCTCAAGCTCAGATAGGATATCTTGCGGTTTCAGGCCCTGCTGCGCAAGCAGCACCAGCGTGTGAAACCACAGATCCGCGGTTTCATGGACAATTTTCGCCCGATCACCGCTTTTCGCAGCGAGCACGGTCTCTGTCGCCTCTTCGCCGATCTTCTTCAAAATGGCATCAAGCCCTTTCGAATAGAGGCTGGCCACATAGGACGAATCTGCGGCGGCGCCTTTACGCGCCTCAAGCACTGCCGCCAACCTTTCGAGCACATCGCTCATCGTGATCACTTGTTGCCGTAAATATCGGCCGGCTCTCGAAGAACCGGCTCGACGCTAACCCAGCGTCCATCCTGCAGGCTCTGGTAGAAGCAGCGTTCGCGTCCGGTGTGACAGGCGATGCCGCCCTGCTGCTCCACCAACAGCAGCACGGCGTCATTGTCACAATCGAGGCGAACGTCCTTTACCACCTGCACGTGACCTGACTCCTCGCCCTTGCGCCAGAGCTTCCCGCGCGATCGCGACCAGTACACGGCGCGACCCTCAGCGACCGTGCTGGCAAGCGCCTCGCGGTTCATCCACGCCAGCGTCAGGACTTTGCCAGTGCCGACTTCCTGCGAGATGGCCGGCACCAGTCCATCGGCATTCCACTTGATGGCATCGAGCCAGGAGTCGCTCACGACAGACTCTTCAATTGGGTTGCAGACCCGTGCAGTTTACCGCCCCGGGAGGGGGAAACCTACCCGGCGGCTAGAGACGGACTTCGATGCCGCGTTCGGCCATGCGCTGCTTGGCCTGACCGACCGTATAGGTGCCGAAGTGGAAGATGCTCGCGGCCAGAACGGCATCCGCATGGCCGTCCAGAACGCCCTCGGCCAGATGATCGAGGTTGCCAACGCCCCCGGAGGCAATGACCGGAATACGCACGGCGTCGGCCACCGCCCGAGTGAGCGCCAGATCGAATCCATCCTTGGTGCCATCGCGGTCCATCGAGGTCAGCAGGATCTCGCCGGCGCCGTAGCGCGCCATGCGCTGCGCCCACTCGACCGCATCAAGTCCGGTCGGCTTGCGCCCGCCATGCGTGAAGACTTCCCACTTGCCCGGGCCGACCTGCTTGGCGTCGATCGCCACAACGATGCACTGAGCGCCAAAATGATCAGCCGCCTCGCGCACCAGGTCCGGGCGCGCCACCGCAGCGGTATTGATGGCAACCTTGTCGGCACCGGCATTCAGCATGCGGCGCACATCTTCAACCTTGCGGATGCCGCCGCCCACGGTAAGCGGAATAAAGACCTGTTCCGCCATCGCCTCGACCACGTGCACCATGGTGTCTCGGTTGTCGGAGCTCGCGGTGATGTCGAGGAAGGTGATCTCGTCCGCGCCCTGCTCGTCATAGCGGCGTGCGATCTCAACCGGATCACCGGCATCGCGGATCTCGACGAACTTGACACCCTTCACGACGCGACCGTTATCGACGTCGAGACAGGGAATGATGCGTTTTGCGAGGCCCATGGGAATTGGCGTAGCGAATGATGATTGATTGGACGCGGCCCCTGGCGCGCCGCGGTTCAACACTCACCGAGCAATATGCAAGATTGCCCTATTTGGCCAACTTGTCCGCCAGCTTCTGCGCTTCGGCGAAATCAAGCGTGCCCTCGTAGATCGCGCGTCCGGTGATGGCGCCCACGATACCATCATCCGCCACGGCACAAAGCTTGCGGATATCGTCGAGATTGGTGATGCCGCCCGAGGCGATCACGGGGATGGAGATCGCATTGGCGAGCTTCACTGTCGCGTCAATGTTGACGCCGGTCATCATGCCGTCCCGTCCGATGTCGGTGTAGATAATTGCCTCGACGCCCATGTCCTGGAACTTCCTCGCGAGATCGACGACGTCGTGGCCGGAAAGCTTCGACCAGCCGTCGATGGCAACTTTGCCATCCCTCGCATCGAGCCCGACGATGATATGGGTCGGAAACTCCGCGCACACATCGCTCACGAAATGCGGTGCATTCACGGCCTTGGTGCCAAGAATCACATAACGCACGCCGAGATTCACGTATGTCTCGATCGTATCCTCGTCACGGATCCCGCCACCGACCTGGACCGGCAGGTCCGGAAAGGCATTGATGATGGCCTCGATGGCGTCTGCGTTGACTGGTACACCGGAGCGCGCGCCGTTCAGATCGACGATATGCAGGCGTCGCGCTCCCGCCTTGACCCAGCGTCCGGCGGTCTCCACCGGATCGTCCGAGAAAACCGTAACGTCGTCCATGCGCCCCTGGCGCAGGCGCACGCACTTTCCGTCCTTCAAATCGATCGCGGGAATGACCAGCAGCGACATGCTAGGTGTACATCGGTACGGAGCAGCGGGCGAGGAGATTTTGGGTTGCTTTCCCTAAACAGATAGCACAAATCACTGCACCGTGCCGTCCCAGGTCGTAAAGTTGCGCAGCAGCTGCAGGCCGGCGTGCTGGCTCTTTTCGGGGTGAAACTGCACGGCAAAGATATTGGCACGGGCGGCGGCCGAGGTAAACGTGAGGCCATAATCGGTCGTGCCGGCGATCCAGGTGGGATCCGTCGACGCCGCATAATAACTGTGCACGAAGTAGAACCGCGTGTCCTGCGGGATACCATCCCATATCGGGTGCGGACGCGTCTGGTGGACCTGATTCCAGCCCATGTGCGGCACCTTGAGCGCCCGGCGCGAGACCGGGTCGACCATCTTGTCCACCGGAAAGCGCTTCACCTGCCCGGGCAGGATGTCGAAACCGGCCACCCCGCCGCCTTCCTCGCTCCACGCGTAGAGGGCCTGCAGGCCGAGGCAGATGCCAAGAAATGGTTTGGTCTCAAGGGCCTCGAGCAACACCTCGCGCAGCCCCTTCTCGCGCAGCGCCGCGACGCAGCCGCCGATAGCGCCCTGTCCCGGAAATACCACCCGCGACGCGCGCCGAAGCTCGTTGGCGTCATGCGTCAGCACCACGCGCAGTTGCGGCGCGACATGCTCGAGCGCCTTGCAGACGGAGCGCAGGTTACCCATGTCGTAGTCGATAACTGCGATGGTGGTCATGGCTCGAGAATGGCTGACGATGTGACTGCGGACGGGATACTCGATTCCAGATACCGAATGCCGAATGTTGAGTCGTAGCGCGCGCTGCGTCCGACATCAATTCCGGAGCCAGCGCTTTTCGCCGACGCTGCGCCAGTAATTCTTACAAGCTTCCTTTGGTCGACGGCACGACTGCGCCCATGCGCGTGTCGACCTCGAGCGCCATGCGTAGCGCCCGCCCGAAAGCCTTGAAGACCGTCTCGGCGATGTGGTGCGCATTCTTGCCGCGCAGACAGTCGATGTGCAGGGTCACCAGGGCATGATTGACGAAGCCCTGGAAAAACTCTCCGATCAGATCGACGTCAAAGTCGCCGATACGGGCACGCGGGTACTCGATGTGATACTCGATTCCCGGACGGCCTGAGAGATCAATCACCACGCGCGACAGCGCCTCATCGAGCGGCACGTAGGCGTGCCCATAGCGTCGAATGCCCTTCTTGTCCGCCACCGCCTTGGCAAAGGCCTGTCCCAGCGTAATGCCGATGTCCTCGACGGTGTGGTGGGCATCAATTTGCAGATCGCCCTCGGCGCGTATCGTGAGATCGATCAAGCCGTGGCGTGCAACCTGCTCCAGCATGTGCTCGAGAAAAGGAATCCCGGTCTCGAGCGCACAGGCGCCGCTCCCGTCGAGATTGATCTCGACGGTGATGCGGGTCTCCTTGGTGTTGCGCGCCACCTGTGCGGTGCGGGGGGACATGGGCATCCAGATTCAGCGGAATGCGCCAATGGTAGCACAGCGCCCGCGGCGCGGGGATCAGAGCGCGCGCTTGAGGGCGTTCAGGAACGCGCAGTTTTCCTCCGGCGTGCCGATCGTGACGCGCAGGCAGCCGGGGATCATCCGATCGAGGTTCTTGATGAGCACCCCGGCCTTGAGCAATGCGCTGAACACATCGGTTGCCGCTCGCGCCTCGGTGCGAAACAGAATGAAGTTCGCGCGACTGGGCCAGGCGCGAACGCCGGGCAAGGCCACCAGTGCCTGGTAGAGCCGCTCGCGCTCCACGCGGACATCGGCAGTCTGGGTATCCATGAGCTCGATGTGCTGCAGCGCGAACAGCGCGCTCGCTTGGGTGAGGCTGCCGAGGTTGTATGGCAGTCGCACCTTGTCGAACTGGGCGAGCCAGGTTGGCGCGCCGGCGAGTAGCCCGAGTCGCAGTCCGGCCAGCCCCTGCTTCGAAAGGGTGCGCATCACCAGCAAATTATCGAACTCGGGAAGGCGCTCCATGAAGGAAGCATGCGCGAAGGCATGGTAGGCCTCGTCCACCACCACCAGGCCCGGCGCCGCGCGCACGAGCCGCTCGATCACCGCTGCATCGAACAGGTTGCCGGTCGGATTGTTCGGGTAGGCAAGAAACACGACGGCCGGACGCTCGCGCTCCAGCGCGGTGAGCATCGCGACCTCATCGAGCGCGAAGTCGTCGCCCAACGGTACGCCCGCAAACCGCATGCCCGCGAAGGTGGCGATCATCTCGTACATGACAAAGGTCGGAGTGGGCGCCATCACGACGGCTTTGGGCCGCGCGAGCGCGAGACAGATCAGCTGGATCAGTTCATCCGAACCATTGCCAAGAACCAGCTCCATGTCGGCGGGAACGGCAAGTACCTCGCGCAGGCGCGCCTTCACGATGCGCGCGCCCGGATCCGGATAGCGGTTAAGCTCGACTGCACGCACCACCTCGGCCCACGCGCGACGGACGTCCTCCGGCCACGTGTAGGGATTCTCCATCGCATCGAGCTTGATGAGTCCGGTGGGGTCCGGTACGTGATACGCGGACAGCGCCCGGATCTCGGGACGAATCAGCCGCTCAATTCTGGATTTGTCCTTCATTCGTTAAACAATGACGGTCATGGGCGGGAACCAATGACGAGAAAACCTGCGCGCCAGACGCGTCGCCGATTCGTCTGTCAGGGTTGCCCATCACTTCTTGATTCGGTACTCCGCCGATCGCGCGTGCGCAGTGAGACCCTCGCCACGCGCAAGCACCGAGGCCGTCCGCCCCAGCGCCGAGGCGCCGTCGGCCGAGCACTGGATGAGACTCGTGCGTTTCTGGAAATCATACACGCCGAGCGGCGAGGAAAAACGCGCGGTGCCCGCGGTTGGCAAGACATGGTTTGGCCCCGCACAGTAGTCGCCAATCGCCTCTGGCGTGTAACGGCCGAGGAAAATGGCTCCGGCATGGCGCACGCGTTGTGCCACGGCTTGGGGGGACTCGAGCGACAGCTCCAGGTGCTCGGGCGCGATACGGTTCACCAGCGCCACCGCCTCGTCGATGTCGGCCACGGTGATTAGCGCGCCGCGCCCCTCGAGCGAGGCGCGGATAATGTCGCGACGTTCCATGCCCGGCAGCATTTTCTTGATCGCCGCGTGCACCCGCTCGGTGAAAGCCGCCTCAAGACTGATAAGGATTGATTGCGCGTCCTCGTCGTGCTCGGCTTGCGAAAACAGGTCCATCGCCACCCATTCCGGATCGGTCCGGCCGTCGCACACCACGACAATCTCGGACGGTCCGGCAATCATGTCGATGTCTACCGTGCCGAACACGATGCGCTTGGCGGTCGCAACATAGATGTTGCCGGGGCCAACGATCTTGTCCACTTTGGGGATCGTCTCGGTGCCATGAGCGAGCGCCGCCACCGCCTGCGCGCCGCCAATACTGAATACGCGATCGACACCACCGATCGCGGCGGCGGCCAGCACCAGCTCATTCAGCTCACCCCCGGGCGCCGGCACGACCATGACGAGCTGTCCGACACCGGCCACTTTGGCCGGTATGGCGTTCATCAGAACGGACGACGGATAGGCTGCCTTTCCGCCGGGCACGTACAGGCCTATCCGATCAAGCGCGGTAACCTGCTGACCAAGCAACGTGCCATCGGCCTCGGCGTACTGCCAGGACTCGATACGTTGTCGCTCATGATAGCGACGAATTCGATCTGCGGCGGCCTCCAGCGCCTGGCGCTCAGCCGCGCCAATCGCCGCACGTGCGTCATCCAGACGCGCGAGTGGAATCTCGAGCGCACCGGCGTGTTTCACCTCGCGGCGATCGAAGCGGCTGGTGTAATCGAGCACTGCGGCATCACCGCGTGTTCGCACCGCCTCGACGATTTCGCGCACCGTTGCTTCCACCGCCGGATCGAGCGACTGTGTACGATCGAGCAACGCATCGAATGCCAATTTAAAATCGGCATCTCGGCTGTTCAGCAGTCGAAGCTTGAGACTCATGTCAGCAGGCTCCTGTGGGCGGCCGCCATGCGACGCGCCAACCGGTTTATCCCAGCGCGGCGGCGATGCGATCGACGACCGCCTTGACGGCGTCGCGCTTCATCTTCATGGCAGCCTTGTTCGCCACCAGCCAGGCACTGATATCGGCAACGTGTTCGACCTCGACCAGTCCGTTGGCCTTGAGGGTATTTCCGGTCGAAACCAGGTCGACGATGCGCTCGGACAACCCCACGAGCGGCGCCAGCTCCATCGAGCCATACAGCTTGATGATGTCGGTCTGAATGCCCTTGGCAGCGAAGTGGCGGCGGGAAATATTGACGTACTTGGTGGCGACGCGCACGCGCGTCCAACTCTTGGGGTCGTCGCGCGCCGCGAGCCCGGCGGGTTCGGCCACCATCAACCGGCAGCGGGCGATGCCGAGATCCATCAGCTCATAAAGCCCATCGCCTTCGTATTCCATAAGCACATCCTTGCCGGCCACGCCGAGATCCGCGGCACCGAATCGCACGTAGGTTGGCACGTCCGCAGCACGGATGATGGTCAGCTTCACATCCGGGAGGTTGGTGTCGAGTATCAGCTTGCGGCTGCGCGCTGGATCCTCGCTCGGCGTGATGCCGGCGCGCGCCAGCAGCGGCAAGCCCTCTTCAATGATGCGACCCTTGGAAAGCGCGATGTTGACCACCGGGGAAGGCGCCGCGCCGCGCCCGCCCTGCTTGGCAGCGCTCATGTCACGCCGATGCCGACTCGCGCGGCGCAGTGCGCACGTTGCCCGGCACGCGCCGGATACGCGCGCCGAGCTGCGCGAGCTTCTCCTCGATGCATTCGTAGCCGCGATCGATGTGGTAGATCCGATCGACCACCGTCTCACCTTCCGCGACCAGACCGGCGAGCGCGAGGCTCGCCGAGGCACGCAGGTCGGTCGCCATCACCGGCGCGCCAGTGATGCCTGGCACTCCGCGCACGATGGCCGTGTTGCCCTCCATCTCGATGTTGGCGCCCATGCGCTGCAGTTCGTAAACATGCATGAAGCGGTTTTCGAAGATAGTCTCGGTCACCGTGCCGGTGCCCTCGGCAATGGCGTTCATGGCAATGAACTGTGCCTGCATGTCGGTCGGGAACGCCGGATATGGCGCGGTGCGCACGTTGACCGCCCTGGGCCGGCGGCCGTGCATGCGCAGATGCACCCAGTTGTCGCCGTGCTCGATCTCCGCGCCGGCCTCGGCGAGCTTCTCGGTGATCGAGGCGAGAATGTCCGGGCGCACGTTGCGCAACCGCACGTCGCCGGACGTCATGGCGCCGGCAACGAGATAGGTGCCGGTCTCAATGCGGTCCGGCAAGATGTGGTGGCTTGCGCCATGCAGACGCGGCACCCCTTCGACCGTGATCTCGTCAGTGCCGGCGCCTGTGATGCGGGCGCCCATGGCGTTCAGACACACCGCGAGGTCAGCCACTTCCGGCTCGCGTGCCGCGTTTTCGATTACCGTCGTGCCCTCGGCCAGCGTCGCGGCCATCATGATGTTTTCGGTGCCAGTCACAGAAACCATATCCATAAAGATACGCGCGCCCTTCAGGCGCTTGGCCCGCGCCCGGATGTAGCCGCCGTCGAGATTGATCTCGGCGCCCATCGCCTGCAGACCTTTGATGTGCAGGTTAACGGGACGTGACCCGATGGCACAGCCGCCGGGCAGCGACACCTCGGCCTCGCCAAAGCGCGCCACCAGCGGCCCGAGCACCAGAACCGAGGCGCGCATCGTTTTCACCAGCTCATAGGGGGCACGCACGGACGTGAGGTTCGAGGCATGGGCCTCGATCACCATCTTGTCACCGACCACCAGTTGCACACCCATGCGGCCAAGCAGCTCCATGGTGGTGGTGATGTCCTGCAGATGCGGCACGTTACTCACCAGCAGCGGCTCGTCGGTAAGCAGCGAGGCCACCAGCACCGGCAGCGCCGCGTTCTTGGCACCGGAGATGCGAATTTCGCCGCGCAGCGGTCCGCCACCGGTAACAATCAGCTTGTCCATTGTCGGGTCTTCAGGGTTCGGGGATGACGAGCACCCCGTTGCGGTCCGGCGCCTGCCGGCGCCGGGTCGACAGGGATGATAACACGAGGGTACGAGGCCCGCCCGCCGCAGGGCAGGCTAGCGTAGATCCAGCGCCTTGCCGAGTCCGCTCACCTGCACGATCTGGTGCACCTGCTCGGCAGCACGCACGAAATTCAGCTTGCGGCCAGCGCGTTCGGCGCGCTCCTGCCATTCGAGCAACAGTGCCACCCCGGCACTGTCCACGCGCGTGGCCCCGGCCAGATCGATGGTGAGCGGGCCGGCGTCGGGCCGGAACCAGGACTCGCTTGCGGCCAGCATCCGCGCCACGGTATCGAATGTAAGCGCGTCGCTTATCGCAATGGCTTCAGCGTCACGAGACGGTCTGTTGCCGGTCACTTGTTGCCCTTGCCCTTGGCTTCCACCGACTTGCCAACCGGATCCTCGATCTTGCCCTCGCGGTTGTCCTTGGCGAGCTGTGCGATCAGTGCGTCGAGCCCGCTTTGTTGCACGCGCTCGGCGTAGGTGGTCTTGAAACTGGTGACAAGGCTCACGCCGTCAATCGTCACGTCGTATACCTTCCACGGGTCGGTGGCCTCACGCCGGAAGAAACTGTAGGCGAGCGGCACGTTGCGCGCACCGGCGGTCGACTTCACCTCAACCCGGACCTCCGCGGTGCGTTCGGTCAGCGGCCCGCGGTAGGGCAGATAGATGATCTCCTCGTTGGTGTACTTGAGCAGCGCGGTGGAATAGGTCCGCACCAGCAGATCGCGGAACTCGCTGGTAAAGCGCGTGCGCTGATCCTCCGAGGCCCCGCGCCAGTTCTGGCCAAGCACGAGCTTGGACATGGCGCGAAAATCGAAATGCGGGAGCACCAGCTCATCGACCATGGCGTAGAGCTTCTTGCTGTCCGCAGCATAGGCATCCTTGTTGGACTTGATGCGCTTGAGGATTTCGTCGGTCGCCTGGCGTACCAGCACATCTGGTTCGGCCGTCGCCGCCAGTGCCGCGCCAGCACACCACACCACCAACAGAGCCCACCACCCTGAACGCCTACGCCTACGCATACGCATCGTCACTCTCCCACTGTCCTTACTACACTATTTCTTGCCGCTGCTGCTCGCGAGGTTGGCCACCAACTGGCCGATCAGCTTTTCAAGCACCAGGGCAGATTGCGTAAGCATTAGACTATCGCCCTGGCGCAAAAATTCCTCATCTGCCCCGGCTTCAAGCCCTACGTACTGCTCCCCCAACAGGCCCGCCGTGAGAATACTGGCGCTGGAATCGCGCGGGATCTTGCGAAACCGCCCGTCGATTTCCAGCGTAACCACGGCCTGGTACTTGTCGCTGTCGAACACGATCTCCGAGACCCGCCCGATGCGCACCCCTGCCAGCGTGATCGGCGCCTTAACCTTGAGCTGCCCGACATTGTTGAAGCGCGCAGTGACCTTGTAACCGTCCACGGTTTCCATTGCCGTCAGGTTACTCACACGAAACGCCAGCATGGTGAGTGCCACCAGACCGGCGATCACGAACACGCCTACCCAGAACTCAATCAGACGATTGTTCAACATCAGCTGCCTCCCATCATCAATGCCGTCATGATGAAGTCGAGCCCCAGCACCGCGAGCGACGCGCTCACGACGGTGCGGGTGGTGGCGCTCGCCACGCCGGCCGAGGTCGGCACGCTGTCGTAGCCCTCGAACACGGCAATCCAGCTCACCACAAACCCGAATACCACGCCCTTGATCAGACCGTTTACCACATCATCGTAGAAATCCACCCGGTCCTGCATTTGCGACCAATACACACCCGCATCCACGCCGAGCTGAATCACCCCCACCACATAGCCGCCATAGATGCCGATCACGGTAAACATGGCGGCCAGTAACGGCAACGAGATGAGTCCGGCGACGAAGCGTGGTGCGATCACCCGCGTCATCGGGTTCACGGCCATCATCTCCATGCCGGCAAGCTGTTCGGTTGCCTTCATGAGGCCAATCTCCGCGGTGAGCGCCGAGCCAGCGCGCCCGGCAAACAGCAGTGCCGTGACGACCGGTCCCAGCTCACGGGTAAGCGAGAGCGCCACCAGCAGGCCGAGAGACGCCTCGGAACCGAAATCCACCAACGTGTTGTAACCCTGCAGTCCGAGCACCATGCCGACGAAGATGCCGGAGACGAGAATGATGGCAAGCGTCAACACGCCGACTGAAAAGAGCTGATGCACCACGAGCCGCGCCGCCTTGGCCGCGGCCGGACCGGGGCGGCTCGGCAGACGCCAGGAACGCACCAACAACACATGCAGAAACGCGGTGGCGTGCCCGAGGCGCACAATGCGGGCGAGCGCCCAGCGACCGATGCGATGGACGGCGGTGTCTGTCATGCGCGGCTGCCCGGGTGGCGCAGGTCGTCGACGTAATCGGCGGCCGGATAGTGAAAGCGCACCGGCCCATCGGGCAGGCCGTCCAGAAACTGGCGCACGTGTTCCTCGCTCGATGCCTGCATCGCCTGCGGGCCGCCCTCCGCGATGACCCGGCCGTCACCTATCAGATACACGTGGTCGGCAATCGTCATGGCTTCGGCCACATCGTGCGTCACCACCACCGAGGTGATGCCGAGCGCCCGATTGAGGTTGCGAATCAGTTGCGCAATCACACCCATCGAGATCGGGTCGAGTCCGGTAAAGGGCTCGTCGTACATGACCATCATCGGATCAAGCGCGATGGCACGCGCCAACGCCACGCGCCGTGCCATGCCGCCGGAGAGTTCCGCGGGCATGAGATCGCGCGCGCCCCGAAGCCCCACGGTCTCGAGCTTCATCAGCACCACTTTGCGCAGCAGGGATTCCGGCAGCCGCGTGTGCTCGCGAATCGGAAACGCCACGTTCTCGAATACCGTGAGATCAGTGAACAGTGCCCCGGACTGAAACAGCAGGGCCATGCGTTTGCGCAACTCATACAGCGCGCGCGTGCCAAGCGACGGGACCGACTGGCCATCGACCAGGATTTCGCCGCGATCGGGACGCAGCCGCCCACCAATGAGATTGAGCAGCGTGGTCTTGCCGCAACCGCTGCCACCGAGGATGACGGTTATCCTCCCGCGCGCCACCGACAGGCGCATGCCCTGCAATACCGGGCGCCCGGCGCGCGCGAAGTGCACATCGCGAATGTCGACGAGTACATCGCGATCCGGCGTGGAGGGAGAATTCAATCGTGATCCTTGGGAACCGCCGCGGGGACCGCGGGCGCCGCCATTCTAGCGCAGGGCCACGGGCTGCGGATAACCGCCGGGCCGCCGGTCAATTACCGAGGCCTGGCGGCGTGACCATTACTTTACTTACTTGTGGGCGCGGTGCTTGACCAAATCATCGACCACAGCCGGATCGGCCAGCGTCGAGGTATCGCCGATTTGGTCTGCCTCGTTGGCGGCGATCTTGCGCAGAATGCGACGCATGATCTTGCCGGATCTCGTCTTCGGCAGCCCCGGCGCCCACTGGATGACATCGGGCGTGGCGGTCGGGCCAATCTCCTTACGCACCTGTTGCACCAATTCCTTCTTCAGATCATCCGTCGGCGTCACCCCCACCTTGAGCGTGACGTAGCAGTAGATGCCCTGGCCCTTGATGTCGTGGGGGAATCCGACCACCGCAGCCTCGGCGACCGACGGGTGCAGCACGAGTGCCGATTCCACCTCGGCCGTGCCGAGGCGATGACCGGAGACATTGAGCACGTCATCAATTCGCCCGGTGATCCAGTAGTACCCGTCCTTGTCACGGCGCGCGCCATCGCCGGTAAAGTAATAGCCGGGGTAGGTCTTGAAATAGGTGTCGACGTAGCGCTGATGATCGCCGTATACGGTGCGCATCTGTGCCGGCCACGGACGCTGGATCACCAACGCGCCCTCGGCAGGACCTTCCAGCAGCTTGCCGGTGCCGAGATCGACGATCCCGGGCACCACCCCGAAAAAGGGATTGGTGGCGGACCCCGGCTTCAATGCCGTCGCTCCCGGCAGCGGCGTAATCAGATGCCCGCCAGTCTCGGTTTGCCACCACGTGTCCACGATCGGTACGCGACTGTCACCTACCACGTGGTAGTACCACTCCCAAGCCTCGGGATTGATCGGCTCGCCAACCGTGCCCAGCAGTTTCAGACTCTTGCGCGAGGTCTTCTTGACCGGCGCCTCCCCTTCGCGCATTAGCGCGCGGATCGCGGTCGGAGCGGTATAGAACGTATTCACCTTGTGCTTGTCGACGACTTCCCAGAAACGCGAGGTGCTCGGGTAGTTCGGCACACCTTCGAACATCAGCGAGATGGCACCGTTGGCGAGCGGCCCATAGACGATATAGGTGTGACCCGTGACCCAGCCGACGTCTGCCGTGCACCAGTAGATATCGCCGTCGTGATAGTCGAACGTGTACTTGTGGGTTATGGCGGCGAATACCAAATAGCCGCCGGTCGTATGCAGCACACCCTTGGGCTTGCCGGTCGAGCCCGAGGTGTAAAGAATGAACATCGGATCCTCGGCGTCCATTTCCTCAATCGGGCAGTCGGCCGAGGCCTTGGCGACCTCATCCTGATAGACGAGATCCCGGCCGGACTTCATGGCGACTTTCCCGTGCGTGCGCTGGAAGACCACTACGGTGTGGACGTTCGGGCACTTTTCCAGCGCCGTGTCGGTGTTGGCCTTGAGCGGAATTTTCTTGCCGGCGCGTATGCCTTCATCGGCAGTGATGACAACGCGGCAGTCGGAATCGAGGATACGGTCGGTAAGCGACTGCGGCGAAAATCCACCGAATACCACCGAATGAATGGCGCCGATGCGCGTGCAGGCAAGCATCGCCACCGCCGCGGCCGGCACCATCGGCATGTAGATGCATACGCGGTCGCCCTTCTTGACGCCACGGCTCTTCAGCACGTTGGCGAACTTGCACACCTCGGCATGCAGCTGGCGATAGGTGATCTTCTGGTCTTCCTTTGGATCGTCCCCCTCCCAGAGAATCGCAACCTGATCGCCACGCGTGTCCAGATGCCGGTCGAGGCAGTTGTAGGAGACGTTGAGCTTTCCGCCGACGAACCACTTGATGTAGAGATTGCCGGCGTCGTAGCTCCAGTCCGATACCTTGGTCCAGGGCTTCGACCAGCTGACAAACGCCTTGGCTTGCTCCGCCCAGAAACCCTCCGGATCCTTCACCGACCGCTCGTACATCGAACGGTATTTGTCGGCATCAATGTGGGCGTGGGCCGCGACTTGAGTCGGGACCTTGTAGATTTTTTCTTCGGACATGCTTGTTCCTCCGCTCTGGTTGAGGCGCAGACCCAGTGTACAACCGACAGTTATCAATGCCGACTCAGGCATTGCGGGATGCGGGACCGTCCCGAGTCCCGGTTCTCCGGGACAGGCGCGGCGGCCGGCGCGTGAAAGCCGGCGAACGACGCTGTCAGTATGATGCAGGCATTTTTCTACCCGTCGATTCCGATGTCAACGATCGCCCGCACGGTGACCCGAGACAGGCGCAGAGTGCCTGGGGGCGCGGCGCATGCTAAGCGCTCCAAGCGTTCCGTTTTGCGCGCCAACAAAATGCGCGCTCTGGCGACCCCGGTCCGGGGATGATACAAGAGGCGACCGGCCATGAAGACGCAGCAATCACGGGAAGCCAGGAACTCATGACGAAGCCGACAACGCGGGCCCAGCGATTTGCAGTCTGGGCCTTGGGCCTGCGGGAAGGGCTGCGCGATTACTTCGGTACGCTCGGTCGCCGCAGGAGCGAGCCGATCAACGACCTCGCGACGCTTAGGAGTTTTCTCCAGACACGCGCCAGTTACCTCGCACAGACTTCACTGTACAGCTATTTGCGAACGCGCGCCGGAATGGTCTACCCGCAATTATTCGAGGACGACGAATTTGTGCGCTCGGTCAACATTGCCAAGTGGCATGTCTGGCTCGCGTGCCTGTCGGATCTGTCCGTCTACGCCGGCGGACTGCTGGCGCGACATTCACAAGCACTGGCACCACAAGTCGGCGCGCTCATGACCCGCGTGACAAGCGCGATCCTCGACGACACAGGGGTCCCCGCCGATGCGGACGAGCAGTTCGCATCGCATGCCGATCGTGTACGTGCGCGCCTGGCATCCTGCGAATGGGCGCGGGTAGACGACGACGAGACACCGTTTTCCGAGAGCCCGACGGCGCTCATACGCTGGGCACCCATTGTCGAGAACCTCAAGGAGCTCGATGAGGAAATCGTGCGCAATTCAGTACGCTTTCGCTGGCAGGAGATACGCCGCGAACTGCGTCGCCACCTCGATGCCGAGGCCGTGCTTCGGTCCGCAGGCTAAGAGACTTCAGAAAGAGCCCACCGGGGGGCTAATTCGGCATCCAGACTAGTTGACGATCAGCCCGATCAGATGGGCGATACCTCGGGCCAGCTCGCTCTCCAGCGGGAACGACAGCATGCCCATCACCGAATAACCGAGCAGCCAGGGCATCAGATAGAAGCGCGTCATGTAGAAGAACCATGCCACATACAACGGCACCAGCGGCGGCACCAGGAACGAGGGCGTGATCGGGGCGAACAACTTCAACAGCGGGTTGGTTACCTTGATGAAAAACCGGTTGAAAAAGAACCTGCTCTCTTCCGGAAGAAACAGCCGCATGCCGAAGCGGCCAATCAGGGTCCACATGACCATGCCGAGCACGTAGTCGACAACGATCGCCCAGAGCGGGATTGTCTCAGTCACAGCAAAACTCCATGTACACGCGACGCCAAATTCGGTCCAGAAAAAAATAAAGCCGGGGCGAGTGACTCGCCCCGGCTTTGAGCATTACCAAACGCCTGTCAGTGCGACGCCTCCAGGATCGTCTTGCCCTTCGGGATGCGGACTTCGTCGATCATGGCTTGCGTTTCCTTGTCGGGGGCCTTGGTCATTAGCGAAACCACGACCATCGCGATCAGGCTCGCCGTCGCGCCGACCATGCCGAAGCGCAGATCGTCCATCCCCCACCATGGCTTCATGCCGCCCCACTTCACCATGTAGAGGTACCACCAACCGGCACCCAGGCCGATCACCATGCCGGCGATCGCGCCCGCCCGGTTCGCCCGCCTCCACCATACGCCGAGAACGAGCGGGAAGAACAGACCGGACATGGCAAAGCAGAAGGCCCACGCCACCGCACCGAGGATTCCGGTGAGCTTGAAGCTCGCGACGATCGAGGCCAATGCGCCGATACCCACCAGCAGCACACGGGCAACGATAAGGCGCTTCCTGGTTTCCGCCTTCGGGTCGATGATCTTGTAGTACAGATCATGAGAAAGCGCATTGGAGATGGCGAGCAGCAGACCGTCGGCCGTTGACATCGCAGCGGCCAGGCCGCCGGCGGCGACCAGACCCGATATCACATACGGCAGGCCCGCGATTTCGGGTGTTGCCAGCACCACGATATCGCCACGGATGAAGAACTCGTTGATCTGCAGTATCCCGTCGCCATTGAAGTCCTTGATCGCCACCATCCCGACCGCGCTCCACTTCTGGATCCACGTCAGGTTGGTCACTTCGGCGATCGACTTGCCGATGATGCTGGTCGCCAAATTGGGATCCAGCAGCTGCAGCTTGGTGAAGGTCGCGAGCGCCGGCGCCGTAAAGTACAGCAGGAAGATGAAGAACAGCGACCAGGCGACCGAAGTACGTGCGGCGCGCACCGATGGCGTGGTGAAGTAGCGCATCAGGATGTGCGGAAGCGACGCGGTGCCGATCATCATGCATGCCACCAGTGTCACGAACCGCCAGGCGGCGATCGGCCCCTCACCCGGAGTGGCATGCAGCACCGTCAGCGCCTTGAGGCCCGGGAACTGCGCGGCAATTTCGCCGGTAGGTTTCAGGACGCCCACCTGCAGTATCGGCTCGAGTTCCATGATTCTGGCAACCGCATTGCCGTATTCCACATGCGGGAATGGACCGAAGCCCTGCTTCATCGACATCCAGAACACCGGGACCAGGTAGGCGATGATCAACACGATGTACTGTGCCACCTGCGTCCAGGTCACCGCGCGCATGCCACCCAGCATTGCGCAAAGCAGGATGCCGACCAGACCGACCCATACACCCACCTCAAACGGCACACCCAGCGTGCGCGCCGCGATAGTGCCGGTTGCGTTGATCTGCGCCGTCACGTAAGTGAACGACGCAACCACCAGCACGACCACGGCGAAGAAACGCGTCAGGTTGCCACCGTAGCGCGTGCCAATGAAGTCCGGCACCGTGTAGCAGCCAAACTTGCGCAGGTACGGCGCCATCAGCGTCGCGACCAGCACGTAGCCGCCCGTCCAGCCGACCACGAAGGCGAGGTAGGCGTGGCCCCCGAGGTAGATGCCGCCGGCCATGGCGACGAACGAGGCGCCGGACATCCAGTCCGCGGCGGTCGCCATGCCGTTGAACACTGCCGGCACCTGGCGGCCGGCCACGTAGTAGGCCTGAACCTCCATCGTGCGTGACAGGTAGCCGATCAGCGCATAGATGACGATCGTGAAGGACACGAACAGGATGCCGATGGTATCGGCACCCATGCCGAGCTTCTCGAACCACGCCAGCATGGCGAAGAACAGCAGGAAGCCCCCGGTGTAGAGGGTATAGATTTTGGGGAGGTTCTCGATGAACGTCGTCCCCTTCTTGAATATTGGCATGATCGGTTTCTCCTTTTAGTCTTCTTCGGCCATGCCGAATTTGCGATCGATCGCGTCCTGCTGCTTTGCGAAGACAAACAGCTGGACGACGAATACGATCAGGGAGCCCTGCGCCGCCATATAGAAACCCACCGGAAAGTTCAGCAAGCTCATCTTGTTGAGCTGCGGCGCGAACCAGTGAACGACGTACGCGAAAACAAACCATATGACTAGGTGAACGATCATCAGGTTGCGCGTTGCGTGCCAGTGCGCTTCCTGTTGCCCAGTATTTGTAGCCATCGACGTTCCTCCGTACTTAGCTAATGATGGTGAGCGAGATATCTACCTGACGTTTACCCGCCCGAGCTTTGCTGACGACGCCGCCTGCGACGAATCGGATGCCACGCGAAATCCCGCTAACCGCGGGATTTCGTCACCCGCACTCTCGCCATTCTTGTTGCATTCACGGCGTCGTTACCCCCTTTATGTTGTTCTTATGCCTACTGTGATAACTGCACTCCACTTATGCTGCGCGATATAGGCGCTCCTTGCCTGGGTGCCACGCGCCCCTTTGCCATCCCGTTCCACGGAATCCTTGCCAGCCTGTCCGCCCGTTCCTGCGCGGCGACGACTGGCCTGTTCTCTCTACCACCCCGGCTACCGGTCGTCGCCTGACCCACCTGAACCGGCGGACCATGGTGCCATAGTCTCCTCTTATGCCGCCATAGTGTCCTCTTTGTGGTTGATCCAGATCAAGCGGCGCCCAAGCCGCTCAGAACCCCCCTGCCATAGCCGAACGCTGTTGGGCCTCTGTCTCCGCGAGCAATGCTCCGATAGTCTGCATTCCACGCGCCCGGGCACGCTCCAGCAGGATCAACATGAGCTCTCCGGTCGCGTGCACGTCATCAATCGCCCGGTGGCGGGCGCGCACGTAAATCCCGAAGTAATGAAACCATTCATCCAGACTCGCCCGGGGCAGGCGCGCCTCCGGAACCAGCGCCGGCGCGAGATAGGCGAGATCGATCCACCGGTTGACGAGACGCACACCGAGATATTCGCGCGTGGCGCGATCCAGCATGATGCGATCGAACGGCGCGTGGTAGGCGAGCAACACATGCGCGCCGGCAAGCTCCAGAAAATCCATTAGCGCCTGCTCCGCCGGCAAGCCGGCGGCCTGCTCGGTGGGGGCAATGCCGTGCACCAGAATGTTGGCCTTGGTTGACACCTGTTCCTGGAAGATCACGCGCTCGAAGCTGGCGCCGACATCCAGTCGCCCGTGCTTGAGCGCACAGGCACCCACAGCCAGCAGCCGGTCGCGGCGCGCATCGAGTCCGGAACTCTCGACATCCACTACCACGAACTCCGCCTCGGCGAGCGGTGTGCGCTCTGGATCCGGCGCGAGCGCGCGCCACGCCGAAAGACGTGTCGCAAACTCGGGCGGCAGCTCGATGCTGGGACCAAACAGGCGCGCCAACAGGCTCATAGTTGATAGTCCAGCGCAAGCCGCGACTGCAGCTTGCGCGCCTGCCGGAATGCTTCCTTAAGGATACGGCGATCCAGATCGTTCAGCTCATCCGGATTCACGCGATTGTCGAGCGGCAACCCCTTGGCTTCCAGCGCCTGGTGGCGGCGCATGCGCAGCAACTGAATGAAGTCATAAGCATCGCACCACGCATCCGTCTCGGTTGCCGACATCACGCGGGTTTTGGCCAACGCGCGCAGGCGCGCACTAGTATTGGTCTCGGCGATCCCGTGCGCGAGCGCCAGCAAGCGCGCGCCGTCTACGAACGGCAGCGCGCCGCGCATCTTGAGGTCAATGGTGTTGGCATGTTCGCCGTCAGTGTCCACCACGAAGTCCCGCACCAAACCGAGCGGCGGCTCATTCTGAAGCGCATTCTGCGCGAGCTGGCGCAGGAAGCGCGGTGTGGCAGCGGCGCGGCGCAGCACGCTCGCCCGCAACTCTCCCGCACGCTTTTCATCACCATGGATCGCACGGAAATCAAAGAAGATGCTCGCGTTCAGCAAGTCCTCCGGCTCGCCCTTGTCTATCCAGCTGCTGTAGCGCGCGTCCCACTCTTTGAGACTGAGACAACACGCCGGATTGCTCGCCATGATGTTGCCCGTGCAGAGCGGGAAACCGCAGGCATCGAGCGCTTCGTTGATCTTGCGCGCGAGCGGCAGCAATTCCTCGCGCGCGGCCTCGGCATCGCTCGCATTTGCCGCGGCGAAAAGTATGCCGTTGTCCTGGTCGGTCTTGAGCGTCTGCTCGCCGCGGCCCTCGCTGCCGAAGGAAAGCCAGGTGAACGGCGTGCGCGGATTGCCGTGCTCCTCGAGCGCCAGCGCGATGACCCGGCGCGTGGTGTGATCGTTGAGCAGCGCAATGATCTGGGTGAGTTGCCCGACCGAGGCGCCCTGCGCGAGCATCTGTCCCACCAGGCGGTGGACGTCCTGCGACAGGCGAATGAGCGTGTCCAGATCCGGCGCGTGCGTGATGGAACGGGACAGGTTGACGAGCCCGACACGCTGCAGCGAAAACAGGTCTCGCTCGGAAATCACGCCGACAAGACGGCCGTCGTCCACCACGCACAGATGGCCGATGCCGCGTTCAGCCATGAGCATGGCGGCCTCCTGCGCGGAGGCCTCGGGCCGCAGCGCCAGCGGCTGCGGCGACATGACCTGCTCGATCGGCGCATCGAGCGAACCGTTCGACACCACCACCCGCGACAACAGATCGTGCAGCGTGAACACGCCAAGCGGGTGAACCCCGGCATCGGTAACGATAATCGAGCCGGTGCGCTGGCTGTTCATGGTGCCCACCGCCTCACGAATCGGCGTAGTCGGCGCACAGGTCACCGGTTTGCGGCGCACCAGACTCTTCAGCGGCGCGCCGAGCGCGCTGTCGCCGGAAATTTCGCTCGCCAGACTGGCTTGCGTGGCGCGCAGGGCTTGATCGAGCAAATTCGCCAGCCGGCGCGTGCAGAAATCATGGAACGCCGGGCTGCGCCGCAGCAAGGCGTCGAAATGCTCAAACGGCAGTTCGAAGCAGAATGTATCCTCGACGGCGCGCATCAGCGTGGTGGTGGAGCGCCGCGACAGCAGCGCGCCGATCGGAAAGCACTCGCCCGCCACCAGTTCCCAGGCCTCGGTGCCACGCCGCTCGCCGTGCACCCGACCCTTCTTGATGATGTAAAAGGTGTCGGCGATGGTGCCGCCGGAATGAATGATAACTTCGTCTTTGGCGTAGAAGCCGAGCTTGAGATGCGCAGCCAGATACTCGAGGTGCTCGCGCTCCATGTGCTGGAACGGCGCATGCTTCGATAGGAATTCGATGACCGGTGCGGTCGCCTGCCGCGCCTGCTGGTCGCTCGTTCGATTGCTGTCGGTAACGGAACTCATTCCGGCTTCAGGTATCCGGTACGGCTCGTTCATCACCGCGCGCAAATGCGGTGCGCGCACCCAGACAACCTTCCTGGCGAACGGCGCGTCTGCACCGTTGCGATTTACGTCCTCTTCACCGCACGCGCTGCGCCAGAGTTGCACCGCCAAGGTGCATCCGTGGAAGGTTAACAGGAACAATTACGTGAGGCGAACACAGCGGGACCCTGGAACTGTCACGCCTTTCAGACGGCCTGAGTATGGACGGCGCTACCATCGGATCGCATTGCTGAGAGAAAATGACCACAATTCAGCAAGATGCGGCATCCGGTCGATGGCCTGGATTCCGTATGGCGGAAACCGGAGATTCACATTGTCAAGCAGGCGACAGCCGATCAATCCGCGCGAAGCCGCGCGCCGGGACGATCACGACGGAAACCAAAGCAACGATGGGTGAGGTCGTTCGATTAAAGCGGCCAGCGGCGCGCGAGAAAGCCGAGGGCAAAACGCTCTGCAAGAGCGGCTTTCACAAATGGCGGGTCGTAACCGAGCGTCAGTTCGACGTCAAACAGGGGAGGCTCGTCACGCTGCTGCGCTGCGCACGCTGCCGTGAGGAGAAGATCGAGTTGCGTTGAGCACCACTGTGTTCAGGCCAGATGACGCCCGAGGTCGTGCGCCTTGGCAAGCCAGTGCTCACGACGTGCCGCGCTCGAGTTGCGCAGCGGTCCCATCTCGGTGATACGCACCGGCTTCACGCCGCAAAATCCCAGGATCGATCGCTTCATCGTATGGTGCCCCGGCTGGTGGAACACCAAACGGTAGATGAGCGGCGGCGTATTCATTGTCACGATGAGGCGCGCGCTTTTGCCAGTAAGCAGTTTGTCCCACCAAGGCGAATCCGCGTGAATGCGCATCGCAAAACCCTGCTGGAAGACCCGCTCGACAAAAGATTTGAGTAACGCCGGAATGGTGCCCCACCAGATTGGATAGACAAACACCAAATGATCGGCCCAGCGAATCGACTCCTGCGCCGCGGCCAGATCCGGCTCGAGCTCAGTCGGCGCATCGGCGCTCATGGGCCCGAACGGATTGAACGTCAGGTCTCCCAGGAATAGTTCGCGCACTTCAGCCGGCGCCGCGCGCGCGCCCTCGGCATAAGCCGCCGCAACCGCACCACCAAAACTCTGACGCTGCGGTTGGCCCAGGATCACAAGAATCTTCTTCGACATGACGGATGACATCCGTTTGGAAATGCGCAGTCTGCCCGCAAGTCACGGAAGGTGACTTGACGCACGTCAACCCTCGAGCAGTATCTTCTCAGCTGCCTCCAGGGCCTCGGGAGTGCCCAGTAACACCACCACGTCGCCCGCTACCAGCCTGGTTTCCGGTCCCGGATCCGGGCCGCGGATTCCGCCGCGGCGCACCGCACTCACCGCAACGCCCAGCGCATCCAGTGACAACTCGGCAAGCTGGCGGCCGACGGCCCTGGCGCCTTGCGGCAGAGTCACCGAATGAAGGCGCGTACGATAAGCCGTATCGGTCGATTCCTCGAACAGATCTTCGCCGTGAAAGAAGCCGCGCAGCATCCGATAACGGTCGCGGCGCACATCCCGCACGTGTCCGACGATGCGCGAGACCGGCACGCCGAGCAGCAACAACAGGTGAGAGCCCATCATCAGGCTACCCTCCAGGCTCTCTGGCACAACCTCGGTGGCGCCGGCCGCGTTGAGGCGCTCAAGATCGGCATCATCGCGCGTGCGCACGATCACTGGCATGTCGGGCCGAAGGTGGCGCGTGATCTCGAGAATACGGAGCGCCGAAGGCACATTTTCGAATGACACGACCAGTGCGCGGGCGCGCGCAAGCCCTGCCGCCTCGAGTACATCGCGCCGGTCGGCGTCGCCATAGACCACCGGTTTGCCGGCATCGCGCGCGTCGCGCACGCGCAACGGGTCGAGATCGAGTGCGATATAGGGAATGCCGTCCTGCTCCAGCATCCAGCCCAGGTTTTGTCCCGATCGACCGAACCCGCAGACGATCACGTGACCCTGGCTCGCCTCGGCCTCGGCACGAATCACCTCGAGATCGCTCTGTCGGGCGCGTGTGTAGGACGGCACCAGTCGCTTGGCGACGAAGCCGTTGTAACGGATCACGAGCGGCGCGAGCAGCATGGAGAGCACCACGACCGCCAGCACAATCTGCGCGACATCACCCGCGAGCAGCTGGAATTGCTGGGCCTGGAGCAACAGTGCGAACCCAAACTCCCCGCCTTGCGAAAGCACCAACCCGGTGCGCAGTGCCACACCAGTCTCGAGCCGGAAAATCCGTCCCACGGCAAGCACAATCAGTGTCTTCACGAGCAGCAGCGCGATCACGCCGGCCAACACTACCGGCCAGAGTCGCTCCAGCACGTTCATATCGAGCAACATGCCAACAGTAACGAAGAACAATCCGAGCAAGATGTCCCGGAACGGCAGGATGTCGCCCTCAACCTGGTGCCGATATTCGGTTTCACCGACCATCATGCCGGCGAGAAAAGCGCCGAGCGCAAGCGACAAGCCCGCCTGCTCGGTCGCCCAGGCGCTCGCCAGGGTAAGCAGCAACACGGTGAACATGAAAAGCTCGCGTGAACGCCCGGCCGCGACCTCATGAAACAGCGGTCGCAACAGCCAGCGGCCGATTACGAAAATCGCCGCGAGCACCGCAACACTCTTAAGGAGTGCCCGCCCCAGCGTGAGCCACAGCGACTCGGTACCGGCACCACCCAGCGCCGGAATAAGGATCAGAAACGGCACCACCACGAGGTCCTGGAACAGCAGCACGCCGAACGCGTACCGGCCATGGCGCGAGCTTTGCTCGAGCTGGTCGACAAGCAGCTTCATCACGATGGCAGTCGATGACAGCGCCAGCATCCCGCCAATCACGATCGACCCCTCGGGCGCAACGCCGAGCCACCAGGCGATGGTTCCGAACCCGACAGCAGTGAAGAGCACCTGCGCTCCGCCGAGCCCGAACACTGTCACCTTCATTGCCATCAGCCTCGACAACGAAAACTCCAGGCCCAGCGTGAACATGAGGAAAACCAGCCCGAACTCGGCGAGGTAGCGTGTCGTGGCCGAATCCGGCACCCAGCCAAGCCCGAACGGGCCGACCACTACGCCAGCAACGAGGTAAGCGAGGATCTGTGGCAGGTGCAGATAGCGAAACAGCACCACCAGCACCACGGCGACACCGAGCAGGATCAGGGCAATGTGAAAACCGGTTGAATCCATGGGAGTCTGATCCCGCTCTGATATACTCGGCCCAGATTACCCGATCGCCGCAGCGTGGCGAAGATGACCACTCACACCTCGTTCGAAGACCTCGGCCGCGAAGTCCTGAAGCTCGAAGCCGACGCCGTCGCCGCGCTCGCCGAGCGCGTCGACGCGCAGTTCGCGCGCGCCTGCGAGCTCGCTCTCGCCTGCCGCGGACGCGTAGTCGTCACCGGCATGGGCAAGTCCGGGCACATCGGCAGCAAGATTGCCGCCACGCTCGCCTCCACCGGCACACCGGCATTCTTCGTGCATCCCGGAGAAGCCTCGCACGGCGACCTGGGCATGATCACGCCAGAGGATGTCGTGCTCGCCATCTCGAACTCCGGTGAGACGGAAGAGATCGTCAAGATCCTCCCAATCATCAAGCGCATGGGAGCGAAGCTCATTGCGCTGGTCGGTCGCACCGACTCTACGCTCGGGCGCCAGGCCGATGCCATCCTGAACGCAGTGGTCGCGAAGGAAGCGTGCCCGCACAACCTGGCGCCAACCGCCAGCACCACTGCCGCACTCGCCGTCGGCGACGCGCTTGCAGTGGCGCTGCTCAAGTCGCGCGGCTTCACGCCCGAGGACTTCGCGCGCTCGCATCCGGCCGGAAGTCTGGGACGCCGCCTGCTGCTGTATGTTTCGGACATTATGCATACCGGCGCCGAGATTCCGCAGGTGCCGGAATCGGCGAGCCTGCGCGACGCGCTGCTTGAAATGACCGGCAAGGGACTTGGCATGACGGCGATCGTTGCCGCCGACGGGCGCCTCGCCGGTATTCTCACCGACGGTGATTTGCGCCGGCTGCTGGAAAAGGGCGTGGACGTTCGCGATGCCAGCGTGGCCGAAGTGATGATCCGCTCACCCAAGACCACACTACCTGATCGGCTGGCAGCCGAGACGGTGCAGCTCATGCGCTCGCTCAAGATCAATGGGCTGATGGTGGTCGATGCCGATCGGCGCGTGGTTGGCGCGCTCAACATGCACGACCTGTTGCGCGCGGGAGTGGTGTAATGACGGAGCTGCTCGCCCCCGATTTCCCGATCAACGCGCCGGTGCTTGCGCTGGCGCGCCCGATCAAGCTGGTACTGTTTGACGTCGACGGGGTGCTGACCGATGCGCGTCTCATCCTTGGTGACGACGGTCAGGAATACAAGGCGTTTAATTCCAAGGACGGGCATGGCCTGAAAATGCTGCAACGCAATGGCGTGGCGGTCGGCATCATCACCGGGCGCACCTCGCGCGTGGTCGAGCACCGCGTCCGCGACCTCGAGATCCGCCACGTCTACCAGGGCTGCAAGGAGAAATTGCCGGTCTACCAGCGACTCATCACCGAACTCGGGCTATCACCTGCAGAGACGGCCTTCGTGGGCGATGACGTCGTCGACCTGCCGATCATGTTGCAGGTCGGGCTTGCCATCACCGTGCAAGACGCACACGCCCTGGTGCGGCGCCACGCCCACTGGGTGACGCCAAGTCCTGGTGGTCACGGTGCAGGCCGCGAGGTTTGCGAAATGCTCATGTACGCGCAGGGAACCTATACAAGCGAAATGCAACGCTACTTTTCTGTCCCCCCCGGCACGAGCAGCGCTCCGCGGGCATGAAGGTCGATGCCCACACGCTCGCAGCGGCGACCGTGGTGCTGGGACTCGCGGCTCTAAGCTGGTGGATGGTGCGCATCGCGCGCGATGAGCCATTATTGTTCGTCGAAACGCCGCGCCATGAACCGGATCTCGTGATGGAAAGCTACCGTATTGTCACGCTCAATCCCGATGGTTCGCGCAAATACCAGCTCACGGCCGATCGCCTCACCCACTACGCTGATGACGGCAGCGCCGAACTGGATCGGCCCTATCTCGTGCAATATGGAGATGGCGCGCCGGTACATGTGCGCGCGCAGCGCGGCTGGATGCCCCAGACCCGCGCATTCATCGACATGCGCGGAGATGTGCGCATGACGCGCGACCGGGACCCGACGAGCGGCGGCGCTGAGCTCTTAACTGATCATCTGAAGATACTGCTGGACCGCAAGCAATGACCCGGCGCGCAATCGTGATTGCATTGCTTGGTGTCCTGGGCGCCCATGCCCAGGCAGCGCAGCCTTTGGCGCAAACTGCTCCGCTTCAGGCGCGCGCCAAGAGTGTCGAGCTTGACCAAAAAACCGGTGCCACGCGCTATCGCGGCGACGTTCAGATAGCGCTCGGCAACCTAAATGTCAAAGCAGACTACCTCGAAGTGATTCTCCGCGAGGGGCAAGTCAGCGAAGTACGGGCCAAAGGTGATCCAATCGTGCTGCGCCGGGAGGCAGATGACGTGGAACCCGAAATCGAGGTACACGCCCAGCGTCTCGAGTTCAGCATGGCGACCCAGCAGATCGAGCTATTCGAAGACATCTCGATGCGCCAGGGACAGGACGTGCTACGCGCGCAGACAGTGCGCTACCACATTCTCACCCGTCGATTCGAGGCGAAGGGTGGCCCCGGTCGCAACCAGCGCGTGCTCGCCGTCTTCCACCCGCGCGAACCGCTGGATATCAAGCCGTGAGCGAACTCGTTGCTGAGCATCTGAGTAAGCAGTATCGCAAGCGTGTGGTGGTGCGCGACGTCTCGCTCACCATCCGCTCCGGCGAGATCGTTGGCCTGCTCGGTCCGAACGGCGCGGGCAAGACCACCTGCTTTTACATGATCGTCGGCCTGGTGCCGATGGATTCCGGCCGCATCGCGCTTGACGGGCGCGATGTCAGCGGTCTCGCCATGCACGCCCGCGCACGGCTGGGTGTCGGATACCTGCCGCAGGAACCGTCGGTGTTTCGCCAGCTCACGGTGCAAGACAATCTGCTCGCAATCCTTGAGACCCGCCGCGATCTGAGCCCCTCGGGCCGCACGGAGCTGCTTGAGCGCCTCCTCAAGGAACTGAACATTGAGGCGCGCCGCGCGGCACTCGGCATCAGTCTTTCCGGCGGCGAGCGGCGCCGCGTCGAGATTGCCCGGGCACTCGCCACCGAGCCGCGTTTCATCCTGCTCGATGAACCATTTGCCGGTGTCGACCCGATTTCTGTACTTGAGATCCAGAGCCTCGTCCGTCACCTCCAGGGGCTCGGCATTGGCGTGCTGATCACCGATCACAATGTGCGCGAAACACTGAAGATCTGTGACCGCGCCTACATCCTGAATGACGGCCAGGTACTCACCGCCGGGACCCCCGGGGAGATTCTCTATAATGAGGATGTCAAGCGTGTCTACCTCGGGGCCGACTTTCGCCTCTGACCGCTCAGCACCGTTCCCGCCACCTGCCCGGACAGGGCGCAGAATTCGACTAGACTAGACTGAAAGACTGAATTGAAGGAGTCCCTTCCGGATGACCGCCCCTCTGCGGTCGGCCTTTGCAGGACCTGGTAGATGAAGCAGTCACTCGATTTTCGTCTTGGCCAACACCTGACGATCACCCCACAGCTGCAGCAGGCAATCCGCCTGCTGCAGCTGTCATCTATTGAATTGCAGCAGGAGATTCAGGAGGCGCTCGAATCCAATCCCTTATTGGAAGAGAAGGAGGAAGATTCTGCCGAATCCAAGACGGAGTCCCCGGAGCCCGAGTCCGGGAATGGCGAAGACCACGACACGGAAAGCTACGAAACCAGCGATGCCGGCTCGCTCGAGCCTGAAGCCGAAATGAAACCAACCGACGAGATCGAGTCGAGTTCCTTCGACGATGCCAACAGCGCGAGCGAGTGGGACGAGAATTTCGATCTGCCGATCGCCTCGGGTTCGCGCGGAGGCGACGATGACATGCCTGATCTCGAGGCCCGCAACAGCCTGCCGATCACGCTGCGTGATCACTTGTCCTGGCAGATGCAGATGACGCCGTTCTCGGAGAACGACCGGCGCATTGCCGAGGCTTTGATCGACTCCATCAACGACGACGGGTATCTCAGCGCCAACCTCGAGGAGATTCACCAGGCGCTTGGCGGGCACCCCGACACCGGCCCGGAGGAAATCGAGGCGGTACTCCATCAAATCCAGAATTTCGACCCGCTCGGCGTCGGCGCGCGCGATCTCGCCGAGTGTCTGCGGCTGCAACTGCGCGCGCTGCCGACCGATACGCCGCAGCTCGCCGCCGCGATCGCACTTGCCCAGCCCGAGCCGCTCGCCTTCCTTGCGGCACGCGATTACAACGCCCTGCGCCGGAACCTCAAGCTCTCGCCCGAGGCCTTGCACGAGGCCATCCAGATCATCCAGCACCTCAATCCGCGACCGGGTGGATCAGTCCAGTCGAGCCAGGCGGCTTACGTGGTGCCCGACATCATCGTCAAGAAGATCAAGGGCGTGTGGCGCGCCGAACTCAACCCTGACATCGCGCCGCGCTTGCGCGTCAACCGCCAGTACGAACGACTCATCCAGCGCGGTGATTCGAGCAGCGCCAACAAGTACCTGCAGGATCAGCTGCAGCAAGCTCGCTGGTTCATCAAGAGCCTCAATTCGCGCAATGACACCCTGATCAAGGTGGCTCGTACCATCGTCGATCGCCAGCGCGCGTTCTTCGATCACGGTCCCGAGGCCATGAAGCCGCTGGTGCTACACGACATTGCCGAGGCGGTCAGCATGCACGAATCGACCATCTCGCGAGTCACCACCAGCAAGTACATGCTCACACCACGCGGGATTTTCGAGCTCAAGTACTTTTTCTCGAGCCACGTTGCCACGGCGGATGGCGGTGCCTGTTCAGCTACCGCCATCCGCTCGATGATCAAGAAACTCATCGATGGTGAGTCCACCGACCGGCCCATTAGCGACTCCAGCATCGCCGAACTGCTTGCCAAACAGGGAATCAATGTGGCCCGGCGCACCATTGCGAAGTACCGCGAATCGATGAACATCCCGCCGTCGAGCCAGCGCAAAGGGCTGGCCGCCCCGATAGCGCGCCGTTAGCCCTGGCGCGGCCGGTGCCGCGGAAGCCGCTTTCGCGCATCCTGGCAACTGCTCCATGCGTTACTCTAGTTCCCGCCATCCACGGCGGTCGCCTGCGCCTCGTGATCTGCAGGGATGAACGAATGCCGCGAGAGGCGGGGCGCCGGAAGCGGCCGGCATTCGGGCATCCTGCCCAGCGCAATCCAGCCCGCCAGCCCCTATAATTGGCGCGCACGAATCGAGGGCGCCGCGGCATGACACCGCTTCTTACCATCAAGACGCTGTTCGAGCAGCAGGCCAAGTCCCTGCAGCTCAAGTGGATCGCTGGCCGTCGCGGCGAGGCCCGCTTGCTCGAGCCGACCAATGCGAAGTTCCCGGGCATGGCGCTCGTCGGCCACCTCAACTTCGTCCATCCGAACCGGGTCCAGGTAATCGGCAAAGCCGAACTTGCCTATTTGAAGCGCTTGGGCAAATCGAAACAGTCGGCGGCGATGGATGAACTCTGTAGCTGCCCACGCACGACCGCCGTGGTGGTGGCAGGCGGGCACGCGGCTCCGGCAGGGCTGCGTCACGCGGCCGAGACCCACAAGCTCGCGCTCTTCACCTCGCCGCTGCCAAGCCCGGTACTGATCGACAACCTTCAGTACTACCTCGCACGCGCGCTTGCGCCGCGTCTTACGGTGCATGGCGTATATATGGAAGTGATGGGCATGGGAGTGCTCATCACCGGCGAGTCGGGCATCGGCAAGAGCGAACTGGCGCTCGAGCTGCTTTCGCGCAATCACCGCTTGATCGCCGATGACGCAGTCGAACTCGTGCGCGTGGGCCCGAATATCCTGGTGGGCCAGTGCCCCGGTGCGTTGTCCGACTATCTGGAGGTGCGGGGCCTCGGGATACTCGATGTCCGATTGATGTTTGGCGAAACCGCGGTGCGGCATCGCAAACGGTTGCACCTTATTGTGCACCTGGAGCGCTTCACCAAGCGCCGCATGGCGAAAGTCGATCGCCTACAGGCCAAGGTCCAGACGCGCAAACTACTGGATATCGAAGTACCCAGCACAGTGCTGTACGTCGGGCCCGGACGCAATCTTGCCGTGCTGGTCGAAACTGCCACGCGCGCCTACATCCTGCGCATGTGGGGCATCAATCCGCTTGAGGAGTTTATGAAGCGTCAGCAGTCGCTGATCCACGGTCAACCATCCGCCGAATGAGCTTCCTCATCGTCAGCGGCCTCTCGGGTTCCGGCAAGACCATCGCCCTGCAGGCCCTGGAAGACGCCGGGTTCTACTGCATCGACAACCTGCCGGCCGCGCTGTTGCCGCATTTCGCGCGCGAGGTACTCGATCCGAAACAGGAAAACGGTCTCGCCAACGTGGCCGTAGGCATCGACGCGCGCAATCGGGCATTCCTTGCGGAACTGCCGGAGAACCTCAAGCGCCTCAAGGAGCTCGGTATCCAGTGTCGAATCATCTTCCTGGAGGCCGAGGAACCGATACTGGTGCGCCGCTTCCAGGGCACGCGCCGCAAGCATCCAATGATCGACGACAGGACCTCGCTGCTCGAGGCGATCCACGTTGAGAAGTCTCTGCTCGAACCACTCGCCTTTGCCAGTTCGCTGCGCATCGACACCTCCCACACCACGCCGCATGAGCTGCGCCACCAGGTCAACGAGTTCGTGCGCGGCCAGGACCACGCCGGGCTTACTATTCTTTTCGAGTCCTTCGGCTTCAAGCACGGCACGCCGCTGGATGCCGATTACGTCTTCGATGTACGCTGTTTGCCCAATCCGTACTGGCAAACCGATCTGCGCCGCTACACGGGGCTCGACGCGCCAGTGGTACAGTTCATGGAGCAGTATGAAGAGGTAGAGCACATGTTCGCCGAGCTCACGGCGTTTCTAGAGACCTGGCTGCCGCGCTTCGCGCGCGAAGACCGTTCCTACATGACCATCGCCATCGGCTGCACCGGCGGGCAGCACCGCTCGGTGTATTTCGTGCAGCGCCTCGCCAGGCACTTCGCGGCCAAGAACTATCTCACCCAGGTGCGGCACCGGGAACTGAAATGATTGGCGTGATCCTGCTGGCGCAACCGGATCTGGCGCAGGGCCTGCTGGGAGCCGCGACGCATTGTCTCCAGCACCCGCAACCCGGCCTGGAGGTCGTGGCGGTCAACTATGACCAGACGCCTGAGCAGCTTCGCGCGCGCCTCGCCGAAGCCATCGCCCGCGTCGACTATGGCCAGGGCGTCCTGATCCTGACCGACATCTATGGCGCCACCCATACCAACACGGCCTGCACCCTGCTTGAGCGCCGGCGTGTCGAACTGATCACGGGCATGAATCTGCCGATGCTCATCAAGGTACTCAATTATCGTGACCTGCCGCTCGAGGACGTCATCGACAAGGCGCTGTCGGGCGGCTGCGGGGGCATCGTGTGCGCGGCCAATCCGGCACCCAAGCGCGAGGTCCAGGCATGAAGTGCCTGAAGATCCTAATCGTCAACAAGCTCGGCCTGCACGCACGCGCCTCGGCCAAGTTCGTCAGCCTCGCCTCGGAATTCAGCGCCGAGATTCTCCTGCGGCGCAATAGCCAGGAAGTGAATGGCAAGAGCATCATGGGAATCATGATGCTCGCTGCCGGCAAGGGCTCCGAACTCGAACTGTGCGCCAGGGGCAAGGACGAGCATGAAGCGCTGGAAGCGCTGAGTGCGTTGGTGCAGGAACGATTCGGAGAATCGGAATAATGCTCGCCCTACACGGTGCCGGCGTCTCGGACGGAATCGCCATCGGCAAGGCGTTCGTGCTGGAACGCGAATTGCCGCCCCTGCCGCAGTACGAAATCGCCAAACATGCCATCGACGCCGAGGTCGCCCGCTTTCGCGGCGCAGTCGACGCCGCACGTCAGCAATTAGCGAGCATCCGCACTCATATCCCGGCCAGTGCCCCGGCCGAGGCGATGAGCTTCATTGACACCCATCTCCTGATCCTGGATGACAAGATGATCTCGGAGGTGCCGGTCGAGATCATCCGGCACGAACGGCGAAACGCTGAGTGGGCACTGAGATCGCAGAGCGACGAACTGGTGGCGATGTTCGAGCGCATGGACGACGTATACCTGCGCAACAAGAAAATCGACGTCAACCAGGTGGTCGAGCGCGTGTTACGCAACCTGCTGATGGAGACGCCGGAACAGCATGAGGCGCTCTCGGCTGGCGGTATCGTGATCGCGCATGATCTCACGCCCGCCGATACCGTAATGCTCAAGCACAAGCGGGTGCGCGCCTTCGTGACCGACATGGGGGGGCCAATCTCGCACACGGCCATCCTCGCGCGCTCGCTCGGAATCCCGGCGGTACTGTCGGTGCACAGCGCCACACGATTTATCCGGCATGGCGAGGATCTGATCGTCGACGGCAAGCGCGGGGTGTTGATCATTGGCCCCGACACGCGCACCCTCCAGGAATACCGCCGCCTCAAGCAGCGCATCCTTGAGCGCCAGCGCGAGCTGAACCGCCTGCGCCGCAGTCCGGCCATTACACTCGACGGCAAACGCATCTCGCTTTTCGCGAACATCGAGCTACCCGCCGACGTCAAAGCCGCGACGCAGGCCGGAGCTTCCGGCATCGGTCTGTATCGCACCGAGTTTCTGTTCATGAACCGGGTCGGCAGCCCGAGCGAAGAAGAGCAGTTCCGATCGTACGTCAAGGTGGTCAAGGCCATGCCCGGCAAGCCGGTAACGATCCGCACGCTTGATCTTGGCGCCGATAAACAGGTCGATGGCGGTCGCGGCGATGCACCGGCCTCGCTCAACCCGGCGCTCGGGCTGCGTGCGGTACGTCTGTGCCTGCACGACACGGCGCTCTTTCGCCCGCAGTTGCGCGCCATCCTTCGAGCCTCGGCATTTGGGCGTGTGCGTTTAATGATCCCGATGCTCTCTTCGCAGGATGAGCTGTTTCGTGTGCTCGATCTGATTGAGGAGGTCAAACACGAGCTCAGGCGTGAGAAGCAGAAATTCAGCCGCAAGCTGCCGATCGGCGGCATGATCGAGGTGCCGGCCGCGGCGATATCGGCAGACTTGTTCGCGCCCTATCTCGACTTCTTCTCGATCGGCACCAACGATCTTATTCAGTACACACTCGCGATCGATCGCGTGGATGACGCCGTAAGCTACCTCTACGACCCCCTGCACCCGTCCGTGCTGCGCCTCATCCGCCTAACGATCGAGGCCGGGCGTCGCGCCCGAATCCCGGTGGCGATGTGCGGCGAAATGGCCGGCGACCCGCGCTACACGCGGCTGCTACTCGGCCTGGGCTTGAACGAATTCAGCATGCACCCGGCAACCCTGCTTGCCGTCAAGCGAATCGTGCGCGAAAGCAGCCAGAAGGCACTCGCCGGCAGCGCCGCACGAACGCTCAAGCTACTAACCACGCGCAACGTGCACGCCATGGTCGAGAAGCTGAATAGCGGGCTGGACGCGCATTAGCCGAGAATGTCGGACGCGCTGAGGCGTGATCAAAGAGGAAACGGCAAGAAACACAAAGCGGACGACAGCGGCTCGTCAGCGGCGCATGTGCTCCGGCAAGAACGGACCCATCTCGGTCTGTTGGGCAGGATAGGTGAAAGCCGGACGATTGTCCTGAACGATTGCGACCACACCATTGCGATACTTCAGGCGGTTGGTACTGAAACCCTCGGAGGTGCGGGGCTCGAACTGCTCCTTGAGAATCGACAGCGCGGTAATCTTCTTGAGGCGGAATGGACGCCAGAACGGCGGCGGACGACCCGCGGCCGAAAATCCGCGCGTCTGATAGGCATCGAGCACCATGTCACCGCGCTCGTCCGTATAGATCGCGTGTGGCTCAATCACGCGAACCTGGCGCTGGTCGTGATAGCGCACCGCCACGCAGCGACGGTCGCGGATTGCCTGACTCAACTGATGCAGAATGTTCGGCAACATACCCCGCTATTCCCCCCACGGATGATTCTGACAGCTCCGGGCACCCCCTAACAGAAACTATCTCACAACGGCCGGCCGGCGCCAAAAATTGGCAGACGAGTGGCACTTTTCTGCCGGGTCGGCGGCGATTCTAGACCAGGAACACGGTTGCCAGACCAAGGAAGGCAAAAAAGCCCACCACATCCGTAACGGTGGTAAGAATCACACCACTCGCCACGGCCGGATCCACGCCGAAACGCCGCACGAGAACAGGGATTAGCACCCCGGATACGGCGGCGAACACCAGATTGATAACCATCGCCAATGCCAGTGCCAATCCGACCAGGTAGCTCTGGTGCCAGGGAAATGTAAACACAGCAACCGTTACCGCCCATAACATGCCGTTCAGGGCACCCACCATCAACTCCTTGAAAAAGACCTGCCGGGCGTTGCTCTCCGAGATAATGCCGAGTGCAAGCCCACGCACCACCACGGTGAGAGTCTGGGTACCAGCATTGCCGCCCATACCCGCCACAATGGGCATCATCACGGCCAACACTGCTACCTTGGCGATGGTCTCCTCAAACAACGCCACGACAGCCGCGGCGGCAAATGCGGTCAAGAGATTGATGCCAAGCCATAGGGCACGTTTGCGACTGGTGCGCACGACGGGCGCAAACAGGTCCTCCTCCTCCGACAAACCTGCCTGGGCCATCACCTGGCGATCGGCCTGCTCTCGGATGACATCCACGACGTCATCAACGGTAATGCGCCCGAGCAATCGCCCCTGCTCGTCTACCACCGGCGCGGCCACCAGATCGAAACGCTGGAAGGCCTCCGCTACCTCGCGATCCGATATCTGCGCAGGAAGCTTCACGACCTCGCGTTCCATGATCTGCGACACCCGGCGCGCGGTCGGGCTCGTAAGCAGTTGCGTCACTGGCAATGCGCCGACCAGGCGATCGGCGCGGTCGACGACATAAAGGCTGGTAGTGTGCTCCGGCAACTCGCCGCGACGACGCAGGTAGCGCAGCACAACCTCGAGCGTGATGTTTTCGCGCACCGTGACAGTATCGACGTTCATCAGGCCACCGGCACTGTCCTCCGGATAGGACAGTACCGCGTCGAGACGTTGTCGGTCCTGCTTGTCTAGCGCGAACAGGATTTCGGCGATGACCTCATCAGAGAGGTCTGGCAGCAGGTCCGCAATGTCGTCGGTATCGAGCTGGCGCGCGGCCGCCACCACGGCGCGATCATCCATGAGCGCGACGAGACCGGTTCGCACCTCCTCCGGTAGCTCAATCAGCACTTCGCCGACAATCTCGGGATCGACTTCCGCCCAGACGGTGGCACGCTGATCGGGCGCGAGACCCTCAAGCAACGTCGCGACGTCAGCCGGATGAAGCAGCGCAAGAATACCGCGAATGCGGTCGGTCTCGCCCGCCTCCAGTGCGGCGAGGACACGCTTGAGATGATCGGGTTTCTTGGGTTTGCGGGCCTTGGCCATCGGTGGGACTCACCTAGTGAAAGGTGAGTGTAGTGCTCGACCCGGCAAACGCAAACGCCGTGCGCGAAAACGTCGTCAGTTACCGGCGACGGTCATGCGTTCGATCAGAATCGAACCGGTGCGCAGGTTGCCGCGCGTATCCACATCGTTGCCGACGCCGATGATCGCGCGATACATCTCCTTCAGGTTGCCCGCGATGGTGATCTCCTCAACCGGATACTGCACCTCACCGCCCTCCACCCAGAAGCCGGCCGCGCCACGCGAGTAGTCGCCGGTCACGGCGTTGACGCCAAAACCGATCAACTCGGTCACCAGCAGACCGGTACCCATGAGCTTAAGCAGCCCCGCGAGGTCGTACGGACCCGGATCCAGCGTGAGGTTATGCACGCCGCCCGCATTGCCGGTCGACGGCATAGCGAGCTTGCGACCCGAGTACGAATCAAGCACGTAACCCTGCAGAACGCCATCGCGCACCAGGTCGCGCGGCGTGGTCGCGACGCCCTCGCTATCATAGGCGGCGCTCCCGATGGCCCCGACAAGATAGGGTTGCTCGTGGATACGAATGCCAGGCGCGAACACTTGCTGGCCGAGACTGTCCAGCAGGAACGAGGTGCGTCGGTAGAGCGATCCGCCGCGCACCGCGCCGACCAAGTGCGAGAGCAGGCTGCCCGCCAACGGGGCCTCGAACAGAACCGGACACTCGCGCGTTGAGAGCTGACGCGCGCCCAGGCGTCGCACTGTGCGGTGCGCGGCGATGTGTCCAATGTCCTCGGCTGCCTGCAGGTCGCGGGCGTTGCGTGCAAGGCTGTACCAGTAGTCGCGCTGCATCGCGCCGGCGACCTGCGCAATCACGCTGACCGAGAGGCTGTGGCGCGTGCCCGCCGTGCCAGCGAGGAATCCATGACTGTTTCCATATACTTCAATCGCCTCTTGAGTTGAGAGACTGCCGCCTTCCGAATTGCTGATGCGTGCATCTAGGCCGCGCGCGGCGTCCTCGCAGGCACGCGCCATCTCGATTGCCTCGTCGGTGGCCGGATTCCAGGGATGGTGCAGTCCGAGATCGGGAAACCGAGTGGCCAGGCGCGCACGCTCAGCAAGCCCGGCGCAATCGTCTTCGGCAGTGAACTTGGCAATGCTGCAGGCGGCGCGCACCGTTTCGCGCACCGCTGGCTCGGTGAGATCGGTACTGCTCGCCGAACCGCTTCGCGTGCCGAAATAGACGGTAACGCCGATGCCCTTGTCGCGCGTGTGCTCGAGCGTCTCGACCTCGCCGAGGCGGACCGTAACGGAGAGCCCCTGGCTCACGTTCACTGCCACTTCGGACTGGCTCGCGCCCAGCCGGCGGGCCTCGGCCAGCGCCATCTCGACCACCGCCGCGAGCCGGGCACGTGAGGCTTCGTCGGCCACCGAAGCCGCGGGCACGGATGCCACGGCGCTCAACTCTGCGTCCCTCCTACCGTGAGCGCGTCGATGCGCAAGGTTGGTTGCCCAACGCCCACCGGCACACTCTGTCCTTCCTTGCCGCAAGTTCCAACACCCGGATCGAGCTGGAGATCATTTCCGATCATGCTCACCCGCGTAAGGACGTCCGGGCCGTTGCCAATCAGCGTTGCGCCCTTTATGGGCCGGGTAACTCTGCCGCGCTCGATCAGGTAGGCCTCGGCTGCCGAGAACACGAACTTACCGGAAGTGATGTCGACCTGTCCGCCGCCAAAATTCACCGCGTACAACCCGCGGTCGACCGAGGCGATGATCTCGGCCGGGTTGCGATCGCCGGCCAGCATGTAGGTGTTCGTCATGCGTGGATACGGCATGTGCGCATAGGATTCGCGTCGACCATTGCCGGTGGGCGCCACCCCCATAAGACGCGCGTTCATCTGGTCCTGCATGTAACCACGCAAAAAGCCGTCCTCGATCAACACAGTACGTTGTGTAGGCGTGCCCTCGTCGTCGACGCTGAGAGATCCGCGCCGATTGGGCAACGTGCCGTCGTCAACGACCGTGATACCGGGTGCCGCGACGCGCTCGCCGATGCGCCCGGCAAACGCCGAAGTACCTTTGCGATTGAAGTCGCCCTCGAGCCCATGTCCGATCGCCTCATGCAGCAGGATGCCCGGCCAACCGGGGCCAAGCACCACGGGCATGCTGCCGGCCGGGGCATCCCCGGCATCGAGATTGACAAGGGCCTGACGCACCGCCTCGCGTGCAAACCCGAGCGCCACCTCGTCTGAGAAATGCCCATAGGTCACGCGTCCGCCACCACCGCTGCTTCCGCTCTCGCGCCGGCCATCCCGCTCGACGATCACCGTAACACTTAGCCGCACCAGCGGGCGCACGTCGCCCGTCATCTGCCCGTCCGAGCGCGCGATCAGCACCACTTCATGCACAGCTGCAAGGCTCGCCATGACCTGCTTCACCCGCGAGTCCATCGCCCGCGCCGCCTGCTCGACTCGCTCGAGCAATCGCACCTTGTCGGCGTCTGCAAGACTCGCGAGAGGATCGTCTGGTACGTAGAGCGCGCGCGTCGGGGCGGCGCGCCAAGCCACCGGCACGCTGACCGCAGCGCCTGCACGGGCGATCGCGCGCGCCGTGGTCCCGGCCTCGAGCAGCGCAGGAAGCGCGATCTCGTCCGAATACGCAAACCCGGTCTTCTCGCCGCTCACCGCACGCACCCCGACTCCTGCTTCTATGTTGTAGGAGCCGGACTTCACAATGCCTTCCTCGAGCGACCATGACTCGTGGCGGCTGTACTGGAAATAGGCGTCAGCATGGTCGACTTGCGCGTGCATGACCTGCCCAAACAGGCGCTCGAGTTCTCGCTCGCCAAGCCCGGCAGGTTCGAGCAGCGTACGGCGCGCCATGACAAGCGCCTGTTCGTCACTCATGCGTTAATCCTGCGATGTCGAAGGCTCGGGAGACGTTCGCGCACGCGCGCAAGCTCGGCGGAATCGATTTCGGCGATGGCATAGCCAGTGCCTGCAGGCAGACGATCGAGCACCTCGCCCCATGGGCTGACCACCATGCTGTCGCCATGAGTGGTGCGTCCGCTCGCGTGGCGACCGCACTGATCGGGTGCAACGACATAGGCGCTGTTCTCGATAGCGCGCGCCCGCACCAGTACCTCCCAGTGAACGCGACCGGTCTGGGCCGTAAAGGCGGATGGCAGCGCGATCAGGTCGACACCGCCTGCGAGCATTGCGCGAAACAGCTCGGGAAAACGCAGGTCGTAGCAAACCGCAAGTCCGACGCGACCGAACGGCGTCTCGCACACCACCACTCGATCCCCCGCAGCGAACTGAGTGGACTCGCGATAGGATTCGCCGCCCGTCAGGTCGACATCGAACAGATGCATCTTGTCGTAACGCGCCGCGAGACGACCGTCGGGGCCAAACATGAGGCAGCTGGCACAAACCTTGTCGGACGGACCCCGTAACGGCGCCGTACCTCCTATGAGCCATAGTTCGTGGGCGCGGGCCTGCGCTGCCAAGAACTCCTGTATGGGTCCCCGACCATCCTCCTCGGCCACCGCGGCGATCGCGTGATCCGCCGCCGGCATGCAAGCAAAATTTTCCGGAAGGGCCACCAGGCGCGCGCCGGCGCGCGCCGCCTGTGCAATAAATCGACCAGCCTGTTCGAGATTGGCCGTGACGTCGGCACCGGAATTCATCTGAATGGCCGCGACTCGCATCATGAGCCGGCTCCGTGTGCGCGCACCTCGATTCGCAAGGTGTCGCGCGGGCGAAGTTCAGTCACGGTCAGTATACGTTGGCTCGGCAGACCGAGCGCTACCAGCCAGCCGCGCAATTCCTCCGCCCAGAGTGCAGCCTCGTCGGTCGTCGCGTGATGCAGCACGACAACGCCTTCGGGTTGGCGCTCATAGATCTCGAGTGCGCGCCGCACCTCCGGCAATGAAGCGACATACGCCGCACTGCGCGGTCGCGCCCAGTGTTCGGCGGTGAGTGTCAAGGTTTCGGCAAAAGCAGTCGCGGAGATCAACAGCGCTGCCAACAGCCAGCCGGTACGCATGGCGCGTAGCATAGCATTGCGCACCGCCCGGACCGAAGGATAAACCCCCAGGGCACGCGGGCTATTGCGGCGCTGGCGTCTCCGGCAACTTCTCAATCTTCATGCGCTTGATAACCCTGACGTCAGGCTCGGACCAGGGCCCCTTCACGAGCCAAACCTCGCGCGCACCCTCGCGGATCGCGAGCTTGAGCACCTGCTGCACAGCGAGTACCGCCGCCGCAACCTGCGGCCCCCAGATTGCCAAACCGGCAATCGCCGCCGTGTCACCCACCCGTGGTTCGATCTCGACGCGCAGATCAAAATCCTGATCGGGCAACCCAATGCGCCCGCTAACGTCCACCTTGGCAGCCGGCGCACGCACAACCGTGTCACGCAGCTGCAGGTTGCCGTAGTCAATCGTCGCCTTACCCGTCAGCCGATCGAACAGAAAGCCCTTGCCATAGATCGGACTGAAATCGAAGGCGAGAAACCGCCCGAGCGCGGTCAGATCCACCGCGCTAAAGAGCCGCCCGAGTGCGCCCGGAGCAACTTCCGGAAGTCGGCCATTCTCCACTCGTATCTCGCCCTCACCGTTTAGCGCGGACAGCGCCATGTCCGGAATCCCGCCTCGCCACGCAAGGCGCGTCTTGATCTCGCCGACGCCCCCGATCACCCGCCCGGGGTAGCCACTGGCCTCGAGCGTCTTGCCGAAATCCTTCGAGTTCATTTTCGCGTCAAACGTCGAGCTGGATTCGCCGGCGCGGGTCTCCCATCGGCCGGTCGCTTCAAGCCCCGCCTCGGGGCGCGTTAGCTGGAGCCTGTCGACGCTCCATCCACGCTCGGAGCGGCTGGCGGCGAGTTGGAGCGTGCCGAAATCTCGCGTACCGAAACGAAACGATTTGGCGGTGAGCGTCAGTGCCGGCAATTGGTGCGGGTCAGTCTGACTCGGTCCGGTATCATGGATGCCAGTTTCCGGAACCGACAGATGCTCGAATTCGAGCACCATTTGTGGCACAGCCGGTGTGGGATCCAGCCGGAACGTGCCCGACGCAGCTGGCCCGTCGAGGCTGCCTGACCAGCGCCCTTTCGCATCCTGCGTCACATCGATGGCCACGCGCCCGAACTGACGGTTCAGGTAAGCCAGTGCCGAGGTCTCGAAGGTCACTCGCCGCAGTGGCGCCACATCCAGTCTGCCGAGGTCATGCGCCTGACTGGCTTGGTCGCCGCGGAGCAGATCAATCCAGCCATCAGCGTCCAGACTGTCGCTGCGGCCGACGATATACAGACCAGCCTCGGCCGGCAGACGTGCCGGTTCGCCGCCGAACACCAGCATGCCGCGCTCAAAGCGCCAGCCCGCGCCTTCCGGCGCTAGCGCGAGTTGACCCCTGACATATCCGGGCGCGTCGAGCGACAGCACGTGGCGCGCATGCCCCGACTCAAGCGTACGGATTGAAAGCTTGGCGGGCAACAGCCCCTCTTCTCGGTTCAACGGCACCGGCAGCGATGCGCGCAATCCACGCCAGTCAAACTCGCCTTCCAGATGGCCGCCTTTTGATGACGTCCAGGTTCCCTGCCAAGCGCCCTCACCTTGCAGGCGCGAGGCGATCCGCTCACCGATTACCGGCGCCATACTGTCCGCCGTCATGCGCCCCTCGCCGACAATGGTCAGCGCACCTTGCGCCGTATACCCTTGCAAGCGCGCCTGTCCGCCCAGAAAGTCTGCGGTCACGCGGCCTCCTGTGACGCCGTCTTGGTTGAACAGGATACTGCCCTCGAGATCGCGCGGCTTCAGACCCGCCACCGGTAGCTGCAGATCCACGCCGCGCAACTCGTACTCGCCGTGAATTATTGCCGGCTGCGCGCCGAATGGCACCGTCACTTCAAGCGAAAGCACCCCCTCGCCATTCGCATCGATCCCTTCCGGAAGATACTGCTTCCAGGTGGCGCGCGTCGGCGGCGCCTTTACGGCCCGCAGCACCCGTAGCGCCTCGTGTACCGACCCGCGCACCCGAAGGTTCACATCGACACGGTCCATCGACTCGCCGTTCGGAAACTGGGTGTGCACGCTGACGCGGTCGGCCGCGAGCGCGCCCAGTCGCGCCGTGCGCGCTGTCACCCAGACATCCTGGTTGAGAACGTGCAAATCGACGTTTGCCCGGCGTGCCGGCTCCCAACCCTCGAGGAAGTGATACACCGCATCGCGCACATGGGCCGTGACTTCGAAGCGACCCTGGCCCTGCGCAAACGGAAAATCGCGCGGCCTGCCGTCCAGCACCAGCGTGCCGCGCTCTACGTAGCCGCCGGCGAACGCCCACTCCATCCAGGCGAGAATGTCCTTCGGTAGGTAGTGGACCGGGTAGTAGTTGCGCGCATGCTCGCCCTTGCCCGCCCAGAAGTCAGCTTGAACCTTGATGCGCGAACCCAGCTCCGCTGCGTCGGGCAGCGTCAGGCCGAAGGAACCGCTGGCCTGAATATCATCATTGCCGACGCGCAGTCCGTCGGCTTCGATCTGCCAGGCCTTGTCGACGCGATGCCAGCGAACCTGCCCGGTAAGCTCGTTGAGCTTGAGGGGCGCGCGAAACACGCCGCGCAAATCGAGTGTCATGCGGTTGGTGTTCAGGTTCATCTCGCCGCTTCGACTATCGACGCGCACTCGACCGCTCAGGCCGGCGACCCCTGGTACATCGCCCTGCGCCAGATGTTGCCAACCGAGGACATTCGCCGACACGGCAAAGCCCTCGGGAGCACGTGCTGGACCCTCGATCACAAGCTGCACGTCCTTGATGTCTCCGCGTGGGGCAAACGCTGTCCAACGCTCAAGCCACTCCACCCAACGTCCACTGGCGGCCTGACGATCCACTGCGCTTAGCACGGTCTTGGCGTACGCCGTCAGTTCATCGACCATGACATGCTCGATCGACACTTTGCTCTGCTTAACGTCAAAGGCAACAGCGACCTCCCCTACCGACCAGGACTTCTGCACAAGCGCAACGCTCAGGTCGCGGAGCGCAAGACGCCAAGCCGAGACACTCCCTTCCCAGCGCACCCGCGCCGCGGCCATGGGTACGGGCAGCGCCGTACGCAAACCCGTTGCCGGCAGGCGCAAATCTTCCACGCTGACGCTGCCCTCGATGCGCCGTGGCGCGCCACTTCGCCAGTTGCTCCAGAGCTCGACGCCGAAGCGACCGGCAAGATGCTCCGGCAGTTGCTCGCGTATCGCGAGCGGCAATCCGGCCGCGTCAAGTCCCTGCGCGCGCACGTAGATTTCTCCCGCCCAGTCACTGCTCACGAACGGATTTCCGCTGATATCAGCGCCGAAGGCGCAGTCCCTGCAAAGCGACTCGGGGAACACGGCCTGAAACGCCAACCGGTGTCGCTCGCCATCATTGCGCAGCGAGACATTGACGTGCTCGAGATGTAGCGGCGGTTTCTTATCGCGGCGATCTGACCACTGCAGCTCCCCGTTTTCGATCAGGATCCGGCCCTGACGCAAAATCCAGCCGAGAAACTTTTCCCCTCCGCCAGGTTCGGTCTGCTCCATCGCGCCGAGACCTGTCAGCCTGAACTGTCCATCTTCGAGACGCTCGAACGCCAGTCGTGGTTGCACCAACACGAGTTCACGAATACGCAACTCGCCGTAGAGAAGCGGTAGAAGGGCAATGTTGACACGAATCTGATCAAGCGAGACGACCGGCGTTGGTCGATCGTGCGCATAGACAGCAAGACGCTCCACACGAAGGCCGGGAAACAAGCCTTCCCAGTGTGCGGCAAGCGCACCGATTCGCACGGTCTGACCGGCTGCGCGACTGAGGTACTCCTCCGCCTCGGCTTTGCGTTCTGCGATTCCTGGCAATGTGAAACGCGCGACCGTAAACGCAACCGCCAACAAGGACAACGCGCCGGCAATTGCATAGCCCAAATAGCGCACCACGGTGTGCATGCCACGACGCATGCGCGCCGTTGGCCGCCAGTGCCTGAATGGGCCCAGGTGATGCTTCAGATAGGCAACCAGACCTGCCCAGCGTTGCTTCCAGTCGAACGTCATCGGGCTATTCTGGCTGATTTGCCGGCGAAAAAGCAGGATCTGGCGTATAGCGCCTAGAGCAACACGACGTCGTACTGTTCCTGGTTGTAAGTCGCCTCGACCTTGAGCTGGATCGGACGGCCGATGAATTCCTGCAGCTGGGCGACGCTGGCTGCCTCCTCATCGAGCAGCATGTCGATCACAACCTGCGCGGCCAGCACCAGATATTCCTTGGCGCCGAAGGCACGCGCCTCTCGCAGAATTTCCCGAAAAATCTCGTAGCACACGGTCTGCGCGGACTTGACCATGCCGCGCCCCTGGCATACCGGGCAGGGCTGACAGAGCACGTGCTCGAGGCTCTCGCGCGTACGCTTGCGGGTCAGCTCAACCAGTCCGAGGCTCGACATCTCTGTCATGAATACCTTGGTACGATCACGCATCGCCGCGCGCTCGAGCGCTCGTAACACCTGACGGCGGTGCTCGGGATCAGCCATGTCAATGAAGTCGACGATTATCATGCCGCCGAGATTTCGCAGCCGCAGCTGGCGCGCGATTGTTTGGGCCGCCTCGAGGTTGGTCTTGAACAGTGTCTCCTCCAGGTTCTTGCGCCCGACATAGGCCCCGGTATTGACGTCGACGGTCGTCATGGCCTCGGTCTGATCGATAATCAGGTAGCCGCCGCTCTTCAGCGGCACCTTGCGCTCCAGCGCCCGCTGGATCTCGTCCTCGACCGAGTAGAGATCGAAGATCGGCCGCTCCCCTGGGTAGTACTCGATGTGCTCGGCGATTTCCGGAATGAACTTGATTGCGAAGTCACGCGCCTTGAGAAAGGTCTCACGTGAATCGATGCGAATCTTCTCGACATTGGCACGCACCAGATCGCGCATGGCGCGCAGCGCGAGCGGAAGGTCCTCATGGATCAGCGCACAGGGCGGCACGTTGCCGATGCGATCCTGGCAGGCAGCCCAGGCACGGTGCAGGTAGCGCAGATCAGTGTAAATCTCCTCCTCGTCGGCGGCCTCGGCAAGCGTGCGCACGATATAGCCGCCCTCGTTCCCCACTTCCGCAGCTGCGTCACGCACCAGCGCGCGCAACCGCTCGCGCCCCGCCTCATCGGTGATGCGCTGCGAAACCCCGATGTGCTGGCTGTCCGGCAGGTAGACGAGATAGCGCGCCGGCAACGTCAAATGGGTTGTGAGACGTGCGCCCTTGGTGCCAAGCGGATCTTTCACCACCTGCACCACAACCTCCTGTCCTTCGCGCAGCAATTCCTGAATCTGGCGCTCACGCACAATCACTGCCGCCGCGTCCGCGATGTCACCACCCTCCGCGCCAACACCGCCGCCATCGTTGTGCTTGACGTCCACCGCGTGCAGAAAGGCGGCGCGATCGAGTCCGATATCGACGAACGCAGCTTGCATGCCCGGCAGGATGCGTTGCACCCGTCCCTTGTAAATGTTGCCGACCAGCCCGCGGCTGCGAGCGCGCTCGAGATGAACTTCCTGCAAAACCCCATTTTCGACCACCGCGACTCGGGTCTCCTGCGGTGTCACGTTGATAAGGATTTCTTCGCTCATAAAGTCGCCTCCTGCGTCTCGTGCAGCAGTGTCGCGAGTTCGTAGATCGGCAGGCCCACGATACCGGAGTAGCTTCCCTCGATGTGAGTGATAAACGCCGCCGCCCGGCCCTGGATGGCATAGCCACCGGCCTTGTCAGCGGGTTCGCCGCTCGCCCAGTACGCGGCGATCATTTCATCAGTGAGGGGAGCAAACGTGACGCGCGAGCGCACCAACGCCGTGCGCTCGCGGGAACCGGCGATCAACGCAATGCCGCTCAAGACTTCATGTGTGCGCCCCGCAAGCCGCTTCAACATCGCCTGGCCGTGGCTCGCGTCCGCCGGCTTTCCGAGGATCTCCCCGTCCAGTACCACTTCCGTGTCCGCACCGAGTACCGGCCGCAGCGCGAGGCCGCGCGTTGCCACTTGCTGCGCGACGAACCGCGCCTTGTCGAGCGACACCCGCACCACGTACTGCGCCGGTGTCTCGGTGGGCAGCGGAACTTCGAGCAAGTCGGATGGCATGACCTCGAAGACGATTCCGAGCTGGCGCAGCAGCTCCTGGCGCCGCGGCGAAGCGGAAGCAAGATAGATCACAGTGTTGCGTGAGAAGTATTAAGTGGTAAATGTGTGGGATCCGGTCTTGCCCGCGGAATCGCCACTTAACACTGAACACTCGACACTGAACACCGATTCACCGGTGGTAAGGCTTATTAGCAATAATACTCCACGCCCGGTACAGCTGCTCGGCAAGTACCACTCGCACGACGGGATGCGCCAGGGTCAGCGGCGAGAGCGACCAACGCTCGTCGGCGTGCGCGAGGCACGCCGGAGCGAGCCCCTCGGGGCCCCCTATCAGCAGCGCCACGTCGCTTCCCCCGGACAACCACCTCCCGAGGCGCACCGATAGGGCCGCCGTATCCAGCATCGTGCCGCCGCGATCGAGCGCCACGACTCGTGCGCCCGGCAGTACCGCCGCAAGCTGGCGAGCGCCTTCCTGTTCGGTGAGCCTCGCAAGATCGGCGTTCTTTCCGCGCCGCCCGGCGGGAATCTCTTGCAGCACGAGACGACACTCGCGTGGCATGCGCTTGGCGTATTCCGCGTAACCCGCCGCGACCCAGTCGGGCATGCGCTCGCCGACCGCAATGAGATGAATCTGCATGGCGTGCAGGCGCCGGCGGGAAGCGACGGCGTCCTACTGCGCCGCGACCTTACTGCTGCGCCGTCGTGCGGAGGCTCGCCCGGGTTTTGCCGCCTTGGCCAAATCCACGGGCTTGGCATCCGACCAGAGCTTCTCGAGACTGTAAAAGTCTCGCACCTGAGAGCGCATGACGTGTACCACCACATCACCGAAGTCGAGCAGCACCCAATCGCCGACTTGTTCACCCTCCACGCCCACCGCGCGTATGCCGTGCTCGCGCAGCATCTCCCGCACGCGCTCGGCTACCGCTGCCACGTGGCGCGTGGAAGTGCCGGTAGCAATCATCATGGTATCGGTAAAATCGGAGAGCTTGCGAACATCGAGGACGGTGATGTCCTGGGCCTTGGCATCCACCAGCGCATCGTGGATCCAGGTTTGCAACTGCTTACCGCGACTGCGTTTCGGCATCGGCACCTCTTGGCTGATACAAACGATTGGTACAAATATACTCCCAAACAGCATCGGGCAGCTGACCGCGAACCGACTCGCCGCGCGCGATGGCATCACGGATAGCGGTGGCGGAAATATCCTCTGGCGGCACAGGCTGGAAGAAAATGCAACCGGCGCTCACCTGCGTTAGTGTGCGCGCTTCGTGCACGACCCTTCCACGCGCCCAGGCCGGCAGTTGCGCCTCGCCGGGGAATTCCCAGCCGGGCCGCGTCATGACAACCAGGTGCGCAAGCTGCGGCAGGCGCGTCCATTCATGCCAGATTTCGATGTCCTCGTAGGCGTCCATCCCCAGAAGCAGACAGATCGGCCGCGCGCCCAACTCGCTACGCAGCGACTCGAGCGTGAGCACGGTAAACGAGGGTCCGCCGCGACGATACTCGCGATCATCCACCTCGAATCCGGGAAACTCCTCGCAAGCGAGTTGCACCATGCGTAACCGGTGATTGGCAGCCGCCACTGGCTGGCGGCGGTGAGGAGGATGAGGCGCAGGGACAATCAGCAATGGCTCGAGCGCGAGCCGCTCGCGGACCACCTGCGCGGGACGCAGATGACCGTAGTGAATGGGGTCGAAGGTTCCGCCAAAGACACCGAGCGCTTGCACTTAGGAGGCGGATCCCCGGACCATGGCAGGCATCGCGACCGGGATCGGTCTAGCCGCGAACGTGTCCGTCTCCCAGCACTATGAACTTGACCGATGTGAGGCCCTCCAGTCCCACGGGACCGCGGGTGTGCAGCTTGTCGGTGGAGATGCCAATCTCGGCGCCAAGGCCGTACTCGAAGCCATCTGCGAACCGCGTCGAGGCATTGACCATCACGGAGCTGGAATCCACTTCGCGCAGGAAGCGTCGCGCGTGCGAGATGTTCTCAGTCACAATGCTGTCCGTGTGCTGTGACCCGTATTGGGCAATATGTTCAATCGCCTGGTCGAGGCCTTCCACCACACGAATCGAAAGAATCGGTGCCAGGTACTCGGTGTGCCAGTCTTCCTCGGTCGCGGCGAGCGCGTCCGGTATGAGCTTGCGTGTCGCCGCGCAGCCGCGTAGTTCCACGCCCTTTTCCCGATACAGCTTGGCAAGCGCCGGCAGCGCCTTGTCCGCCACGGCGCGGGCGACCAGCAGCGTCTCCATCGTATTGCAGGTGCCGTAGCGCTGGCATTTCGCGTTAATCGCAATTTTCACCGCCTTGTCGAGATCGGCCCGGTCGTCGATATATACATGACAAATACCGTGCAGATGCTTGATAACCGGGATGGTGGCTTCGGCGCTGATGCGCTCGATCAGGCTCTTGCCGCCGCGCGGAACAATTACGTCCACAAACTGCTTCATGGTGATCAGCTCACCAACGGCTGCGCGGTCGGTCGTCTCCACTACCTGCACGGCCTCCGGCGGAAGCCCCGCCTGCCGAATGGCCGCCTGAATACAGGCCGCGATCGCCCGGTTGCTGTGAATCGCCTCACTGCCGCCACGCAGAATCGTGGCGTTGCCGCTCTTCAGGCAAAGCCCGGCGGCATCGGCCGTCACGTTCGGACGTGACTCGTAGATAATTCCGATTACGCCGAGCGGCACGCGCATGCGTCCGACCTGGATGCCGGAGGGGCGATAATTGAGATCGGTAATGCTGCCGACCGGATCGGCGAGCGCCGCAATCTGCCGCAAGCCCTCGGCCATCGCATTGATTCGCGCCGGGTTGAGTTCCAGCCGATCGAGCAGCGCAGTATCGAGACCCTGCGCACGGCCGGCTTCAAGATCTTTGTGATTGGCGGCAAGCAATGCGTCGGTCTGACGCTCGATTTCGGCCGCCATTGCGGCCAGCGCCGCATCCTTGGCCGCCGTCTCAGCGCGCGCCAGCGCGCGGGCAGCCAGGCGAGCACGTTGGCCAACGGCCTGCATGTAGGCGCGGATATCCGAAGTCGACTTCAGCTGGGTAGCGCTCGTCATGACACGACCCTCATTGTGCTATTTGCTCACAGGTGCCGGGCGCAGCATTCGCCAGTCCGAGCGCCAGACACTCAAGCTCGGTCCACGGATCCGCCCGCAACCGGCCCTTGATGGCACGATCCGCACGCGCCGCGCGCTGCAGCAGATCGTGGCAACGCGCAAGCGACAGGCGCTTCAGCGCGCGCGACACCAGTGGCCGGCGTTTGGCCCACACCCGCCGTGACTCCAGCACGGCCGGGAGCGGTCTGCCCGCCTCGAGATCTGCGGCCATGTAGGTCAGCTCGCGCGCTTCGCGCGCCAGCGCCCACAAGATCAGCACCGGCTCGACGCCCTCGGACCGAAGGTTCCCGAGAATCCGTTCGATCGCGGCCGCCTCGCCCTGCAGACAACTGTCCGCCAACCCGAACACCGTGAAGCGGGCATTGTCGCTGAGACTGTCCTCGATGTCATCCGCGCTGACCACCGCCCCTTGGTCGCGCGACATGGCGAGCTTGTCGATTTCCTGTGCGGCGGCAAGCAGATTGCCTTCCATATGATGTGCCAGCAATTCCGCCACGCCGGGGCCGGGAACCAGGCCGCGAGCACGCATTCGCCGCGAGATCCACGCCGGCAACTGCGCTGCGTCGATCGGGTAGATCGCCACAACGGTCCCCGCCCCGGCGATGGCCGTGACCCATTTGGCCTCGCGATCGCGCTTTTCGAGCTTGCCGGCCACAACCAGAAGCACGGTATCGAGCGCGGGCTGCGCCAGCATGTCGATCAGCATCTTCGCACCAGTCTCGCCGGGCTTGCCGCTCGGCAGGCGCAATTCGATGAGGCGTCGCGCCGCAAACAACGACAGCGACTGGCTGGCTGCGTACAGCGCATTCCAGTCGAAACCGGGCTCTACCGTGTGGCGCTCGCGCTCGCCGAAACCACTCGCCTGCGCAGCCGCCCGGATCGCATCGCAGGCTTCGTTCACCAGCAGCGGCTCGTCCCCATATACGAGATACGCCGGCGCGAGTCCGCGTCGCAAATGGTCGTCAAGGTTCGCAACGGAAATCTGCATCCCGCCTAACCGGGTCGACCAAGTTGAGACAGCCGCTGCAGGATCTGCTGCGCCGCATCGCGCTTAAGCTCGGAGAGCAACTGACTCTCCTCGCGCTCCTTGGCGAGCACATTCAGCCGATCGAAGGTGACCGGGCGCTGCATGATCACGGTTTGCGGCGGCGCCATCTCGTTTCCGTGTGCATCGGTCACCCGGAAGCTCACCTCATAGCGCAGCATGTACTCGCGGACTTTGACGGTGGAGTCCACCGACAGCACGCGATTCGTGACCATTTCGTTATAGAGAAACAGCGTCGGCAGGTCCTTGCCGTCGGCGACCTTTGCGCCACCCTGCACCTGCAGCGCGTCGCGTACCGCGATCAGCAACGGATCATACTCTCCCCCGCCACCTGATCTCTGCACGCGCAGTACGGCGAGTGCCGAGGGAAGCGTGGCCCCAGTCGTACCCCGCAGGTGCCAGCCGCACGCCGCAAGCAACGGCAACGCGACGATGAGCACCAAGCCCAGGCGCATGACGTACCAATCTCGCAAGACGCGCACGTCAGCCAACCACCACGTTAACCAGCTTGCCCGGCACCACTATCGTCTTGCGCACCGCCTTGCCGGCGATGTGGCGCCGCACATTCTCATCGGCCAGCGCAAGTTCGCGCACTTCGACCTCGCCCGCGGCCACCGGCACTGTTACGCGGCCCCGCAGCTTGCCGTTGACCTGCACGACAATCTCAACGTTGTCCTGTCTGAGCGCCGCATCGTCGGGCTTTGGCCAGCGCGCATCAATTGCCGCTTCGGCATGACCGAGCGCGCGCCAGAGCGCATGTGCAACGTGCGGCACCATCGGAGCGAGCATGAGCGTCAGAAGCTCAAGCGCCTCGTGGCGTACGGCTCGCGCCTGATCCGATTGCTCTTCACTGCGCCCCAGCGCGTTGACTAGTTCCATCACCGCCGCAATGGCAGTATTGAATGTGCGCCGCCGCCCGATGTCATCCGTGACCTTGGCGAGCGTCTGGTGCGCCTGCCGGCGCAGGGCCCGCAGCGCCGGAGGCAATTCGCCGAGGGCGGTCGCCGTCACCGGGCCCTTGTTGACGTGATCGGCGACAAGCTTCCATAGCCGACGCAAAAAACGATTCGCTCCGGCCACACCCTCGTCCGACCACTCGAGCGTCATCTCCGGCGGCGCAGCGAACATCATGAACAGTCGCGCAGTATCAGCGCCGTACTGCTCGATCAGCGCCTGCGGATCGACACCATTGTTCTTTGACTTCGACATGGTGCCGATGCCGCCCGACTCGACCGGCTGATCGTCGCTCTTCAATACCGCGCCAATGCGCTTGCCTTGCGCGTCGACCTGCAGCTCAACGTCGGCCGGATTGAAATACTGCATGCGGCCGCTGGCGGGCTTCCTGAAAAAGATCTCGTTCAGCACCATGCCCTGGGTGAGCAGGCGCGAGAACGGCTCTGCCCCCTGAACGAGCCCAAGATCCCGCATTACCTTCCACCAGAAGCGCGAGTACAGCAGGTGCAGGATGGCGTGCTCGATGCCGCCGATATACTGGTCGACCGGCATCCAGTAGCGCACGCGCTCGTCAACCATTGCCTTGGCACTGTCCGCACAAGTGAAGCGCGCGTAGTACCAGGAGGAATCCACGAACGTGTCCATCGTGTCGGTTTCGCGGCGTGCCGGCTTGCCACACGTCGGGCACTGGCAATCGACGAAATCAGTGCGCTTGTTGAGTGGGTTGCCGCTGCCATCGGGCACGCAGTCTTCCGGCAACACCACCGGCAGCTCCTTGTCCGGCACCGGCACGTCGCCGCAGGCGTCGCAATGGACAATAGGTATGGGACAACCCCAGTAACGCTGACGTGATATCCCCCAGTCGCGCAGTCGCCACATGACCTGCTTGTCGCCGAGGCCTTTCGCCTTAAGGTCGGCAGCAATGGAGTCCATGGCGGCACTGTAGCCAAGACCGTCGTACTTGCCAGAATTAACACACCGGCCGCGCTCCTTGTCGGCATACCACTCGGCCCAGGCGTCGGTGGAGAATTTGTCGTCTCCGACCGCGATCACCTGCTTGATCGGGAGGCCGTACTGTTTGGCGAAATGGAAATCGCGCTCATCGTGCGCCGGCACCGCCATCACGGCGCCCTCGCCGTAGGCCATCAGCACGTAGTTGCCGACCCAGACCGGCACCGGCTCGCCGGTTAGCGGGTGCGTCACGCTGATGCCTGTCGGCATGCCTTTCTTTTCCATGGTGGCGAGATCCGCTTCCATCACCGTGCCGCGCTTGCACTCGTCCACGAAGGCTGCGAGCTGCGGATTGCCCTTCGCGGCATGGGCCGCGAGGGGATGCTCCGCCGCCACCGCACAGAACGTGACGCCCATGATGGTGTCGGCACGAGTGGTGAACACCCAGAGCTTTTCGTCCTTGGCGCCGAGCTTGTACGGAAAGGCAAAGCGCACACCGACACTCTTTCCAATCCAGTTGGCCTGCATGGCGCGCACACGCTCCGGCCACTCCGGCAACTTGTCGAGATCGGCGAGCAGTTCTTCGGCGTAGCGCGTGATCGCCAGGTAATACATCGGGATCTCGCGCTTCTCAACCAGCGCACCAGTGCGCCAGCCACGCCCGTCGATCACCTGCTCGTTGGCGAGCACCGTCTGGTCGACCGGGTCCCAGTTCACCGTGCCGGTCTTCTTGTAGGCAATGCCCTTCTCGAGCATGCGCAGGAACATCCACTGGTTCCACCTGTAATACTCGGGCTTGCAGGTAGCGAGCTCGCGCGTCCAATCAATCGCGAACCCGAGCGACTGCAACTGCTTTCGCATGTAGGCGATGTTGTCGTACGTCCACTTCGCTGGCGGCACGTTGTTCGCCATCGCTGCATTCTCGGCTGGCAGCCCAAAGGCATCCCATCCCATGGGTTGCAGGACATTGCGGCCGTTCATGCGCATGAAACGCGTCAATACGTCGCCGATGGTGTAATTGCGCACGTGCCCCATGTGCAGCTTGCCCGAGGGATACGGGAACATCGACAGGCAGTAGTACTTCTCGCGGGCGGGATCCTCCGCGGCACGGAAGGAATGGTGCGCTTCCCAATAGGCGCGCGCGTCCGCTTCTAACTGCTGGGGGGAATAACGATCATCCATTGGGACAGCGACGCGCAAGACTGTGGTGGGGCAAGAGAATAGCGCATCCCGCCTCGCCCGCCTACGCGCGGCGGCCTGCCAGATCCGGATCAGGATCCGGACTTGATGAACTTTACGATCGCGCCTACCGCCTGATCCTCAAGTCCAAGGAAACCATGCGGAGTCATGGCCAGGCACGGCTTGGCTTTCGCCGGTGCTCCGCCGGAAAGTACTTTCACTTCCTTGCGTGGCGCATTGATGAATTTCTGCACAAGATCCGGCGCATCGCTCGCCGGCGTGTGCTCGCAACCATCGCCCTGGTTCGCCAGCACCAGCACCGGTACGCGGATCGCGGCTAGGTCCATGGCAGGCACATGAGTGCCGTTCTTGTTGGCGCGTGTCATCGTCGACGTTAATACCAGGCCGCTAACGGCTTCCTTTAAGCGGATGGCGCAGTTCGCCGCCGACTCGGTCCCACGGCTGGTGCCGACCAGCCACACCGGCACGGGCGCGAGCGTCTTGAGGTGACGAACCACAGCATCAACATCCTGGCAATGCTCGGCACTAGCGCGGAACCCACCCAGCATGCCGCGGTCACCCTGATGATCAGACGGCGCATCTACGGTGGCAGTGACTAGCCCCGCAGCGGCGAAGGATTCGCGCGTGCGCACGAGAAAATTGTTCTTGAGCTTGCGGCCCACGCTAGGGCTGCTGGCAGAACCGCCAAACTCGGCAACGCCGTTGCCGCCCGGAAACAGAATGACCGCGGCGACCGGCTTGTCGGGCTTCAGTAAGAGAAACTTCTGCTGGACGCCAGCCCGTGTTTCAAGCGTAACCAGCTGTTCGTTTCCCGCCGCGACAGGAACCGCCAATGCCGCGAGCCACATTCCCGTTAACACAAGCCAAGCTGATCTCATGCTACGCACGTTCGCGCTCCCGTGATGTGTGATGGTTCGGACTCTATCCCCAATCCAGCCCTAACGCCATTCGCCGTATCAGGCGCAGCGCGGCAGCACTATTTGGCCTTGGCGTTATAACGCTCAATGGTTTTGGCTGTCAGATCGATCGACTCGTCGACATGGAGCACAGCGCTCTCCGGCAGAAAGATGACCATAGAATACTGCTGCTCTTTGGCCAGTTCCTTGGCGATCGCGCGGATGTCGGTCATCGACTTGTTCACCAGTTCGCCCTCGCGTTTGCTGAGCGCCTGACGAGCCTCGTTCTGCATTTTCTGGAATGCCTCGACCTTGGCCTGAAACTCCTGCTGCTTTTGCTGCTTCTGCTGGTCGGTCAGCAGCAACTGGTTCTTCTGAAAGTCCTGTTGCAGCGACTTGAGCTTCTGCTCTTCCTTTTGAAGCGCGCCCTGCTTGTCCTTGGCGAGCTTCTCGAGCTCGATGCGATTGCGCTGACCGGGCTTGCTGTCGGTCATAACCCGCGGCAGGTTCACATAGGCTACGCCGCCCTTTTCCGCCGCCAGCGTCGGCAAGCTGCCGACCAGAAGCGCCAATGCCATCAATCCAGTTGTCATCTTCATGGAAGAAATGTCCTCAAGATACTTCGATTGGCTAAAGAGTCGCGCGTTGTAGAACAAATCCGCGCTGCTGTCTATGGCCGTGTCCGGCGCCATCCCCAACCCGCAACGACCAGGAACAGGGCAAGTATCACCACCAACAGGTTTCCGACCCGAACATAGGGCGTGACCCCTGCACGCGGTACGACCTCCGCGCGCAACACGAGTTCCTCAAACTGCTGCGAACGCGCCAGCACGACGCCACGGTGATCAATGACCGCCGAGGGTCCGGTATTGGCCGATCGCACCATAGGGCGCGCGGTCTCGAGTGCGCGCATGCGGGCCATCTGCAGGCGCTGGTGCGGGGCAAGCGAGTCGCCGAACCATGCGTCCTCGCTCACATTCACCAGGACACTGGCCGTCGGTAGGGTGCGGATTACCTCCTCGCCGAAGGCGTCCTCATAGCAGACCGAGATACCAAGCTTCTGCCCTTTGACCGCGAGTGCCGCCTGAACCGGCGGACCTGGAGTGAAATCCGACATCGGGATCTGAAGATAATCAAGCAACCACTGGAGCCACGGCTTGAGCGGCAGGTACTCGCCAAACGGCACGAGGTGCCGCTTACGGTAAGTCGCCTCGCCATCGCGACTGACCAGCAACACACTGTTGTAATGCCGGCCGCGCTCGCGCTCGACAATTCCAGTGAGGAATGCGGTCTGCGAGCTACCAGCCAGCATCCGCAGCTCGGCACGCAATCCCCCCGTTTCGTCCAGATAGGCCGGCACCGCGGCCTCTGGCCAGACGACGAGATCGGCATCGAGCGCGGTGCGGCTGCGTGCGAGATAGCGCGCCACAATTTCATCACGGTAGCGGGCGGCCCACTTGATTCGCAGCGGTACATTGCCCTGAACCAGCGCAACGCGCAGTGCGCCATCCGCTGGCACGCTCCATTCGACGCGGCCGAGCGCGTAGCCGAGCAGCGTTACCGCCACGATCAAAATTGCCGCCGCGCGCCAGACGCGCGCGGGCCGAAGCAACGCCGCGGAAAGTGCCGCGGCAACCATCGCGGTGACAAGACTCACGCCATAAACGCCGAGCCACGGCGCAAATCCGGCGAGCAGCGTATCGATCTGGCTGTAGCCGAGATGCAGCCAGGGAAAGCCGCTCAGAAACGCGCCGCGCAGCCACTCCTGCAGCACCCATAAAGCGGGCAGCACCAGAAAATAGTGTACGAGGCCGGGATCGTCCTCATGCCCGCGCGCGAGGCGCGCCTGCGCCCAGCCCGCAAGGGCAGGGCTGACGGCGAGGATGGCGACAAAAAAGAAGGTGGCCAGACCGGCGAGCGGCGCAGCCATATTGCCGAAATTGTGCAAACTGACGTAGACCCACGAGGCGCCCAGGCCGAACAATCCGAGGCCAAAAAGGAATCCGCGCCAGGCGGCGCGCGCCGGCGTTGCGCCGTGCCAAAGTACGAACAACAGTGCCGGGCAAACGAAAGCGAGCGGAAACCAGCCGACCGGGGCGAATGCGAGGCAGAGCAGCACCCCGCTCGCCAGCGCGATGGCATCGGCCGCGCGCGGGTACGATGACCCGAAGCTAGCGAGCCTCGTCAGGTTCGCCGGCGCCAAGCGTGGTGACTTTCAGCAGGTGCACGCGCCGGCTGTCGGCGCGTAGTACCTCGAAGTGCAGACCGTCGATATCGAGCTTCTCGCCGCGACGAGGCACATGCCCGAAACGCGCCATCACCACGCCGCCGATCGTCTCCATTTCGTCATAGGCGAGTGAGGCCTTCAGGCGCGCATTGAAGTCCTCGAGAGTGGCAAGCCCTTTGACCACGAATTCGCCAGGGCCACGCTCAACGATTCCAATTTCATCCCCATCGAAATCGTACTCGTCCTTGATTTCACCAACGATCTGTTCAAGCACGTCCTCGATCGTCACGAGACCCGCCACACCACCGTACTCATCGACCACGATGGCCATGTGATTACGCGATGCACGAAACTCACGCAGCAACACGTTGAGTCGCTTGGACTCCGGCACGAATACCGCCGGGCGCAACATGTCATTCAAATTGAAGTGGGCACGATGTTTCTTGTCGAGTTCGAAGTAGCGCAGCAAGTCCTTGGCAAGCAGGATGCCGACCACGCGATCCTTGTCCGCATCGATTACCGGAAAGCGCGAGTGCCCGGAACGAATTAGCGCCGGCAGGTACGTTTCCGGGCGTTGGTTCTTGTCGACTACATCCATCTGCCCGCGCGGCACCATGATGTCCCGCACCTTCATCTCGGACACACCAAAGACGCCCTCGATCATCTCGAGCGAGTCGCGGTCGATCAGCCCGCGCACACCGGCATCGCGGAGCACCTCCAGCAACTCCTCGCGCGTGGCGGGCTCTCCGAGCAATGCGAGGCTCAACCGATCGAGAAGCGTCCGTGCCGGTGCGGGCGCCTCCTGCGTCTCGGGTGGCGGATCGTCGTCGCGTTTGTTCATCGGATGTGTGGAACGGAACGGTCAGGTATAGGGGTTCGGGAAGCCGAGTCGGCGCAGGATGCGCACTTCGCGATCCTCCATGATTGCCGCTTGGCGGGCATTTTCGTGGTCATAGCCGCGCAGGTGCAGTATACCGTGGACCACCAGGTGCGCCCAATGCGCCTGCTCGTCCTTGTGTTCGGCCCGCGCCTCGCGCCGTACCAGCGGGGCACAAATGACAAGATCGCCAAGTACATCCGTGCGCGCTCCGGGCGGCGCCTCATAGGGAAATGACAACACATTGGTTGGTTGATCCTTGCCGCGATAGCGCAGGTTAAGCGTGCGGCTCTCTGCCGCGCCCACGATTCGCACGCCGATCGCCACTGAACGACGACGCCAGCCGGACAGCGCGGCCCGCGCCCAGCGCCGGAACTTGCCCACCGCGGGAACCGGCAGGCGCGTAGTGCAATCAAGGCGGAGGCGCAGATTCACGAGGGCGTCTCCGCGCGCCCCTTGGTGCGGCGGGTAAAGGCCTCATAGGCCTCGACGATACGTTGCACGAGCGCATGGCGCACAACATCCTGGCTCGTGAAGTGAGTGAATGACACGCCCTCGACGCCACGCAGGATTTCCACCGCTTGCACCAGTCCCGACTGCTGGGTGCGAGCGAGATCGATCTGGGTGATGTCACCCGTCACCACCGCCGTGGTCCCGAAGCCGAGGCGCGTGAGGAACATCTTCATCTGCTCGACGGTGGTGTTCTGAGCCTCATCGAGAATGATGAACGACTCGTTGAGCGTGCGCCCGCGCATGTAGGCGAGCGGCGCCAGCTCGATGCTGCCTCGCTCGAGCAACCGCGCCACTTTTTCAAAACCGAGCATCTCGTGCAGCGCGTCATACAGCGGGCGCAGATAGGGATCGATCTTTTGCTCGAGGCCGCCCGGGAGGAAGCCGAGCCGTTCCCCGGCCTCCACCACCGGCCGCACCAGCACGATGCGGCTGACTCGATTGTGCTCCAACGCCTCGACCGCGCACGCGACGGCCAAATAGGTCTTGCCGGTACCAGCCGGCCCAATACCGAAATTGATGTCGTGGGTGAGGATGCTGCGCACGTAATCGCGCTGGCGCTCGCTGCGCGGACGCACCACACGCTTTGGCGTGCGCAACTGTGTCTCGGGATCCTCGGGCGCCTGGGCGGTGGGCAATGAAACTTCCTGCAGGGCCTGATGCACGCCAGCCAGCGTCACCAATTCGTCCCGACCCGTGGAATCATAGAGCGTCTTCAACACGCGCTCGGCGCTGCGCGACTCCTCGCCGCGTCCGATGATGCGAAAAGCGTTACCGCGGTTGGCAATCTCGACGCCAAGATACTCCTCTATCTGGCGCAGGTGCTCATCATGTTGGCCGCAGAGATTGGCGAGCCGACGATTGTCGGCGGGCGCCAGTGTGAATTCGATTGGTTTTGACTTTGCGCTCAAAGCAGCTTGCCGGGTGACCCCGTTTCCCTAGTCGGTGGACAGACGCGATGTCGCCATCAGGCGTGCTGACGGATCCGGTCTGCCGCCGACTTGTGACAAGGAGCGAGCTTCATCGAGCCACGCTTCCACCACCGTCGACGGAGCTTGCGCCATGCGCGATGGCCGCCCCTTCGGAGACGGCGGCTGCGGCGCCCATGGTCCCATCGCCGAACGAGCGTTCGCCTCGGGCAGGCGGCGCTAGCAACCGACCGCGCAGGGAGTTGGTCATCGCTGCCGTGATTCTTGCGCCCACAAACTCGCCGATCTGCGCGACATCGCCGGCGTCAAGATTTACCACGCGATTGTTTTCGGTGCGTCCACAGAGTTCCGAAGGGCGGCGGCGCGAGGGACCTTCGATGAGGATGCGCTGAACCGATCCGACCATCTGCCGGCTGATCGCCTGCGCGTGGCTGTTGTTGAGCTGCTGGAGTTGGTGCAAACGCTCGTCCGTCACTTCCTTGGGCAACATGCCCGCGATGTCCGCAGCGGGCGTACCCGGTCGCGGGCTGAAGACAAAACTGTACGAGCTGTCGAACCGCACTTCTTCCAATAACCGCAAGGTCGCCTTAAAGTCTTGTTCGGTTTCGCCGGGGAAACCGACGATGAAATCGGTCGTAATCGAGATGTCCGGACGAACGACGCGCAGTTTGCGCAACCGCGACTTGTACTCAAGCACGGTATGACCGCGTTTCATCAGCGCGAGGATACGGTCCGAACCGCTCTGCACCGGCAGGTGTAGGTGATTGGCAAGCTTGTCGATCTCACCGTAGGCACGAATCAGATTGTCACCGAACTCCATCGGATGCGATGTCATGAAGCGCAACCGCCCAATGCCGTCAACCTCGGCAAGATATCGCAACAGCGTGGCGAGATCCGCATACGTGCCGTCGTGGCGCAAGCCACGATAGGCATTGACGTTCTGACCAAGCAACGTCACTTCACGCACACCGCGCTCCGCGAGTCCCACGACCTCGGCAATTACGTCGTCGAATGCCCGCGAGAATTCCTCGCCTCGCGTGTACGGCACGACACAGTAACTGCAGTACTTGCTGCAGCCCTCCATAATTGACACGAACGCGCGCACGCCCTCGACCCGCGGCTCCGGCATGCGATCGAATTTCTCCATCTCCGGGAACGACACATCGACCACCGGGCGGCGCGTGCTGAGTGCCTGATCGACCAGTTGCGGCAACCGGTGCAGCGTCTGGGGGCCAAACACGAGATCGACCAGCGGGGCGCGGCGCACCAGCGCCGCGCCTTCCTGGCTGGCGACGCAACCGCCCACGCCGATCACAATGTCCGGGCGTGCTGTCTTAAGCTCCCGCCAGTACCCAAGTTGGGTAAAAACCTTTTCCTGAGCCCTTTCGCGGATGGAGCAGGTATTAAGCAGCAGAACGTCGGCCTCAGAGGGGTCTTCAGTGATCTCCAGGCCGTGTGAGGCCGCCAGCACGTCCGCCATTCGGGCGGAATCGTACTCGTTCATTTGGCAGCCAAAGGTCTTGATGTGGAGTTTGCGCACTATGCGCCCGGACGACAGGGGGCGCCTAATCTACCCGCGCCCCGGCCAAAAGAAAAGCCAACCCGTAGAATTTCCCTTCAAAATCAAAGAAAAAGGCGAGTGGAGTGACCCACTCGCCTGCAACATGCGCGTCGTCGTTCGGGTACAGCACGTTTGTTACATCTTCCCGACCGGCGACCACACAACCCTAGAAAAACACAACTCACACTGGAGGACTGAAGGAGACACCCACTATCACCCGGGGACCGCCCAGTTCGGGCGACAACCGGGAAATTAAAGAAAGCACGCAAATCCGAAGGAAAAATGAGCCGCGGCATGGGGCGGGGTGCCCAAACATTCCCTGCATCCGCGGCGACGTCCTTGTCCTCAGTCTGGCTCACCGCAAGCAATCCTCAAGCGCCGATATTGTGCAGCGAAGGCTGCCAGACCAATCAGGTCTATTACTTTCAATAGCTTATAGAAGAATCCTCAACAAACGTACCAAACGGCCCGACGAACGGTCAACTTTCATTTGCCACGCCGTAGGGAACATGGCCGGTCGCGACGTGTGGCGCCGCCGAAACACAGTGACGCTGCTGGTCATCGAAGAAGATATCGGCCTGAAAAGCCTTCAGAAAGGCCCCCTTGTCCATACCACCAAGGAACAACGCCTCGTCAATGCGGATGTTCCAGGCACGCAGCGTGCGAATGACACGCTCGTGTGCCGGCGCGCCGCGCGCGGTCACCAGCGCGGTTCGGAGAGGTGAACGGCTCGGCGGGAACTCCGCCTGGATACCATGTAACGCGGAGAGGAATCCGCGGAACGGACCGCCCGGCAGCGGATCGGTGGCGGCCACGCGCTCGGAATGGTTGAACGCCTCCAAGCCGCGCCGCTTGTACACACGCTCGGCCGCATCCGAGAACAACACCGCATCGCCGTCGAACGCGATCCGCAGCGCATCGCCCTCGGGCAGGAGGCCGCGTCGCGGCATCAGGGTGGCCGCCGCAAAACCGGCTTCCAGTGCATCCCCGACATCCTCGGCGTTCGCTGACAAGAATAACTGGGCTCCAAACGGCTCGACATAGCGAAACGGGCTGGCGCCTCCCGCGAAGGCGGCGCGCGAAATCTCCAGACCGTAGTGCGATACCGAGTTGAAAACGCGCAGACCCGTGTCGGCGCTGTTGCGTGAAATCAGAATTACTTCAACCCGCTCTCGCAGCGGGGCTAGCCCGTTCAGGGCAAGCAGCTTCTTCACCACCGGGAACGCAGCACCTGGCTCGAGCGGATCATTCTCGTGCTCGATCTGATAGCGGCAATACGCCTCAACGCCCTGCTCGGTAAATACCCGGTGGCTGTCCTCGAGATCAAACAGCGCGCGGGAGGAAATGGCGACAACCAGCTTCTGTTCTGCAGACGACGTCATAAAGCCATTCTCGCGCCAAACACAACGGCGAGGCAAAAGGCACAGCCAGCAAACCTAGTCACCAACCGCCGGCCACTCGCGCCAGGCACCCAGCAGCGGAAAGTAGAGCCCGAGGCGGATCGGGCGCGCATCTAGCAAATACATTAGTCGCGCGTAGCGTGCCAATTGCGCCGCATAGCGCTGCTGCTCCCGGTCGAGAAACACATCCGGATCGCCGCCTTCATGCGTACCGGTCTTGTAGTCGATGATCCAGCGCACGCCGTCGCCATCGACGAACGTCCTGTCCAGCACCACGCTTACCAGTTCACCCTGGTCCACTCCGGTCAGGGCATATTCCGTCCGTGCCTCGCCGTGAGCGGAATCGAGAATCCAGCGACCGCGCGGATCGGTGAGCGCGTGGGTCAGCGCTTCGCTCACACGTTCGATCGCGGCACCGATCCGATCGGCGGGCACGCCCAGTTCGGCAAGGTTGCGCGCGAAAACAGGCGTCAGCGCGCGCACCCGCTCCTCGCTCCAGGCGGCGATACCTTCGCGCGCGAGGATCTCCAGCCAGCGATGCACCAGGCTGCCGACCGAGCGAATCGTCTCGCTCGCCCAGTCGAACGCCACGACCGTGCGGTCGCTGCGTACCGGCTCGGCGCGCTTGCGCCACGCCACCTGCGCCGGCGGCGCCGGTGTCCGCCAGGCACTGGTCAGGCGCCGGATCGCCACGTTATCCGTGGCCGCTTCGTGCGTGGCAGTAACATGACGATGGGCTCCGCGAGCGAGTGCCCGCTCGAATTCACCCGCCGCCGCCGGCCACAATCGTGCCAACAGTGAGCGCGCAGGCGGCTCACGCAGCTCACGACCGCCCTCTTCGGTTTCCTCGATGGCGACCGCCCCTAACAGATGCAGGTGGCGAATGGCGCGAGTGCTCGCCACGTAGAGCAGCCGGGTATCCTCGAAGTCGGCCTGGATGCGCTCGTATCCGCCAAGGAAGTCATAGACGGGGTCCTGCTTTTCGCCGCGTGCGCGCATCGGCGCGAGCAGCAGCTCGGCAACCGTCGCGCCGGCGCGCGCCATTTCGTGCCAGCGCAAGAGCGGCGCATCCGCCGCACGCGGCTGGCGCCCAAGACCCGGCACGATCACGGTATCGAATTCGAGTCCCTTGGCCTTATGGACCGTCATTACCTGCAGGCGCTCGCCGGCATCGACATCTGGCGCCGCGTGCAGCTCGCCGACCTGTTGGTCGAGCAGCGCGAGATCGGCGAGATCACCGCCCTGCTCCAGCGTATCGAGCAGGTCGAAAAATGCGCGCGCGTCGGCAAGCGCGGCGGCGCCCGGCGCGCAGGCACTACCCCCGAGCGCGAGCCAGGTTCCTTCCACCAGCTGGCGTAGTGGCGCGCGGCGCTCGCGCAGGAGCGCCGCGGCCAGCACATCGCGCACACGCACAAGGCGCGCCTGCCCGTCATCGCTCAAGCGCGCAACGTGCGCATCATCCTGCATCAGAGTCCAGACCGCCGTGTCGCGATCTCGCGCGCACAGAGCATCGAGGTCGGCGAGCTGCAGTCCGCACCATGGCGCGCGCAGTACGGCGAGCCAGCTCAGGCGGTCGGCGCGGTGAACCAGCGCGCGAGTGAGCACGAGCAGATCCTGCACCACCGGCCGGCCACCGAGTGGCTCGATATCGATGGCGCGAAACGGTATGCCCGCGGCGCGCAGCCGCGGCACGATTTCCTCGAGGTGCGAGCGCGAGCGCACCAAAATGGCAATGGTCCGCTGCGCGGGATCGGCAAGCGCCGCCTGCACCAGCGCCGCCACCTGCTCGGCCTCCGCCACGTGGTCCTTGTCGAAGAATGGATGCACCGTAACGGCCTGACCATGCAGGGCTCCATTGGCCGCGACCGAATGCGCATGCGTCACGGCACCGAGCGCGATGTTCTCTTCCGCCGGGAAGGCAGTGGCGAACGCGCGGTTCACCCAATCGACGATGCCAGCCTGCGAACGAAAGTTCACTTCGAGTGCAAGTGGCGTGAGCCGCACGCTGCCCAGTCCCTGCGCGCGCGCCCGCAGATACAGGCCGACTTCGGCCTGGCGAAAGCGATATATCGACTGCATCGGGTCACCGACCAGAAACAGCGTGCGCCCGTCATCCGGCTGCCAGCCGGCGGTCAGGCGCTCTAGCAGTTCGTACTGGCTGAGCGAGGTGTCCTGGAATTCATCGACCAGCAGGTGCGCGATGCGATAGTCGAGTAGCAGCGCAAGGTCACTCGGCGCCTCAGGTCGCCCGAGCGCTTCGAGCGCACTCCACGACACTTCGGTGAAGTCGACCTCGCCGTGCCGGGCGAACACCAGGCGCAGTTGCGCGACGGCGAGCGGCAGCAGCGCGCCGAGCGCCTCGATCAGCTGCCATTGGGCATCGGCGTAGTGCGGACCGGGCAGTGCCACCAGCGCGCGCAGGCGCCCGAGCAGCTCCGGCGCCTCGGCGAGTTGCGCGATCAGCGCTTCGAATTCGGCCTTGGCCGCGGCAAGCCTTGCCTTTTCTTTGCCCTTTGCGCTACTCGGCGGCGGAAATCCTTCGCTCCTTGTAACTCGCGCGCGCCAGGCACCACCGTCGGTGGAGGTCGTCAGCAATCCGGCCAGCGCCTGCCACGCAGCAAGATTGCCGACACGGGGTGCGAGCAGCGCGACGCACTCCTCCCAGGCAAGCAACGCGGAGTCACTGCCCGCGGCACGCAGGTTGGCTGTGGCCGCGCGCAACACGCCTAGCAGCGCCGCCACCACGGCCGTCGGCAGCGCCGCGGCGGCTCGCGCGAGCTCATCCTCGATGGCATGGGTGAGCGCGGTTTCGAGCACCGCACGATGGCGACGCGGATCGTCGGGTGTCGCGAGGTGGCGCAACCACTGGTCGCGCCGCGCCAGCATGCTGGCAAGTAGCGACTCCACTAGCGGCAAATCATTGTCGAGATGTGCGAGCAGCCGCTCGACCGCAGGGGTCCAGTCGTGATCCGCCTCGAGCAGCGCGAGCAGCTCGCGCGCCGCCTCGCGGTAGAGCGTCTCGCCCTGTTCGGTGATGCGCACCGCGCCGCCGGTGCGCGAGAGCACCGGCATCTGGCGGGTAAGGCCGGTGCACAAGGCATCGATGGTGCTGATCCGCAGCCGCTGCGGCTGGGCGAGCAGGTTCCAACCACGCTCGGCATCGCGCGCGAGCGCGGCACGCGCCAGCGCCACCATGCGCTGTTTGTGGGGCGCCTCGAGCTCGGCCCCCGTCGCCGCAGCGGCGAGCGCCTCGATGATGCGGCTTCGCATCTCGGCCGCGGCCTTGCGCGTAAACGTGATGGCGAGTACTTCCTCCGGATGATCCACTCGCCCGAGCAGCACGAGATAACGGTTGGTGAGCAGCTCGGTCTTGCCGGAACCGGCCGGGGCCTGCACGATGAAGGAACGCGCCGCATCGAGCGCCGCCTCGCGCGCGTTCGTATCCGCCAGCCGCTCAGTACTCATGCCGGCTCCCCAGGGAGCACATCGCCCCAGCGCGGATGCTCGTGCACGCGACAGAGCGGCTCGAGGTCACATTGCTCGCAGGTCTCGCGGCCATCGCGCGGGTCGACCGCGGCCGCGCCGGTGCGGAACGCTGCCGCCAGCGCCTCGAGCGTCGCGCGCCAGTCATTAAGGAGCGCCTCCCACGAACCGAGGGTCGCGGCCTGCTTGTCGTCGGCAAGCGTGCCCACCGCCGGCAGCAAACCGCTTTCGTGCGCGAGGCCCCGAAAATCGCAGGCATCCGGGCGCAACCGCGCGTAGGCAAGCGCTGCTACCGTTCCCGGCGCGGCAATCGCATAGAGTGGCAGCTGCGGCTCGGCGGGACGCGCGCCATACCAGTCCTTCACGTGCGCGCGTCCGGTTTTGTAATCGATGACCACCAATCCGCCGTCATCCATCTGATCAACCCGGTCGGCAATAACTTCGACGCGCAAACCGCCGACGCTGAGCGGTGCGCGCGTTTCGCTCGCACGCACCACGAATGGCCGGCGCTCGCGCTCGAGCGCTAGCCAGCGCAGTACCAGTGCCTCGAGGCGCTGTTGCTCGAGCGTCCGAAAGCGAGCCGTGAAAGTCTCGCGCCGCCGCGCAGCGAGCTTTTCGATCGCTCCCGCCACCGCCTGCGACACTTCGCGCGTGAGCTCAACTTCGCTCAGCGCCACCAGCCGCGCATGACTACCGAGCTGCTGCCAGAACACACGCAAGGCATCGTGCAACAGAGTGCCGCGCGCTGCGGCATCGAGCCCGGGCTGCGGCTCGGCGAGCGCCTGGCAATCGAGGCGCACATGCGCAAATGCGCGAAACGGGCAGGCCGACTGATCGCGAAAGAGGCGCGTGCCTCCAGGCAGCTCCACGCCTTCCGTGAGCGCCGGCGCTTCGGCATCAATGAGCGTCTCCAGCTCACCCGCCACCTGCAGGCGTTCGGCCTCGTCCGGCATGCCTTGCAGAGCGAGTGCGGCCATTGTTGTCTCGGCAAGCCCGGTGATCAGCGGGCTAGCGCGCAGCACCTGCTCGCCATCGACACTGGCATGACTTAGCATCACCTCGCGAGCGCTGCCGAGCAGGCGCACGGTCGCGCGCCGTGCCACGGCGAGCTCGCGCTCCGCCGAGGAATGCGGCAGCCCGCGGGCGCGTTGCAGGCGAAGATCAAGAAACGGATTGGCCCGCGGGCTCGCCGGCCAGACGCTGTCGTCCAGTCCGCTCACCCAGAGATGATCGAACTCGAGACCGGCCGCCTCGAACAGGCCCAACACCTGCACCGGCACGTCCGCCGTGCGCGGCTCGAAGACGCGTTCGATCGCGAGTCGCCGCAGGGTCGCGACCGCAGCGACATAGTTGGACCGCCCGCTCACCGCATCGAGTGCTGCGAACGTCACCAGCAGCTCGCGCCACGCTTCGAGCGTCTGATACTCGGCACTGTCCGGCGTGCGCGAACCTGGCCACCCGAGCAGCGCAAGCAGTTCGGCGAAAATCTGTGACCAGGCGCTTGGCAACTGTCGCGGCGCGAGCCGGTCGATGACGGCGCGCCAGCGTCGCAGGCGCCCGGCCAGCTCAGGGCACGGGATCTCGTCGTCTGTTGCCAGCGCGAGCAGCCGGTGCGGCGTGGCACGGGTCTCCCCGATTCGCCGCAACCGCACGTCCAGCGCGGCGCGGCGCGGCAATTCCTCCATGGCGCCAAAAAACGGTGAGCGCAAAAAGCTGCCGGCCTGCGCGAGCGGCAGTGGCTCGCCACCGAGCTCGAGCGCCAGCAGTGCTGCGTGCACCAGCGGAAAATCCGCGAGCGGCAGACCAAGCGAGAGATGGTAGGGACGCCGCGCGGTATTGGCATCGGGGGCATCCGGCCGGATCGCGCCGGGGGCGAGCGCTTCATCCAGCGCGCGGACCACGAGCGCCCGGCGCTCGCCAAGCCCGGGCACGACGATGCCGATCCGAACCGACGAATCGGCTTCGAGTCGCCGCCGCGCCCAAGTCGCCGCGATCGCGAACTCCTCACGCGCGTCGCGACAGGCGAGGCGGTGCATGGCCGGCGCAGGCGGCGGCGCGGGTTCATCCATCACTTGTACGCCGGTTCCCCGCAACACCTCCATGTGTCTCGCCTGCTGGGGCGTCAGCTCATCGAAACCCGCCAGCAGCACGCGCTCCGGCGGCGCCAACGCTCCGGATGCAAAGCCCTGCGAAACAACATCGGGCAAGGTCGCTGCATCGATCCAGTGGCGGTCGCTACACGTGCGCTCAAAATCTTGCACCCAATGCGCAAAGGCGAGCAGATCTTCGTTCGCCGCTTTCGCGACATCGGGTAGCGGCAGGCGCCACGCATGCATCAGGTTCCAGGCATCCTGCGCCAGCGCTGCTGCAGCGTAGGGCTGCAGCAAGTCATTCTGCCAGCGTGAATCGAGGATGACCGACTCCCACAGCCGCAGGGCCTGCGTGTCGTCCAGCAGACTGCGTGCCTCGGACGCAGCCAGCGCCTGCCAATGGCGCGCAATCCAGTCCGGCCAGGCAAGGACTTGCGGACTTGGCCAGGCCTTGTGGCCGCGCGCGAGCATTCGCTCGCCGTAGCGGCGGGCGAGATCCCGGGCGAGCCGCCGCCCGGCGGTGATCAGGGTTGCGCCGGCCTGCAGCGCCTCAAAAACGGTCTCTTCCATGGGCAGCCTGGTGTGGCCGCCATTCTAACCGGCTGGATGTGTTGGGCGGGGTGCGCCGGCAGCGCTGATGCCGGCAAAAAGGAAGTTGGTGGCTAGGGGCGGGATCGAACCGCCGACCTCAGCATTATGAGTGCCGCGCTCTAACCAGCTGAGCTACCTAGCCGAAAAAGGCCGCAAACGATACCGGACGCCTTGGTGTGGTTCAAGCCAAGCCGACCGAAGCCTACACATTAAAGCGGAAATGCATGACATCGCCATCGCGCACGACGTACTCCTTGCCCTCCAGCCGCAACTTCCCGGCTTCCTTGGCACCGTGCTCGCCGCTGTGCTTCACGTAATCGTCAAAGGCGATCACTTCGGCGCGAATGAACCCGCGTTCGAAATCCGTATGAATCACACCGGCCGCCTGCGGGGCATGCGCGCCGATTGGCACTGTCCAGGCGCGCACCTCCTTCGGCCCGGCCGTGAAATAGGTGTGCAGGCCAAGCAGCTGATAGCCGGCGCGAATGACACGGTTCAGGCCGGGCTCGTCCAGTCCCATCTCCTTCAGGAACGCCTGCTTGTCGTCGGCACTCATGCCGGCAAGCTCCGCCTCGATGGCGGCACTGATCGGAACCACCACGGTGTGTTCGGCGCGGGCAATTTCCTCGACCTGCTGCAACATCGGATTGTCGGTGAAACCGGTCTCGGCGACGTTCGCGATATACATGAGCGGTTTGTCCGTCAGCATGCACAGCGGCCGCAGCAATCGGCGTTCCTCGTCGCTCATGGCCAGCGCGCGTACCGGCTTACCGGTATCGAGATGGCTGCGAACCTTGAGCAGCAGGTCGCGAAGCCTGATGTCGTCCTTACTGCCGCTCTTCGCACCCTTCTCAGCGCGCTGCAGGCCCTTCTCCGCTGTGTCGAGGTCCGCGAGCGCGAGCTCGGTGTTGATGACCTCGATATCCGCCGCTGGACTCACCTTGCCCGAGACATGCACCACGTTCGTGTCCTCGAAGCAACGCACCACATGCGCAATGGCATCGACCTCACGGATGTGAGAGAGAAACTTGTTGCCGAGACCCTCGCCCTGCGCGGCACCGGCGACCAGCCCGGCGATATCGACGAACTCGATGGTAGTTGGGATCACCTTCTCGGGCTTGGCGATGCGGGCCAGCGCGGTGAGCCGCGGATCCGGTACTTCCACGATGCCGACGTTCGGATCAATGGTACAGAACGGATAATTCTCTGCCTGAATGCCGGCCTGTGTCAGGGCGTTGAAAAGTGTCGACTTACCCACGTTCGGCAGTCCGACGATGCCACATTTGAATCCCATAATCGTTTCCTAGCGTGCGTGCAAATGCAGGACGTTCATGACCTTTTGCAGGTCGCCTTGCACGATGTCATCGATATGCCGGAGCGCCTCGGTGATGGCGTCGTCGAGTAGCGTCTGTTCCGCTATGGGCGCACGCCTTAGGACGTAGCTCACCACTTGGGCGCTCGTGTCCGGCCGCCCGACGCCCAGGCGCAGACGAATGTACTCGCCGCTGCCGAGCTGCTCGGTCACATCCTTCAGACCATTGTGCCCACCATCACCGCCACCTATTTTCAGTCGCACGGCCCCGGGCGGCAGATCAATCTCGTCATGCACGACCAGGATCCCGGGAACCGCAATCTTGTAGAAGTGTGCAAATTTCTGGACTGACTCGCCGCTGTGATTCATGAAGGTTTGCGGGGCGAGCAACCAGACTTCCCGCCCGGCGAGCATCACGCGCGCGCAATCAGCCCGGAAGCGTGCCTCCTGGCGCAGCACCACACCGGTTTCGCCGACAAGGCGCTCCAGAAAGCGGAACCCGGCGTTGTGCCGGGTTTGCGCGTATTCCGGACCGGGATTGCCCAGCCCGACGATGAGCGAGATGGCTTGGTTCATCCGGCCTCACTCCTGGCCAACGCAATCCGCGAGTGGGCCGCGGCTGCGATAATCAGTCGCCGCCCGGCCACGCAGCGTCTTGCGCAGCAGGGCGAGACCAATAGGCGCAGGCTATTTCTTGCCCGCCTCGGGTTTCTTGGCTTCCGGCTTTTTCGCCTCGCCTGCCGCCGGGGCAGCAGCCGCCGGCGCGCCAGCGGCCGCGGGCGCAACCGCCGCGGCCTCGCCCTCGACAGGTGCAGCCACGACCGGTGCCTCTTCCTCGACGCGGACCGCGGTGATCGCGGCAACGGCGTGGTCATCACCACCATGAGCGAGGCTCGTGATCTGCACACCTTCCGGCAGCTTGATATCCGAGAGATGTACGGAGTGGTTGAGGTGCATCTGCGACATGTCCACTTCCAGGAACTCGGGGAGATCCTTTGGCAGACAGGTAATGTCGATATCGGTCATGAGGTGCGTGACGATGCCACCCTCGAGCTTCACACCCGGCGCCACGTCCTGCCCGAGGAAATGCAGCGGCACCTTCATGTGCAGCTTCTCGGTTGCGCTGATGCGCTGAAAGTCGACATGCAGGACCTCGGTGCGCACCGGATGCATCTGCCAGTCACGCAGAATCGCCTGATCGGTCTGGCCATCGACCGTCACGTTCAGGATCGCACTGTGAAACCTTTCGTCATCCAGGTGCTTGAGCAGCACATTTTGCGGTAACGAGACCATCTGCGGCGGCTTTTCCGCTCCGTACAGAATTGCAGGGGCCAAACCAGCGCGGCGAAGGCGGCGGCTCGCACCCTTCCCTTGCACCGAACGCGGCTCGGCCGTGATATCAAACTTTGCCATGTAACTTTCTCCAGTACTGTCAGGTTAAACACACCCGCCGCCCCGCGACCAGGGCAGTCAGGCCATCGATCGCGCATGCCCAAGGGCACACGCGTCAATCCATGAAGAGCTCGCTCACCGAGTCTTCCTCTGAAATCCGGCGCATCGACTCCGCCAGCAGCTCAGCAATCGAAAGCTGGCGGATCTGCTTGCAGGCCTGCGCCTCCGGTTTGAGCGGAATCGTGTCGGTCACCACCAGCTCATCGAGCTGCGACGCCGAAATACGTTCCACTGCCTTTCCCGAAAGCACGGCGTGCGTGCAGTACGCCAACACCCGTTTTGCACCATGCGCCTTCAACGCGCCAGCCGCCTCGCACAACGTGCCAGCGGTATCGACCAGGTCGTCCATCAGCACACAGGTGCGGTTTTCCACCTCGCCGATGATATGCATGACCTTGGCCTCGTTCGGGCGCGGCCGGCGCTTGTCGATGATCGCCAGATCCGCTTCCAGGTGTTTGGCCATCGCCCGCGCCCGCACCACCCCGCCCACGTCTGGCGATACAACCAGCAAGTCCTTGAACTCTTGCCGCCAGATGTCGCCCAACAGCACGAGCGAGGCATAGATATTGTCCGTCGGGATACTGAAGAATCCCTGGATCTGGTCCGCATGCAGATCCATCGTCAGCACCCGGTTCGCGCCCGCGACCTGGATCATGTCCGCCACGAGCTTCGCCGTGATCGCCACACGCGCCGTGCGCGGACGACGATCCTGTCGCGCGTACCCATAATAGGGAATCACCGCGGTGATGCGCCGCGCCGAGGAGCGCTTCACCGCATCGATCATGATGAGCAACTCCATAAGATTCTCGTTGCTCGGTGCACAAGTGGGCTGCACGATAAACACGTCGCGCCCGCGCACGTTGTCCATGATTTCAACCATGACCTCGCCGTCACTGAAACGGCCGACCACAACCTTGCCAAGCGGGACTCCCAGACGACGGGCCACCGCCTCGGCAAGTGCCGGGTTTGCATTCCCGGCAAAGACAGCAACGTTTTCGAGTGCCACGCGTACTGCCCTCGTCCGCTAGTAAAACTGGTTGGGGTGCCAGGATTCGAACCTGGGAATGCCGGAATCAAAATCCGGTGCCTTACCGCTTGGCGACACCCCAGAAGGTTTTCCCCTTACCTTATATATAAGGGATGCCGGTTCAAGCCACGCGCCACAAAACCCGTGCATGGCGCGCGCTCCAGAATCTGTTCGCCCGCTGCCCGACTGGTCACCGCCACAAACACACATGCGCCCGAACCGGTCATGCGTGCGGGACCATACTGCGAAAGCCAACGGATTGTCCGGTCGACCTCGGGATAGCGGCGGCGTACCACCGCTTCGAGATCATTGGCGCCCTGCCCCGCGCGAAAGGCGCGTATTGTGATGGTGGGGGTTTGGCGTGTCAAATCAGGGTCCTGGAACACTTCACGGGTCGACACCTGGACCGGCGGCGAGAGCACGACGTACCACGGCTCATCGAAATCGACTGGCGTCAGGACATCTCCCACGCCCTCCGCCCAGGCCGCCCGTCCATGTACAAAAACCGGAACATCGGCGCCCAACTGCAACCCCAGGTCCGCCAGTGCCACGCGGGACAGACCGAGCCCCCACAGCTGATTGAGTGCAATGAGAGTAGTCGCCGCGTCCGAGCTGCCGCCGCCGAGGCCACCACCCACAGGAATCCGCTTGGTAAGACCAATGACGGCGCCCCGCGAAGTGCCACCATGTGCCTGCAGGAGCCGCGCTGCGCGCAGGCAAAGATCCGCGCCTTCATCCACGTTCGCCACGGCGTGGGCGCGCAGGATGCGCCCATCCGCAGTGACCTCGAAAGTGAGCTGATCGCTATAGTCGAGAAACTGAAAGGCGGTCTGCAGCAGATGATAGCCATCCGCTCGCCTGCCCACGACATGCAGAAAGAGATTCAGCTTTGCCGGGGCAGGCCAGACGTCCATGCCGCCATTCTATCAACCGCCTGGCCGATCGGGCGCTAGTGACGCGGTACCCAGCGATCAATTACCACCCGGAATTCAAGCGTGGGATCGTTTTCCGCCGCGATGTCGAGGCTTTGGCGATTGCCGGCATCAGCGCGCCTGATAAAGAGCTTGTTCGGCAACTCAAGAGAATCGAGG